>JAABUN010000954.1_pt1 | contig 69630 bp, 57 predicted proteins | sample 5559311 | NCBI WGS metagenome assembly JAABUN01 (sample SAMN10711877, study PRJNA513370) | rock metagenome | isolation source: Antarctica rocks | place: Antarctica: Victoria Land, Siegfried Peak sud | reverse complement strand
CACCTCGTTTGACTGCCGCAATCGCTTTTTGACGCAGGTCTTCACTGTACGGAGATGGCATAGTGGCTCCTAGATGCTCTTCTGCCTTTTACTATAACGTCTTAATCTATCTCCGTAATGCTATAATCGTAGTAATTTTAGGATTATTTACTTAACTATTTTGCTGCGCTCGAATATAAAAGTAATATTTTGACGGTTAGAATTAAGTTAAGTTTATATTTATTGCTATAATTTTCAACTCCAGCGTGTTTAATTATACAAAACCTCCAAGGCAAGTTATTGATATAGGGAGATGTATAAAATTGGAAATAAAGTAAATTTAGTAGGGTGAGAACTTGCAAAGCTCCAAGATTTTTTAACCTCCAGTGAATGGACGGGTAAAAATAGGTAATTCAAAATTATATAGGTAGGTATTAAGCATTTAAAGGTAATTAATATGGATAGCGATAAAATTATTGAACAATATTTAGCAGATAAGAATAATGATGTTGCTCAGACACCTCAGAGCGATCTAAAAATAGAAAATGTAAAGCCTCTAGGGGGAGTTCCATCAGATTCTATTATGTTAGGGGGAATTGTTGGTTTTGTTATATGTTGGGTAGCTATCTTTTTGATGCTGTCAAAGAGAGTTAGACTTGCGCGCAAAGAGATTGCTGTTAATATTAAAAGTTTAGAGAAAATACCCTGTAAAAACTGTAATTTTTACTCTAATGATCCTCATCTTAAATGTGCAGTAAATCCTTCTAGCGTGATGACAGAAAAAGCAGTAGATTGTTTGGACTACTGTGCTAAAGAAAATAAATTGTTTTGATTGAAAAAGCTAAATAAAAAATAGCATTCAATTAGTTCAAGCGGCTTGAAAATAGGCTGAATAGATTTTACTTCTTACCGACGATAAGACCTTAGTACAATTAAAAAGTTTCGGAAATTGAAATTTCTAGGATCGATTCTCTTACCCGAACGATCTACAGCTTTATGGGTAGTGATTCGAGCTTCAGAGACGCTACTTTGAGCAATTAACCAAGCGAGAGAATTGTACTGCACTTGGGTATAACCACTATGACTTTTACTGTTGTTTCGACCGTCTGGCGGTGTTTCAAAAGCAACATGATAAGCAAAGTTGTTAACGGAGGGAGGAAACTGTAAATGCGTCTTGACAGTTTCAATGCCATTTGCACCCCTAAATACAGAATTTCCTGCCCCAAAAGCGCGAAACTCTCGCGGTACTATATAAATAACTGTTCCATCTAACTTAATTAAAGTGTGATAGCTAACTTGAGCATTTTCATTAGTATGAGGAGTTTGAAAATTATTTATAGCGCTGGTAGCAGAATTAACAGTTTCATGAATAACTATAATGGGTTGATTATTTACTGGTCTACCATTCACATCTTGAGAAAAACGCTGTCCGTAGTTGTTAGGATGCGCCCAGCTAATCTCGTACTTAGGTTGATAACTTGCTACAAACTCAACTTTATTGATTTGTCTACTTGGTATAGTATTAGTAACTTTTTGTGGGGGGATAATTGGACTTGCAATATTATTAGGTATAGCTGGCATTGATGTGACGGCTAAGTTTTCTTGGGGCTTGGTTTGCCCGATAATTACCACAATAATTAAAGCTGCAAGCTGGGGAAGAATTAATAATCCTCTAACGATCCAAACATTGCCCCTCATATTTTTATTTTTTAAATACAACAAACATTATTATAATGGGTTCTATATTTGCTCTGAGATTTGCCCAGCGCGGACGGTAAGAACTTGGGAAGATTTTAACCACTGAGCATCAAAAGAACCGAGATGTGTAGTAGTGATTAGAGTTTGAAATCTGTCTTGGATAGCATCAAGTAGTTGATTTTGACGGTTTAAATCTAATTCTGCTAAAACATCATCAAGTAATAATAAAGGGGGTTCTCCAACTACTTCTTCAATCAATTTTAATTCTGCAAGTTTAAGTGCTAGAACTAATGTACGTTGCTGACCTTGAGAACCATAAGACCTAGCGGGAGTTTGATTAATAATTAGCTCAATTTCGTCGCGGTGAGGGCCAACTAAAGTAGTACCTTGATGCTGTTCAGCGATTTCTCTAGTGGCAATTTTGGCTAAAAAAGCTTGCTGTACTTGCTCTGGTTCATTTTGTTCTAAAGATATATTTGGCGCATATTGGATTGCTAAAACTTCTGTACTGCCACTAATGCTAGAGTGCCAAGCTTGGGCAATAGGTGCTAATCTTTCTACAGCACGCGATCGCCTTCTAGTAACTCTAGAACCTGAAACCGCTAACTGCACGTTCCAAAGCGCTAATTCTTGTTCGTGGCTTTTAATGCCCAATTCTTGAACTTTCTTTAAAAAAGCATTGCGCTGTCGTAATACTTGGTTGTATTGCTGCAAAATGTAAGCATAAATAGGTTCTAGCTGAATTAATAAAGTATCTAGCCAATGACGGCGTTGTTCTGGGCCACCGCGTACTAAATCTAAATCTAAGCTAGAAAACTGTACGGCATTTAGTACCCCCAAAAAATCTAACTGACGGCGCAGAGTTTCGCTATTTTTGGCAACGCTACGGCGACCGTTGCGCCGTAAGGTTATAGATAAGTCATTTGTGCTATTTTGGCGCTCAATAGTGGCGGAAATTTGTCCAATAGGTTCAGATTCTCTAACTAAATCACGATCGCGGCTGTTACGATGCGATCGCAAGGTGGCTAATAATTCCACAGCTTCGAGTAAATTCGACTTTCCTTGAGCGTTATCGCCAACTAAGATTGTTTTCGGGGCGAGAAAGTCTACTTTTTGATCTTGGTAATTGCGAAACTGGCGAATTTGTAAGGTTTTGAGATACATAGTATAAGGGGCGCACCTATGCGCCCTAAGAGCAGAATTTAGTTAAAAATTCTTCTTATCCTCCTTTTTTAACCAAACGTACAAATAATTTTTCTCCTTCAATCCAGACAAACATTAAAGCACTAAAGCCGAAACAAATAGCTAGTTCAAAAGGGGATAGGTAGTAAGTACCAAAAAATTGTTGTAAGGGTGGAACGTAAACTAGCAATAGCTGTAAGAAAGTTGTGACTACGACAGCAACAAGCAAAAAGGGATTGGATAAAGGATTTAATTCTATAGTTAGCTGGGTATTGGAACGAATCGCGATCGCATGACCCATTTGAGCAATACACAAGGTAGTAAATACCATAGTTTTCCAAGTGTCGGGATTGCGGGGATAACCAGGGGCGGTAGTGTAGTTGTAAGCCCACATCATCAGGGCGATCGTAATGACGGCAAAGACAATGCCAATTCTTACCATATAAGAACCTAAGCCCCGTGCAAAAATACTCTCGCGAGGATTGAAGGGGGGACGATTCATAACGTTGGGTTCGGCGGGTTCTACAGCAAGCGCCAGGGCTGGTACGCCATCAGTAACCAAGTTCATCCACAAAATTTGTAATGGAGTTAAGGGAATGCCACTTAGTCCTAAAATCGGTGCGGCGGCGATGGTAATTACTTCCCCGATATTACTACCCAAAATGTATTTAATAAAGCGGCGAATATTGGTGTAAACAACCCTTCCTTCTTCCGTTGCGGCGACAATCGTAGCAAAGTTGTCATCTAGTAGCACCATATCGCTTGCTTCCTTGCTCACATCTGTACCTGTGATGCCCATAGCGATACCAATATCGGCTTGTTTGAGTGCAGGTGCGTCATTAACTCCGTCCCCCGTCATCGCCACGAATCTACCCCGCTTTTGCAAGGCTTGGACGATCCGCAACTTGTGTTCGGGGGAAACTCTAGCGTAAATGCTAACTAAATCTACTTGTTGTTCTAGCTCCTCTTGGCTCATTCGCTCTAATTCTTGCCCAATTAAAACGCGATCACTCGCTTGAGCAATTCCTAAGTCAGCCGCGATCGCTCTAGCGGTTAATTGGTGATCCCCAGTAATCATAATCGGGCGGATTCCAGCTACACGACACTTGGCTACAGCGTCTCGTACTTCTGGGCGCGGTGCGTCGAGCATTCCCACTAATCCTAGCCACACTAAACCAGACTCTGAGGTTTCTTGAGAGTTGGCTGGGGGTACATTTGTAAGCGGTTTGTAGGCAAAACCCAGTACACGCAAGCCATTACCTGCCATTTGGTCGTTTTGAGTTAGGATTTGTGTTCTTTGCTCTGGGTTAACGGGGACAATATGATCGCCTGTGTGAATGCGATCGCATCTTTCTAAGGTTAATTCCGGGGAACCTTTAGTAAACATTACATAGCTTTGGGCATCTATTAAGCCATTTTGCAATGCTTGGTTGCTAACTTCAGGCTCTACCGTACAAATGACGCTCATTCGCTTGCGCTCAGAGGAAAACGGAAATTCAGCGACGCGCGGTAAATGAGCTTGCCATTGATCTCTTTCTACTCCAGCTTTACCCGCCAAAGATAGTAAAGCGCCTTCAGTAGGATCGCCGATAATAATCCATTGTCCTTGCTCTTGTTGCAAGTTTGAATCGTTACAAAGGGCGCAAGCAACTAACAATGCTTGTAATTCTGGGTATTCTTGACTACTTACTTTACTTCCATCTATTTGAAATTCCCCTTTTGGTTCGTAACCTTCGCCTGTAACTTTAAACGCGCGGTGATTGGTATAGGCATTTTGCACCACCATTTTATTTTGCGTTAACGTGCCAGTTTTATCTGAGCAAATAGTTGTGACGCTGCCAAGAGTTTCTACGGCGGGGAGTTTGCGAATTAATGCCTTGCGTTTTACCATGCGTTGAGTTCCCAAGGCAAGAGTTACTGTAATTACGGCGGGTAAGCCTTCGGGAACAACGGCAACAGCCATACTTAAAGATACTTCTAGCAAACCTTCAAAAGCACCCCACCCCGCGCGGAGTACGCCCACTCCTACAACTAAAGCAACTAAAGCTAAAGAGCCAGAAACTAAAACATTGCCTAGTTGCTCCATTCTTTTTTGCAAGGGTGTAGGTTCGCTTTCCACCGACTGTAATAGCGCTGCAATGCGCCCCAGTTCGGTTTGCATTCCCGTACCCGTAACGATCGCTTTGGCGCGTCCTTGGACGATTTCTGTGCCTTGAAATACTAAGTTAAGGCGATCGCCCAAAGCTGTATCTTTAGGTAAATGTAACTGGGCTTGCTTTTCTACGGCGTGAGCTTCTCCGGTTAACGCTGATTCTCGCACTTGTAAGTTAGATTCTTCAAGCAACCGTCCGTCGGCGGCTAACTGTACTCCTGCTTCCAGTAGCATTACATCCCCTGGGACTAATTCTTTGGCGGCGACTTCGCTAAGTTTGCCATCGCGTAAAACTCGCACCAAGGGCGATGAAAGGCGTTTGAGGGCGGCTAAGGCTTTTTCGGCGCGACTTTCTTGGAGGTAGCCCAAAATGCCGTTGAGGATCACAATTAAAGAAATTGCGATCGCATCTTTGGGAAAACTACCGCTTCTAAGATCCAAAATTGCCGATACGACTGCTACAGCTATCAACATCAACAACATGATGTTTTTGAACTGATCGACCAAAATTACAAAAGGGCTGCGTCCGGCGGTTTCCTGTAGTTCGTTTAGCCCGTATCGCTCTTGGCGTTGCTGTACTTCAGTGGAGCTTAAACCAGCAGTGCGATCGCTCTCCAGCACTTGTAAGGTTTTGTCAATTTCTAAGTTGTGCCAGACGGAGGCTTCTTTAGGCAGAGAATTTGCAGACATGGGGGTAGTTTTTAGAAAAATACTTACTAAGAATCTTGACCTATTCCCCCCGATAAATCGACGGGATGCTCAAAAATTGAGCCTATAAATTATAACTATTAGCTCAATTGCTCATTCTTGCAGTTTTTAGGCTAACCAAACCCAAGTTCAGCGCTTACAGTTTAAAGTAGCGAAATTTGTTTACGATTGGTATCAGATTCTTAGTTCTATTTAGTATGAATCCTGTTAACTCGATTTCCCGTAGCCATGACTCGTCAAAACAACAACGTAGAACAATTAGACCAATTGGTGCTGCCGCCCTTGCTGGCATTACTTTTTTAGGCGATCAACTCCTGGCGATTGACACATTAAAGGGGCATTTATTACAAATAGATCCTGTTACTGACAATACAACTATTCTTAATACTCGCCAGGCTACAGATTTTATTTATGTAAAGGGTCTATGTTTATGGGATGATACTTTGTGGTTTACCCAAGGCGACACCGTTTACTTCTGTCCTAGGGGAGAATTTCAACTTAAATCTTTTGTAACTTTGCCTTATCAAGCTGATGGGGTTGCCGTTTGGGAATCAACGGTTTATGTAACTTCTCAAAAATCTGGCTACATTCTCATTTACGATCGCACTACAAGGCGGCAAATTACTAAGTTTTACGCTCCGGGGGTAGGTATACAAAATATTACTATTCGTGGCGAAGAAATTTGGATTAGCGATAGCATAGAACAAACTGTATACTGTTTAGACCGGGCAACGGGAGCAATTAAGTTTAGCGTTTTAACTCCTTTTGAACGTCCTACAGGTTTAGCTTTTCATACTAATCTTGAAACTAATTTATCTACTCTATATGTAGCTTACGCCGGAGAAGAAGTTTATATTCGGGATAATCCCAACGCCGATCCATCCCACGAATTAGCTTACCGCGATCGCACTTTTATTCATCCCCTTGATTATCATTACAATCCCCAGGGACACTTTGCGCTTTCTAATGGCTATTTAATCGAAATGTCTTACGTCGAAGAAATAGCACCTTTAGAGGAACTAGAGATAAAGCAGGTAGAATGGCGGATTGCTTTGCCATCGTCTAGCGATCGCCAAAAAGTTAGAAGTATTGAAAGCGTTGGTCTACCTTTTATTACTGAAGAAGTAAGCGGACAAAAAGTAGCAGTATTTAAGTTTGATAGTATTAAGCCCGGCGAACGACATATATTTGGTTGGAAAGCTTTAATCGAAGTGCGCTCTATTAAGTATCGTTTTACGCCTAAAGATTTGGAGAAAATTCCCGAACTAGAGGAGGAATTGCGCGATCGCTATTTGGTAGATGATGATGATTTAGCAATGGATACTCCCATTGTTACTCGTGCGGCTCGTGAAGCTATTGGCACAGAAACAAATTTATTGCGGAAAATGTACAATATCCGCAATTACGTTTACGACCAACTTTCCTACGGAATTAAACCTCATATTGATAGCCCAGATATCGCCTTAGAAAGGGGTGTTGGTTCCTGTGGCGAGTACGTTGGTGTACTGCTTGCTTTATCGCGCTTAAATGGCATTGCTTGCCGCACTATTGGGCGTTATAAATGTCCCCCCTTACCTGAACAAAAAAACGTTCCTTTGCAACCGGACTTTAATCATGTATGGTTAGAATTTTACGTGCCGGGAATTGGTTGGTTACCGATGGAATCTAACCCCGATGATATCTCGGACACTGGCCCTTATCCATCGCGGTTTTTTATGGGTTTGGCTTGGTATCATATTGAAATTGGTAAAGGGATTACTTTTGAAACTTTTACATCTTCTGGTGTCAAGTTAGAAAACGTTTCAATTGGAGACTTGGCGATTAACCATATTCGGTTTACAATTCTCGAAGAATTACCGGGTTTTTGATCGTTTAATTTTGCCCTAGACGATTACCTTGAAGGCAAGCTAGGGCTGTAAATTGTGTGTTACAATATCAATCGTGATTCGGATTGGGTTGAAGGCTGTGTGATTTGCTACAGAACCTGATGTATTTTCTAGCGGCGGGCATAGCTGCGAACTGTAAGCTTTTTACGTTGATCTTGGAGATATTTGATGTCGATCTATGTAGGTAATTTATCCTACCAGGTGAATGACGAAGACATTACTGGTGTCTTCAAAGAGTACGGAAATGTCAAGCAAGTACAAGTTCCGATGGATCGTGAAACAGGTCGCCCTCGTGGTTTTTGTTTTGTAGAAATGGAAACTGAGGCTGAAGAAACTGCGGCAATTGAGGCTTTAGATGGGGCAGAATGGATGGGACGCAACTTAAAAGTAAATAAAGCCAAACCCCGCGAAGACTGTGGTGGTCGTTCTGGTGGAAATAATAGATTTTCTCGTGGCGGTGGCGACTATTAATTCTAGTAGAAAAGGTTGGGCGTAGCTGGTTTAAAAATTAAAAATCAAATAGCAAGGACTTCGCCTTGCCTTGTTTTATTTACATTTCAGCTAAACAAAGCTCATAATTAATAAAGTTACGTACTAAAAGGAGTAAGAATGACCCAAGTTGTATTAGGCGAAAATGAAGGTATAGATTCAGCATTACGTCGGTTTAAACGGCAAGTTTCCAAAGCAGGGATTTTAGCGGATGTGAAATATCATCGGCATTTTGAAACACCGCTTGAGAAGCGCAAGCGCAAATTAGTTGCAGCTAGACGCAAGCGTCGTTTCAGATAAAAGTATTCTTGAATTGTTAGTAAAGCGGATGGGGAAGCAGAAACCCTATCCGCTTTATTGTTAGTTACTTTTTACCAAAATACTGCGGTTGTTGTAGCGATTCATAGCTTGTTCTACTCCTTGTTTTAGAGACAGTTCTACGCAATCAACTACTAAGCTAAGAATTTCCGTAACCATAGCAGATTCTTGGGCGTTAAATTGTCCCAGCACGTAAGAGATAGTATTAGCTTCGTCTCCCGCTACCGCGTTTTGGGGTTTACCGATACCTATACGCAGCCTGGGGAAGTTTTGATTGCCAAGGTGAGCGATCGCACTTTTCATGCCATTGTGACCCCCTGCGGAGCCTGATAAGCGCAAGCGCAGTTTTCCCAGGGGCAAATCCATATCATCGTAAATTATTAATACCGATGTTGGCGGCAACTTAAACCAATCAGTCACGGCGCGGATTGATTGCCCGGAACGATTCATATAAGTAAGCGGTTTTAGTAAGCGAATTTTGGTTAATTGCTTTTGTCCTTCACCAAATTCTCCTTGATATTTGCGATTTTCTGACAGGTTAATTTGCCAAGCACGAGAAATCGCATCTATTGCCGCAAAGCCGATATTATGACGAGTGCGATCGTATTTTGGTTCGGGATTACCTAAGCCAACAATTAATTGGGGAATTACTATTTGGGAAGCTGGGGCTTCAGTCATTAGGGTATTCTTTAACTTTTAGTTAGCTTCGGAAGTAATAACTTGACTTTCTGGCTCTTGTGTGAATGAAGGTTGAGCTATATTTTCGGCTTCGCTAGGTGCGGGAGTTATTTGTTTTGGTTCAATTTCGGCGGTGGTTTTGACGGCAGTTTCTATTTGCTCTGCTTCGCGTTTAAATTCATCTTCAAATTCTTTGGAAGCGTCTTGAAAGCTACGAATTGCTTTACCCATACTTCTACCGATTTCTGGCAGTTTTTTCGGCCCAAAAATCAGCAGCGCTACCACCATAATTAAAGCCATTTCTGGTAAACCAATGCCAAATACATTCATATCCAATTCCTACAACTTCTTTACCGATCTTAGCTTAGAGACAGTAGCTCCTTGGGTAGCATCTCAATAAAAAACCCGGACAAGCCGGGAAAAACACCACCTAAGTAAAAATGAAAATACTACTATTTAGTTGCCTAAAGTTGACCAATCTGGGGTTATGTCTACTCGTTCAATTAGTAGCGATGAGTTGTAAATTTGCAGAATAATCAGCAAAAAGACAAAAAATAGCAACATGAAGACAGCCATAACGGGTGTTGTTCCCCAACCACGAGCAACTTTACCGTATTCAGAGTTTAAGGGTCTGAGGATTTCTCCTAACCAAGTCCGTTGTGCCATAGCTTACCCGTTTAATAAATTCTAGAAGCTTTTTTTAATGTTCTGTAATATTCTATAGGAATAGCACTCATAATTAAAATTAGGTCATGGAACCCGCAACAGTTCTTAGCATTTCTGTATTTGCGATCGTCATTGCCATTACTGGCGTATCGATCTACACGTCTTTTGGCCCTCCCTCTAAGGAATTAAGCGATCCTTTTGAAGACCACGAAGATTAAATCTGGGCTTTTTTGGTTAAAACCCCAATTACAGAGTGTTTGGTAAGAGTTTAAAACTAAACACTAGGTAATTTTTGGGTAATAAAGCTAGGCAACGTAACTTTTTAGACAAAGTTCAGGTTTCAAAATTGCGAAGCCCTGCGTGCGCGCTTGCGCTATCGCACTTCTCCATTAAAACTACAAAATTAGTTATTTTCCAAGGCATAATATCAAAGCTTGTTTGAGTAGGACGCTCTAAAATATCTACTTGTTGAGCTACTTCTAATCCCAAGATACTTTGCAACGATGCTTTTTTTGCCACTAATCCATGACATTCATAGCAGCGCAGAATCCATTGAGAGGGGTTATCTTCCGATTGTTTGAAGGCAGTTATTACTAGATTATCGGCGGATAAATTTAGAAAACTTCCAAATTCTGGTAGAGTTCCAGGTTTAAAACTAGAAGTTGCTGGTAGTTGAATTACTTGCATAGGTATATTTAATTCGTAGCCATGCCGGACGGTCTGGGCGGTTTGCCAATTGCCAAAGTGAGGATAAATAGCATAGGTAAATTCGTGGTGTCCTTGATCGGCTTCGGGGTCGGGCCAACTAGCACTTCTAAGCAAAGTTAAACTTAATTGATTTGGCTTGCTGTCGTAGCCGTATTTGCAATCATTGAGCAAACTTACACCGTAGGAATCACTGCTTAAATCTGCCCAGCGCAAAGCCGGGACTTCCCACTTAGCTTTTTGTGTGGGTGTTGTGGGTTTGGTTAGTCTAGAAATAGTCCCAAAAGGAATTTCATAGGTAGCGCTATCGGTTTCAAAGTTGAAAGGAAAAGCAGCTTTTACTAATACTTCCCTTTCTTTAAAGTCTACGGTGGTGGCTATTTTTAGGATGGGTGAATCTTTCTGTAAGATGTAATCGCAGGAAAATTCCGATCTGCCTAATTGTCTTACTACTCGTAAACAGGTTTGAATTGCGCCTTTTTCTATCCATTGAATAGATTTTAATTGCGATGATTCTAGGGAATATTGCTTGTAGTTTGGATCTATATTCCAAGCATCCCAATATTGACCACTATCTTTGTATGCTTGTAGTTGATTTCCTCCACTTTTATTGAGGATTTCTCTATTATTAGTTTTATCGAAAACACTACTTAAATTACCACTATTACTATCGACAATTACCCGGAGTAATTCATTCTCTAAAACCCAATCTTTTGGCTCTAAACTATTAATTTGGCTAGGGGGTCGATTTTCTGGTAATATAAAAATGCTATTCTGGCTTATACTATTGCCTGTAGGTGCTAAATCCCGGTTTTCTAACGTATTTGCAGGAGTTTCAGCCGTTACAGCACTCAGCCAAAACAGAGAATAACCAATGCTCTCTACTTTTTTTGCCAAAAATACTAAAGTTGTTTCGCTGGTAAGCTGGGTAAGCAATTTATCGCCACAATGGTTGTATACGTGCCATTTGCGCCCTGGGGTAGGTAAAGAAATCGTCACGACTTGGGAAGTCTCCCAGTTTAAGGGGTTGAAAACAACAATCGGGATACTGTTTGGTTGGGGTGGAGAGGGGAGAGCGATGAGAGATGCGATCGCCTTTAAAGACTTTTGTACCAACTCTGTAGTAACTGCCTCCACTTCTTGCCAATCTGCGTTGGCATCTACATACACTTGGGGAATAGATGAACCGGGTAGAATATCGTGGAATTGGTTAATCAGTGTCTTTTTCCAAGCGGCTTCTATCTCCGCTTTGGGGTAAGTCAGATTAGCGCTAATAGTTGCCAAGGAAGCAAACAACTCGGCTTGGTATAGCAAAGCTTCACATCGGCGATTAAACCGCTTTTGGTCGGCGTGGGTAGTGTAGCAGCCGCGATGAAATTCTAGGTATAGTTCGTCGTCCCAGACGGGGAATGTAGAAGATTGGATGTCTTGTAAATATTTCTCAGTAGTGGTGAACTTTGGAGTCGGAAATAAAGGCGATGTTTCCCAACGTTTGGCTAATTCCAACATATCGCGGGTAGGGCCACCCCCATGATCGCCAACTCCCGGCAACCACATAGATAATGGTAAATTAGTTTGCTTTTCTAGGTCATAGCTAAAAGCTGTCATCTTGACTGGATCTATACCTTCACCAATGGGCGCAGACATGAGACTGAATAATTCTGTACCATCAGGCGATCGCCACCAAAACACATCATAAGGAAATTGAGTTGTATCGTTCCAACGCAGTTTTTGGGTAACAAAGTATTCAATTCCACCACTAGCAAGAATTTGAGGTAGTGTTGCACAAAAACCAAAAGTATCTGGCAACCAAGCAACGGTAGAAATTTTCCCAAATTTTTCTAATACATAACGCTGACCGTACAGTAATTGACGCACAATCGATTCGCCATCAATTAAATTAAGTTCTGGTTCTACCCACAAGCCACCGATAACTTCCCAACTCCCGGCGGTTACTTGTTTTTGAATAGCTGCAAACAAGTCTGGAGAATGCTGTTCTATATGGCTATAAATTGCTGGGGTGGAATGACAAAAAGTTAATTGGGGATATTCTGCTTGCAATTGTAAAACTGATGTAAAAGTTCGCGCTGCAACTTCCATTGTTTCGCTAATCGTCCACAGCCAAGCCAAGTCTAAGTGAGCATGACCAACTAAATAAATCTGTCGCTGTTTGATTTGGGAGCTAAAACTTTGCATTCTAGAGCGCAGTTGTAAAAGACTCTGCTCAAACTTGACTTTATCTGGCAATGCTGACCAATCAAGAGAAACATCGATTTGTATAGGTGAATCGCTGCCAATAGTTGTTAAATACTGCTGCAAAATTGCTAATTCATCCGCAACAAAACCTGGTTCGGGGATTTCCTGGTTATTTGATTGATAAATAAGCTGACTTTTTACTAATGCGCCGTTGTCGTGGCTGGGACTTAATAGACGCAGCGCAACAACTATTTCTTGATTTGGTGTTACCTGGGAACTAAGTAAAATTCTCGTTGAACAATCGAATAAATCTCCCTCTTGGATAAGTTCGCCGTTGACAAAAATTTGGGCTTTTTCCGCCCACCAAGTTAAAGCAAGTCTTAGAGATAAGCCTGTTAAAGGATAGTTTTGCAGAGTGTCGGGAACTACTATTTTTTGAACTAACCACAATACTTTTTGTCCGTTAGACCAAGGAATATGACCTTTTTCGTTTAACTTTTCTACCGACCAATTACTACAATTCCAAGGTGCTAAATCCCCTAAAACTTCGGTAATTGAAATGTCTGCTTGATATACTTGCCAGTGAGAGAGAATGTCTAAAAGACTTTGCGATCGCAATTGGGCGATCGTATCGGACAATAAGTTGCTCACTTGGGGAGTTAAATAGTGCATATTTTCGATAAGATTGGGACATATATTAAACCCGTGAAGATGCAAAGGTTTTTTGCACTTCTCTACCACGCTAATAATCTTAGTAACTCCTATGACTGCTGCTTCTCACCGTTATCAAAGCAGGCTTTTTAATTTTATTCATAGACAATCGCGTTTTTTGACAAATCGCCTTAGTAGTGCATGGAAATCTTTGCAAGCTGTTACAAGTTGGATAGCGCCGATTGTATTTTATCCATCCCTGCCTCAATCTGCTGCAAAACGAAACTTACGTCAGTTACCAAACACACCGCCAACGGTTGATACACCTATTAAACAAGTCCTGCTTTTAGTTGAAGATTTACCTTCCGAGCAAGAAACTGTAACTACTGCACCCTCTAAAAATTTATTCGGGTTTTTATGGAATAAGTTTTTTCCTAAAGTCAATACAGAATTATTTACTACTGCTAATTATTCCCAATTATTAGAACCTACAGAACAGGAGAGTTCTAATTTTTTAGTCCAAAACCGTCCTAAAGTCCAGGGAATAGCCAGCTTAATATCAAACCGTTTATTGGTATTAGTTTCCCCGCACAACGAAATTTTAGATATTTTAACTAGCCATCAGCAGCAAGTATTGCAAGCGCGAATTATTAGCGAAGTTACTTGTTGGCGCTTACAAAGGTTATTGCCATCAAAACGCCAAAGACTCCCCGCTCGTCAAAATCGGTTATTAGCGCCAATAAACAGCATAGTTAGTTGGGTGCAAAGAGATAAAGAGCAAGGAAAATTGAGTGTTTTTTCCGTTGGCGCGATCGCATCCTTAGATCGCAATCTCGCCAGATTTGAAACAGATTTAGCGCCTATAACTAGTATTACAAATGCTTTTCAGATTCAGGGATTGATTTGGGCTGCTATAAATTACTTTTTTAAACGCGATTGCGCGGAGCGCAGCGCCAGAGGCGATCGCATTTCTAAGTTACCTGAATTTACAATGAATAACTTAGAAGATCCTTGGCTAGAAATGAGCGATCTATTTGGCAATGAAGACGTAGCAAAACAATCTTTAGTTTTAGAAAATCCTGCAAATTCAACGTCTTACTTACCAGAAAATAAAAATGTAACTCAATCTGCTCAAGAATTAAACAAGTATTCTTTAAACAGTTTGCTTAAGCGCTGGCGACAACCAATTCAAAAAAACTCCACTTCTATAACTGTAACTGTAAAAACTCCTCAAATTACCAAGATAACTAAAGCTCAACCTAGCTCATTAAGCCAAAATCCTCAGATTTCTCAAAAAATAAAAGCAGTTGCGACAAATTCACCATCATTCAACTTAGGTAACAACTTCGCTGCTAAATCTTCGGAGCGCTTAGAACCTAAGCCAGATTGGATTGAAACACCTGCGATCGCAATGGGTTATGTCAAGCATCCTTTAGAACAATTATTAGAATGGCTCGATTTGGCTATGTTGTGGTTAGAAAATACATTAGTAAAATTTTGGCATTGGTTACAACAACGTTAAATAATTGCCACTAAAAAAGTACAGGCGCAATTGCGCCTGTACTTCAAAAAATAGCTGGATTTAGAGGATTCTATAGAGCTTTCGCGGGAAAATTCTCTGTACCAGTACCGCCATTACGACCAACAGCAGGAATTTCTAACATAGTAACTGTAGCTCTACCCGTACCGTCATTAGTGACAGACTTAGTATCTCCAGGATGTCCGTTAGTAATAAACAACTGTGGGTGATCGAAAGGTGCTTTTTCTAAACGAACGCGCTCATCAGTTAGCGATTTTAAGAAAGCAACTAAAGCGTTTTGTTCATCTGCACTTAAACCAAGGTTTTCAATATCAGGATCGAGATCATTGATATTTTGCTCGTGGAAATCTCCACCTCGGTTGTAAAACTCAACAACTTGCTTGAGATCAAACTGTCCGCCATTGTGGAAATAAGGAGCAGTTAATTCAATGTTACGTAAACCAGGAGTTTTAAAAGAGCCATCAACAGCAACTCTTTCTGTTGAACTAATTGGGGGACTCAAATTCGGGTCTGTAAACTTACCTTGTTGCGCCATCCGCGAATCAGAAAGAGGATTACCAAAAGGATCTTTTCCACCTACACCCACATCTTCTAAAGTAGGTCGAACACCAATGTTGTAGAAGCCATTATCGTAAACAGCCTCGCCACCGTCACCCATCTCCATCCGTTCTAAACGCTCTTTTTGCACGTTTCTAACTGAAGCATTGGTAAACTCTGGCCCACCATGACAGCTAATGCACTTAGCCTTACCTTCAAAAAGCTCTTTTCCTTGCTTTTGTTGAGCAGTTAAAGCGTTGCTATTACCATCAAAATACTGGTCTACAGGTGCATTATCCGAAACTAATGTAGCTTCATACAACTGAATTGCCAACCCCATAAATAGGGAGAAGTTGTAATCAGTCAGTGTAAATTCATCAGTAGCTAATGCACCTTGAGGTTGTTTAAACGTCCGCACCCCATCTGCACCAACTTTGATAATTTGCTTAGAGTCCCACCACTGGGGTTGAAAAGCGTCTTGAATTATAGTTTCATAGTTTTTTATCTTCAACCCTGGTTTTGGCGCTTGGCTGTACTTACCGAGTACGCTGTCTTCTGGATGGACGATTTGCTTACCTAATGGTGTGAGGTATTTTAACTTCTTACCAATCTCTCTAGGTAGCTTTTTCGTTTTAACCCTGTCGAATTTTTGACCAACATCAGGAAATATTCGCCCAGTAGCAGATTCTTCAACGTCGCTTAATGGTGGCCCTACGGCTTGAGAAGCTGCGGAAGCATTTTTGAGGCTAATTTTGACCTTTTGAAGCGCTGACTGCTTTGTAGGCGCTTTGAGGACGTAAGCATCAGGATCTCTCGAACCAAAAGGATTCACGCCATTAAAGTCATTTTGAGCGCGTCCATCCCAGAAATTGCGGAAGTTAAATATCGCGTTGACAGAACTTGGGGTATTTCGTCCTGTAGTTTGGCGGAGATTTACACCATTGAGGTTAAATACTGGGTCTGGTGTCAATGTTATATTGTCAACGGCACTACCAGGAATAATGTCATTAAACTTGTTTAGATCCACACCTTGAGAGCCAGCAACATCATTAGTATCAGCTACTGTTGAATTGCGATCGCCTGGATCTGATAATTTATGAAAGGGGAAATCTCCAGGCTTAAGAGTATAGTTAAGTCCCGATTTTATAACTGTATCTGGCCCTGGGTGCAACTGATTTTTGGCTCTTGTATCTGTTCCTGCATGAAAGTGGCAACTGGCACAAGATTGCAACCCATCACTACCAACTTGCATATCCCAAAATAATGATTTTCCTAGCTCAATTGCGGCGGTTTTGTTTTTAACAAACTCTCCCAAATTGCTAGGTTCGGGAATTGCTACGCTTTTTAATGAACCTAAAGGTTGAGAAGGTGGCGATACTTGTGCTGATACTGTATGTCCGGCTAAAATTGCCATCGTTACCAGTGCGGCTATAATTACGCTACTTTTTATGCTTTTTGAAGCTTTAGTAATTAGCGCTAAAAACCTATTTGGTATAAGTACAATACTGCGTAAAATTTTACGCAATTTTAATACTGCTTTAACACTTGCTTTTTTTAAATCTGACTCTGGCAAGTTATCAATCCCCCTGGATTTATTACTAATTTATTGAACGGTAAAATTTAGCAAGAACTTTCTAACGTCTTGCTATCAGAGAGGGCGATATATTGTTTATTTCCTCACTATTTATTTAGCCAAACATCTACGATTAGTTGTTTAACTTCAAACTTGCTTATTACTAATAAACCAAAAGCTTTTTTTGACTTTTCCCAACTTCAGTTTAGATCAAAACTTTAGTAAAGATTGTCATTTTTGATGGTGTGCGATCGCCACTTAATTTTCTTACCTCATCCTGAAGGTATATAAAGCTATTTTGTTTAATAGCTATAAAGCCAAGGACTTTTCTATTGTTACACGTACAAATATCTTAAATGTCTAAGAAATGACTAGGATATGTAAACTTTATGTATAAGATACGTCCAAAATAAAATCTATATCTTAAGTAGCAGTAATGCTCAATCGATTATTGGCTGAATATCTTTAACGAAAATAGCGAGATAGTATGGCAACGACGGTTATCATTCCAATAATCCAAGTCCAACACTCTACTGAAGATTACAGATTAAAAGTGAGTAACAAAGCCTTTTTAATCAAACTCAACCAAAAAGGCGATCGCCTTCAGGCATTACCCAAGCATGAGATGTACCCTATAATCTTTTGAATGCTGGACAACACGACCGATAATTGTAGCTTGCGGATATCCCAAAGCTTGTAACTGTGTAACGCAAGCGTTTGCGTTCTTAACATCAACTGCTGCTAATAAGCCGCCAGAAGTTTGCGGATCGAATAGCATTTGATAATTTAAGAAGTCGCAAAATTTTTCTATATTGTCGATATAACGCGAAAATTGGAGATTTTCAGGATGCAAAGAGCTAAATATTCCCCTTTGTGTTGTTTCTCTAGCTCCCTCTAATATTGGGATAGCATCAAGGTTTAATTCTACACTAACGTTAGAAGCTTTCACCATTTCCATTAAGTGTCCAAGTAATCCAAAACCTGTAATATCTGTACAAGCTGTAACTCCATATTCCATTAAACAAGTAGCCGCCGCTTGATTTGACAACAGCATTGACTCAATCGCACCATCAATCCATTGATTTTTTGCTAAAAAGCGCATATCTGCGGCAAATAATGTTCCTGTACCTAATGGTTTAGTTAATATTAATAATTGCTCTGGTTGCATCCCAGATTTTTTAAGCAATTGGTGCGGACTTGCTAACCCATTACAAGATAAACCAAAACCTAATTCTAAGCCTGCGGTAGTGTGTCCGCCAATTAAAGGAATTTGGGCTTGATTTAGGATTAGGAGAGCGCCAGATAATAGTTGATAAAGAGTTTCTTCAACCTTAAATTCAGTCGCATAAGGAATAGATGCGATCGCTAAAACACTTTGAGGGGTTGCACCCATGGCAAAAATATCGCTCAAACAATGATTGGCGCTAATTTGTCCAAAAATAAAAGGGTCATTTACTAAGGCGCGAAAATAGTCAATAGTATGTACCATTAATTTGCCTGGTGGTACTTTTACTACGGCAGCATCATCGGGAGCATCTAAACCAATAACAATATCTGGAGTATTTTCAATTCTTTCTAATCGTTGCAATACGCGCTCTAAAACCGTACTACCTACTTTAGAACCACAACCCGCACAACGCATCTCTACTAAAGGTTCAGACATTGATGGTAATTTGTGAAAGCGATCCATAAACTGGCGATCGATTTTGTCTTTCCAATTCCATAGCAAAGGAGACGCACCTAAGCCAAAATTGCCCCAAGAAGCGATCGCCTTTCCATCTCCCGTCCCAATTAAACTTAAATAGGTTTTTTGCGGCTTGTAGGGCTGTAAACGCCCCGCTAATAAAGTTTTTTGTAAGTTATTAAATAAAGGTTTTCCTTGTCTAACGGCAAATACTCCAGCTTTGGGACGCGGAGAATTTACCATTGTGGCAATATCTCCCGCCGCAAAGATATTTGGATGAGAAACCGCCTGTAGATAATCGTTTACTTGCACAAACCCTTGGGAATCGGTAGCAAGTCCACTTTCTTTAATCCAACTAGGTGCAGCAGCTTGAGTTACCCAAAAAATGCGATCGCATTCTACTTTAAGCCCCGACTGGCAAATAATTTTATGTGGTTGTACTTCAATAACTGTTTCTTGCAAATGTAAATTGATTCCTTTTTGGCGCAAAATTGCTTGCAAACAGCGACGCACCCAGCCACCATAATGAGGCATAATTTCCGCCCCCGAATGAAACAAGTGGATTTTTAATTGCTTAACTTGCAAATTTCCTTGCATTGCTAAAGCTAATTCCACACCCCCCGCACCACCGCCAACAATGCCCAAACTAAGCGGTTTTTCTTGATCTTCAACTATTTGCTGCCATTGAGTTAAGAGATTGGCTACAGGTTTAGCGGCGATCGCATACTTCTTAGCGCCCGGTACATTTACACTGGCGGGAGTGCTACCAATGTCTATAGATAGCACGTCAAAAGCTACAGGGGGACGATGGGCGCAGAGAATTTGTTTATTCACCAAATCTAACCCCACAACGGTATCAATATATAGTTGCGCTTGGGCAAATTGAGCCAAACTCCGCAAATTTATATGACATTCTGCGTGGGTGTAAAATCCGGCAATATGACCGGGTAACATTCCCGAATAAGGTGTACTCGATGACTCAGTAATTAACGTTATTCGCACCCCTTCTAGAGGCTTCATAGCCCACATTCTCAGCGCGATCGCATGACTGTGACCGCCACCAATTAACACCAAATCTTTAGTAATCGGAGCGCTTGTTTGCTGCATAAAAGTTAAAAGGTTGATTTTTGCGGCTTATTCTTCTATCTTGCTATTTTTCCCGCCAGAAGTATTGAGCCTAATTTCCTCCTTTAGTGACACGCATGGATTTTCTAAATAAGCAAAAATATTAAGATATATTAGTTAGAATGCGAAGTTTTTTAGAAAATAATGGGTAGGCGATCGCGTGACTGAAACTGTAAATATCGCTGAAAGTCAAAAAACTATTCCAAAAAGGGAACAGATAGAAGAATTTGAGCAAGAGGTAGAAATAGACCTTATTCCCACCCCAAAACCACCTCAGCGTTCTAGAGGTTGGCTAGTACCGTTACTCGTAGGTACAGGGCTAGGGATTGGTTTAACAGGGTTAGGGATGACTATTATGAATCGTCCCACGACTAAACCCGCAGTTACGCCCCAAAGTGTGAATTTAGCGCCGTCAATGAGCGTAACTATTGCATCTGCGGAGCTTACCCCCGTCGCCCGTACTCTTAGCGTTACAGGTACAGTCAACGCGCGCGACTTAATCCCAGTTTTGCCTCAAGCTACAGGCTTGCAAATTAAACAAATTTTGGTAGATGAAGGAGATTCTGTAAAAAGCGGACAAACTCTAGCAATTTTAGATAGTTCTGTACTGCAAACTCAAATCGCTCAAGCAAAAGCCGAAGTAGAATCAAATCGAGCCGTAGTTAGGCAAAGACAAGCCTCTTTAGCTCAATCTCGTGCTACTTTAGCCGAAGCTAACAGCAACTATGAACGTTACAGAGGACTAGCCGAAGCTGGCGCAATTAGTCGTCAAGAATTAGAAACCCGTTCAACTACAGCTACAACTGCACGAGAAGCGATTAGTGTCGCCCAGGCAAATATAGCCAGCGCCGAAGCCGATGTTCGCATTAGTATCGCCCGTCTCCAACAACAACAAACCCAACTAAATCAAACTATAGTCCGCGCTCCCGTTAGTGGGATAATTGCTGAACAAACAGCCCAAGTTGGCGATGTAGCTAATAATACGCAAAAAATATTTTCAATTATTCAAAATGGTGCTTTAGAATTGCAGGCAAAAGTACCCGCAACTAACTTAGCTCAAGTAAAAATTAACTCTGCTGTAGTAGTTACAAGCGACGCAGATTCGCGTCTGCGCTTGCAAGGTAATGTTAGGGAAATAGCGCCCCTTGTAGATCCCCAAAGCCGCGAAGCTACAGTCAGAATAGATTTGCCAACAACGGCTTTATTACGTCCGGGAATGTTCGCAAGTGGAGCAATTATGATCGCCAATGTTCCGGGAATAGCTATACCCGCCAAAGCTGTTTTACCTCAAAGTGACGGCAGCGCGATCGCCTTTGTGCTAACTGATGGGGATATAGTACGAAGTCAAAAAATCACTGTAGGGGAAGTAATTGGCAGCGCCAATGTCGAAATAGTTAACGGATTAAAAATAGGCGATCGCGTTGTAGTTGCGGGGGCTGGCTATCTCAAAGATGGCGACAAAGTACAGGTAGTACAAGGGAAATAACGATGGATTTTAACCTTTCTGCTTGGTCAATTCGCCGCCCTGTACCCACAATAGTTTTATTTTTATTTCTAACAATTATCGGTTGGTTTTCCTTTACAAGTTTGGGCATTGATATCAATCCAAATATTGATGTTCCCGCCGTTTCCATCACCGTTAGCCAACCAGGGGCGGGGCCCACAGAATTAGAATTTCAAGTAACTAAGCCCATAGAAGACGCAGTAGCGGGTTTAGGAAACATTGATAATACAATTTCTACTGTCAACGATGGCGTTTCTACGACAATTATTAACTTTGATTTGGGGACAGATAGCGATCGCGCTACTAATGATGTCCGCAATGCTGTAGCCCAAATTCGCCAAAACTTACCCCAAGATATTAACGAGCCGATTATTCAAAGGTTAGAATTTTCTGGCGGGCCAATTATGACTTATGCCGTAGTTTCTGAGCGACAATCGGTAGAGCAATTAAGCAATTTGGTAGACGAAACAATTAGCCGCGCCCTTTTATCAGTTAAAGGCGTTGCCGAAATTCGCCGCGATGGTGGTGTAGATAGAGAAATTAGAATAAATATCGATCCTTCTCGCTTGCAAGCATTGGGAATTACAGCAACGGGAGTAAACGATCAACTGCGCGCCTTTAACGTCAATTTACCCGGTGGAAGAACCGAAGTAGGCGGTAGCGAACAAAGTATTCGCACTCTCGGTAGCGCCGCTACAGTTAAAGAATTGCAAAACTATCAAATAGTGCTACCCAATGGTAGTTTTGTGCCTTTATCTAGTTTAGGGGAAGTTGAAGACAGTTTTGGCGAACAAAGGACAGCAGCTTATCTCAATAATCAGCCCGTTGTAGCTTTTTCGGTACTGCGTAGCACAGGTACAACCTTAGTATCGGTAGAAGAAGGAGTTATTAAAGCTGTAGAAAAGCTGCAAAAAACCCTCTCTGGGGATGTAAAACTAGAATTAATTTTTACGCGCGGTGATTTTGTCCGCGAATCTTACGAAAGCACTATTGACGACTTGATCCAAGCTTCTGCTCTAGCCGTCATTACAATTTTATTATTTTTGCGCGACTGGCGGGCAACTTTAATTACTGCGATCGCACTCCCTCTATCTATTCTGCCGACTTTTGCCGTCCAACAAGCATTGGGCTACACTCTCAACAACATGACTTTGCTGGCGTTGGCGTTGGCGGTGGGCAACTTGGTAGACGATACGGTGGTAGAAGTCGAAAATATGGAAAGACATATCGCTATGGGCAAAACTCCCCGTCAAGCGGCTTTTGACTCGGCGGCGGAAGTTGGGTTAGCGGTAGTAGCCAGCGCTGCAACGATTATTGCAGTATTTTTGCCTGTGGCTTTTATGGGTGGTATTCCTGGGCAATTTTTTCAACCTTTTGGAGTAACAGTTGCAGTTTCAACGATTTTTTCAACCTTAGTAGCGCGAACTGTTACCCCAATGTTAGGGGCTAGTTGGTTTAAAGCCAAAACAAATAAGCAAATTCAAAAAGACGAAACCCGTAATAGTAGGCGGCGATTTCAACCTTATAGACAGTTACTAGGTTGGGCTTTAAGTCATCGGTTGACAACTATCTTAATTGCGATCGCTTTTTTCATTGGTAGTTTAGCGCTGATTCCACTCATTCCCCAAGGATTTGTCGATAACGGCGACTTAGGTATCTCTACAGTTACGATTGAATTGCCTCCCGGCTCAACTTTAGCAGACACAAGCAAAGTAGCCGCCCAAGCTACAAATATTCTCCGCGCTAATCCCGCCGTTAAGAATGTACTAACTACTCAACAAATAGATTCGGCAACGCTGAGTGTTAATCTATTGCCTAAAGACGAAAGAAAACTATCTCAAACCGAATACGAGCAACAAATGCGTCCCCAACTGCAAAAAATTCCTGGGGCGAGAATTAGTTTTCAAAGCCAAGGATCGGCGGGGAGTTCAAAAGATTTAACTATTATCCTCAAAAGTGAAAATCCGCAAGCTTTAACAAATTCAGCTAATGATTTAGAAAAGCAAATGCGAACCGTACCAGGATTAGTAGAAGTTGCCTCTACAGCAAGCCTGGTTAAACCCGAAATTTTGATTATTCCCAACCCTGAAAAAGCTGCCGATTTGGGGGTTACAGTTCAATCAATTGCTCAAACAGCATCCTTAGCTACTATTGGCGATAATGAGGCAAACTTAGCTAAATTTAATCTAAGCGATCGCCAAATTCCCATCCGCGTTCAAATTGCCGAAGAAGCAAGGGAAGATATCAATACTTTAAAAAATCTGCGCGTACCTGGTGGAAACAATACTTTAGTTCCTTTAACCGCCGTAGCAGAGATCCGTTATGGTAGCGGCCCAGCGCAAATCGATCGCTACGATAGATCCCGTCAAGTCTCCGTAGAAGCGAACTTACAAGGTATTGCTCTAGGTGATGGCGTGAAAGAAGTAGACAAGTTACCAGCTTTAAACCCCTTACCTCCTGACGTTGTGCGCCAAAGTGCGGGAGATGCGGAAATTATGCAAGAAATCTTTGGGCGTTTTGGCACAGCTTTAGCTTTGGCGATTATGTGTATATATGCCATTTTGGTACTGTTATACAACAACTTCCTCCACCCACTTACAATTATGGTGGCGCTACCTTTATCTTTGGGTGGGGCGCTATTAGGTTTATTGATTGCCCAAAAAGCCCTCGGACTTTATGCCCTAATTGGGATTGTTTTATTAATGGGAATTGTGACCAAAAACTCAATTTTGTTAGTAGACTATACCCTAATGAACTTAGAAGAAGGTAAAACCCAGCGTCAAGCACTAATAGAAGCTGGTTTATCGCGCCTTAGACCAATTCTGATGACTTCCCTCGCCACTGTAGCCGGAACTATCCCCCTAGCTTTCGGATTGGGGGCGGGGGCTGAAGTTCGCAGTCCCATGGGCATTGCGATTATGGGCGGTTTTACAACTTCTACACTGCTAACTTTAGTAGTAGTACCAGTACTATTTACTTATGTAGATAGTTTCCAATCTTGGATACTTAAAAAGTTCAAGCATGGCTGGCGCAGAAAACCAAAAGCAAAGCAAGTTGTAGAATAACTGACGCTAATTAGTGGTACAATATCAGTCAGTTTTGCGGGTATAGTTCAGTGGTAGAACGTCAGCTTCCCATGCTGAATGTCGTCGGTTCGAGTCCGATTACCCGCTTTTAACGATAGCCTGGATCGGTTTCTTCTAAACTAGCCCCACTAGGTGCGGAAGGGGCATTATTTGCAGGGGGGACGGGTGGTATTGAGTTACTCGGAGTTGTCGTGGGCGTAACCCTCTGATTTCTGGGAGTATTAGGAATAGATTGTGCTGGAGGGGCTGAGGTTTTTTGCGGCTGATTGAAGCCCAGTAATACAGCAGAAGTGGCAAAGTATCTCGTCCACTGTCTAATTATTGGTTGAAGTTGCCATTGAGAGCGAGAAACTCTAGAAAATAGTAGCGGTACTTGTTGCCCTTGGCGATCGCCTAAAATAGTCACAGCAATTTCGGTAATACTGGGACTACTAGCAAACTCTTGTTCAATCAGACTAATCGCTTGAATTTCTGCTTGTTGGATTAATTCATTAAACGTCTGATTATCTTGGGTTTTGAGAGTAACGTCTATTTGGCGAGATAAATTAGCAAGATCGATCTGCTTAGTTTGCGCTGTGACTTGCGAATTTGCGCCCAAACTAATCATCAAAATTGCGACAGCACTTAAAAGCTTTTGATAATTCATAACCATTACTACTATTTTAAATTTCCCCAAAACCCAAGGAAGACAAAAAGACTTTTATGCTGCCTTCCTTGAGTTTACTTACGCCCTACCTTTTTTGGGATAGACAGCGACAGCTTCAATTTCAACTAGCCAACCAGAATCGACTAACCCAGCCACCGCTAGTGTAGAACGAGCAACTTTAGGGACGTTATCTTTGTTAAAAAACTGAGCATAGGCATCAAACCAACCTTGATAATCAACTTTTCCGAGGACTGGATCGGCAACAAGGTAAACGCGCAGATAAACGACATCTTCTAAACTTAAGCCTCCATCGGCTAATAAAGTTTGAAACCGAGTCAAGATACCTGAAGCTTGGGTTTTTGTATCGCCGTAGCGATCGCGCGTTCCGGTCGCCGCCGTAGAATCGATTACTGGTGGTACAGTTCCACTCGTCCAAAAATACGCTTGATTTTCTGGTACAGCCACCGCCGATAAAATTGGCGAAGTTGCTGTTCCGTAACGAGTAACGCTTCTAGGTGCGCCGACTCTAATCGCGGCTTGCACGTCTACACCCGTAACATTTAATAACAGCAAACTAACACCAACAGTTAGTAATAACCAACGACCAATTTTCCACCCTTGGTTAATGTATTTTTTCATGGCTTTTTCTAGGTAATTTTTTACGCTGCTAGGGCATTAATTTTTGAAGTTACAAGTCTCGCCGACTCAAAAGCGCCAGCCATCCATCCGGTGAGATAACTAAGATGTTCGCCAGCTAAGTAAATATTGCCATCTGGTTCGTTGAGCCGAGGATAATATTTTTCTCTAACGGTGGTAGTATAAGATGCCCATCCACCTAGGTTATAGGGAATTTTTGGCCAGTATAGAGAAATTCCATTTTCAAAGTGGCTTCTATACTGGGGGTGAATTTTACTCCCTTGATCCAAAGCTAAAGTTAGGCGTTGGGCTGAAGTTAAGTTGCCAACGTTAGAAGCGTTAGTACCAAAGTTGTAATAACCTAGCATCACACCTTTTTTTGACAAGTAACCCGACGATGGGTACCAAACTTGAGTAATCTGTTGATTTGTACTTGTAATTCCGCCATAAATATCTTCATCTTCTTCCCAAAAGCGGCGATTGAACTGCAAGCCACTTTTACCAGTAATGGCATAATCAACGCTAGAAATCGCTGCTTGCATATCCGGCGCAAAGTCTGAAGATATAGTTCTCAACACTGATAAAGGAATGGTACAAATACAGTAATCGCCTAATACTTGCTGCCTTTGACCATTTTTTTTATCTACATAGACGATGCGAACGCCCTTAGGTGTTTTGCGAATTTCTTTAACTTCAGCGCCAAAAGTAATTAAGGGCTTGACTTTACTTTCCATTGCCTTAGCAATTCTATCCATCCCGCCTACGGGTTGAAGCATAGTCATTTGTTGATCGTAACCCCACTCGGAAGCCTCGTATCCGGCAAATCCTAGCTCAACTAAGGCACTAAGATCGTAAGGATCTTCTAGGATTCCTGGATTATCTGCCGCCCCTTGGGGTGTCGCATAACCGCGTCTGCTTGACCCTTTATAAAACAAGTCTGGGTTAAGGTTGCCATAGGTACGGAGAAACTCAACTAATTTTTCTTTATCTGTACCCGTTAAAGAGGCATCTAGGGCATCTTGGTTAACGGCTTTAGCCAATAGTTCTGATATATAACCGCGCATATCAGTTATTGCTGATCGCGCCCGGACTTTTTTACCGGATAAAGCACCCACGTTTTCGTTGTAGTAGTATTGTTGGCGATTGAGGTTAGTAAAAACTTCTAATTCAACGCCAAGTTCTCGGCAATAATCTAAAGTTACGTGATGCTGGGGAATCCGGGCGGGGCCTGGATTAAAATACAAGCCCTGGTCAAATCCTACGGTTTCCGTCTGTCCGTCAATGTCTGTAAACTTATCTCCACCTCTTAACGTCCAGCATCTACCCCCAGCGCGATCGCGTGCTTCTAAAATTATGCAATCATAGCCAATTTTTCCCAACTCATAAGCTGAGGTCATCCCTGCTAAACCTGCACCCAAAATCACAACTTTCTTCCGCCCTCCTCGTCGCTGTAGCCTAAAGGGTCGTTTTGATCGGGCGGCGGCGGGTTGTTCTAGCAAATCCAACGCTTTCATTGCAGCATAAGCTGAACCCGCCGATGCAGCAACGGCGGTGATGAAGTCTCTCCTTTTCATGCCTACTCCTAAAATATATGCCCCAAAGTAAATGCCCTAGGGCGATCTTTTTCTAGCGATCAATTAACTATAAATAGCCTCACGTCTGGGGCTATTACCAAGATTAGGCTTGCAAGCTTTTTTGACAATATAGTTGTAAATAGCAATGTTATGTAGCCATTTTAACAAGTTTACTTTTATCAATTAGTAGTTTTGTAACAATCTAATTAAATACTCAAAGATAGTTTTACAGAACCAAATTGTGAGAGTGCTAAATTTTGTTTTACTAGACACAAATACTACTTAATTTGTTGCAAATACTTAGTTGATACTTGTTTAAGTCCCCGTTAAAGTTGCTAATTAAAGAAAATGGACTATACAGCAAGTCTGTTAAAAACAAAAACTTTATGTCAGCAATTATTTACTAAAAATCATTTTTTAGACAGACAAAATATTTAACTACCTATAAAAAATTCTTATAGAACTAGGTAGCCTTTAGAGGGAAGAAAATATTTTCTGTATTAAAGATTGCAGCTTATAGGTATAGAATTAATCACGAAATAAATCTATTTAAATGTCAACTTATTTGACCCCAATCCCCAATGAATTTTAAAAATGGCAGAACAGAAAGCTTTATGCACGTTATACCCAGTTGATAATTCATTTTGCTTTGCGCCAAAATTGTTAAAAGCAAGTTTTGAGGTGAAATGCAGAACGTTAACCCAAGTAAGACTCCCTTACCTAGCACTGCAAAACCAATTATTGAGTTAAAAGGCATCAGTAAAAAGTTTGGTGAAAGTGTAATTTTAGATAATGTCGATCTAAAACTTTACCCAGGAGAAGCCTTGGCAATTATTGGCCCTTCAGGTACGGGTAAATCAACGATTTTACGGATTATGGCAGGGTTACTAGCGCCCGATGCGGGAGAAATCTATGTAGAAGGACACTTAAGATCGGGCTTAATTGAAGATGGTAACGATCCCATTGGTATTGGCATGGTATTTCAACAAGCCGCCCTATTTGACTCGCTGACGGTAGAGGAAAACGTGGGATTTTCGTTGTTTCAACATTCCCGCCTCAAAAAGTCGCACATCAAAGAACTGGTCAAGCAAAAACTAGAAATGGTAGGCTTAGGAGACGCTGGTAGGCGCTACCCTGCGGAATTATCGGGAGGAATGCGTAAACGTGTCAGTTTTGCACGGGCGATTATGTCAAACCCCAATAACCCCACAGATGCCTCAGAGGTGTTACTGTACGATGAACCTACCGCCGGACTAGATCCGATTGCCTCTACGGTAATTGAAGACTTGATCCGTCAGTTGCAGTGCGCCCACGGAGTTTGTAGCACCTATGCGATCGTTACTCACCAAGATAGTACAATTCGCCGCACTGCCGATCGCATCATCTTTTTATATCAGGGTAAAGTGCAATGGGAGGGAACTGTAAGCGATACTCAAACTACCGATAATCCGTTAATTAAGCAATTTATGAGCGGTAGTATAGAAGGGCCCATTCATATCACTGGGTGAAGCAGCTTTTTACCCAGGTTGGACAAAGCAAGCAAAATGCTAATAGGTAGGAGAATAGTTTAATGCGATCGCGCACGGTTCGAGAAGGCTCTGTTGGTTTATTAATTCTCCTAGGATTAGCAATATTAGGCGGATCTATTCTTTGGCTGCGGGGAGTACAACTAAATCAACGCACCTATAAAGCCATTGTCTCTTTTAGCAATGTCGGCGGCATCCAAAACGGGGCAGCCGTGCGCTATCGTGGGGTAAATATAGGTAGGGTCGCGGCAATTAAACCAGGCGCAAATGGCGTAGAAGTTGAAATAGAAATTAGTCCTGCCGACATTATTATTCCCCGCAATGCTGTAATTGAAGCTAATCAATCGGGTTTAATTAGCGAAGTTAGTATTGATATTACCCCCCAAGGTCAGCTATCACCGCAATTAGTTGTTGCTAAACCTCTAGATGAAAATTGCGATCGCAATTTAATTATTTGTAACGGCTCCCAACTCCAAGGTAAAATTGGCGTTAGTCTAGATGCGTTGATTCGTTCTTCTACCAATTTTGCCAGTATCTACGGCAATGAAAAACTATACACAAACCTCAATACAGCCGTAAATAATGCTGCCGTTGCGGCGGCGGGAGTAACCCAACTTACCCGCGAACTTGAAGGATTATCAAAGTCTACTCGCCAGCAATTAGGAACATTCTCTACGGCGGCAACTTCAGTACAGCAAGCCGCCAATGAGATTAGCGCTTCTAGCAGTAAAACTATAACTCAATTTGGCACTACTGCCGACAGGCTAAATACTACAACTGCTAATGTCAATCGCTTAGTAAATAATGTCGATAATTTAGTCACGACAAATCGCTCGACTTTAGTTACTACTTTAGATAATCTCAACCAGGCAAGCGAACAGTTGCAAGGCACTTTTAGCAGACTATCCCCAACTCTAAATCGCTTTAACCAAGGGCAACTAATCCAAAACTTAGAAACCCTATCTGCCAACGCTGCGGAAGCTTCGGTAAACCTCCGCAATGCTTCTAATGCGCTAAACGATCCTAGTAATATATTGTTATTGCAGCAAACTCTAGACTCGGCGCGGGTAACTTTTGCTAATGCCCAAAAAATTACTTCCGATTTAGACGAACTAACGGGAGATCCTAAGTTTCGCCAAAATGTCCGCCAAATCGTTGATGGTTTGAGTGGTTTGGTATCTTCTACACAACAATTAGAACAGCAAGTACAAGTAGCTGAAAGTTTAGATGGCACATCACTAGAGCAAAGTTTAAAACAGCAAGTACAAGTAGCTGAAAGTTTAGATGGCACATCACTAGAGCAAAGTTTAAATATGACTGCTAATAGTTATCCTATTTCTGTCATGCCCAACTTTGAGCAGGCGGAGTTTTTTGAAGCTCGAAAAACTCTAAACCCTATCTTACCGTTAGTGGAGCAAGAAGACAGAAAGGAAGCGCCATAAAAATTGTTTCCCTGTTTGAATTTGCAGGGGAAGAAGTTAGATATCCTCCCATCCCAAAACTCAAATAATGCCCCAACCAGGAGGAGGTAGAGGTATTTGCTCATCCATTCTTGATTGCGATACGCGCTGCATACTTGCAGAAAGCCAGATAAACATCTCTTGAAAGTTTAAACCGACTAACTTTAAAGGACTACGGGTAACAATTTGCGAAAGGCGAGTCATATTTGCTCCTTCTACACCGACAGCAAAGAAAGCTACACGCTTATTATCTTCATCTTCTTTAATGCGTTGTGCTGCTTGTTCGATCATACTATCGGGTTCACCTTGGGGTTCACCATCAGTAATTAAAAATACCCAAGGGCGATAGTAAGCTACGCCGTTGGCGCTGTACTGCGCTTTGCGAGTAGCTACCATATCTAGACCTTTATGGATGGCTGAACCCATGACTGTCAAGCCTTGGGCTTTGAGGGTTGGGGGGTCAAATTGGTCGGCGGTAATAAAATCTTGGACGATATTTACATCGCTATTAAAGGTAATAATTGCCACTTCAACTCGCTTTTTGGCTAAGTTGTCGCGGTTTAATTCTTCCTTAAAGGTTTTCAATCCCTCATTTAGGGCGTTAATTGCCTCTCCTTGCATTGAACCAGAAGTATCTAATAGCAATACGCAAGGACAACGGGGTTCTGGGTTTTCAGCAAATTCAACAGCATCCTCAAGTCTTAAAAAGTCAGGCATAGTTAAAGCAATTACAGGACTAAAATTTACATTTTAACTTTTCAAGCAGAAGCCTCGCATCTGCTTTATAGATTCATTGCCGAAATTGCGGCTTTTTGGCTAACTTGTTCGTAAGCGTTACTTAAATAGGCGATCGCCGCTTCCGAGACTGTAGCATCAAAGTTAGAGTTTCCTGTCCCATCTATCGATAGCGGTATGGGCCCTAATATATCTAATATTGATTCGCTGCTGACGGGGGGCGCAATTACAACTAAATTAGGATCTAAAGGGCGATCGTAGCGCCAAAATTGAGCAATATTTGGGGTATAAGAACGATTAGGAGCAGAATTGCTGTTAATTTCGGGAGTTTCTTCAGTATTGCTATTACTGCGTAGCTGGCGCAAAGCAGCGATAATTTGGTCTTTAGAACTACCGCGCAGTTGAAATAAGACAAAGGGATCTTCGCTAAAGCGATCGCCCAATTGATAATATACTGCGCCTATATGCTTGCAGGGATTGGCTTTGTCGGGACAAGAACACTTGCTGCGAATATCGCTCAAACTAAACGGAAATAGCGATACGCCATTACTTGTAAATACTTCTTCAATATTTTGTGGCATTTCTCCTGCTAACAATTTGGCGGCAAAAAATGCTCGATGGGACATTGTTTCAATCACAAAACCCCACTGTTCTTCGGTAAAAGATTCTAAAGACAAAGAAACTTGATAAGGTTCTACTTCTGTTCCTTGGACTTCGGCTGTCACCTGAGCGCCCTGAAACTTGATGCTAAGGACGTTTCCTTGTCTTGAGTAGTTTCTTGCCCGTTCTAGACGCTTTTTAAAGCGGTAGGAGTCTAATAAATCTAACCAGCGTTGCGCCCACCATTCACGGCTTGTAAGCGCGTTGTAAGTTGTCATTTTTCCAGGTTTAATGTGTGCGATCGCACATTTGTTATGATAATAAGGCGATCGCGGGTACTATAATTTTGAATTTGATTTAGCTTTAGACCTAGTTGTTGTAGTCTTTTTAGCAGTAGTTGTAGACTTTGCTTTGGTTGTGCGGGTACTAGCAGGCTTTTTAGTCGCCAATAACTCTAGAGCCATAGCTAAGGTGATTGTTTCTACAGTTTGACCTTCAGCTAAACCAACGTTAACTTTGCCGTGCTTGATATACGCACCATAAGGGCCATCGTAGATATTTATAGGTTCATTGTCCACCGGATGAGAACCCAACTCTTTTAAAGCTTGCTTAGACTTGCTGCGCCCGGTTTTTTTGGGTTCTGCTAAAATCTCTAAAGCTCGTTCTAAAGAAATTGTAAATACATCATCAGTACCTTTAAGACTGCGGTAGTCTTTCTCATCCTTGCTTTGATTGTGGACAATAAAAGGCCCAAACTTGCCGAGTCCTGCTTGGATTTTGCCATTGGTAGCCGGATGAACCCCCAAAGCGCGGGGTAAAGCTAATTGGTTAACAGCTATTTCTAAAGTCACATTTTCTGGACTCACACCCGCAGGTAAGGAAGCAGTTTTAGGTTTTTTGTTTTCCTCCGAAGGTTCGCCCAACTGCAAGTAATAGCCATTGCTGCCAATTTTAAGATAAATTGTTTCTCCCGTATCGGGATGTTGACCAATTTTATTTGGCCCTTTTAACAGCGCTTCGACTTGTTCGGAACTGATATCGCCGGGAGTCAAATTTGGTGGTATTGAAGCTGTAACCGTTCCATTACCGTTATTTGATTCAACGTAGGGGCCAAACTTACCAATGCGAACTTTGACCTCTAAATCGTCTAACTGTACCGTTGTAGCTTTAGTTCGGTCGATTTGGCTTTCTCTTTCTTTAACTAAAGTTTCTAATCCTTTGTCGCCAGAATAAAATTGGCGCAAGTAAGGTAACCATTTAACTTCCCCTGTAGCGATATCGTCTAAAGTTTGCTCCATTTTTGATGTAAAGCTAGTATTTACAAAGTCGGGGAAGTGTTCTTCTAACAAGGCGCTGACAGCAAAAGCGGTAAAAGTGGGAATTAAAGCATTATTTGTTAACTGGGCGTAGCCGCGATCGATAATTGTGCCAATAATACTTGCATAGGTGCTAGGTCGCCCAATGCCTTCACTTTCAAGAGTTTTGACTAAAGAAGCTTCGGTATAACGAGCGGGGGGTTGAGTTTCGTGACCTACCGCGTCTAGTTTAGTACAATCTGGGGAGTCGCCTACCTTCAAAGCTGGTAATATGACTTCTTGATTTTCTAACGCTGCGTTGGGGTCATCAGAACCTTCTACATAGGCGCGGAGAAACCCAGGGAAATCAATTCGTTTCCCACTCGAACGAAAGCCAGCATCTTCTACTCTTGTTTGCACCGATACTTGAGTTTGTCTCGCATCAGCCATTTGACTAGCTACTGTCCGCTTCCAAATTAGGTCGTATAAAGCCGCTTCTCTACCGCTTAAACCTGTTTCTTGGGGAGTGCGAAAAGTATTACCCGCCGGACGGATGGCTTCATGGGCTTCTTGAGCGCCTTTGCTTTTGGTTGTATACTGCCGAGGGGCAGGGCTAAGATACTCTTTGCCATAGAGTTTTTCTACACTACTACGGGCTGCTGCGATCGCTTCGGCGGATAAATGCACTGAATCTGTCCGCATATAGGTAATGTACCCTTGCTCGTACAAACTTTGTGCCGTCCGCATTGTATCCCGTGCTGATAATCTCAGCTTGCGGTTAGATTCTTGTTGCAACGTAGACGTAGTAAAGGGTGGGGCTGGTTTGCGGGTAACTGGGCGTTCCTCTAACCCGGTTACTTGCCAAGGCTTACCTTTTAGACGTTTTTGGAGATTTCGCGCCTCTGTTTCGCTAAGTAGCGTTACTTTGCGCCCAGCGATAATTTGCCCTGTTGCTTCATCAAAATCACTACCTGTGGCTACTTTCGTGCCTGCAAGAGTTGTTAATACGGCACTAAAAGGGGTTTTTTCTTGTTCTAAGGTTGCCTTCAAGTCCCAATAACTACCTTGGCGAAAAGCGCGGCGTTGACGTTCTCGAATTACTAGCAACAATACTGCTACCGATTGTACTCGTCCGGCAGAAAGTCCCCAAGCTATTTTTTTCCACAGTAGAGGCGATAAAGTGTAGCCTACCAAACGATCTAAAATTCGTCTAGTTTCTTGAGCGCGAACTACTTGCTCGTCAATATTGCGGCAATTTTTTAAGGCTTTTTTAATTGCTTCGGAGGTAATTTCATGAAACACCATCCGTTTAATGGGTACTTTTGGCTTTAATATTTGCAATAAATGCCAACTTATGCTTTCCCCTTCTCGGTCTTCATCAGTGGCAAGTATTAATTCATCGGCAGATTTGAGTGCCTCTTTTAGTTGAGTAACAATTTTTTTCTTATCTTTGGGGATGATATACAGAGGTTCAAAATCCGCTTCTACATTCACCCCCAAATTAGCCCATTTTTCCGACTTTACTGCCGCCGGAATATCACTAGCCGATTGGGGCAAATCGCGCACGTGTCCCATCGAAGCTTCCACGCGGTAGCCTGCGGGCAAATAATTACGAATAGTACGGGCTTTAGTAGGAGATTCAACAATAACGAGAGTTGGCATGGGAACTTTTTGAGCAAGTAGCGACGAGGCTAATAAGTCCAAGGATTAAAGAATTTCCCTCCTGTTGTCAAGAGAGAGAATTTTTTAAGCGGATAATATTTATTTAAAGTAAGTTATTTCAATCTTTAACCTATATTTGCAGTTAGTGCCTACAACTATGGGTAGAGAATGGACGTGCAATTGTTGCCAGCTATGCTTTTTGGGAGTTTTATAAATGGTGTCAAAATTCCTTGCAGACTTAATAAAGCTTTAAGGTTTTTTAGCTTGCTAAAGGTGAAATCGCTAAGTTTGAGGATAAACATTGCAGAAATAAATCAACAAAATGTCCCTAATCCGTTGGAGAGACAATACAATAAACACGGTTAGTTTTTATGCCTGATAACGGCAGCCTATACAAAGTATGGATTTTGCCACGCTTGCAGCCCAGTTGAACGCTGGGACAATTTTACCCGAAGGGATAATTATTGCTACCCTTTTGGTAGTTTTAGTCGGTGACTTAATTGGGGGGCGCAAAGCTGCGCGTTGGATTCCCTACAGTGCGATCGCCGGATTATTGAGTGCGATCGTTGCTTTATACTGGCAATGGGATAACCCCAACCCCATCGGCTTTTTGGGTGCATTCAATAGCGATGACTTAAGTATTGTGTTTCGCGGCATAATTGCGCTCACTACCGCCGTCACAATTTTGATGTCAATTAGCTACATTGAGCAATCGGGTACGCCTTTGGCAGAATTTATTACAATTATGCTGAGTGCGACTTTGGGGGGAATGTTCCTTTCTGGGGCGAACGAACTTGTAATGATTTTCATCTCCCTAGAAACCCTGAGTATCTCATCGTACTTAATGACAGGTTACACTAAGCGCGATCCGCGCTCCAATGAAGCAGCATTAAAATACTTGCTAATTGGCGCTTCGAGTACCGCAGTATTTTTGTACGGAGTTTCTTTACTGTACGGACTTTCCGGCGGAGAAACCCAGTTAGATATTATTGCGGCTAATATTCCCAACATCAACGGTGAACAATCTTTAGGATTGCTAATTGCTTTAGTATTTGTAATTGCCGGAATTGGCTTTAAAATATCTGCTGCACCTTTCCACCAATGGACACCAGATGTTTATGAAGGCGCACCAACTCCAGTTATTGCTTTTTTATCAGTAGGTTCAAAAACTGCGGGTTTTGCTTTAGCAATTCGGCTTTTGACAACGGCTTTTCCGCTTATTACCGCCGAGTGGCAATTTGTATTTACCGCCCTTGCTGTACTTAGTATGGTTTTGGGTAATGTTGTCGCCCTAGCTCAAACTAGCATGAAACGAATGCTGGCTTATTCTTCCATTGCTCAAGCTGGCTTTGTGATGATTGGCTTGATTGCAGGGACGGAAGCTGGTTACTCTAGCATGGTATTTTACTTAATAATTTACCTATTTATGAATTTGGGCGGCTTCTGCTGCGTAATTCTCTTTTCTTTACGCACGGGAACTGACCAAATTAGCGAATACTCTGGTTTATACCAAAAAGATCCGCTTTTGACTTTGGGTTTAAGTATTTGTTTGCTGTCTTTGGGTGGGATTCCGCCCTTGGCTGGGTTTTTTGGGAAAATTTACCTATTTTGGGCTGGTTGGCAAGCTGGGGAATATTGGTTAGTTTTGCTAGGACTTGTAACAACAGTAATTTCGATTTACTATTACATCCGCGTAGTGAGGATGATGGTAGTCAAAGAACCTCAAGAGATGTCAGAATCGGTGAAAAATTATCCCGAAATTCGCTGGGATTTGCCCGGAATGCGCCCAATACAAGTATGTTTAATTTTGACTTTGGTAGCAACTTCTTTGGCAGGGATTTTGTCTAATCCGTTGTTTACTTTGGCGAATAATTCTGTTGCTAATACGCCAATATTGCAACCTTCGATTGTTAGCACTTTGAAAACGGCAGCTAATTTGAGGGAATCTGTAAGCGAGTAGAGATCCCCCCTAACCCCCCTTAAAAAAAGGGGGGGAAATATTAAAGAGAGGAAAGCCTCAAAGTTAGGGAAAAAGTTTTAAAGCCTTCTTTTTTAAGAGGGAAAGTTACATAACTAGCGACTAATTTAAAGACAATTGTTTAGGGGCGTACTTGAGTAGTGCGCCCTTCGTTTATGGAATACAGGTAACTTTATGAATCAATCGATAGCTGCGATCGCACTTACTCCGAATGCTACCAAAACTTTGCAGCCTTTATGTCATAATATCGGCGCACAGCTTTGGGTTCCCGAATCCTTCGCCAATATTGCCGAAGCGAAAATATACAAGGGAGATTTAAAAACTCATGTAGCTACTTTATGGGAAACACAGCAAGCAATAGTATTTTGTTTAGCAACGGGGGCTGTCGTCAGGTTAATTGCTCCTTTATTGCAGCATAAATCAACCGATCCGGCGGTGATAGTAGTAGATGAAACAGGTAAATTTGTAATTAGCCTATGTAGCGGACATCAAGGCGGGGCTGACAAATTAACAACATTAATTGCTCAATTAATTGGTGCAACTCCAGTATTAACAGGAGTTTCCTCCTCTTTAGGGATTCCCGCTATAGATATGTTAGGAGTTCCCTTTGGTTGGCGACGTGGTGGTGGCGATTGGACGGGTGTAAGTGCGGTAGTAGCGCGGAGTGAATCAGTACAAGTGATTCAAGAAGCCGGTTCTACCTTGTGGCAAAAAGCGTATAGTTTTAAAGATTCTCTAGCACCCCAAGCCCAAATATATATTACTGCTCGAACTGTTGAACCTGTAATCAATCCCTATATACAATGGCATCCGCGAGTTTTGTGGGTGGGAATTGGCTGCGAACGTGGAACGCCTACTGAAACGATCGCACAAGCAATTACCAAGGTATTTTTAGAGTATGAGTTAGCAGAAAGTGCGATCGCCGGGATTGCAACTATCGACATTAAAGCTGATGAAGTGGGATTACTTGAACTATGCCAAGAACGGGATTTACCTTTAATTACCTTTACTAAAGAGGTTTTAAGCGCTGTTACTGTTCCCAACCCTTCGGAGATCGTTAAATCGGAAGTTGGAACCCCTAGTGTTGCGGAAGCCGCCGCTTGCCGTGCTTCTAGTAGTCAAACCCTCTTAGTTACTAAACAGATTTTTAAATCTATGGGTGCGGTGACAATTGCGATCGCGCAATCAGAGCAAGAATATACTGGGCGTACAGGTAAACTATTGCTAGTTGGTACGGGGCCAGGACAATTAGACCAAATTACCCCAGCTTCGCAAATTGCGATCGCATCTGCTGATGTAGTCATTGGTTATTCGTTGTATATAGATTTAATTGCCCCCTTGCTGCAAAAAGAGCAAATTATTGAAGCAATGCCCATTACTAGAGAGCGTCAACGCGCCGAACGAGCTATAAAGCTTGCCAATTGGGGTTTAACGGTGGCGGTGGTATCTTCTGGCGATAGCGGTATTTACGGAATGGCGGGGATAGTAATGGAACAATTGCAAGCAGCTAACTGGGATGGAAAAACCCCCAGCGTGCAGTTATTTCCGGGAATTAGTGCTTTACAAGCAGCAGCTTCTCGCGTGGGTACGCCTTTAATGCACGATTTTTGTGCTATTAGCTTAAGCGACTTACTTACACCTTGGGAAACCATCGAAAAACGCCTCACCGCCGCCGCAGAGGCCGATTTTATTACAGCTTTGTACAATCCCAAGTCGCAAACCCGCACCCAACAATTAGCCACAGCAACAGCCATTTTCTTACAATACCGCGATCCAAATACTCCTGTTGCGATCGTTCGTTCTGCCTATCGCCCAGATGAGCAAATTACGCTAACTACTTTAGATAAATTACTCGATACAAATGTTGATATGTTGACTACAGTATTAATTGGCAACCAAACTACTCGCACTCACAATAATTGGATGATTACCCCGCGCGGTTATCTTGGTTTTGGGGATTCAAAAGTTCTAAATATGAGCTAAATTTTTTAAAAGTACAACAGCAAGAACTTCTTTCAATCGTTTAAGGTATTTGAATTGTCAGACTGCGAGCGATCGCTACTTATAGCATTTTCAAGTTTTTGGCGAATCGCTGCTTGGATTTTCTTATCAAAATCAGGATCGCCAGGACGAGCAATAATTTTTAGCAGACGCTGATTGATTCTGTCTAAGTATGCTTGTAAAGCAGCGCGATCGCCACGATGAGTAAGAAAATATTGCTTTAACTCAACTTTCGTCATTCCATCATAGTTAGCTCGGCTCATCAGCAAACTCCCCGCTAGGTAAAATTTGGAACTCAATTTCTTCATCGTATCCAGCTAATACATAAACGTTACGAGTCCGATTATCAACACAAATAAGATGTATAGGCTGAAGCATAGTGTATGTCAGTTGATAGCCAACACGATATAAAGTCTATAATTGAGCAGCAGTAGGCACTATGGTAACGGCAAAAACCAGTTCTGACCCCAAAGAGTTTGCTAAATCCTTTGTAGAAGCGATTTCCGAGGATCGTTTCTGGATGCGGGAAGAAAAGGACATTCCAGCATAATCAGCTTTGTTTTCAACTTGTAGACCTATGGAGGAACTGACACTTTACAGGTCTAAATTCTAGGCAGCCTATACCTGGCGGCTCGTTTTGTCGGTGTTTTAAGAGTAATACTTTATTCCGGTACAATATTCAAAGGGTTCGCAGGAGACATTTATGGAGTTCAGTAGGCGAGATTTACTAAAAGCTGCATCTACATCGGGTTTCGTTGTAGCAGCGTTAGCCACCGTTAAAGAAATTGGTCAACCCGCCTTAGCTCAAGGGAAACCAACCCAAGCTCAAATCAAAAAAGGAGAAATGTTATACAGAACTTTAGGACGCACAGGCGAACAAGTTTCTGTGATTGGTTTGGGGGGGCATCACATTGGACGACCAAAAGATGAGCAAGACGGAATCCGCTTAATCCATAGTGCCATCGATCGCGGCATTAACTTCATGGATAACTCCTGGGATTACCACAACGGCGGGAGCGAAATCCGCATGGGTAAAGCGTTGCAAGGCGGGTACAGAGATAAAGTTTTGTTGATGACCAAAATTGATGGTCGGACTAAAGCCGAAGCCGCCAAGCAGATTAATGAATCGCTCAAACGGTTGCAAAGCGATCGCATTGACTTACTACAACATCATGAGATCATCCGCATGGAAGATGCTGATCGCATATTTGCTCCTGGTGGTGCTATGGAGGCGGTAGTCGAGGCGCAAAAGGCAGGTAAGATTCGCTACATTGGCTTTACAGGACACAAAGACCCCTTAGTTCATCTGCGGATGCTAGAAGTTGCTGCCCAAAACAACTTTCGTTTTGATACCGTACAAATGCCCTTAAATGTTATGGATGCTCATTTTAGAAGCTTCGAGAAGCAAGTTCTCCCTATTTTGGTCAAAAATCAAATTGGGGTGTTGGGAATGAAATCGATGGGCGATCCCTACATTCTTAAGAGCAATACAGTTAAACCGATTGAATGTCTGCATTACGCAATGAATTTGCCCACTTCAACCGTTATTACTGGCTTTGAGAATATGCAACTCTTGGATCAAGCACTGGAGGCAGTCCGCACCTTTAAGCCTATGAGCCAAGAGCAAGTACAAGCATTACTAAATAAAACGCGCACCGCCGCAGCCAAAGGTCAATACGAATTATTCAAAACTACAAGTCAATTTGACAGCACTGCCAAAAACCCGGAATGGCTAGGGTAACTTTAGTCGGTTATGAAGCTGCAAAGATCGTTCATGTGTTTTTAGACTTAATAGAAGCAGGCGCGACATGGCAGTTATTAGAGCAGTCTGTCCACATTCATCCAACTTATGGTCAAGCTTTGCCAAGTTTGGCACGGTTATTGTACCAAAATTAAAACTAAAGCCACTCTGGTAGAGGAGCAGCTTTGATAAATGTCTTTTGTGAATCAAGGGACTCAAAGTTGAAATTGCGGTAATCAAGTTAGATCCGTCCGTTATTACTGTTTTTTCAGCAGAATATCTGTGGCAAAAACTTCATCTAGGTAGTGATATAGTGAAGTTTTTTCTATATCCTGGAGCTTTGGATTGGAGTCAAATAAAAAATTAAGTAGAGCTAATTAAGATTTGCCTTAAGTCTAAGCTTAGTTGCACCTTCAAAATCAAGGTTTGAAATGGATAACAGATTCTCACGCTGGGAAAAATCGATTATTGGGGCAACTTTAATCGGTTTAATACCTCTTGGAGCGATCGCTCAATTCCCCTCTCTTGGACTAGCTCAAGAACTGAAAAAATCTGAACAGTTAATCAAAGAGATTCAAAGTAAGCAGTCGAAGTTGATGTTAGCTCAAAATGCTGAGAAACAAAATCGGACTCAGCTATCTGAAAAAGCACGACCCTTCATAGTCACAGTTTCTACGGAGTTGGGGTATGGCAATAAACTAATTGTTAACCCCGATCAGGCAGGAAACCTTTATACTCAAGCAACTCCTGTCAACTCTAAACAAGCTGATGCTTACAACAACCGGGGTCTTGCCCGCTACGCTGTCAAAAATTACCCTGGTGCAGAGGCAGATTTTACTCAAGCAATTAAACTTGACCCTAATGAAGCTGATGCTTACTACAATCGGGGTCTTGTCCGCTACGCTGTCAAAAATTACCTTGGTGCAGAGGCAGATTCCACTCAAGCAATTAAACTTAACCCTAATGAAGCTGATGCTTACTACAATCGGGGTCTTGTCCGCTACGCTGTCAAAAATTACCTTGGTGCAGAGGCAGATTCCACTCAAGCAATTAAACTTAACCCTGATTATGCTAATGCTTATTACAACCGGGGTCTTGTCCGCTACGCTGTCAAAAATTACCTTGGTGCAGAAGCAGATTACACTCAAGCAATTAAACTTAACCCTGATTATGCTAATGCCTACTACAACCGGGGTCTTGTCCGCTACGCTGTCAAAGACTACTCTGGTGCAGAGGCAGATTTTACTCAAGCAATTAAACTCAACCCTAATGAAGCTGACGCTTACTACAATCGGAATTTGCTCCGCCGCCAATAAGCGAGAAAATATCAATGCTCGCCAATATACTTTAGTAGCGTAACTATTCGGCGCATAAAGCAGTAATACACGTGATCGTACTATTGTGAGAACAAGCTAATCGGGTAATAAAAACCACGAAGGCAAATTTTAATTTGCCTTCATGCTCTCATCCCCCGATGAAGTTACAGAATATTGCTGCATATTTTATGTAGAGAAGTTTTTGGAAATTACTATGGCTCGTAAACGCTTAATTATCGAAATGGGTATGGGAATTGACCAGCATGGGCAAGAACCAACTGTTGCAGCAGCAAGGGCTGTAAGAAATGCGATCGCTCATAATGCTTTGCCTGGTGTTTGGGAAATAGTAGGTTTAAGCGATCCTAATCAAATGATTGTCGAAGTCAAAGTAGCCGTACCTTACCCAGAGCAAGTACGAGAAGATGAAGTATTAGCGGTACTGCCCTTTGGTCGCAAGTCTTTAACTGTAGAGTCTGGCGGTATGGTGGTTCAAGGTCGCGCGATTTCTTCACTTAATGATAAAAACGATGAAATGCTAATTGCTATTGCTGCGGTTACAGTTCTAGTTGAAACAGAGTAAGGGCTTTAACTTAGCTCAACAGACGTTCTATAACAACGTTTACTGTAGAGTTAGATCTCCTTCTAGTCTACCCTGCGTTCGCGTTAGAAAGATACGTAACAACTAAAAAGGCGATATAAACACTATTTGAGAACAAATACCTATACCCAATGGATATTTCATTGTCTTACTACTGACTGATGTTGGGATCATATTTGCGTAGTTACATGAAAGAGTAAAAACCCTAGCAAATACTAGCACTACTTAAATTTGCTTTAGGTGCTAAAAATCAGGTAATCAATAAATGTTTTATCACAAAAAGCAACTGCAATATTTTACTCCTCCAGAGCGTCCAGACCCAGCCTATGCCGCGAAGATGCAAGAACTCATTGGGGGTTCTTTTGGAGAAATGACCGTAATGATGCAGTACCTGTTTCAAGGTTGGAATTGCCGGGGGCCTGCAAAGTACCGAGATATGTTGCTAGATATTGGTACAGAAGAAATTGGTCATGTGGAAATGTTAGCGACAATGATTGCTCATCTTTTAGACAAAGCACCAATCAAAGCCCAAGAAGAAGGCGCTAAAGATCCTGTAGTAGGTGCAGTAATGGGCGGGTCTAATCCACGCGATGTAATTATGGCGGCGATGAATCCCCAACATGGGATTGTTTCTGGCTTGGGTGCAATGCCAGCAGATAGTGTAGGTTTTCCTTGGAATGGTCGCTTTATCATTGCTAGTGGCAACTTATTAGCCGATTTCCGCTCTAATCTCCATGCAGAATCTCAAGGTCTATTACAGGCGGTACGCTTGTATGAAATGACCGATGACGCAGGAGTAAAAGATCACCTCAGTTATATGATTGCCCGTGACACCATGCACCAAAACCAGTGGCTAGCGGCGATTGAAGACTTGCAAAGCGAAGGATTTGAGGAAACGATAGTTCCCAAAATTGCCCACGAATATGGCAAGAAAGAGGCGGCTTACCAGTTCTGGAATAACTCAGAAGGTGAAGAAAGCTCTCAAGGTCGTTGGGCTAAAGGTACGTCGATGGATGGAAAAGGCGAGTTTGAGTATGTAGCTAATCCTCAACCCCTAGGGCCTGTACCAACACCACCACAACCAGATCCTAGACTGCATGGAACTCCTAGTTCTCCAGCAATGCAAACAAAGAGCGATGCTGCACCTACTAATATCGTTGATGGTATTTCTCAAGCTGTCGAGGGTGTAGGTGAAACGATTAAGCGCACAATTATCGGTGGGTAATCGTGTAGAGGTTGTTTGACTAGCTACGAGCGGTAATATCCCTCTTTTTTAAGTCGATACTACTTGAATAAGTAATTGCTAATTATGTGAGGTGTGGGAGCGCTACAGGTCGCGCTCCTACATTTTTTTGTCAGTTAACTTAAACTGTCAAGTATCGCCGTACTAAAGAATCCGTCAGATCGCTAGTATTGCCTTTTGCCGCGATCGCACCTTTTTCCATAATAAAAAACTTTTGCGCTAACTGTTTGGCAAAATCAATTTTTTGTTCTACGACGAGTAGCGTTATCCCTTTCTCCCGATTTATCCGTTTGAGGGTTGCATCTATTTCTTGGACAATTGACGGTTGGATGCCTTCTGTTGGCTCGTCTAATAGCATAATTTGCGGGTCGCACATTAGCCCCCGCGCGATCGCTAATTGCTGTTGTTGCCCACCACTTAATAGTCCCCCCTGGCGCTTGAGATGCTGCGTTAACATGGGGAAAAACTCAAATATTTCATCGGGTATTTTTTTAAGCTTTTTTTTACTAGCGGCTAATCCCAATTTCAAATTATCTAAAACCGATAAGTAAGGGATAATTTCGCGCCCTTGAGGAATAAAAGCAATTCCGTAACGGGATCTTTTATAAGTGGGAATATTAGTTATGTCGTCCGCATCAAAAACGATATCCCCTTTAATAACTTTATTCAAGCCGATAATACTCCGCAACAGCGTGGTTTTGCCCATGCCATTGCGACCTAATATACAAGCTATATCTCCTTTTTCTACCGTCATATCAACGTTAACCAAAACCGGAGTTTGCCCATAACCCGCCGATACATCTGTAAGCTTAAGCAGCGACATCGATTCGTTCACGACCTAAATAAACCTCGATAACTTGTGCATTGTTTTGAACTTCTTGAACCGATCCTTCAATTAGTTTTTCACCTTGATGTAAAACTACAAGTTTTTGAGCAATTTGTTTAACAAATTCCATATCATGCTCAATTACTATTACTGAATGCTCTTTGGCGATAGATTTAATAATTTCCCCTGTTAAATGGGTTTCCTCCGAAGTCATCCCCGCCGTTGGTTCATCTAATAATACTACTGTTGGATCTTGAGCAATTACCATACCAATTTCTACCCACTGTTTCTGTCCGTGAGAAAGCGATGAAACTTTGGTATAAGCTTTATCTAATAAGCCAATTTGTTCTAAAACCGCCTCAATTCTTGCTTTTTTTAGTTTCGTTAACTTCGATTTAATTGAAGCTAAAACTGAGTGAGTTCCTTTAAGGGCGAGTAGGATATTGTCAAATACTGTTAACTCGTTGTAAACATTTGGATTTTGAAACTTGCGTCCAATTCCCATCCGAGCAATTTCGTAACGATTTTTGTTAGTAATTTCTTTACCGCAATAGTATACATGACCAGAAGCTACAGGAGACTTGCCCACAATTGCATCTAAAAGTGTACTTTTTCCCGCACCATTAGGGCCAATAATTGTGACAATTTCTCGTTCGCCGACTTCTAAGTTAATTCCTTTAAGAGCTTGGAATCCTGAGAAGACAACTTTCAAGTCTTTAACAGCTAAGGTTGGATTCATATTTTTTACTTTATTGCTTAAGTTACCATGAAGTGAATTTGCCTATTGTCTCATTTATTACATTTAAGAATTTTAGAATTTGTGCGTCATAGCTAGTACCTTTACTTTTATTTGTTACTTCGGGTATTTGTTAAGTTAAATTTTTGCGGAATTAAACTCATTAAGCCATCAGGTACAAACAATACTACAACTAACAACAAAATTCCGACAATTAGTTGCCAATCTTGGGTTATTCTTTCAGCGTAGTTTTGAACTTGACCAAGTAAAATAGCGGCAATTATTGGCCCAATTAAAGTTCCTCTTCCCCCAATTGCTACCCAAATTACTACTTGCGTCCCAAAAGCTACAGCTAAATATACCGGGGAAATAAATCTATTTAGCGGGACAAATAACCCACCCGCTAAACCCGCTATACCCGCCGATAGAGTCCAAACAAAAATCTTGAAACTGGCAACATCGTAACCTAAATAAGAAATTCTTTGCTCGTTTTCTTTAATCGAACGCAAAATTAAGCCGAAGTTAGATTGGGTTAGTAACCAACTACCAACAAGCACCAAAGTAGTAAAACCAAGAATGATGTAATACAGACCTATTAAGGGAATATCTGTACCTAAAAAACTTAGGCGAGAAATATCGGTAATCCCATTAGTACCGCCAGTAAAAGCTTGTTGACTGACGAAAAATGTAGTTAGCGCCGATGCGATCGCTAAAGTAATAATAGTAATATAAACTCCACTAACTTTAGAGCGAAAAATAAACCAGCCAATAATATAAGCAAAAGCTGCGGGTACGGCAATTGTAGCAATTGCCGCAACAGGAAAAAACCTTAATGGTGCAATAAACCAGGGCAATTCTTTTAACCCATTCCACACCATAAAATCGGGTAATTCTCCTCCGTAGGTATTCGCCGTTGACGACAAATTAAGTTTTAAGTAATATGCCATCGCGTACCCACCCAAAGTAAAGAAAACGCCATGAGCAAAACTCAAAATTCCTGTAAATCCCCAAACTAAATCTAAAGAAATACCTAAAATTCCAAACAATAATAGCTTTGCCATTAATGCCGTTTGAAATTCTCCGAGTATAAAAGGCAAAATTATCAATAGTAAAAGAATAATTCCTGTTGTTGTTAGTAACTTAACAGGAATAGTAGATCGTTTAGCACCACCTAATACATCAGTCATTTTTATTACTCTAGGTTTTATAAATTAAGCTCGTTTTTGAATCGTAAATAAGCCTTCAGGACGATAGCGAATTAAGATAATTACCGCCGCTAATACTATTACCCGCGCCGCCGGATCGTTGAGCAAAAATGCGATCGCTGCGTTTGATTCGCCAATTAAAAATGCCCCCGCCAAAACCCCAACTAACTTGTCTACACCCCCTGTTACAACTACCATCCAAGCATCAACTAAATAATCTTGTCCCATCGGTGGCGCAACACTTTTGAGCGAAGAAAGTACCGCCCCTGCAACTCCCGCTAAACCGCAACCGTAGGCAAAAGTCAGCATATCGACGAAACTTGTATTAATGCCTAAACATTTTGCCATGTCACGATTTTGAGTAACGGCGCGAATTTGTCGCCCCAAAGCCGTACCGTAAAGTAGATAAGCTGTAAGTGCTAATAATCCTAGGGCGATCGCCACAATAAACAAGCGATAATAGGAAATTGTAATACTCGACCCACCATCGGCACTTGTAAATACGTTTAAGTTTCCTGATATATAACGGGGAGCTTTTACATACTTTAACTGAGCGGAAAAAATCAATTTAACTACACCTTGAAGCACAATACTTAAGCCCCAAGTTGCAAGTAAAGTTTCTAAAGGACGACCATAAAGCCGCCTAATTATAGTTAGCTCAATAATTGCGCCAATAATTGCTGTCGATAAAAAAGCAAAAGGAATAGTTAGAACTAAATCCATTTTGAAAGTAGATTGCATTACAAAAGTAGTGTATGCGCCTAACATGATGAATTCACCATGAGCTAGGTTAATTATTCGCATTACTCCAAAAGTAATTGCTAGCCCCAAACCCGTTAATAATAAAACACCAACAATGCCAACGCCATTGAGGAGTTGATTAGTAAATGCAATTAAATCTAAGCTTTTAGTTGATGGAGCTTGTGCTAATAAATTAATTATGGATAGATACATTACAAATTACTGCCCCATTAAATTATTAAAATCTCGGCGATGTATGAGTGTAGAGACGTTGCATTGCAACGTCTCTAGCATTAATTTAAAAATTATTCTCGCGTTTTGAATTGAGTAACGCCAAAATCTCTAATCTTTAAATAGATTAGAGATTTCGAGTTAAGGTAACTTAAATCTTCAAGTATTCAACTTTTAAGTCTGCGCCCGTTTCTTTAATTGAGTTGGTACGCCCATCAGGAGAACCATGAACGCAGGTACGACCTTTATAAAGCGCCTGACTCCAAGGAATCGGTTTCACCGCCGCCGGAGTAGCAAATACAATCTCTGCTTGACCGTCAGCTTTCCACTTACCAATTCTGGAATATAAGTAAGTATGATAGTTATCGGGATCGCTCTTTACTGTACCTTGGGGTGCGTTGAAAACTTGACCGCGAGTTGCTTCGCGCAAAGAGTCCGGCGTAATTTCTTTACCTTCAGTTAGCAACTTCTCCATTGCTTGCGCCATAAAAAAAGTTTGCAAGTAAGCCGCTTCCATAACTCCATTAGTGACGCGATCTTGACCAAATTTTGCTTTAAACTGTTCTACAAATGCTTTATTTTCTGGCGTATCTACACTTTGAAAGTAGTTAAAGCTGCTGTAGTGACCTTCTGCATATTCTGGCCCCATCGCTAAGATTTCTTCTTCGGTGGTAGGGTAAGCCATAATTGGCGTTTGCGCGGACGTGATACCAGCATCCTTATACTGTCTATAAAAAGCTGGAATACTATCACCAACTAAATTACTAAGCACAAAATCGGGCGAGGCTTGCTTGATTTTGTTGATAATAGTAATAAATTCAGTGGTTCCCAAAGCTGCGTACTCGTCGCCCACGACTTCGCCGCCAGCTTTTACTAACTCGGCTTTGGCGATGCGGTTGCTTTCTTTAGGATAAATATAATCTGAACCAATGAAAAATCCTTTTTTGCCAAAGTTTTTAGCGCAATAAGGAATAGAATCGGTAATTTGTTGGTTTGGTGCAGCGCCCGTGTAGAAAACATTAGAACTGCATTCGTTTCCTTCGTAGTAAACCGGATAATAAAGGATAGCGTTTTTTTCTTCAAAAACTGGTAGTACAGATTTACGACTTGCTGAAGTATAACAACCAAGAACGCAGGCAACTTTGTCTTCATCAATCAAGCGTTTAGACATTTGGTTGTATAAGTCCCAGTTAGAATCGGGATTGACTACCACTCGCTGCAACTGCTTACCTTTAATACCTTTACCGCCTTTCCAAGGGCCTGTACCTTCATTAATTTGATCGATCGCTAAAAAAGTAGCATCTTGTAAAGATTTTTCGACAATAGCGATCGTTCCAGTTGTAGAGTACATCACGCCAATTTTAATCCCATCACCAGAAGCGGCGGGACTAGAACCACTACTAGGGCTTTGGGCTGAAGGTTCTCCGCCACCTGAACAGGCTGCAAGTACACCAGTACCAAGGGCTAAGGAGCCATACTTGATAAATTTGCGGCGATTAATGCCACCAATGATAATTAGGGGTTCGCGCGATGTCATTAAATTAAACTCTCCTTATATCCGCCTTCACTAGCCTTGACAAAATAGCTGCAACAGTTAAGTTTTTTAGGCGATCGCTAACTACATCTTTTTAGGTAGTCCTGTTGAATGAGAATATTTGTTTTGAGGTTGAATCTCAGATTAAACTAACTCCTCAGCACTAAATTCACTGTATCCAACGACCCAGCAATAGCCGCAATGTTTTGAACTTTAACCTGAGTTGATTACAATGATTGATTAAACTTAAGTGTTAGGATTACCATAAAATTTTTAATATCTGTTGTTACTTTAGATACATTTTTGGGGACGCTTAGGATATTTTTAGCGCTAATGAATACCGCAATCATAAGTTGGTTGTTCGAGGCGGAGGATTCTAATTAAAAATAATTTAGTATGGTATTCATTAAGTCGATTTGCTTTATAAATAGAAGAAATCGTCTTTGCCCGATATCCTTAAGATTGCATGACCTCTGATTTTGCCTTGCCTGAAGCCATTTCTGCCTTTACTCCCGCGACGGAAGAAGTAAAGGTTAATCTCCAAGTACGCTTTAAAAGCGAGGCGGATCGTTTGCTCTTAATTTTGCCTACTGAAGCAGAAATGCCCGCCTCTGCCAATAATTGGTCAGAAATTTGGCAGCAGATGAAGCAACGCTTAAATGCTGGTGATAGATTTTGGCAACCCCATACTCAAGTTGAGTTAATCGCCGCCGATAGATTATTAGATGGCAGACAATTACAACAAATATCTGATGCTTTAGGCGAAGTATTGCTGCAAATGCAGCGAGTTCGCACTAGCCGCCGTCAAACGGCTGTAGCGGCAGCAACGGCGGGTTATTGCGTAGAACAACAAGCGGTACTAACAACTTCTTTGGCTACGGCTCCCGTCGCCGCTACTTCACCGCTAAACGAGCCATTGTATTTACAAATGACTATTCGTTCTGGTGTAGAGATTCGCCACTCTGGTACAGTAGTCGTGTTGGGAGATATCAACCCCGGTGGAATTGTAGTCGCTAATGGCGATATCCTAGTTTGGGGTCGCTTGCGTGGAGTTGCTCACGCGGGTGCTAATGCTAATGCCAAATGTTTAATTATGGCGCTGCAAATGGAACCAACACAGTTACGGATTGCTCGTTATGTAGCAAGAGCGCCAGCAAATTCGCCGGAAGAATACTATCCTGAAGTTGCTTATGTTACTCCTGATGGTATCCGTCTGACCAAAGCTGCGGATTTTTCTAAGTTGTCGTCCCAGTTTCTATCACAGTCATGAGTCGCATTATCGTCACAACTTCTGGTAAAGGCGGAGTAGGTAAAACCACCGTCACCGCAAACTTAGGTATGGCTTTAGCCCGATTGGGTAAGCAAGTTGCCTTGGTAGATGCGGATTTTGGGCTAAGAAATTTGGATTTATTGTTGGGGTTAGAAAACCGGATAGTCTACACGGCAATTGAAGTTTTTGCGGGAGAATGTCGGCTAGAGCAAGCTTTGGTTAAAGATAAGCGTATTCCCAATTTGGCGCTTTTACCCGCAGCCCAAAATCGCACTAAAGAAGCCGTCAGTCCCGAACAGATGACAGAACTTGTAGGCGCTTTAATTAAAACCTACGATTATGTAGTTATTGATAGTCCCGCAGGGATTGAACTAGGATTTAAAAATGCGATCGCACCAGCGAAGGAAGCTTTGATCGTCACTACCCCAGAAATCTCTGCGGTACGGGATGCTGACCGGGTGGTAGGCTTGCTTGAAGCTCAAGGAATCAAACGCATTAATTTAATTGTCAATCGTTTGCGCCCAGCGATGGTACAGCTAAACGATATGATGTCGGTGCAAGATGTGCAGGAAATTTTGGCAATTCCCCTGATTGGGGTAATTCCTGAAGATGAGCGGGTAATTGTTTCGACTAATCGCGGCGAACCATTGGTATTATCTGAAACTCCCTCATTGGCGGGAAAGGCTTTTGATAACATAGCGCGTCGTTTGGAAGGACAAACTGTTGAATTTTTAGTTCTAAATCCGCCCCCAGATAATATATTTTCTCGAATCCGCAAATTGTTGTTGACAAAAATTATTTAAGCGATGTTTCTTCTCCTGCTACTGCTATGATCGGTGAACTTTTAGATCGGCTTTTTCCTCTACCTCGTAACAGTGATAACAGCAGTCGCTCGGAAGTCAAGCGACGGCTACAAGTGGTTATTTCCCACGATCGCGCCGCTCTCAACCCAGAAATGCTAGAAAAGATGCGCCTGGAAATTTTGGAAGTGGTGTCGCGTTACGTAGAACTTGAGATCGATGGGTTAGAGTTTTGCTTAGAAAACAACCAACGAACAACGGCTTTGATTGCTAACTTGCCTATTCGCCGCGTTAAAGAAGAAGTGGAACCGACGAGTACGTAGTTTTATATACACCCTAATAAAGTTTTTCTTGCCTCTAAGCTAGCAAAAGTAGCTGCTGAGGCTATTTTTGTGACTTTAGGTGCTGCGATCGCTAAATATTTTAGGCGGGAGGGCGATAGCGAAAGCTGGAACGGTAACGGGCTTCGCGTTTCCGTGTATTTACTAGCAATTGTGAGCTTGGGTAAATATAATTACTTGATTTTAATAATTTATCAAAAGTTTACAATGCTTGCCTAGAGCTTTTTATACTTAAGTAAGGGTAAAACTCTTATACGTAGAGCAGTTGATACCTTTGACTAGGCTGATTTATCTGGTTGCAAGTATATTTTTTCGATAAATTATAAGTATAAACCGCAGCTATAAATAGAAGTTATGTCATCTTTAATTAAGAAACAGATTTCGAGTCTACGTAAATCTAACTACTCAATGGCTTACGTAAATACAAGTATTGTAGTTGGGTCATAGTAGTTCCCGCCAATGTTGAATTGTCTGCGAGTATTCCGACACAGACATCATGTCAAAACTTCCGTAGATCAACAATTACCTTTTTTTGGAGCATTCAATTTCATGTCTACCCTTGTAAAGAGTTCAACTTTAGCCGCTAGTATATTGGGTTTACTTAGTTTGTCCACCGTTTTAGTTGCTGCACCTTCTCAAGCCGCCGTTGTCAATGGTAGCTTTGAGAGTGGGCTTAATGGCTGGACATCCACAGGTTTTGTGTTAGTTATCGACAACACCATAGGCGCTGCGCCTACAAATGGAAATTTTCAAGCTGTACTGTCTACTTATCCCTCCACTGTCTCTGCTACTTCTTTGGAAGGATTTTTAGGTTTGAGTGCTGGTAGCTTGAATGGCTTAAACAATGGCGCAGTAACTAGAGGTTCAGCTATTAAACAAACCTTCACAGCAAATGCTGGAGATGTTGTTAGGTTTGATTGGAATTTTCTAACTACCGAAGCTACACCAAACCCCGGTTACAATGATTTTGCTTTCGCTTCGTTGACTGGCTTAACGGAATTAGCAGATACCAGTTATAGTACATTTTTTAATTCTTTGACCCCATTTCGTGAAGAAACAGGTTATCAAACAGCTTCGTATACAATTGCTACTGATGGTACATATACTTTGGGTATAGGAGTAGCGGATGTAGGAGATCAGGCAGTAACTTCTATTTTTGGTGAAATTCCTGTCCCCTCCGGTTTGCTAGTAGATAATGTCAGCAGCGAACCCGTCCCCGAACCTGCTTCGATGTTGGGTATTTTAGCTTTTGGTGCTTTGGGTGGTAAGAAGCTACTAAAGCGCAAACAAAAACAAGCTTAATTAACAAGTTACAGCGCGATCGCACTTCCAAATTAATCGGGCGATCGCGCTTTTTCAACTGCTAGGTTTTTTAAAAAACTCAGACGTAGCACTGCTACGTCTCTACATTTCGCGCCAACTATCCCTAGGCAAATACTATCTCAAGGTTTCCGATTCAATGGGTACGCTAGGAATAACTTTACTTGTCGCCCCCGGATTAACTAATTTCTCTAATTCATTCAATGACGAGAAGCCGCCACACAATAGCAACTGATCTCCGGCTTGCAAGTGCATACTACCATCAGGAAAACGAATAAACTTACCATCGCGGCGAATCGCTTGAATCTGCACCGCATACTGACGGCGGATATCAAGATCGGCGAGACTTTGCCCCACTGTCGGACTATTATTAGATACAAATAGCCAATGACAAGGATTGTTTTCTGCTGGGAGAGTTGCTGCACCTTTAGCTAATTCATCAAAAGCGGTTAACTCCTCGCCTTCTCCAACTATTAATAAGCGATCGCCTGGGGCTAAAACTGTTTTGCTATCAGGATAATCAAGTTCCTCACCACTTAAGCGCCGCACAGCCATTAAGCTAACTCCCGTCAAGTAGCGCATATCTGCTTCCTCTATAGTCATCCCTGTAAGCGGAGAGCTTTCAGGTAAGTCATACCAACGCCTGTTCATATCTTGAGTAGCTTGGTCTAATTCTCGTGCTACTTGGGCAGGCGATCGCTCTGGGCGCAAATCTAAATAATGATGATTGCGAATTTGCTGCATTTCTAATTGCATCGTACTCGCCGACAAGCCCATTTTGGTTAATAAATGATTAGCTAATTCTAAGCTTGCCTCAAATTCGGGCTGTACTACTTCCTGCGCTCCCAATTGGTAAAGAGTTTCAATGTCTTTATCGTGATTTGCTTGTACTATCAAGTCTAAGTTGGGAGATAGTTCTAAAGCCCGTTTCAAACACAACCGCGTACTCATGGGATCGGGTAAAGTAATTGCTAAAGATTTTGCTCTTTCTACTCCCGCCGTTTCTAAGACGTGAAAACTTGCCGCATTGCCGTAGACGTAAGCAACCCCCGCCTCGCGTAACTGCTGAATCCTGCTTTCGGACTGTTCAATTACAACGATTGGGTAACCGTGTGCTTGGACTAATTTAACCAAATTGCGCCCCACGCGCCCGTAACCGCATACTACTATATGATTTTGTTGGGGTAATTCGTCAGATTCGGCGATCGCTACATCACCAGATTCAATCAAAGAGCGCAACCAAGGTAATTCGAGTATTTTGGGTACTAAACGCAATACAAACGGCGTTAATACGAGGGTTACGGCGGTTGTTCCCAAAATTAATAAGTACACCCGGCGAGAAACTAAACCCATTGATAGCCCTTCGCTGGCTAAAACAAAGGAAAACTCTCCAATTTGCGCTAGTCCCAAACCTACCATTAAAGCAGTTTTCCAGGGATAGTGAAATACTTTTACAAGGGGCGTAACGATCGCAAACTTGCCGACAAATACCAGCAATACTAACCCCAAAATCAACTCTAAGTTTTGCCACAAAAAGAACGGATCGATTAGCATCCCAATCGATGCAAAAAATAAAGTTGCAAAAATATCTCTCAGTGGCTCGACATAAGTTAAAGTTTGATCGGCGTATTCCACCTCAGAAATCATCAATCCAGCGACAAAAGCGCCCATTTCAATCGATAATCCCAAATGCTCGGTAAGTAAGGCAATCCCCAAACACAGCGCTACTACACCTAATAAAAATAACTCCTTACTCTCGGTTCTTGCCAATAACCTTAATAATGGTGGGATTAGCCAAATTCCTGCTACCACTGCTCCGGCGGCAAATAAACCAATTTTAATTAATGCCGTACCTACCGCTATACCAATAGTTTCCGGCGGTTGCTCCAAAGCAGGTAAAACCGCAAGCATTAGTCCTAGCGCCAAGTCTTGGACTACCAACATCCCTAACATAACTTGACCGTGAGGCGTTTCAGTTTCGTTGCGCTCCATCAAGCACTTCAAAACAACGGCGGTAGATGAAAGTGATAAAATTGCCCCTAAAAACACTCCTTGAGCCGGAGAACTTACCCATCCCACACCTACCGATACTATGGCAGTACCGATAATAGTCAGCACAATTTGCAAACCCCCGCCACCCAAACTAATTAGCTGGACTTTTTTTAGTTCAGCAAGGGAAAATTCCACTCCCAAAGCAAATAATAAAAAGGCAACGCCAAATTGGGCTAAGGTTTCTACTTGGATTAGTTCTTTAATTAGTCCTAATCCTGCAGGCCCTATCACCACCCCACCGACTAAATAGCCAAGTAAAACTGGTTGGCGAAACAATGCCGCTAATAGCCCACCTACCGCCGACACTGCAAGGACTAATACTAAATCGACAATTAGTCTAAAATCTTCTTGCACAAGTTTATTAGAAAAAATATTAAGGTATATTAATTTACTGTAAAGCTTTTTTATCAAAGATTTTCATAAAAAATAAAAGATTGAGGGTTCACTTTTTGAGTGGGGATCGCCTAGTAATGCGATCGCATCCCGACAAAATCAACAACCGTTAAAAACGACTCATGGCATAATGATCGCAATGTGCGTAAAATAGCCTAATTATTGAAAATGCCTACACCGTTTGCCAATGCTAAACCCGCTATCTTAGTCCTTGCTGATGGCACAACCTATCGCGGTTGGTCTTTTGGAGCGACTGGAACAACGACAGGAGAAGTAGTTTTTAATACCGGAATGACGGGCTATCAAGAAGTATTGACCGATCCTAGTTATCGCGGTCAGATGATAGTTTTTACCTATCCCGAAATTGGCAATACTGGAGTGAATGTTGAAGACGAAGAATCAAGCCGTCCGCAAGTAAGAGGAGCGATCGCCCGTAATGTGTGCGATCGCCCCAGCAACTGGCGCTCTACCAGTAGTTTGACTGACTACCTCAAAAAGCACAATATACCAGGAATCTATGGCATTGATACTCGCGCTTTAACTCGCAAAATTCGGGTATTAGGGGCAATGAATGGCGGCATTTCGACCGAGCTTGACGAAACAGATTTATTAGAATTAGTCCAAACAGCGCCTACTATGGCAGGCTTAAATTTAGTCAAAGAAGTAACGACAAAAGACGTGTACGAATGGTCAGATCCGACAACTAATGTATGGGAATTTAAACCTTCTAGCGAGCCAATAGTCGAAAAACAACTAACTGTTGTCGCCCTAGATTTTGGAATTAAGCGCAATATTTTACGCCGATTAGCAAGTTATGGTTGCAGAGTAATTGTTGTTCCGGCAAGTATGCCCGCTGAGGAGATTATGAAATACAATCCTGATGGGATATTTCTTTCTAATGGCCCCGGCGATCCCGCCGCAAATATCGAAGGGATAGAAACAACCAAAGCCTTGCTAACTTCCCAAAAACCTGTATTTGGGATTTGTATGGGGCATCAAATTTTGGGCTTATCTTTGGGCGCTCAAACTTATAAACTCAAATTTGGTCATCGCGGCTTAAATCAGCCTGCGGGGTTAGCGCAAAAAGTAGAAATTACTAGCCAAAATCATAGTTTTGCCCTCGATCCCGATTCTTTACCCGGTGCGGACGTAGAAATTACTCATCTTAACCTCAATGATCGCACCGTTGCCGGATTAAAGCATAAAACCTTACCGATGTTTTCGGTACAGTATCACCCCGAAGCAAGCCCCGGCCCCCACGATGCTGATTATTTATTTGAGCAATTTGTCACCTCAATGCGTACCAGTAGAGCTATTTAATGGCTCATCTGTCAAATTACTATCAGTTTGCGATCGCAATTTGTGCCAACTTAATGTGTATTGCTACAATCAATTGCTTCAATAACGGAGAATCGCGGTACTTAGCATGGTAAATTTGACCCCCAACTCTAGCTTTAGTTTGACGCTACGTTTAGAAATTCCTAACCGAGTGGGAATGCTGGCAAGTGTAACTGGTGCGATTGCATCAACGGGCGGCAATCTCGGTCAAATCGACTTGATCGAGCAAACCCGCGATGTTTCGATTCGTGATATTACCGTAGATGCGGCTAGTACCGAACACGCCGAAACAATTGTTGAATCGATTAAAGTTTTATCCGACATTAAATTAATAAATGTCTACGATCGCACTTTTAATTTGCATCGCGGCGGCAAAATTAGCATTACAAGTCGCATTCCGATTAAAAGCTTGGCAGATTTGGCAATGGCTTATACTCCAGGGGTGGGCAGAATTTGTATGGCAATAGCTACCGATCCCGAACAGGCTTACCATTTAACCATTAAGCAAAATACTGTTGCGATCGTTACTGATGGTAGTGCGGTATTAGGTTTAGGTAATTTGGGGCCAGAGGCAGCAATGCCTGTAATGGAAGGTAAGGCGATGCTGTTTAAAGAATTTGCCGGGATTGATGCTTTTCCCATTTGCCTAGCTAGTCAAGATACTAAAACTATTGTTGAAACTGTTAAGCAAATTGCCCCCGTATTTGGCGGGGTAAACTTAGAAGATATAGCCGCCCCTCGTTGCTTTGAAATTGAAAAGCTACTGCGCGAACAATTGAATATTCCTGTTTTCCACGATGACCAACACGGCACGGCAATTGTGACTTTAGCGGCGTTGATTAATGCCCTGAAGCTGGTCAATAAGCCTTTAGCTAAGGTAAAAATCATTATTAACGGTGCGGGGGCGGCAGGCGTTGCGATCGCGCGCTTATTGCGTAAAGCAGGAGCCGAAACTATCTGGATGTGCGACTCTAAAGGCATTTTATCAACTCAGCGCCCGGATATGACCCCCGAAAAGCTAGAGTTTGCGATCGATAAAATGGGCGGTTTAGCGGCAGCGATGATGGGTTCAGATGTATTTATTGGGGTGAGCGCTCCGGGGGTAGTTACGCCGGAAATGGTGCGCTCAATGGCAAGCGAACCGATTGTATTTGCGATGGCAAACCCGATTCCAGAAATTCAGCCAGAACTTGTAACTGACTATGTAGCAGTGATGGCGACGGGGAGAAGCGATTACCCCAATCAAATTAATAATGTGTTGGCTTTTCCGGGAGTATTTCGCGGTGCTTTAGACTGTCGCGCCTCAACTATTACGACAACAATGTATTTAGAAGCAGCCTATGCGATCGCTTCTTTAGTCAAACCCTCCGACCTCAACCGCCAACACATTGTCCCCTCAGTGTTTGATGAGCGGGTTGTAAGTGCGGTGGCTGGGGCAGTTCAGAGAGCAGCTAGACAAGAAGGGATTGCTGCAAATTAGCAGTTACTTAGTTTTGCATTCTAGTTAGGTTGCTATCTAGAATGCAGTTAGTTTTGAGCGCGGCTTTTTACAGGTTTGGCTGGTGCTTGAGACTTTGACCAATTACTGCGACGCTGCTTAGAGCGTTTAACCGGGGAAGGCTCTGCCGCCGATGGTGGTGTAAAGTTCGATTCGTAGCCAGGGACTGCGACTTTAACAATAGTGCAACTGAGCAATTTTTCGATACTGGTCAAAAATGGATATTCATCTTTGCAGACTAGGGAAACGGCGCAGCCTTCCATTCCGGCGCGACCTGTGCGCCCGATGCGATGCACGTAGTCTTCGGGAACATTAGGCAGTTCAAAATTTACTACATGAGGAAGCCTCTCTATATCTAGCCCCCGTGAGGCTACATCGGTAGCGACTAATACTCGCACCTTGCCTTGCTTAAAATCGTTTAAAGCTTTGAGACGAGCCGCTTGACTTTTGTTGCCATGAATCGCGGCGGTTTTTAGTCCATCTTTGGCAAGCTGCTCGGCTAGACGACTAGCACCGTGTTTTGTACGGGTAAAAACTAGCACTTGTTTCCAATTGTGGAAGCTAATCATGTAAGAGAGTAATTCTCGCTTGCGATCGCGTTCGACCAGATGAACGACTTGTTGTACTTGCTCAGAGGCGGTATTGCGGGAAGCAACCTCAATTAAAACCGGAGTTTTGAGCAGAGTATTTGCAAGTTGCTGGATGGTTTTAGAAAAGGTAGCGGAAAACATCAGGGTTTGCCGAGCGGAGGGCAATTTTGCCAAAATTTTGCGGATATCGTGGATAAAGCCCATATCTAACATGCGATCGCATTCATCCAGCACAAGTATTTCTATGTGGGAAAGATCGAGGTTTTTTTGCTCTAAGTGGTCGAGTAAACGACCGGGAGTAGCGACGACAATATCAACGCCTTGGCGCAGGGTTTGAATTTGCGGTCTAAGACCAATCCCACCATAGACGATAGCCGAACGCAGGGGCAGGTATTTACCATAGGTTCTTACACTATCTCCTACTTGTTGAGCTAGTTCGCGGGTGGGGAGGAGGATTAGAGCGCGAGGTGTGCGATACTCTTTGCGGGAACTGGAGTTGTTAAGAAGTTGCAATAGAGGTAAGGTAAAACCTGCCGTTTTACCCGTCCCTGTTTGGGCGCTGGCGAAAACATCTTTTCCTTGTAAAATAGCTGGAATTGCTTGCTGTTGAATGGGTGTAGGCTCGTTATAGTCCTGCTCGGCGACAGCACGAAGCAAGTCTTGGGAAAGACCAAGATCAGAAAATGTCATAAATTACGATGGCTCCAAGAGTTGCCCCTATCCAAATCAAAATGGAACCAGTCTAAGAGCAAAAAATTTGTGGTTTAGTTGGATGGCTCGAACAAGCAAGTCAACTCCGCCAGCAACAGACCGGGATGTACTAGCAGAGATTTATCTTAACAGCAATTGTCAAAAAATATCTGACTGTTAGTGACCGATCGCCCAGGGTCGTCCGTGATGATGGTAGTGTTTGTGCGTTGCATGATTCGCGGTTGGACGTTGCACTACGCGAGGTTCGCTGCTTTGTTCTACTCGCTTACTTAATTGGGTGGGGGTTTTGAGTATGCCCACCGCAGATACCAGTCGTTTGGCGACAGTTTGGCACGTTGGGCAAAACATTGGCTCTCCTGCTTGTTGAAGGCTGCGACTTTGCTCAAATACACCGCAATCGCATCGAAAATCGTATAGAGGCATTAGTTGCTATTTCCTTGGTAGTAAACTCTTGGCGATTAGTGGGTTTGATAAACTGATTTGGAGATCCCCCCTAACCCCCCTTAAAAAAGGGGGAAAATATTTGGAATTTACTCTTTTAAGGGAGATTGCGAGACAGGGTATTTTTGCAATGATTCTATTCTCTAGGTAGGTAGCACGTTACGCTCAAAAATTGCGGTGGGTACAGCGATCGTACAGCAAGCGTTGGGAATGTCTACAATGCCGCTAATGCGTCCTTCTACGGGAGCCGAACCTAAAAGTAAATAAACTTGTTCCCCTGTATAGCCAAACTTTTTGAAATAGGCGATCGCATTCAAGCAAGCGCGACGATAGGCAACATGAGCATCTAAATAATACTGTTTGCCCGAAAATTCATCTACAGAAATGCCTTCAAATACCAAAAATTCTGAGTAATGAGGTTGAACGGGGCCAGGCTTAAATATGGGGTTAACTACGCTATATTTTTCTACACCGCCTTTAATTAATTCGACGTGCAAATCGAGGTAGCCAGCCATCTCAATCGCGCCACAAAAAGTAATTTCTCCGTCACCTTGGGAAAAGTGAATGTCTCCCATGGAAAGCTTTGCACCTTCAACATAGACGGGAAAATAAACCTTTGAACCCTTAGATAAATTTTTAATGTCGCAGTTTCCCCCATGTTCGCGGGGAGGAATTGTCCTACAAGCTTCTTGAGCTATACGGTCAAATTCCGCGCCTTTAAGAGAACCTAAAATTGCATCAGTGGGATTGGGGAGCAAAGCTAAAGCTGGTACGCGATCAGGGTCAGTAGCGACTAATTCCGCTTCGCGCTTATTCCAAGTAGCCAGCAACTCATGGGAAGGAGCGCAGCCAATTAATCCGGGGTGGGGAATTCCCGCAAATTTTACATCGGGAATGTGACGACTGCGCGCATAGATGCCTTGCAAATCCCAAATTGCTTTTTGCGCTGTTGGATAATGCTCGGTGAGAAAACCACCGCCATTTTCTTTGGCAAAAATCCCTGTAAAACCCCACTCATAGTTGGGCAAAGTTCCCACATCTAAAATATCTACAACCAGCAAATCGCCGGGTTCTGCACCATTAACATGAATTGGCCCGCTTAAAACGTGAGGAATAGTTAAATTAACTGTGCGGATATCTTCTGGACTATCATTATTGTGAATTTGTCCATCTGTCCAGTCTTTGCACTCAATCCGAAACACTGTACCAGGATTAACAGAAGCAACCGCCGGAATATCAGGATGCCAACGATTATGCCCGACCAATTCTTGTTCCCTCATGGACTTATTCAAGTCAACTTTAAACAATACTTCTGGCATATTTTCCTCCTCTATGTCTACAGCAAGTTTTGTTTCTCTGAAAAAGTTAAGCTTTTTTTACTTTATATTTTTCAAAGATGTTATTGATTAACAGCTAAAAAATCTAGTTATTGGTACTGTTTAAAATCCTATTTTTTAAGTGCTAAAAAATTACTTACGTTCAATAAAAGCAAAAATATAATAAACAAATTGTATTGATTAATACATAAAATAAATTTACAAGACTTCTACAACTAAGTTTGCCAAAGACAAGAACTTTGATTGTACCGATAATACTATTATTTGCAAGGAGTTGGAGGATCTGCCCCAAGTCTGTATTTTTCTTAAAGCAAAATTTCCATAGAAAAAAGTAGTAAATTGAGCAGATATATTACCCGCTCAAATTACAAAGAAAAAATAAATTTACTGCATTTCCTGCAAAACTTGGCTAATTAAATCTGTTGGCACTTTGTCAGTTATTTCTACTGCACCAATTTGAGTAGGTAGGACAAATCTAATCTTACCTGCTTTGACTTTTTTGTCAGTTTGCAAAGCATCAATAATCGCCTTAATATTTATTCCCGCAGGCAATTTGGTTGTAAGTCCAGCTTTTTGAATTAGGTTAATATGCCTTACTTGTGATGCGCCATCCCACAAATCAAGCCTTACAGCTAATTTTCCCGCCGCTACCATACCGATCGCTACAGCTTCACCATGATTAATCAAGCGATAGCCTGTCAAGCTTTCTACCGCATGACCGATAGTATGACCATAATTGAGAATTGCCCTCAATCCTGCTTCTTTTTCATCTTTACTAACAACATCAGCTTTAGCTTGACAAGAACGGGCTAAAATAGTTTGCAGGAGGCTAGGAGAAAGAGAAGGCATTTCGTCTAGGCGATCGCACGCTTCCATTTGCTCAAACAAATCTGCATCCCAAATTATTCCATACTTAATTACTTCTGCCATCCCGGCTTGAAACTCTCGCACAGGTAAAGTATCCAATACTTGCGGATCGATTAGTACCAATCGTGGCTGATGGAATGCGCCAATTAAATTTTTGCCTTGGGGATGATTTACGCCTGTTTTGCCACCAATAGAAGCATCGACCATTGATAATAACGTAGTGGGGACTTGCACAAAATTAATCCCTCTTAGCCATGTAGCCGCCGCGAAGCCCGTCATATCTCCAATTACGCCCCCACCCAAAGCAACCATAGTTGACGAACGTTCTAGGCGGTTTTCTAGGGCTTTGTCGTAGATTTGCCCAACAGAGGTTAAGTTTTTATATTGTTCGCCATCCTTGAGAAGGCAAGTTGTGACATTAAAGCCTGCATTTAAAAGAGATGAAACCGCTCTTTCCCCATAATGACCAAACACTGAGGGGTTGGATACTAATAAAACTTTTTTACCCAATTTAAGGGTAGCCATTTTTTCACCCAGCAATTCTAGGTTAGATGGTGCGATCGCAATGTCGTAAGACTCGGAAGGTAGATTTACACTAATAATAGCCATAGCAAATATTTCAATTGGCGACTGGGCGCTGCAATTACTTCAACTAATGTTTCAATATTCTTTATAGCTAATGGAGAAACACAAATGTTTGGAGTTATTTCTTACGTGCTGCTTTTGGGCGGATTTTTTGCCCTGGCGGTGGGTTTACTTTTCGGGCTACGCGCCGTTAAATTGCTGTAATTTATGGTACTAGGGGCGCATATATAAAACGCGCCCTACTCCTAGCCTTAACTAGCTAAAGCTGTAACATTTACTTGGGGAGTCTGAGTTTTGATTTTGGCTTCTTCTGCTAAAAATTCAGCTAATTGCGCTTCAATTTCAGCTTTGACAATTTCTCGGTATTCTAGAAAATGCTCGATTTGGGCGCAAGTTGACAAGTAGCTGCTAATTCCACCGCGATTGTAGCGATACATATTAAACAAGTTGCGCCAGAAAGCGTAACGAGTTTTACGAACTAAACCTTGTCGCCAGCAAATTGTCAAAAATGCCTGAATTACCTTTAAATCGACTCCTGTTTTAGAAGAATTGCCTTTATCAGGATATTTGGCTTCGCCCAAAATACGGAAGTGGCGATAAGTACGATCTAAAAACTTCTCTGGATCGTACAATTCCCAAAAAGCTGCAATGTATTCGCTGGCAATTTCTTCTAAAGGACGAGTGGGGACGTAGTTCATCAATGTAGTTTGGTTAATGTTGCCATCTTTTGACCGCAATCTACCTTCTTTTTCGAGGCGAATAGTTAGCGCTGTATCTGGCAATGCTTGCAGCATACTAAATATAGCTGTAGGAATAGAGGTTTTTTCTACAAACTTGACCACGCGATCGCCTGCGCCCGATTTTTCGCCATCAAACCCAATAATAAATCCAGCCATTACGCGCAACCCAGTACGAGTAATTGCATGAACAGAATCAGTTAATGAATCGCGGGTATTTTGAAACTTTTGCGTCAAAGTCAAGCTTTCTTCGTCGGGGGTTTCAATGCCCAAAAACACCGAACCAAAGTTGCAATCAACCATCATATCCATCAATTCTTGATCTTTTGCCAAATCAATTGATGCTTCTGTTGCAAAGGAGAAAGGATAACGTTTTTCAACCATCCAGGGCTTTAAGTCTTTAAGAAACAACTTTACATTGCGTTTATTGCCAATAAAGTTGTCATCCACCATAAAAATACTGCGTCGCCAGCCAAGATTGTAAAGGCATTCTAACTCGGCGATAATTTGATCGGGGGTTTTAGTCCGAGGTTTGCGCCCGTAAAGTACGATAATGTCGCAAAATTCGCATTGAAATGGACAACCGCGCGAAAATTGTACTGACATTTCCGAATAAGCATCAAACTTTAGCAAGTCAAAGCGGGGAGTCGGAGTATTGCTGACATCAGGTTTTTCGCCATTAATAGCCCGGAAAGTGCCGCTTTTTTCACCCCGTGAGATCGCCTCAACAAACATCGGGAGGGTAATTTCCCCTTCATCCAAAATCAAAAAGTCTGCTCCCGCACCTTGAGCTTCAAGAGGTAAAGCTGTGGGATAAGGGCCACCTACAGCTACTAATTTACCGCGTTTTTTTGCTTCTTGAACTTGGGCAAGCAAATCTTTTTTCTGGACAATCATCGCCGAAAGAATGACTAAATCTGCCCATTGCCATATATCTTCAGTTATTTCGCTGACATTGCGATCGACTAACTTATATTCCCATTCTTGGGGCAAAATTGCCGCTACTGTAACCAATCCCAAAGGCGGTAACATTGCTTTACGCCCTAGCAATTCTAAGGTTTTTTCAAAAGACCAAAAACTTTTAGGAAATAGGGGATATAAAAGTAAAACTTTCACGAAATATTTAACCTCTGATTTTGTTTTTAAACTTGTAAGGTCTGGGTTTGACTAACAAAGAGCAGTCTGTTGGATGTTTTGTAACTTGCGATATTCTCTCCAACATCCGCCTCTTGTAAATGACATTATTATAAAGAGTTTAGTGCAGCATAGCGGCGACTTTACTTTGGGTAACAGGTTTTTGTTGTTCTTGGGCAACAAGTGCTAGAAACTCCTCAAGCTGACTTTCAATTTGATCGCGCACGATTTGGCGGTATTCCATAAAATGCTCAATATGAGCGCAAGTAGCGAGGTAATGTTCCGCAACTTTTGGATTTCGCCTAATTATACTAAATAAGTGATGCCAAAACTTCCAACAGGTATCGCGTTTAATTCTTTGTCGCCAAATTACAATTGCTAGGGCTTTAACAACCACTAATTCCGGCAATTTAAAAGGCGCTTTCCAAGTCGGCGCACCCATCATCAGAAAACAACGGTAAGTTCTATGTAAATACTTTTCGGGGTCGTACAACGCACAAAAAGCCTCAATATATTCTCTGGCAATATCTTCTAAAGGACGAGTAGGCGTAAAATTAATCAATGTTGTTTGATTAATATTCCCCTCTTTGTCTTCTCTGAGTCTTCCTTCTTTGGTCAAACGATGCCACAAAGCCGTATTGGGCAAGGCTTGAAGCATAGCAAAGGTAGTAGAAGGAATTGCTGCAAGTTCCGCAAAACGGACAATACGACTTCCTGCTCCGGTTTTTTCGCCATCAAAACCAATAATAAACCCTGCCATTGGGCGCAATCCGGCCCTAATAATAGCTTCGACAGACTCTGTTAGAGAGCTACGGGTATTTTGAAACTTCTTCGTTAGTTGCAAACTATCTTCGTCCGGGGTTTCTATCCCTAAAAATACTGCTGCAAAACCGCACTCTACCATTAATTGCATCATTTCTGGATCTTGGGCTAAGTCAATGGAAGCTTCGGTATCAAACCTATAAGGATACTGATGTTCTTGCATCCATAGTTTCAACTCTTTAAGCAACAATTTAACATTGCATTTATTGCCAATAAAGTTGTCATCTACCATAAATACACCGCGCCGCCACCCTAATTCGTAAAGGTAATCTAATTCTGCAAGGAGTTGAGTGGGGGTTTTGGTGCGTGGTTTGCGCCCGTAAAGTACAATGATGTCGCAAAATTCGCATTGAAACGGACAACCGCGCGAAAACTGCACCGACATCATATCGTAAGCCGCCAATTCTAATAAGTCGAAGCGGGGAACCGGGGTAATTGTCACATCCGGTTTTTCTTGAGTGCGGAAAATGCCCGAAGTTTCTCCTCTTGCAACGGCTTCTACAAACATCGGGAGGGTAATTTCCCCTTCATCCAAAATTAGATAATCCGCCCCTGCCTTTATTGCGTCATCGGGTACAGAAGTTGAATAAGGGCCACCTACGGCGACTAATTTTCCGCGTTGTTTGGCGGCTTTTATTTGCGCTACTAAATCATCTTTCTGCACAATCATCGCGCTAAAAATACAAATATCTGCCCAGTCCCATTCTTCTTCGCTAACCGTGCGAATATTGCGATCTACTAACTTAAATTCCCATTCTTGGGGTAATATCGCCGCTACGGTAACTAACCCTAAAGGAGGAAGTAAAACTTTACGGTTTACTAATTCCAATATTTTTTCATACGACCAAAATGTTTTAGGAAATAAAGGGTAAACCAGTAAAACTCGCATTTATATCACCTCACACTTTAGACTATCTTAAAATTTATAGGCGTTGACTTTATTTAGGTTTTTATTAAATTGCTTTGCATTATAAATAATTAGTTAAGTTAAAGCTAAACAATTTGCGAAGTTCATACCTTAGAAAGATTGACAAATCTAAGAATTATTTACTTATTAGTGCTGGATCTTCTGCCGTCCAACCGATGTCCGACGCATAACGCAACTCAAAGTGTAAATGGGCTTGCTTAGAGCTAGGTTTGCCACTAATACCAACTTTGCCAATTACATCGCCTTGATTGACTATTTGACCTGCACGTACAGTTAGAGACTGTAAATGGGCATAACGGGTTTGTTTGCCACTAGGATGATTAATCACAACTAAATTGCCATAACTTCCTTGAACGCCTGCGAAAGCAACAGTTCCATCATTTGCTGCCTGTACGGAGGTTCCTAGGGGTGCTAATAAATCAATCCCACTATGAAAAATTACTTTACTTGTAAATGGATCTACTTGCCAGCCATAACCCAAAGCTATATTTGCTTTTTGGGGTAAAGGGTAGCCTTTGATGGTTTGTTTAGAGATAGGCTGAGACGACCCATTTACTGCAGGGATGAAGACAGATTGCGGTACATTTTGGCAACCATTGAGTTCAAATAATACATCGGCGCGGACATTGTATTGGGCTGCCAATTGCTGCCAAGTTTGACCCCTAGGTACTTCGACTCGAATACCGTTGTAACGCGATAAGTCAGGGGTAGAACACTTTGCTGACGGCGTGGGGGCGGCAATTAGCGGAAAGGAATCGGTGGATAGGATTAAACCAAAAAGTGTTGAGGATAACAGTAAGCGTAGAATCATAATAATTAAATTGTAGGGGCGATCGCATTGTCACCTGTGTTAACGTGGCGATCGCCTAGCACGAGTTAAAGTTAAAACTAGCTAGAGCGAATCTTTGAAGTTTAAAAATTAATATCTGCATAGCGGTTAGAAAGCAGCAAATAATATGCGTTTATCTTTAAAAAAGTTGACTTTTTCTCTTACTTTACTAATTATCGGCGGTGGTGCGGGAGTATTTGGCAGTCGTTATCTACCATCGCCTAAACAACCATTTCAACAATTAAGAACTGTACCAGTAATCCTTCCTCCAGCTAATCCACCCGTAGAAAGGAGCGTTACGGCGGGGGTTATTCAAGAGCGCGATCGCGCCAACGCGCACGCAGAGCTTCGCAATTTTATCGCTACAGCCGTTGAAGAAGTAGGCCCGGCGGTAGTGAGAATTAACGCTACACGTAAAGTAACTAATCAAATCCCTGAAGCCTTGGACAATCCTTTATTTCGCCGCTTTTTTGGCAACGAGCAACCAATTCCTGACGAGCGAGTAGAGCGCGGTACAGGTTCGGGTTTTATTTTAAGCGCTGATGGTCATTTACTTACCAACGCTCACGTAGTCGCCGATACAGATACTGTACAAGTCACTTTAAAAGATGGGCGGAGTTTTGAGGGGAAAGTTGTTGGAGTAGATACCGTTACTGATGTGGCGGCGGTGAAAATTAAGGCGCAAAATTTGCCCCAAGTTAGAATTGGTAACTCTAATAATTTAATTCCTGGAGAATGGGCGATCGCCATTGGCAATCCTTTAGGTTTAGATAACACTGTAACTATTGGGATTATTAGCGCTACCGATAGATCCAGCGCTCAAGTTGGAGTTCCCGATAAGCGAGTAACTTTTATTCAAACCGATGCAGCAATTAATCCCGGAAACTCTGGGGGGCCATTATTAAACGCCCAAGGGGAAGTAATTGGGGTAAATACGGCAATTCGTTCTGATGCTCAAGGATTGGGTTTTGCAATTCCTATTCAAACCGCCGCCCGTGTAGCCAATCAGTTGTTTACTAAAGGCAGGGTAGATCATCCATTTTTGGGAATTAAGATGGTAGATCTAACTAGCGCTACGAAAGACCAAATTAATCAAGAAACTGATTTGAATGTTCAGCAAAATTCTGGGGTGTTAATTGTCGAAGTTTTAAGAAAATCCCCTTCAGCACAAGCCGGATTGAAAGAAGGGGATGTAATTCAAAAAATCAATAATACCCCGGTTAAAAAGTCTTCGGAGGTGCAGCAGTATGTTGAATCTACGACGCTCGGAACTACTTTGGCAATGGAAGTTAAACGCAATGGCAAAACTCAGGTTATTCAAGTAAAACCGGGGGCGTTTCCTGAAGGTAGGGGGTAGTAAATTACAATTGATTGCGGGCTTTGAGTTGCAGATATCGATCGACAATTTGTTCGCTAAGGCGATCGCAAGGCGCATCTAAGACTAATACTCCTTTTTGCTTGAGTTTCGCAAAAGCTAGTTGTCGTTGGGCGAGTAAATCTAAAGCTACGGCGCGAGTGTAAGTAGGTGTGATGTCTAGAGTTGGAGTATGGGCAATTTCTTCTACTTGGCGATCGCCTAACGTGACGCAAAAAGGCAAGTAACGCGGCGCTAGTCGTCCCATAGCGGCTAACAATTCCGCCGATGCGGTGCTGTCTACGAGATCGGTAATCAATACTACTAGAGCGCGTCTAGTTTGCTGCTGAACTACGTTTGTCACTGCTCCCATATAGTCGGATTCGAGCAACACGGGTTGAATTGGTGTGAGGCGATCTATGAGGTGGCTTAACTGCTTTTGACCTCTTTGGGGTTGAATCCATAGGTGCATTTGGCGATCAAAGACACCCACACCTACGCGATCGCCTCGATTTAATCCTGCTAGTGCTAACGATAAAGTAGCATTCATTCCCCAGTCAAAACGCTTTAATCCTCTAACTTGAGCCGTCATTAAACGTCCGCGATCGAGTAATATAATCAGGGTTTGCTCTTGCTCTGGCTCCAAAACTCTAACTAAAGGGCGATCGCGCCTTGCAGTAGCTTTCCAGTCAATTAAGCGCAAATCGTCGCCCTTGCCATAATCGCGCAATTCGGCAAATTCTGTACCTATACCTAGAGTACGCATCTTCCGCAAAGCGCCGCTAGATTGTAATGTTAGGCGAATTGATAAACTTTTTAGTCCTAATAAGTCTGGGTAAACTTTTACTTTTTGACTGCAATAGATTTTAAAACTGTCCCAAGAGAGTCCCCAACTACCTAATTGTCGTACTTGAATATCGCCATAGTCAAATTCGCCGCGTTTAATTGGAGAAACTGTATAAGTTAATTCGGTAGTAGTGTTGCTAGGTAAGGAAGTAGATAACACCCGTTGAGTAAGTTTAAATTCAGTCGGTGGGCGATCGCATATCTGAATTTCGACGGGGCGATTTTTTGATGAAATGCTTAACACTACAGGGTTATCGCGCCCAATAGATAATCGTGGTGGTAAGGTGCGTGTGATGTGGACGCGGTGGGGTTTTGCACGTAAACTATCTACGACCATTAGAGCTAAAACAATGGCATCAAATAGCAGAGTAACTACTATACTTGTTTGGACATTCCAGATAATAGAGGTGGAAAGTGCGATCGCAATTCCCAGTAGTAGCAATAAATAAGTTCGTTTTGAGGGAATCATTTTATTATTATTCTGTAGAGACGTTGCAGTGCAACGTCTCAATATATTTAGGGTTTGATTTTCTAGTCTATTCCCCAGAAAGGATAAAAGTAGCCCAGTAGTAAATACGTTTTATAGCGCTCATTTGCCTAACTTGATAGATTGGTCAGGACATTAATTAATGTTCGCAACGCACTCCTCCCTAATGATAAGCACGTCGGAATCTGAGGGGGTGACATAACAGCTACAATGCATTCATGATAAGCTTCATAGCTCTCATGCCTCGTAAATAATACTCTAACTTATTACGATTAATTCTCATTAATTTCTCGACGACTTCCCAACAAT
>JAABUN010000953.1_pt1 | contig 69653 bp, 49 predicted proteins | sample 5559311 | NCBI WGS metagenome assembly JAABUN01 (sample SAMN10711877, study PRJNA513370) | rock metagenome | isolation source: Antarctica rocks | place: Antarctica: Victoria Land, Siegfried Peak sud | reverse complement strand
GTTGCCGAACGGGTATCGTAAATTTGACAGACAAACAAATAAAGTTGAATTAGTTGATTTTCCATAAGTAAGAAAATTCTACCAATCAACAGATTTGTCTGTCTTTTCAACTACTGATTCGCATATTATATGCGTGTATTGTATGCAACAAAACACTAAAAACAAAGAAAATCAGGCAAAAATCATCAAAAATGCGTGAAAATTGTCGAGTTTTGTGGAAAAAAGGGTTGCTTAGAGTAAAAAAATCAGCCGTTGTGCCTAATACCCAGAATAGGCGTGGCGTTTTTATCTGGTTTTTGTTTTTCGGCGGTGTTTTTCGTCGCGGCAGAATTGATGTAAGAAAAATTCGTAATTTTCTGCGGTTTTCCGTCCTGCAGAATTTCGATGTCAGATTCCCTTAAATCACGGACTTGTTTTCCGTTTTTGTCCAGCACGATAAAATCAGTCTGCACGAGGCTTGAACTGATGCGAATAATGTCTTCGTCGTCTTGGACAACCGGCGTTGGAGTCGGTGTTTGCCCGAAAACGGTCAGACAAGATAAAAAATAAACTGCGGAAGAAATTAAAATTATTTTCTTCATAGACTTTCTCCAGATGATTATTCGACAATTTCAAAATCAATAAATTGCGAGGTGAATTTATCGGTCAAATTATCTTTAACGACAACTTGCAAAACATAATTGCCCGGCGCGAGATCAATGCCGAGCGTTATCAAACCGCCGTTTTGGATGCGCTGAAAGTCGGTTTGTTGGTCGGCTTTGACGGGCGTTAATTTGCTTTCCAAAATGAGTTTATTATCGCGGAAAAGACGGGTTTGCGCCTGTATTTGCGGCTTTTTCTCTGCGTCGAGTTTGGCATTATAAACAATATAATCATACTCCAATACCGTTTTTTGGCGAAAGCGTCTGAGCGCGGTGTCGGCAAACGCGCCGACATCTTCATCTTCCGGTGCAAATGAAGTTTTTATTTTCGGCGGATTTGATGCTTTTTGCCACTGTTCAATCGTATGAGCGTTCAAAATTATGCCGGAAACGATCAAATCTTTTTTCTTCAAATTCGGAACTTCGATAAACTGCGAAGCCGAACCGATTTTTTCCGTCGCCGTATCACGCAAAGCGACGCGAAACTGATACGCGCCCGCCTTTTTTATCGGCACGGGAAGATTATAAACAAAACCTTGTTTCAAAATTTGCTGATATTCCTTTTCGCCGACTTGAATCGTATAAGTTTTCGCCACTTGATCAATCGGCGCGCCGTTGTCGCCGAAAGTCATCGCCAGCACATCGAAAGTCGCTTTACGTTTTCCGTTCGCTTCCTGCGAAAATTTCAAATCATCTCCGTCAATGTGAATCAGCGAACGAATAAAAGCGCCTTCCTTCGGATCGTCGCCGAAAATCGTGTTCAAACTCAAACTTATGCCGCCCGAATTAAACGGCGAAGTCAGCGCGTCATAAATCCGCTGCGCCGGAGTTTGCTTGACTTGCGCTATTTTTTCGTCTGTTACGCCGAAGAATCCGCTGCGGTAACGAACCGTTAAATCGTCGCGCTTAACTTTGACGGTAAATTTGTTGAACTTACTTTTCTTAGGATCAAAAGCGTCTGATTCCGGCTGATAACCGATTAAATAGTAACCGTTCTGATCTTCGACGGCTTTTTGCAAGCCGACATCCAACTTGTTTTGATTAATGTAAGAAATGCCACCCGTTTCATTCGCCAGATACACAAGGCTGTTTTGCGAATCGAAGAATTTTTGTTCGCGGGTTTGCTGTTGCTGCGCGATTCCGGTATCGGTCAACGTAAAAGTGTTATCTTCAGCCTGCAAACCGTAAGGCGAAACTAAACCGCGCGGGTCGAGCGTGTAAAATATGACCGAAGAACGATTTGCCAAATCCGCCAAAGTTCTCAAACCGTCATAGATGCGCGTCGGAGCTAATCTTCCGCCTTGTTCGGAAAGCACCTGAAAACCTTCGGAGATGAGAACTACGGATTTTCGTCCAGGCAATTGCTTCATTCCGCGCACAACGTAACTCAAAGCACCGAGCGTTCCGATAGAAAAACTTTCATTTCTAAAATCAGCAACTCCTTTGTCTTTTTCATCTCCCGACAGCGGCGGACGCACGGCGGCAAACGCATTGACATCGCCTCTGCCATACGAATTCCATTTTATTTTTTCAATGGCGGCGAGAAGTTGTCGCTTGTCGGAAGTAAAGGATTGCAATGCACCGATGCCGCTTCCCGTGCGGATAATCGCTACAAGGTCGCCTTCCTGCATCTGCTCGTCAATAAATTTTTTCAATGAATATTTAATCGTCGGAACATTTTCAAAAGAAAGTCCCAAATCATCAACGACCAGCGCGTAAGTTCGGCGAACTTGTTCGAGTTTGAGTTTTGACGGCGGCGCGGGAATATCAAATTTTTCTTTGGAATTTGGCACTTGAGAATCCGTCGGCTGATTGGCAGATTTGTTAAAAATATAAGAAAAGTTCGTAATGTCCTGTTTTTTGCCGTTTTCGTAAATCTCAAAATCTTCCGGCTTCAAATCGGTTACTTGATTGCCCTTTTTGTCGGTTACAACCACATCAAGCTGAATTAAATTAGTTGAAATTTTGACAACATCGCCATCGTCATTCGGCGGCGTGGCAGTCGGCGTTTGGGCAAAAGCTAAAGTTGAAGCGAAAAGAATCACAAACGATAAAAAAATGATTCTTGTGAAAAAGAAGTTACTCATATTTTAATTTCCGTCCTGATATAGAGTTTGATTTGTATCTGTAAATGTAACGATTAAATAATATAACGTCAGTTCGAGATAAGAAAAGACACCAAAGATGGGTAATCCGGCACAAAAGGTAAAAAAGAACCATAGAAATTTCAGGGTTTCTGACTTGCCGGTTGTTTGACCCGCAGGCTGTTTTTATTGAGCCAGTTGCAGAGATTTGCTTCGGTTGTTTGATAACGGCGAGCGATAAACCGCTGGGTGGTGCCGTTTGCAAGCAATGCTTCGATTTCCGGGCGAAACTCATCGAGTTTTGATTTACCCGGACCGGGCGGTCTACCGAGCTTGATGCCCTGTTCTTTTTTGTAGCGCAAAGCTTCTTTGGTGCGCTGTGAGATCAGATCGCGTTCGATCTCCGATGCCATCGAAAATGCCATTGCCACAATCTTGCTTTGGATCGAACTGTCGAGCGACCAATTGCCTTTGACGGCATAAACCCGCACTCCTTTTTCGACTGCGACCGAAAGGATTTCCATACATTCGAGCATACTGCGCCCTAAGCGGGACAGTTCGCTGACGATTAATGTATCGCCTTTGGTAAATTCCTCGATAATTTCCGCAATCTTTCTTTTTTTCCACGAAACTTTTCCCGAAACGATTTCTTCGACAAAATTTACTCGTCCTAAATTCAGGTGATTGGCAAGATGCAAGATATCGGATTTGTTTTTTTCCAGTTCCTGATCTCCGGTGGAAACACGTAGATAGCCGATAACTTTCGATTGTTGGGTGGTCGCCGACTTTCCCGGCGGGCGTTTCTTTGATTTGGAATCGGCAGTCGTTTTTTGTGCCATTTTCAGAAATTTAATGAAAACCTGTAATGACGAATTATTTTATAAACTATTTTACAATTATATCAATGAATTGTATCGAAAATAGTTTATCATCAAAACGCTCGTTTATTTTATAAGTTAATTCTTGTCCGTGTGGTAAATTATTGGTGCTATACTGTAATTCGTCCTATAAACGACCCGATACTGTTGACCAATTCAATTTGGATGAAATTACCTCAACAAAATCGCTCGAATTTTCTGACTTGTTTTTAGTTTTTATTGACGCTTTTGAATTGGGCAACAGTATCCGCCCGTTTTTGGGACTAACAAACTAGACATCGGAAAAACCAGCAAAGCCTACTCTCAACTCTTCCCAAAACTTATCCCAAAAACAAAGTATCAATACTTGCGTTGTTTTTAGCTTTTAAGACATAATTCCAAAACCAATACGGAAATCAATTTTTCAGAAAAGTAATTTTTAGACTCATCTGAAATTTGAACAGTTGTAAATTATGAAAATCGGCTATGCACGCGTCTCCACCGTTGACCAGAATTTAGAATTACAAACCGATGCTCTCTCGAAAGCGGGGTGCGAGAAAATCTTCACCGACCGGGCGAGCGGCGCGAAAGACGACCGGCAAGGTTTGAGCGATGCGATTGAGTTTTGTAGAAAAGGCGATTCGCTGGTTGTTTGGAAACTCGACCGACTCGGGCGAAGTCTCAAGCATTTGATTGAAACAATTAACGAACTGCACGACAGACGAGTCGGTTTCGTCTCCGTTCAGGAAAGCATCGACACGACGACGCCAGGCGGCAAATTAATCTTTCACGTCTTCGGCGCGCTCGCCGAATTCGAGAGAGAATTAATCAGAGAGCGAACCAACGCCGGACTAGCTTCAGCCCGCGCGCGCGGACGACTCGGCGGGCGACCCAAAGCGATGACGAACAGACAAATTCAAATGGCGAAGATGATGCTCGCCGACCCGCACACGACGATTAAGGAAGTATGCAAGACGCTCGACGTTTCAAAATCCACGCTCTACCGATATCTCAAGCCGGTCGCGGAAAAACAAACAAAATGAACGAGGCTCATTGGCGCGCGGTTTTTCTGATGCTCGCGGGCGGCGGCAGTTTCTGCACAGCCGGGAATATGCCGCACCAGCCTTTATAAACTGCGGCGGCGGCGAGGAGCGACGGATGCCGTTCGCCGTGAAATTGAACATACGACAAAGAGAATTAGGGTAAGCGGGTTAATGTCTTTCAATGGAAGGCGAGTTTATATCAGCTCCGGGCTGCTAGCCGGAGAAAAAGATTAAAATCTTTGAAACGCTCAACGAGCTGGAAGCCGAAGACGAAAACGGCGGATTGTATTTTCTGCCCGATTACAAAACCAAAATCCGCCGTCCGCTCCGGCATTACTCGGATGGAGATGGGCGGGAGGACGTCTCCCGCTCCGAGCGTTTCATTTGTCCGGCGAGATTCTCCACGACCGCGATGAGTTCGGCGGGTTCGACCGGTTTGGCGATATGGATTTGAAAGCCGGCGCGCATCGCCTGCACGCGGTCTTCGGCGCGGGCGTAAGCGGTCAGCGCAATTGCCGGAACTGAGCCGCCCTGCTCGTCCGGCAGTTCTCTGATTTTCCTGATTAACGAAAAGCCGTCTTCTTCCGGCATTCCGATGTCGCTGATGAGAACGTCGAATTTTTCCTTTTTTATTCGGTCGAACGCCTCGGCTGCGGAAATCGCCGACGTAACCCGCGCGCCGCTCAAACTCAAGACGAGAGTTAATAAATCGCGCGAATCGGCTTCGTCGTCAACCAGCAAAATGCGTAAATCGGAGAGTTCCGGCGGATAATCGAACGATGTTCCCGTCTGCGCCGTCGGGTGAACGCGCGGCGCGGCGCTCGCCGGTTCACGCCGCACGGGGAGAACCGGCAGACTGACGATGAAAGTCGCTCCCTTTTCCGCGCCGTCGCTGCTCACCGCGACCGTTCCGCCGTGCAGTTCGACGAGCTGGCGGACGATGGCGAGTCCCAAGCCCAAACCTCCGTGGCGGCGCGTCATCGAGCCGTCCGATTGCCGGAAACGGTCGAAAACGTGCGGCAGAAATTCCGCTTCGATGCCTTTGCCCGTGTCAGAGAGGACGATTTCGACGTGCGAGTTTATTCTCTCCAGCCGCACCTGGACGCGCCCGCCTTTTGGCGTAAATTTAACAGCGTTCGAGAGCAGATTCCAGATGACTTGCTGCAGGCGGTCGGGGTCGCCCGAAATCGTTCCCGCCCGCGGGTCGAGCAAAATTTGCAGTCGAATGTTTTTGGCTTCCGCCGAAGGACGCGCGGCATCAATCGCCGCCGTGATGACTTGTGATAAATCAACCGCGCGCACGTCCAGGCGGAGTTTTCCCGTGATGATGCGCGAAACGTCCAAAATATCATCAATTAGCTGTGATTGTGACCGCGCGTTTCGTTCAATGGTAGTGAGCGCCTGTTCCGTTTCGCTGGCGCCGAGATTTCTGTTTTTCAGTATCTGCGACCAGCCTAAAATTGCGTTGAGCGGCGTTCTTAGTTCGTGTGAAAGCGTCGCTAAAAATTCATCCTTCAAGCGATTGGCTTGTTCGGCTTGCAGACGCGCCTGGCGAAGTTCTTCGATGTCGGTATTTGTCCCGAACCAGCGAACGATTCGCCCGTTTGAATCGCGCAGCGGAACGACGCGCGTTAAAAACCAGCGAAACATTTTGTCTGCGCCGCGCCGCAAAGGAAATTCCATTTCAAACGGCTCGCCCGTCCGAATCGAAGCCTGCCACCGCTCCAAGACAGTCGGCAGCATTTCCGCATCGTGAACCGACTGCCAGCCCCAGCCCGTCATTCCTTCGGGCGTCGTGCCGGTGTATTCATACCAGCGGCGGTTATACCAGAAAATAAATCCATCCGGCTCAGCCATCCAGGTTAGCTGCGAAATCGAATCGGCAAGCGCGCGAAGCTGGTCTTCCGATTCGCGCAAAATTTTTTCGGCGCGGCGTCGCTCGGTGATGTCTCGGATGATGCCGATAAAAAATCTGGTATCACCGCGATTGTATTCGCCGAAGGATATTTCGATTGGAAAATGATGCCCGTCTTTGTGCTGCGCCGGAACTTCGATGCTTTGCCAGTTCAAATGCCGTTCGCCGGTTTCCAGATAACGACCGAATCCGGCGCTATGAGATTCGCGCATTTCTTCAGGCATCAACATCGTCAGCGGCTGCCCGCGCATTTCTTCTGCGGCATACCCGAAAATGCGCTCGGCTGCCGTGTTGACATATTGAATCGTACTTTTTTCGTCAATTCTGATAATCGCGTCTGAAGCCGCTTCCGCCAGAATACGATAGCTTTCCTCCGATTCGCCCAATAGCTCTTCGGCGCGGGCACGTTCGATGCGTGTCCAGACGCGTGTCATCACTTCGCCCAACAGTTCGACTTCGTTCGCGCGCCACTCGTAAGGCTCCGGGCGATAAACGCCGAGTAGGAATTTCAAAAGACCGTCGCTGACAAACGGCGTATTGACGAACGAACCGATTTTGAGCAGCGCGAATTTCGCCGCGTTTTCGGCGGTGCGCGAATCCGTTGCGACATCATTGATGACAACCGGTTTATCATTAATCAGCGAATGGCGAAATTCTTCGGAGATAAAATCGGGCAAGTGATAAGTTCCGGTTAAATCAACCGCCGTTTCGTCCTTGCGCCAGCAGTAATCAACAACCGCCGTATTCGCTGTCGTATCAACTTCGGCGAAAACACAATTTAAAACTCCAAAGTATTGACCGATTTTGCCGGTCATCGCCTCGGTAATCTCTCGGACGCTCGTCAATCCGGCTAATTCCTGGCTGATTTCGGCGAGAAACGCGAAATTTGTTTCGGCGCGTTTCTGTGTCGTGATGTCCCGAAAAGTCCAAACCCATCCGAGCCGCAGATTGCCGTTGTAAATGGGCGCGCCGAAGCGTTCAAAAACGCGCCCGTCTTTCATCGTTAATTCCTCGCGCACTTTCTTTTCGGGCTGTTCATAAACCTCGCCGACGCGGGCGAGAAACGCCGCCGGATCGGTGGTTTGATTCGCCGCCCAATCGAGCGCGGCTTCGTCCGACTTCGACTCGACGATCTCCGCCGGAAAATGCCAGATGTCCAGAAAATGCCGGTTAAAATGCAGCATTTTCCCTTCGGCTGAGATTATTAAAATTCCGTCTGGAACGCTTTCGGTTAAGGCTTCGAGCAGAGTTTTTTGATTTTTAAGGTTTTCCTCCGCGCGATTGCGTTCGATGCCCAGTGCGATAACGTTCGCCGCCGATTCGATTGCTTTGAGAGCATCGGGTCCGAGCGGTCGGCGGGCAAACATTGCCGCGACCCCGACGAGCCGCCCGCCGATAATTAAAGGATAACCCGCAAAGGCGATCATTCCTTCCCGGCGCGCCCATTCCTGATTTCTGACTTGAGCGTCGCCGACAACCGAGTTGGTTAAATGCGGCTGCCGTTCTTGGGCGATGCGACCGATTTTGAACTTGCCGATTGGCACGCGCGAATGTTCGCCGTCCAGATGCGTGTAAATTCCCGCGCTGGCTTTCAGCTCCAATATGTTTTCCGCCTCGTCAAGCGTCCAGATGCGGGCAAACGCCGCGTCGAGATGTTTGACAAGAACTTCGGCGCAGGACTGCAAAATTTCGTCGAGTGCAATGCTTTGAACTAACGCGAGGCTTAAATCCGAATTCAATATCGCCAGACGCTCTCGCTCAACGAGCAGTTTTTCAGCGCGTTTGCGATTCGTGATTTCCGTCGTAAAAATTGATAAGCCGTCGCCGGTCGGATAAATTCGGTTTTCAAACCAGCGGTCAAACGGCGGATAATAATTTTCAAAAACAATTTTTCTCTGTTCATCGAAAGCGCGTTGCGCTTCGTGGTGAAAATTACTGCCTTCGACATCGGGAAACAACTCCCACATTGTTTTACCCAAAAAATCCGCTTCGGCTAAACCGAACATTTTCGTCGTCGCTTCGTTGACGTAGCGGTAGCGAAATTCGCCGTCCAGACGGTAAAACGAGTCGTTGATGCTCACCAGCAATTCTTCGTGCTGAAGTTTCGTTTGTTCAAGTTTTTCTTCAGCCAATTTCTGTGCCGTATCGTCGCGCATAATTTTGGCGAATCCGCGCAAAGTTCCGTCGTCATTTTTAAGCGGCATCAACATTCCGTTCGCCCAAAACCGCGAATCGTCTTTCCGTCTGTGCCACCGCTTGTCTTCGGCACAGCCCGTCCGCGCCGCCCGTTCCATTTCTTTTGCCGGCACATCCGCCGCGACATCTTCGGGCGCAAAAATGATTTTGACGGGCTGACCGACAATTTCGCTTTCGGTAAAGCCTAAAAGCCTTTCGACACCCAAATTCCAACTGACGACAACGCCCGCGACATCCGTCATAAAAATGGCGTAATCTTTAACATTTTCGACAATTAAATGAAACAGTTCCGCACTTTCCGGCGAAGTTTCCCGAAGATTTTCCGCTTTCCGCATAACGCTATTTTACAATAATCTCGACCCAAAAGCATTGAGATTGTTGAAGACGCTTCCGGTTTTTTGACGGCAGCCATCGGTTTTATTCAACGCGACTGATGTTTCCGGCGCAGCGCCGAGGGGAATCGGAATTTTCAGGCGAAAAACTTCACAAAGCCGCCGTTAAAGATTGCGTTGACCTCTTCGGTTATTTCATCTGGGCGTTAGCGAGAAAATTTACCGGTTTGACACAAGAAGCAGCAGCAGAAGCAGCGGCGCAGGAAATCTTTATCGATATTTGGCAATACGCCGAGCGCGGCGACAAAGCTCAATCTGCCGACAATATTCTGATTTCACTGGTTGCGCTTCGGCGATTAATTAAATACCTAAACATAATATGAGTAAGTTGAGTCTGCAAATTATTGATTTAAGGTTAAGGTCAATGACAGCTTATGAGTAAATTCACTAAAAACGACGAGCGTCTCAGTAAGCGGTATTTTGAGATTTGAAGTTGAGTTTCTGGAAACGGGCGAATCTGAAATAATATCTTCCAATGAAAAATAAAAAGGAAGAAAATTTTATAACGAAATTAAACGACCAGTTTCGCCCAGCCGTCGAAGATTTTCTCCGCCGTCGCTTTGAATGTCGAGAGATGTTTTTCGGTACCGGCTAAAATCCGTGCCGGAGCGATTCCGGCTTGCGCCGCTTCATCAGCGAAATCTGTGGTCATACTGAAAATAATTTCCCGAGTCGCTTCCGGGTGAAACAAAATGCCGTAGGCGTTTTTGCCGTAGCGAAACGCCTGATGCTCGGTTAATGATGAAGACGCTAACGAGACCGCGCCGGCGGGAAGCTCGAAAACGTCGCCGTGCCAATGGAAAGCCGTAAATTGGTTTTCAATTGTCTTCCACAACAAATCATTTTGAGCGGCGGCGGACGACTTAACCGGATGCCAGCCGATTTCCTGTTCTCCCGATTTATATACTTTCGCGCCGAGCGCGGCGGCGAGAAGCTGACTGCCCAAACAAATGCCTAAAACCGGTTTGTTTTCGTTGAGCGCGTCTTTTATCAACTCGATTTCATCCGAAAGATACGGATAAATTGCTGCTTCATATACGCCGACCGGACCGCCTAAGACAATTAGACCGTCGGCTTTTTCGATTCGAGCGGGAACTTTTTCGCCATCGAAGATATGAATCATCAAAGCTGAAATGCCCCAGCCGTCGAGCGACTCGGCAATAATTCCCAATCCTTCGGCGGCGAGATGCTGGAGAACGATTACTTGTTTCATCTTTTCATAATAATAGATAATAGATGTACATTTTGAAACTTTGATTTCGAGACGAGTTTTGCATCTGTTTCCAAGACCGTTTGATATGTTTTTGAGGTGAAATTTCAGAGTGCCAAAAACGGTCGTTTTTGAGACGGTTTAAACGGCTGATTTGACACGAAGCTCACATTCTCAACCAGCGGCTGAACGTGCGTCTGAAATGATTAAAGTGACGGTCGCCTCAAAATTTCAGCCAATGCTTGCAAGCGGTTTGAATCGGCTTCGCTCTTTGTCCCGGCGGCGCTTTTTTCCAGCGCGGGCGCGAGGCTTTTGAGTTTTCCGGAGTTTTTTTGATTCGGTTTTGAACTCTCCGCGTTTTGAATTGCCTGCCGCAGCTCTGTGATTCGGGCGGAAGTCAGAGATTGCGAGCGCTCAAGCTGATCGACATAAGCCTTTGCGACGACAAGCTGTCGTGTCCACTCGATTTTCTCTTGATTCTGCACGTTCAATTCAGCCACGCGAACCGATTTGGCGGCGTCGATTTCATTCTGCGTCAGGAACTTGGTCGGCGTCAGCTCGAAAATGTCCAATCCGCGCGCGATTTCCGAGGCGTAAATGTTTCCGTTATACCAGTAAGCAGACCAGTCGCCGCCGAGTATCAGCATTTTCGCGTCAATCGGACCGCGGTCGAAATATGCAATCTCGAACGGATGCGCCGCGTCGGTAAAATCCATAACGGAGATGCCGCCTTGATACCAGGCTTGCACCTTGATGTCGCGCCCGGGAACCGGAATGAGCGAGCCGTTGTGCGCGACGCAGTTTTCGCTGTCGCCCTGCGCCGACGGCAGCTTATAGTAACTCGCAAAGTTCAGCTTGTTGTCTTTCAAGTTGAAAATCGCGTTTGCGCCCCATTTGTTCGGGTCGTTTGCGCGGCAGCGCGCGCCCAGTCCGCCGCCCCACTCGTCGGTAAAGACGACTTTTTTACCGTCGTTTGAAAATGCAGCCGAATGCCAGTATGAATAATTCGGGTCGTTGACCGCATCGACGCGCTTCGGATTTGCCGGGTCTTTGATGTCGAGCAAAATTCCGTTTCCCGAACAGGCGCCCGCCGCGAGTCCAATCGCCGAATAGACGGTAATATCGTGGCACTGGTCGGTGTCGGACGGTTTTGATAATCCGTTTCTGCCGTGCGTGCCGCCGTTGTTCAGACCGTTGATGACGCCGGTTCTCGAATCCATAAACACTCGCGGACTCGATACTATTTTGGCATCCTGCGGCGCGGCGAGCGGCACTTTAATCACTTCGATACGGAAGCGCGCGGTATTTGGATTTTTGTCCGGCGATTCGCCCGAACATCCGGCAAGCTCTTCGCCCGAACGGACGAAAGAAGTCCCCGAAACGTAAATATAAGCGTTGTTTTTATCATTCGGAGAGACAACCAGCGTATGCGTGTGCGAGCCGCGGCAGGTTTGCACCGCGCCGACCTGTTTCGGATTTCTGATGTCTGAAATATCGAAAATCCGCACGCCGCGAAAACGGTCTTTCTGGGCGTCGGGCTTTGGTTGAGTTCCGTCAGTCGGCGGCATCACGGGCGCAAAACCCTGCACACCGCAATCGAGTCTGCCGTTCGGCATCTCGACCGACATAAACATCAGATTTTTATAAACGGACACGTCGCCCTGCCCGCCCGGACAGACAATCGAAGTCAGCAGTTTCGTATTTGCGGGCGCGGAAATGTCGTAGATATTAACGCCGTAAAAATTTCCCTGAAACAAATGATTGCCCTGAAACGCCAAATCCGAATTGGCGAAAGCGAGCTGCGCGTAAACTAACTGAAAAGGCTTTGGCATCTTTGACGAATCGCCGACGCCGAGGATGCCTAACGTCTTCTGCACGTTCGGACTGTCCGGGTCGTCGGAGCCGAGCTGAAACGTGTCCGGCTTTTTGAGGAGCATCAGGTGTTTCATTCCCATCGCCGCTTCACCGGCGTCGTATAATCCCGGCGACAGTTTGGCGCGCGGGTCATTGGCGTCCGAACCCGTCATTCCCGCCGGAAGCGGCGGCGCGGATTCAAGACTGCCTTGTGCAAGCGTCCCGGCGGCAAAACCGACGCACAAAACAAACAAAGCGGTTATCAAACGGAAAGCGATAGTATGTATTCGATTCATTATTTCTCCTCCTGCGGGTTTTCGCCCGGCATCGTCTTCATAATTCTGATTTCGGCGCGTTGACCGCTGTCCACGTCCGTTGCGAAATTAAACACTTCGGCATCCTGCCCCGCGCCGGCGGTCTCGAACAAATCCTTGACCATCGCGAGCGCGCCGGTGTGGTGCTGAATCATTCCTTTCAAAAACAGCCGGTCGAACTCGGCGCCTTTTGCCATTCTTAACTGTTCCATCTGCTCTGCGGTCAGCATTCCGGGCATCAGCATCGCGTGGTGATGATGACCCGACATTTTATGGTTCGACATATCCATTCCCGGCATATTCATATCCGACATTTCCGGCATCGGCATCGAAAGCGGCTCGCCTCTGGTTTCGAGCCAACGCTTCATAAACTTCATTTCGTCCGACTGCGATTGACTGATGCGCGCTCCGAGCAGACGCAGTTCTTTATTTTCCGTCCGCGCGGCGATGAGCGCCGTCATCTCGACCGCCTGCCCGTGATGCATAATCATTCCCTGCATAAACTCCGCATCCTTCGGCGAACGCGGCGGCAGCGTCGCTCTCGTCTTCGGCGGCAGTATTCGGCTCGGCTGTCCCGGCGCGCCGGGCTGCACGACAACCGGCGACTCCTTGGAATCAGCCTGCTGCTGTGCGCGTACCGGCAACGACAGGAAACATACGAGCGCAGCGGCAGCCATCAGCCCGCCATTGAAAGAACAGTGGACGAAAACCTTAAATTCAGACTTTGATATAGACATAAGCAAAAGTCGCGCATTCAAATTACGCGGTTTTTTATTGTAAAAAGAAACGCTCAAAAGAATGATGAACAAACTTACGGTGTAAAATCACGCAGATTCGCAACCGTTTTCGCATCGAGTTTTTGAATGAGCGCGACGACCAAATCAACCATCTGGTCGAAATCTCGCCGATTGATAATACCATTGTGCGCGTGCGTGTAACGCGCGACGACGACTAAATTGATAGTCGGCGCGCCGCCCGTGCTTTTCTGAATTTCCGCCGAATCGTCGCCGTAGCCTTGAACCAAATCAAATTGCAGCGGGATTTTATTCTCCGCCGCGACCTGCTTGAGCAGCGCGATGAATTTCCGGTTCGGCAGCGCGCTCGAATCGTAGAGAAAAACGCCGGGACCTGCGCCCAATTTCGCCTGCGATTCTTCGGGACGCGAGCCGGGCGAATCGCCCGTGATGCCGCCTTCGAGCGCGATGCCGATGTCGGGCTTGATAACATCTGAAGCGGTGTGCGCGCCGCGCAAGCCGATTTCTTCCTGCACGGTCGCGGCGTAAAATATCTGATTCGGATGCGCGCTCGATTTCAGACGGCGCATCACTTCGATTATCACCGCGCAGCCGATGCGGTCGTCCCACGCCTTGCCTAAATAATTATCCGTTCCGTTCATCACGGAAAACGGCGCGTCCGGCGCAACCGGGTCGCCGATTTCGATTCCCATTGCCCGAACTTCCGCCGCCGTTTTCGCGCCGACATCGAGCAGCAGCGAATCGCGCGGATAAACTCTGTCGCGCTCGGCTGGCGAGACGATATGCACGTCGCGGATGCCGGTAATCGCTTTGATTTGTCCTTTGGCGGTAACGATTGTCCAGCGCTGGTCAACGAGCGCCTGGTCGAGCCAGCCGCCGAGCATCTGCATCGAGAGATACCCGTCCGGCGTGATGCGCCGAATCATTCCGCCAAGCTCGTCCATATGCGCGTCGACCATTATGCGCGGACCCGATGCGCCTTGCTGCGCGATGACCGAACCCATTCCGTCGTAACTGACGCGGTCGGCGAACGGCTTCATCTGCTCGACCATAATTTTGCGCACCGGCTCTTCAAACCCCGACGGCGCGGGCGCTTCCGAAAGCGCTTTCAATAATTGAAGCGTTCGGTCTGCCGAATCTTGCGCGAACGTCGCCGACAGCGGCGCGGCGGAAATGATTAATAAACAAACGACGAGAAGCTGAACATAAAAACGCGGCATTAAATTATCTCCAGGAATCGGGCGAACCGTATTTGAACCTTGGTGAAATTTATCATAAATAAAAATCCGCATAAAGTCGTAACCGTCTACGAGATAATTTTACGGAGTTTATCTAAAAAAACGAAAAGAGTTGTTTTGACAAGATATTCGGTTCGTCTGCGCGGCTGCCGGTTTTATAAATTTTATCCGGTTCTGATACCGGTTATTTTCATTTATATAATTATAAAGATGATTGACTCGACAATGTAATGCACCCCCGTCAATCAAGCTGTCAGATTGAGCGTCGCCTGTCGGTTTTCAAAGTGTTCCCGTTCGGAAGTGAGACAAGTCGCTCAAACTTATCAAGCGGAAGAAGACATTAGCAATATTTCATTTTTGCTCGATGTTTTTATGATGTCTAAACTAAAGAATCAAATTGTATTCGTCTTCTTAAATCGTTGAAAATGTTTTTTATATGTGCAAGAATACGTGCAGGTCAGTATTATGCACAAATTAAAAACAATCTCCGCGACTGCCGCGCGCGTTAAAATTTTCGGTTTAATCGACGAAACTGCCGACAATCACGAACCGGTTTTGATTACGACGAAAAGAAACAACGCGGTGCTGGTCGGCGAAAATGACTGGAACTCCATTCAGGAAACTCTGCATCTGTTGTCGATTCCCGGAATGCGCGAATCATTGATTGAGGGTCGGTTCGCCGAAAGAAACGAAGTTCTTACCAAAGAAGAATTTCTGCGCCGTCTCTCAGAGGAAAGTTAAAGTGGGTTGGACACTGGAATTTACCAAACACGCGCTCAGAGATGCCGTCAAGTTAAAGCGCGCCGGTATGTGGAAAAAGGCGGGAGAACTGCTTGGTATTTTGGAAGAAAATCCGTTTGAAAATCCGCCGCCCTTTGAAAAACTAATCGGCGATTTGAACGGCATATACTCGCGCCGTATCAATATTCAGCATCGGCTGACCTATACGGTTTTTGAAGAAACCCGGACGGTTCGTATCCTGCGAATGTGGACTCATTACGAATAAAAATAATTTATGGCACTCGGCGTCGGTTACGCGCGCGTCTCGTCGGTTGGTCAAAGTCTCGACATTCAATTAGAGAAACTCGAGGACTGCAAAAAAATCTTTCGTATGAACGAAACAACGATTTGATTGACGAATCGAAACGCCGAATTGATTTTCGAGCGGCGAACGCCGAAGATTCGGGCGATTAGCCGATGTTAAAATTTCAAACAATGCTTGTTCGCTTATTAAAAATTTCATTGACTGTTGCTTTTTGCCTTGCGCCTTTTGCGATTCACGCGCAAACGACGGGCAAATCCTACAGCACCAATAAAATTGAACGCCCCGCTGCGACCGCGCCGCAGTTTCCTTCGCCGGTTACTTTTACCGACATCACAAGTCAAACCCGCATCAATTTCAAGCACGAGGCTTCGCCGACTTCTCAGAAATATCTGCCGGAAACGATGGGCGCGGGCGTTGCGCTGTTTGATTACGACAACGACGGGCGGCTCGACGTTTTTTTTACCAACGGCGCGCAAATTCTCGACCCGATGCCGAAAGGGAAATTGCCCGACAAAACGACGGCGAAATTTTGGAATCGTCTGTATCGGCAGAAAGCGGACGGCACGTTTGAAGACGCGACGGAAAAGGCGGGCGTCAAAGGCGCGGGTTACGGTTTCGGCGTCGCCGTCGGAGATTACGACAAAGACGGTTTCGCCGATTTGCTCGTTACGCATTTCGGCGGCGCGACTTTGTATAAAAATAACGGCGACGGGACATTTGCCGACGCGACACGGAAACTCGGCATCAACGTTGACGGCTGGGCGACGAGCGCGGGATTTTTCGATTATGACAAGGACGGCAAACTCGATTTGTTAATCGTCCGGTATGTGATTTGGGATTTTGAAACCGGAGCGTTGGTTTGCGGCGACGCGCGTCCGGGCTATCGCGCTTATTGTCACCCGGACAATTTCAAAGGCTCGACCGCGCTTTTGTTTCATCAAAAACTGGACGGAACATTTGAAAATGTCTCGGAAAAATCGGGCATCGCGCAAACAAGAGGAAAATCTTTGGGCGTCGCGTTCGCCGATTTCGACGACGACGGCTGGACGGATGTTTTTATCGCCAACGACAACAGCGAACAGCAGCTTTTTCGCAATCTCGGCAACGGACGATTTGAAGATTCCGCGCTCGCCGCCGGTGTCGCTTTTGACGATAAAGGGAAGTATTTTTCGGGAATGGGCGTTGACGCTGTCGATTACGACGGCGACGGCAAACAGGACGTTTTTATCACGGCTCTCTCGAACGAAACTTATCCGCTTTACCGCAATGCGGGCGAGATGATTTTCGATTACGTTACGCAGTCGAGCGGCGTGGCGCAAATCACAATTTTAGGCGCGGGCTGGGGCGTGAAATGGATTGACGCGGACAACGACGGGCGGCGCGATTTGTTCGTCGCGCAAAGCCACGTTCTCGACACGATTGAAAAAACCAATTCGCTTTTGAAATATAAACAATCGCCGCTTTTGATGCGAAATACGGAAAAGGGTTTTCAAAATGTATCGCTGGCGGCGGGCGACGTTTTCAAAACGGATTTGGCGGCGCGCGGAATGGCGGCGGGCGATTTGGACAACGACGGCGACACGGATATTGTTATCTCACAAATTAACGGCGCGCCCGTCGTGCTGCGAAACAACGGCACGAAAAATCACTGGATTGGATTAGATTTGCGCGGCGCGAAAAGCGCGGCGAACGGCGAAGGCGCGAAAGTCGTCGTGACGGACGCGAACGGCAAAAAACAAACATTCGAAGCGAGCAATTCGGGCAGTTATCTGGCGGCGAGCGATTCAAGAATTCTTGTTGGCTTGGGCGGCGCGGCTTCGGTCAAACAAATCGAGATTCGCTGGACGAGCGGGAAAGTCCAGACGCTCGAAAATCCCGCGATTGACCGTTATCATTTAATCAACGAAAAGTGATTTTGCGAGACGACGGCTACTTTGATTGTTCGTTTTGTTTGACGATTAAAAGTTTGTTGATGCCGCCCGCCGGAAAAGTTTCGGTTTGTCCGTTTGCCCAAAAGACTTCGAGCTTATCGATTTTAACCGCGTCGCCGAGTCCGACGTGAATCGTCTGCTCGTCCTGCGAAGCGTAATTTCCGCCGCTCGTTAAATCGAAACGGCGGCGAAGTTTTCCGGTCGTAACGAAAACCGTCGAACCGATTGCATCTTTCGGCGTTTTCTTTAAAACGTCGCCGACGAGCTTGATTTTCAGCCAGTTGTTTTTTGTTTCCGAGACATTCCGCAAAAGTATCGGGGTTGAGCCGGCGTTCGCGATAATGACATCGAGTTTTCCGTCGCCGTCGAAATCGGCAATCGCCATTCCGCGCGCGTTGATTGACAGAGCCAGACCGCTGTTCGGCGCGGCGGCGACTCGTTCAAATTTGGTCTGTCCGGCGTTTCCGGTGTTTTTAAAAAGCAGCAATTGTTGGGCGTAACTCGTTCCCCACTGAAAATTATCGACGCCCGGATAGACGTGTCCGTTGGCGACAAGAATGTCTTTCCAGCCGTCGTTGTCGAAATCTAAAAACGCCGTTCCCCAACCTAAAAACGGAATGGTCGGCTCGCCGATTCCGGCTTGAAAGGTAATGTCGGTAAAATTGCCTTCTCCGTCATTGCGGTAAAGAGTATTTGAATCGTCGGAAAAATTGGTGATGTGAAAATCGACCAGCCCGTCGTTGTCGAAATCGCCGACGGCTAAACCCATTCCGGCTTGCTCGCGCCCGTTTTCGTTGAGCGCGATGCCCGAAGCGTAGCCGGTTTCTTCAAATGTGCCGTCGCCTTTGTTAATGTAAAGCTGTTTCGGCGTCGAATCGTTGACGACCAATAAATCCAAATCGCGGTCGTCGTCAACGTCAACGAAAACGGAAGAAAAACCGTAATAATCGCCGTCGTCCGTAACATTCGCTTTAACCGAAACGTCCTCGAAAGTGCCGTCCGCTTTTTGATGAAACAGTTTGTCTTTCGCTCCCTTCAATCCGCGCGGTCCGCACATTACGGGCTGCCCGCGAAACTGACACGGAGTTTTGTCGCCGCTTGTTCCTTTAACATCAGCCGGACTTGGCGGCAAATTATTAAAATCGAAATCCAGATAAGCCGGAACGAATAAATCGAGCCGTCCGTCTTTGTCGTAATCGCCGAAAGTCGCGCCCGTGTGCCAACCTTTTACTGCCAGACCGACATTTTCCGCGACATCGGTAAAAGTTCCGTCGCCGTTGTTGCGGTAAAGTCTCGAAACGCCGTAATTTCCGACGAACAAATCGGCGTCGCCGTCGTTGTCGTAATCGCCGACGGCGACGCCCATTCCCCAACGCTCGTTCGCTACATTCGCTTTTTCCGTAACGTCTTCAAATTTCCAATTGCCCAAATTGTGGAACAAACCCGACTTCGGCGCTTTTTCCTTGCCGCGCTCGGCGTTCATCGTCGAGCCATTCAGTAGAAAAATGTCCGGCTTGCCGTCGTTGTCGTAATCGAAAACGGCGACCGTGCAGGCGGTCGTTTCGATAATGTAGTTTTTTTCTTTGCCGCCCGAAACGCATCGGAAATTTTTAAGAGCCGTGCTTGCCGTCCGGTCTTCGTAAACTTTACGGGCTTTTTCGTCAACTATTCCGGTCGTGCGCCGGGTCGCGTAAGTTTTCGCTTCGCCCGTTGACACGCCGCCCATTTGAGGTTTTTGTGCGGCGAGAAAACTTACTCCGCACAGCATCAAAATTATAAAAAACAATGTCCTTTTCATTTCGCTTTTCTTTTGTTCGGTTAACTTTAATTTTCAAATTTTAATCGTTTGTCAATGATTTTTTCTCGATTCTATTGACAGTTTAACATACCCGCGCTTAATATATATTCACTTAGTTAAACGCTTACGCAAACGATTACATTATAATTTTTTGAATATTTAATCGTTCAAGCTAAAAACTCGCCGGAAATTTGCTTGGAAATTAACGGCGCTTCGGCTTTGAGAGACTTTAGGCGGTCTAAATAAAGCTGAATCATAGCGGTGAAAGCACATTCATATTCTGCTTTGACGAATTTTGTTAAACAGAGAAAAGCCTTTTTCTTTTAACTAAGTTTTTCCATTTAGCATTCCCGCTGTTTAATTTTATATCTCTGTTATTTTTCAAGTATGTTTTCAAAGGAGTTGAATATGAAGTCGTTAAATCTATTTGCCGCGCTGCTTCTCTCGTTTATTTTCGGGGCGGGAATCGTCTTCGCCCAAAGCGACCGCGGAACATTGCGCGGCACGGTAACCGACCCGAGCGACGCCGTCGTCGCGAACGCGAAAGTCGTTTTGACCGGCGTCGGAAACGGCGAAAGCCGCGAAACCACTACCGGAGACGAAGGCATCTATGTTTTCCCGGAAATCAAAGCCGGACTTTACCAATTAACGGTCGAAGCCGCCGGTTTTACGCGCACTTCGGTTGAGAATATAAAAGTTGACGTGCAGGGAACGCAGTCGGTCGTCGTTAAACTACAGGTCGGCGAAGTAACCGGCAACGTAGTTACGGTCAATGCCGAAAGCGTAACTATTAATACCGACACGCCGGTTCGTCAAACCACTATCAACGAGCGGCAGGTCAGAGAGCTGCCGCTGCTTCAGGGCGGCGAATCCGACGGGCGCTCGCCGCTCGCGTTTATCTTCCTTGACAGCAACGTCAACGGCGCGACCGACGGCAGCGGCGCGACCAACACTTCCAAATTCCGGGTCAGCGGCGGTCAGGCGAGCGGCACGGAGATTTTAATCGACGGAGCGAGCGTCCGCCGAACGCAGAACGGAACGTTCTTCAGCGAAACCGCGCCGAGTCCGAACGCCTTTCAGGAATTTACCATCTCGACCAACAGCTATTCGGCTGAATTCGGCAACTCGTCCGGCGGCATCGTCAGCTTTACCTTGCGTTCCGGCACGAACGAGTTTCACGGCGAAGCCTACGATTTCGTGCGAAACAATAAGTTCAACGCCGCCGATATTGACACCAACGCCCGGTGTGCTATCAGAATGGTGGACGATTGCCGCAACCGCGATAATCGAAACAATTACGGCTTCAACGTCGGCGGTCCGCTTTACATTCCGAATTTCGGCGAAGGCACGCCCGGCGGAATTTTCCGCAGCCTGCGAGACCGCGCATTTTTCTTTTTCCATTACGAAGGCTATCGTCTGCGCGAAGGTCTGAACCAGACTATCACCGTTCCGACCGTGCGAATGAGAACCGGCGATTTCAGCGAACTGCTCAACACGAGCGACCCGAACGTTCGCCGGATTAACGGCGGAAATCCGGTGCTGATTTATAACCCGCGCCAACCGGCGGCGACGCGCACGGCTTTTGCAGGCAATATCATTCCGCTGTCGGCGATTGACCCGGCGGGCTTGGCGATTCTCCAGCGTTACCCGCTGCCGACGCGAGCCGGCATTTTTAATAATTACGACGCTAAAGGCATTCGCCCGACCGACACCAATCAATTTACAATCAAAACGGATTTCGTTTTAACGAGCAAACAGCGTTTATCGTTCAGCTTTTCGCGGCGCGACACCGAAAGAATTGCCGGCGCTTTTCCGATTCTGCCGCTGCCGTTTACGAGCTTCGACGCTTTCGCGCAGAACTTTAAATCGAACATCGGGCGTATCCAGCACGATTACACGATTACATCGAACCTGCTCAACCATTTAAACGTCGGCTACACTTTTTTCGATGTCGCTAATGCCAATACGACCAGCGGATTTAATACTTCGACGCTCGGAATTCCCGTCGGCGCTACGCAAAACGTGGCATTTCCGCGCATCGGTTTTCCCGGTTACGGCGCAAACGACCCGCGCAACGTGCAGAATATCGGCTCTTCGTTTTTCGACGACCGAATAAAGGACGCGACTCTGGAAATAGCTGATTTCGTAACGTTTGTCAGCGGACGCCAAACTATAAAAGCCGGCGGCGACGTGCGCTCGGCGCAATTTAACGTTCGACAGGACATCGACCCGGGCGGCTCGTTTAATTTCCGCAATAACCAAACGACACGGGACGATGACCCGAATGGCGGTTATCCGATTGCCAGCTTGATTACGGGCGCGACCGAATTCGCTTTTAACTCGAACAACTCGATTGACCCGGCGTTTCGTCAATTAACGCAAGGCTATTTCGTTCAGGACGACATCAAGCTGACGCAGAGACTGACGGTCAACGTCGGACTTCGCTACGATTTGCCCGGTTTGAGAACCGAAGCCAAAGACCGTTTTCGCGGTTTCGACCCGACGGTCGCCAATCCGCAAGCCGGCGGCAGACTCGGCGCGCTGGTCGGCGCGGGCGGTCAAAGCGGCTTGCAAGCCGAAAACCGAACGCTCTCCAGAAGCGACCGCTCGAACATCGGACCCAGATTCGGCGCGGCTTATTCCTTCGATAACAGAACGGTCGTTCGCGGCGGCATCGGACTTTATTACGCGCCGGTTTTATACGGAACGGGCGGCAACGGCGACATCAACACCGGCACAATCGGCTACAACACGACCGGACAACGGTTTACGCCCGAAGGAAACAATGCCCGTTTCTTTTTATCGAGCTTTCCGAGTATTCCGACAACCGACCCGAACAGCCAGTTCGTCGGCAACTTGGGAGTTCCGATTCTTGCTTTCGGTCAATTCGGCAGCAACGGTTTCAGAACCGGACGAACGCTGCAATATACGCTTGATTTGCAGCGCGAACTGCCGTTCAACTTAGTCGGCTCAGTCGGTTATATCGGCTCGCGCGGCGACCGTCTGCGCTCGAATTTCGGACGCCCGAACGCGCTTTCGCTCAACGCCTTAAAGCTCGGCAACGAAATTCTGCGAACCGACATTAACAGCGTAACGGCTCAGCAGCGCCAGTATGCGTCGAGCTTAGGCATTACTCTGCCGACAAACGCGAATGCCGTTTATCCGGGATTCGGCGGCAATGTCGCCCAGTCGCTGCGACCGTTTCCGCAATACGGACAAATCACCGATATTTTAGAAAGCGAAGGCGAAAGCCAGTATAACGCGCTTCAGGTGAAACTCGACCGGCGTTTTTCTCAGGGCTTTCAATTCGGCGCGTCATATACTTTTTCCAAATTGATTACGAACGCTTCCGAAGACATTCTGGGCGGCTCGCCACTCGACGGCGTTCTACAGAATCCGTATGACCTCGAAAACTTGAAAACCGAATCGCCGACGCATTCGCCGCACGTTTTCGTGACGAATTTCTTAGCGGAAATTCCGTTCGGCAAAGGCAGACGCTTTATCGATAAAGGCGGAATCGTCAACGCGCTGCTCGGCGGTTTTCAGGTTTCGGGAATTTTCCGCATCCAGCAGGGAACGCCGCTCGTTTACTCGCTCGACGCCGCCGACAATTTTCTGGAGCTTTTCGGAGTTTTCGGAAGACTGCGCCCGAACCTGACCGGACAGCCGGTTACTCTGGCTCAGCGAACACAAGTTCCCGGCGACGTGGACGGCGTTACGCCGGGAAGATACTTCGTCGTCAATCCGGCAGCGTTCGCCGCGCCGCCGACATACAGCGCTGCTCCGGCGTTTCTGCTCAACGGCGCGGTAAATCCGGCTTATACGGCTTATTACGCCGACCCGACCAGATTCTTCGGCAATGCTCCGCTCGTTAATAAAGACTTGCGCTCAGACCGATTTTTCACGGCGGATATGAGCATTTTGAAGAAAACGCGCTTCAGCGAAACGGTTTCGTTTGAAATCGGCGCGGAGTTCTTCAACGTCTTTAACCAGGTTCTTTACCTGCCGCCCGATACTTTTCTCGGACAGCAGGCGAGCGGCACAAGCGGCGCTATTAACCGAAACTCAAATTTCGGCGCGGAAGGCTTTACGTCGAGAGTAGGTTTAGCCGGAAATCGCGTCATTCAGCTTAGAGCCAGACTCGTCTTCTAATTCTTGCCCCGAACGGCTAACAACAGCGGCGCGGAGAATGTTTCAAAGCAGTTTCCGCGCCGCTTTTAACTGAAAAAACTTTAATTCTGCCAATGCGCTACCAGCGGAAGAAAAATACGAAAATCTTAATCGCGGCAATTCTCCTTTTGTGTTGTTGCATCGGCGGCAGCTCGGCGCAAGTAAAATCTTTTGTCCGCGACGCTCAAAAAATCGAAAAGCTGTTCGCCGATTCCGCAGCCGCGCTTGAAGCGGGAGATTTGGTTCACGCCAAAATAATTTTGCGTCAGATTTTATCAATCGCGCCGCGCAGCCAGACGGCGAACACTCTGGCGGGCATTCTCGCCGACAGGGAAAACGATTTGCCGCAGGCGGAAAAATATTTCGCGCTCGCGGCTAAAATAGCGCCGAACGCCGCCGGGACGAGAAACAATTACGGAGCTATTCTGCTGCGGTTAGGGCGCAGAAAAGAAGCCGCCGGAGAGTTTACGGCTTCGCTCGCCGCCAATCCCGAACAAGCCAGCGCGCTCGTCAATCTGGCGCAGATACGAATAGCCGAAGGGAATTTTGTTTCAGCCCGCGAGCTGTTCGGCAAAGCGGAAACAATCGCTCCCGACGCGGAAATTTTGCGCGCTCTGGTTACGATTTCTCTGAAACTCAATGAAAAGGAACGCGCCGCACAGGAATTTACGAAATACGCCGCCGTTCTGGAATCGGATTCCGCATCGCCTGAACCGGACGACAAGGCGCGCGACGTTTCTTTCGCCGAAGCGCTGCTGGCTGGCGGCTTGTCGAACGAAGCCGCGCGCGAATTAAAATCGCTTCTCTCATTCGATAATCAAAACGTCAAAGCGTTAGTTTTATTGTCGAAAATTTATCTTCAGCAAAAGAATATCGCCGCCGCCGGACGACTGCTCGAAACGGCGGTCGCGGGCGGTTTGGACGACGCGAAAATTTATCTGGCGCTGGCGGAAGTTTACGAAGCCGGCGGCTACCCGGAGAACGCGATTCCGGCGATGCGGCGAGCGATTCAAAAAGAACCGAAAAACGATTTCTACCGCAGCCGATACGGTTTGCTGCTCGTCAATTCAAAAGCTCCGGCGGCGGCGATTGTCCGCATCGAAGAAGCGCTGAAAGAATTTCCCGATTCGGCGTCGCTCTGGTATACGCTTGGCATCGCGCAGTTTGACGACAACAAGATTCCCGAAGCCGGACGAGCGTTTGAAAAGGCTTTATCAATTGATTCAAAACTCGTTCCGGCTCTGGCATATCTCGGCGCGGTGTTTGTCGAACAGGCGCGTTACAATGATGCCGTAAAGATTTACGAACAAGCCGTCCGGTTAAATAAAAAAGTCGCGCTTCTTTATTATTTATTGGGCGATACGCTTTTGAAAATGACGGACGTTGACGACAAACGCGTAGAAGCGGCGCTCAAGCGAGCCGCCGAACTCGACGCGAATTTAACTTCGGCGCATATAGCGCTCGGCAGGCTTTACGTTCGTCAGGCGCGCTGGACGGAAGCCGCCGTTTCTTTGGAGCGAGCGACGAAGCTCGAACCCGAACGCGCCGAAACTTTCTACCAGCTCGGACGAGTTTACGCCCGGCTCGAACGCGCGGACGAATCAAAAACGACTTTAGAGCGATTTAAACAATTGAACGAAACGCAAAAGCAGCAGAAGGAAGTCGACCGCCGCGAACTGGTGCGGCGGCTCGCCAACGTGCGTTTTTAGAAGGAATAATAAAATGAAAAATTATTTAATTGTCGGCACAGTATTAATCGCCGCGCTCGGCTTCGGCGAACGAATTCGGGCGCAGGAAGCGAAAGCGTCGCCCACTCAGGAGCAAAACAAATTGCAGGTTCGGGAATGGAGCGACGATTTTACGGGCGAAAAACTCGACGGGACGAAATGGGAGAAATTTACTTTTGAAGGCGGTTCGGGCGGCAAGCTGCTGGTTAAAGACGGCACGGTTCAAATCCGCAGCGCCAATAAAACGCGCGCCGGGATTCGCACGAAAGACGCTTTTTCCGGCGACCGTTTTGCCGTCGAAGGCAGATTGGATAAAGTCGGTGCGGCATTTCCCGATCCGGGCAGCAACGGCTTGCCGCTCGGTTTCGGCACTCTGACCATTTTGTTCGACGGTTCGGGGCGCAACCGAATCGAATGGATGCTGACGAGCGACGGAACTCTCGAAGCGTGGTCAGTAGTTGACGGACGCGGCGAGCGATTGGACAATAAAAAACTCGCCACGAAAATGAAGAATCCGGTTCTTCTGATTGGACGCAAAGGCAATGAGTTCAGTTTTTATTTAAATGATGCGAAAGGCGCGCCGCAGGACGCGCAGTTGGCTCTGAAAACGACGATTAAAAATTTGCCGAAATCGTTTCACGTAATGCTTTACGGCTACGGCTCGTCGGAAAACAACTGGGACGGTGTGCGCGTCGTCGTGCCGAAATAAAAAGCGTCGAATTGCCGGGAAAAAGACTCTTATAAACGCGCCGGTTGATTCGCCGGCGAGCGGAAAATTTCAATGAGTTTTAGAAACAAATCGCGGATTTTACTTTTTGCTGTTTTGGTTTTGGTCGTGAACGTCGCGGCGGCATCGGCGCAGACTTCAATCGGTCCGAACCGAAAAACGCCGCTTTACCAAAATCCGGTTTTTGATTCGGATTTTCCCGACCCGACCGTTATTCGTAGAGCGAAACGCCGAGTGGCTCGCGCCCGGACATAATTCGGTAATCAGGGACGATAACGGAAACGATTGGATTTTTTATCACGCTATTAATACGAAAAAGCGGAATGTGTCGAGCGGCGAAGCCATCGGCAGCGACCGCGACGTGCGGCGCGTGATGCTGATGAACCGCTTGAATTACAAAAACGGCTGGGCGACGGTGGAAAGCGGAACGCCGACGATTGCGAGCAAAAAATTTCCCAGGATTCGCCGACGAAAAAATCAATGACCAGCGTAATTTGTGGCGCAGTCGAAGATTTTCCGATAAGATTTTGAAAATAAAATTGAAAACTTAAAACGGATGAGTAGTATAAAAGACGTTGCTCGCGCCGCCGAAGTTTCGACCGCGACGGTTTCGCACGTCATCAACAAAACCAGATTCGTCTCCGACGCGGTTCGCGCGCGCGTTTTGAAAGCGGTTGACGACTGCGCTTATTACCCGAACGCGCACGCCCGCAGTCTGGCGTCGGGCAGCAGCCGGATTTTCGGGCTGATTATTTCCGACATCGCCAACCCGTTTTTCCCCGAACTGGTCAAAGCCATCGAAGCGGCGGCGTATGAACACGATTACGACGTGGTTTTATCGAACACCAATTACGACGCGACTCGCGCGGCGCACTATGTTCGCAGGCTTATCGAACGCCAGGTCGCCGGTGTCGCGCTGATGACTTCGGAGATGGACAAATCTTTGATTGCGGAATTAGCACGGCGCGAAGTTTCGGTCGTTTTTCTCGATTCGGGCGAAACCGGTCTGCATATGAGTAACCTGCGCGTCTGTTACGCCGAAGGAATTAAACAGGCTGTTCTGCATTTGAAGGATTTGGGACATCGCAACATCGCTTTCGTCAGCGGAACGCCGCATCTGCGGTCGGCGCAAAGGCGGCTCGAAGCGTTTCGCCGGACGATGCGCGAAGTTTTGCCCGACGCGCCGGAACGAATTTTTCAAGGCGACTTTAAAATCGAAGGCGGGAAACAAGCCGCCCGCGAAATTTTATCGGCTGACGGGCTGCCGACCGCCGTCGTCGCCGCCAACGATTTGATGGCGTTCGGCGCAATCAGCGAATTTCGCGCCGCCGGATTAAATGTTCCGCGCGACGTTTCAGTAATCGGATTTGACGACATCGCCTTCGCGTCTCTGACCGAACCGGCGCTGACGACCGTCAATCTGCCGCGCCGCGAACTCGGACAAAAAGCCGTCGAAGCGCTGCTGGCGACCGTTTCAAATCCGACGCAGCACGGCGTCGAATTTTCGATTTCGACTAAGCTGATTGTCAGAGAAACGACCGCGCCCGCGCGCCTGCGACAATTACGCAAAGAAACAAAATTAAATATCCGAACAGGCAGAAATTATGTTGAAAAAACAAAATTTACATCTTAAAAACATCGGCTTTATGTTATTGGTTCTGCTCGGTTTGACCGCGCAGATTTTCGCCCAGAAAGGAGCGACTTATACGAACCCGGTGCAGGCGGGCGATTATCCAGACCCGTCGGTTATTCGCGTCGGCAAAGATTTTTACGCGACGGCGACGAGTTCGGAATGGTCGCCGGAATTTCCGATTCTGCATTCGCGCGATTTGGTTAATTGGAAAATCGTCGGCACGGTTTTCCCCAAACGCCCGGAATGGTCAACCGGCAATTACTGGGCGCCGGAAATCTGGCAGGAAAACGGGAAATTTTATATGTTTTACGTCGCCCGAAAAGCGGGCGGCAATCTCTGTATCGCCGCCGCCAGCGCCGACAAACCGGTCGGACATTATACCGACCACGGCGCGCTCGTATGTCAGGAAGTCGGCTCGATTGACGCTTTCCCGATACGCGACGAAAACGGCAAATTGTTCGTTGTCTGGAAGGAAGACGGCAACAGCGTCAATAAACCGACGCCGCTCTGGGCGCAGGAACTCGACATAAAAAACTGGAAGATGGTCGGCGAACGGCGCGAGATTTTGCGAAACGACCCGGACACTTGGGAAGGCAACCTCGTCGAAGGTCCGTATATTATGCGGAAAGACGGTTATTTTTATATGTTCTATTCGGGAAACGCCTGCTGCGGGCGCGGCTGCAACTACGCGATGGGCGTGGCGCGGTCGAAAACGCTTTTGGGAAGCTGGGAAAAAGACCCGGCGAATCCGATTTTGAAAGGCAACGAAAATTTCAATTGTCCCGGACACGGAACGGCGGTTACGCTCGAAAACGGGCGCACGTTTATGCTCTATCACGCCTACGACCCGAAAGATACGAATTATGTCGGGCGGCAGGCGCTGCTCGACGAAGTAAATTGGACGGCGGACGGCTGGGCGACAATCAACAATGGCAAAGGCGCGAGCAAAAAAGCCGCCGCGCCCGCCGGAGTTGCCGAACTGGACGAAGAATATCGGTTTTTTGACGATTTTACTTCTCCGACTCTGCGTTTCGGCTGGCAGTGGCAGCAAAACAACGTCCCCATTTACACAATCAGAAACGGCTCGCTCGAACTCGCGCCGAACGCCGCCGCCGCGACGAATCCGATTGGCGGAATTATGGGTTATTACACGACAAACGGAAGCTACACGGCGACGACGCAGATTGATGTAAATAGTATAAAAGGCGGCGCGGTCGCCGGTTTATCGGCTTACGGCGACAACGAAAACGCGCTCGGCTTCGGCGTCCAAAACGGCAAAATCGTCGTCTGGCGGCGCGAACGAAATAATCACCGAACGCTTTCGACGCACGACGCGCCCGCCGGCAGTCAAATATATCTGCGTCTGACGGCGCGCGACGGAATTTTCTACAGCTTTGCGGTCAGCGGCGACGGCAAAAACTTTAAAAACGTCGGCGACGAGCAGAACGGCGATTATCTGCCGCCGTGGGACAGAGGCGTCCGCGTGGCAATGACCGTCGGCGGCGCGGAAAACGCTTCGGCTCGTTTCGGGTTTTTGAGAATCGAGCCGACAAAATAAACAATTTCAAACAAGCACTTTTTGGAGTGATAAAAAATTATGAATTTATTGAATAAAAATCGAATCGTCTTTGTTTTAATACTGCTTTTGGCAATCGCCTTTGTCGGCTGCAACCGGAAACCGGCGGGCGGCGCGAATTCCGCAGCGGGTGAAAACGGCGGCAAAAAGACGGTCGCGTTTTCGCAGATGGAAAACAACGGACCGTGGCGGATTGCGGAAACCAAGTCAATGAACGACGAAGCGGCAAAACGCGGCGATAAATATAAACTCGTCGTTTCGGATGCACAGCAGCAAACCGCCAAACAGGTTTCGGACGTGGAAGATTTAGCAGCGCGCGGCGTTGACGCGATTTTCCTCGCGCCGCGTGAATTTGAAGGTCTCGCGCCCGCGTTGCAAGCCGCCAAAGCCGCGAAAATTCCGGTGTTTTTGATTGACCGCGAAGCGGCTGGGAAAGTCGGCGAAGATTACGTTACGTTTATCGGGTCGAACTTTGTCCGGCAGGGCGAGCGCGTCGGCGAATGGCTAGCCGAAAATACGAACGGCAAAGCCGGCATCGTCGAGCTTCAGGGAACAGCCGGCTCAAGCGTCGCCAACGACCGCGCCAAAGGCTTCAAAAACGTGATTGAAAAATATCCCGATATGAAAATTCTCGCTTCGCAGCCCGCCGATTTTACCCGCGCCAACGGGCAAAAGGTAATGGAAAACCTGATTCAGGCGCACGGCAAAAACATCACCGCCGTTTACGCGCACAACGACGAAATGGCTTTGGGAGCGATTCAGGCGTTAAAAGCCGCCAATATGAATCCGGGCAAGGACGTTAAAGTCGTTTCGATTGACGGTCAGAAATCGGCTCTCGAAGCAATTATCGCGGGCGATATGAACATCACGGTCGAAAGCAATCCGCGTTTCGGTCCGGTTGCCTTCGACACTTATGAAAAATATCTGCGCGGCGAACAGCTTCCGCCGAAAATCGTTCTGGAAGATAAATTTTACGATTCGAGCAACGCGGCGCAGTTTGTGAATGAAGCATATTAAATCGTAGGGGCGACGGCTTGTCCTTGCCCGATGAGCGAAGCGAAAACGCGTTTGAAATAAAATCAACGTTGAATTAGCGACATCCGTCGCTGCGGGCGAGGACAAGCTGTCGCCCCTACAAATAATGACTAACGACGAACCGCTTTTGCGGATGCGGAATATCAGAAAAGTTTTCTCCGGCGTCGTGGCGCTCGACGACGTAGATTTTACGCTCGAACGCGGCGAAGTTCATTCGCTCGTCGGTGAAAACGGCGCGGGCAAATCAACTTTGATTAAAGTGATGACCGGCGCGTATAACCGCGACGGCGGCGAGATGTTTTTTGAAGGCAAGCCGGTTAATTTCCGCACACCCGAAGACGCGCAGAACGCCGGTGTCGTCGCCGTCTATCAGGAAGTCAATCTTTTGATGTATCGCTCGGTCGCCGAAAATATGTTTCTGGGACGCGAGCCGCGCCGAATGGGTTTGATTGATTGGAACAAAATGTATCGGGAAGCGGGCGAAACTCTGCGGAATCTGGGTTTGCAGATTGACCCGAAAGCGGTTTTGGGAAGTCTTAATATCGCGTCGCGTCAGATGATTGCGATTGCCCGCGGCGTTTCTCTAGGCGCGAAAATTCTGGTTCTCGATGAGCCGACGAGCAGTTTAACCGAGCGCGAAGTTACGCTTTTATATGACGTGATTCGCCGTTTGAAAGAGCAGGGAACCGGCATCGTCTACATCTCGCACCGTTTCGACGAGCTTTACGCCGTCTGCGACAAAGTAACGATTTTGCGCGACGGCAAATTTGTCGCCACGCGCTCGCTCGCCGGTTTGGAGCGGATAGATTTGGTTTGTCTGATGCTCGGCAAACAGCGCGAAGATTTGGAGAAAAAAGGCGCGACCGCTTTCGGCGAAAATCACGAATCGAAAATTCCTGAAACGCTTTTGCAGACGGAGAATTTAACACGCGGGCGACATTTAAGAAATGTTTCGCTGCACGCCGGACGCGGCGAGATTCTCGGAATGGCTGGACTTTTGGGCAGCGGCAGAACCGAAGTCGCGCGGGCGGTTTTCGGCGCGGATTCGATTGATAAAGGCAAAATCACGTTTGAAGGAAAAGAATTGAAACTGCGCTCGCCGAACGATGCAATCAAAGCCGGAATCGCGTTTTTGAGCGAAGACCGCAAAGCCGAAGGCATCGTTCCCGAATGGTCTGTGCGCGAAAATATGACGCTCGCCGCCTTGCCCGCGCTGACGAGTCTGGGCGTCGTCTCCCGCGCCAAACAAAACGTCATCGTCGATAAATTTATGCGGCGGCTCGGCATCAAAGCGTCGAGCGGCGAGCAGAAAATACGTGAATTATCCGGCGGCAATCAGCAAAAAGTTTTGCTGGCGCGCTGGCTGTGCAAAAATCCGAAGTTTTTAATTCTCGACGAGCCGACGCGCGGCATCGACATCGGCGCGAAAGGCGAAATTCAATCGCTTATCAACGAACTCGCCGCCGAAGGCTTGGGCGTTTTAATGATTTCATCGGAACTCGAAGAACTTGTCGAAGGCAGTTCCAGAATTGTCGTGATGCGCGACGGCGAATTGGCGGCTGAACTGCGCGGCGCGGAAATTTCGCAGGACGGAATCATCAACGCAATGGCAACTGAATGAGTTTAGCGAGCCGACTAAGTTCGGCGAATTCGGCGAGTTAAAGAAAATAACTCGACAAACTCGGCAAACTCGCCGAACTCGCCGAACCCGGCAAACTCACTAAACTATCTTATGGCTGAAGCAATCACACAACCGACAACGACGAAACGCGCCAATTTGGGTTTTGCCGATTATGCTCCGACTTACGGCGCGGCGGCGGCGCTTGTTTTGCTGATTTTGGCGAACGTCGTTTTGACGCCGAATTTTGCCGACATCAATAATTTCAGCAACATTCTCGTGCAGGTTACGCCGACGATGTTAGTTGCAATCGGGATGACGTTTGTGATTGCGACGGGCGGCATTGATTTGTCGGTCGGCTCTTTGATGGCGATTGCGTCGGCGGTGGCGGCGATTTCGCTCGATTACGGGGCGTATCCGGCGATTTTTGCCGGTCTCGTTGTGGTTACGCTTATCGGCGCGTTTAACGGCTGGCTGATTTCGACTTTTAAAATTCAGCCGATTATCGTAACGCTCGCGCTTCTGATTGCCGGGCGCGGCGTCGCGCAGGTTATCAGCAACGGCGGGCAGTTGATTCCGTTTTCTAATCCGAGCTTTGAATTCTGGGGCAAAGATTCGCTCTTTGGCGTCCTGCCCGTTCCGATTCTGGTGATGGCGGTCGTTATCGGGTTGGCGATTTTCGTGCTTCGGGCGACGATTTTCGGGCGGCACGTCATCGCCGTCGGCGGCAACGAAAACGCGGCTCGGCTGTCGGGAATTTCGGTCAACCGGACGAAGATAATGGTTTACGGCTTAAGCGGATTGCTGGCGGGAATCGCCGGGCTTGTTTATACGGCAAAATTGGGCGCGTCGGACGCTTCGCAAGTCGGCGTTAATATCGAACTCGACGCGATTGCGGCAACCGTCGTCGGCGGAACGGCTCTGACCGGCGGACGCGCAACCGTCATCGGCACTGTTCTCGGCGCGCTGATTATGCAAATCATCACGACGAGCTTCAATATGAACGGCATCAAGTTTTCGTATTCGCTCGTGATAAAAGCCGCGATTATCATCTTCGTCGTTTATTTGCAGCGTCCGAAATCGCATTAGATTGAAATTTCATAAATTGCCACTAGCTTCAGCTAGTGGACAAGTTTGATAAAAGAAAAAGGCTTTAGCCGAAAATAAAAGTTTAAATAATTCTGAATAGCTTTAGCTAAAGCAAAAAGGAAAAGTATTTTTTGATTATATTCGGCTAAAGCCGCTTATTTATTATATTTTCATCCACTAGCTAAAGCTAGTGGCAATTGATAAAGAGAAATTAAATTTTATGTTGAAAACTCAAAAAATCTTTCAATCGTTCGCGCTCATTTTACTATTTTGTTTCGCTGTTTTCGCCGCGCCGAAATGGACGGAAAGAGAGGCGAATGATTGGTATGCGAAACAGCCTTTCTTAGTCGGCTCGAATTACGTTCCGGCGAGCGCGATTAACGAGCTTGAGATGTGGCAAGCCGATACTTTTGATGCGAAACGGATTGACCTCGAACTCGGCTGGGCGGAAAGTTTGGGGATGAACACGATGCGCGTTTTTCTGCACGATTTGGCTTACGAGCAGGACAAAGCGGGATTCAAAAAACGGCTCGACACATTTTTGGGCATCTGCGACAAACATAAAATCAAACCGATGATTGTTCTTTTCGATTCGGTCTGGGACCCGAATCCGGTGATTGGCAAACAGCGCGTGCCGCGTCCGGGCATACACAATTCCGGCTGGCTGCAATCGCCGGGCGCGAAGGCTCTGGCGAATCCAGCGGAATATCCGCGGCTGGAAAAATACGTCAAAGATGTCGTCGGCAGTTTTGCCAAAGACGAGCGCATCAATTCGTGGGACATTTGGAACGAGCCGGACAATCGCAACGGCAACGATTACGCGCGCCAAGACCCGCCGAATAAAATCGAGCTAATCAATAAGATTCTGCCGCAGGCTTTTGCGTGGGCGCGGGCGGCAAACGCGACGCAGCCGCTTACTTCCGGCGTGTGGAAAGGCGATTACGCGAACGCGGAGAAGTTTGATTCGACCGAACAAATTCAAATCGAAAACTCGGATTTCATTACGTTTCACTCTTACGACGCGGCGGACGAATTTGCGAAAAGGATTTTGTTTCTGCAAAAACTAAATCGCCCGATTCTTTGCACCGAGTATATGGCGCGACCGCGCGGCTCGACGTTTGTCGCCGTTTTGCCGGTCGGGAAACGCTACAACGTCGGGATGATAAATTGGGGTTTTGTCGAAGGCAAATCGCAGACGAATTACCCGTGGGATTCGTGGGAAAAACCGTATGTCGATTACGAGCCGTGGATTTGGTTTCACGACGTTTTCCGCACGGACGGCACGCCGTATCTGCGCGAGGAAACCGATTTGATAAAACGAATTACGGGAAAGACGAAAACGCAAAAGGCTGCCGCACGTTAAGACAAAAGAAGAAGTGTAGCCACAGATTCGCACAGATAAACACGGATTAAATCAAAACATAAAGAAAAAAATGAATAGCAAAAACAAAAAAATATCTAAAAAAATATCTGTGTTTATCTGTGCGAATCTGTGGCTAATTCTTTTCGCTTTAAATTCATTCGCGCAGACTTATACGAATCCGGTTATCGCCGGAGATTTTCCAGACCCGTCGGTGATTCGCGTCGGCGCGGATGATTATTACGCGACGGCGACGGCGGGCGGTTGGTCGCCGGTGTTTTCGATTCTTCATTCAAAGGATTTAGTTAATTGGAAAACGGTCGGCGCGGTTTTTCAAACCAAACCGACCTGGGCGAAAGGCGATTTTTGGGCGCCGGAAATTACCGAAGACAAAGGCAAATTTTACGTCTTTTATACCGGACGACGCGACGAAGGCAAAGGGAAAAAGGGAACTCTCTGCGTGGCGGTTGCCGTTTCGGATAAGCCCGACGGAAATTATGTCGATAAGGGCGCGCTCGTTTGTCAGGAAATGGGTTCGCTCGACCCGTTTTTTATCCGCGACGAAACGGGCAAGCCGTTTTTGATTTGGAAGGAAGACGGCAACGACAGACAGCAGCCGACGTGGCTTTACGCGCAGCAGTTGGACGAAAGTTTGACGAAACTCGTCGGTAAGCCGAAAAAACTTTTTCGCAACGAAGGTTCGGGCTGGGAAAATCACGTTATCGAAGGCGCGGACGTTATAAAACACGGCGATTATTATTATCTGTTTTATTCGGGAAACGCCTGTTGCGGACGCGCCTGCAACTACGCGCTCGGCGTGGCGCGCTCGAAAACTTTGTTGGGGAAATGGGAAAAAAATCCGGCGAACCCGATTTTGCCCGCCAACGACGTTTGGCAATGTCCGGGACACGGCACGATTGTAAAGACGCCGGACGGTTCGGATTTTCTGCTGTATCACGCTTACCGCAAACGCTTCGACGCTTTTAATATCGGGCGCGAAGCTCTGCTCGATAAAGTCGAATGGACGACGGACGGCTGGGCGACAATAAACGGCGGGCGCGGCGCGTCGAACAGCGCGAGCTTGCCGATTGCTTCTTCAAAGCAGCAGAAAAATTCGGCGTTTGTCGATGAATTTGACTCTCCAATTCTAAATCCGAACTGGCAGATGCCTTTGTCGCCGACCGAGACGATTGATTTGAAATCGGGAACGCTTTCTTTTGCGGCGGACGACGCGAGCGAGGCTGTTATTGCGACGCGCACGGTTTCGGGAAATTATTTGGCGACGACGCTGGTCAAAGCCGCGAATATGACGGCGGAGGAAATCGTCGGGCTTTCGGCTTACAGTTGGCGCGGCAACGCGGTCGGAATCGGTTTCGGCGCGGGCAAAGTCTCCGTCTTTCGGCGCGAAGATAACAAACAGCAAATCGCCGCGAGCGCCGATGTGAAGCCGTCGCAAAACATATATCTGCGAATGATTGCCAACGATGGCGAGCATTATCAGTTTGCATACAGTTTCAACGGCGACGATTGGACTAATTTAGGCGAGCCGATTCCCGGCAGTTACGTTGAAGGCGCGCGCGTGGCTTTAACGCACGCGGGCAAAGCGCAAACGGCGCGATTTGACTGGTTGAAAATCACGCAAATCAATCGAGCGAAACCGCTGCCGAAAACAGTTAAAAACTGACTTGAATAAATCCGCAGACATTTTTTTATGAGCCAATCCGAAACATTAAACGAAATTAACACTGACGCCGGGCGCTCGATGCGCGAGAAAATCGGCTCGGTTTTGCAGCAGCAGGGCGCGCTCGTAATGCTCGTCGTCGTCTGCATCGCCGGATTCATTCGTTACGAAGCGTTTCTGACGCAGGAAAATCTGCTCAACATCGTGCGGCAAAATTCGATGCTCGGCATTATCGCGCTCGGAATGACGTTCGTGATTTTGACGGGCGGCATTGATTTATCGGTCGGCGCTCTTTTGGCGGTCGCGGGCGTGATTGCGGCAAACCTGGCAGAGCGCGGACTTTTTATCGCGCTGGTCGCGGCAGTCGCGGCGACGACGATTCTCGGTTTGATAAACGGTTTAGTAATTGCAAAGGCACGAATCCAGCCGTTTATCGTAACGCTGGCGATGATGATTGCCGCGCGCGGTCTGGCGCTGGCGGCGACGGGCGAACAATCGGTCAGGATTGCAAACGAAGACTTTACGTGGCTCGGTCGCGGTTTTATCGCACAGGATTTACTCGGTGATAAATTACCAGTTCCCGTTTTGATTTTAATCGTCGCTTTCGGTATCGGCTGGCTCATCTTAAATCAAACCAGATTCGGGCGAAATGTTTTCGCGGTCGGCGATAACGACGAAGCGGCGCGCTTGATGGGTTTGAATATAAGCCGCGTAACCGTTGCCGTTTATGCTATCAGCGGCGCGCTCGCCGGACTCGCGGGCGTAATGCTCGCCTCGCGTTTGGGCGCTGGTCAGCCAGTCGCCGGAACAGGCTACGAACTCGACGCGATTGCGGCGGTCGTCATCGGCGGCACGCTTTTAACCGGCGGGCAAGGCAGCGTTTTATCGACGCTCGTCGGCGTTCTGCTGCTCGGCGTGATTTTCAATTTGTTCAATCTCGAAGGCACAATCAGCCCCTGGTATCAGCTTGTTTTGCGCGGCGTGATTTTATTGTTTGTCGTCGTCGCTCAAAACCGCTTAACAAAATTAAAATAATGGTAAATAAAGAAAATAGTTCTTACATTTACCACTTACCACTAATGAAAGCTATGCGTTACAGTCAATCTGAAATCGAACAATTTACGCACGAAGCCTTAACCGACGGGCTGTGCATTCTGCGGAATCATTTTCCGGCGGAAAAACTGCGGCGATGGAACGATGAATTTCAGCCGCTGCTCGAAGCGCACGTCGAACGCGAACGGGGAATGGAAAATCGCGGCTCGAATCGTTATTATGTAACTTTGCCGTTTATAAAACCGTTCGCCGACGAAGAAATCTTTTGCAATGCTGACGTTTTGGCGATTGTCGAAAATCTGGTGGGCAAGGATTTTTTGATGTGCCAGCTGGCGACCGACACGCCTTTGAAAGGTTCGGATTATCAGGAACTACACCGCGACACACCGCCGCTTTTTCCTGAATTAAAAGAAGAAACGCCTTCGTTTCAGCTTGCCGTTAATTTTCCGCTCGTCGATGTAACCGAAGAAAACGGACCGTTTGAGACGACATACGGAACGCATTTGATGACGAAAGAAGAAGGCTTGCGGCGAATCGAAACGGGCGAAATAAAGCTCGAAAAATTGATTATGAAAGCTGGCGATTTGATGATTCGGGACGTGCGGGCGATTCATCGCGGAACGCCGAACCGAACCGGCGAGCCGCGCCCGATGTGCGTTATCGGCTACAGCCGCCGCTGGATGTTTCGACCGGAAGTTTCCGTCAGAATCCCGCACCGAACGTGGGAAAATCTGTCGGACAAAGCAAAGCATCTGCTGCGGTTTAATCCGCGCATCGAATCGCTCGACGAAATCGATGAGCGCGAAGTTTATCAAGCGTTCGCTTATTAAAATACGAATAAAAAAAAAGAAAACCAAAAAAGGCAATCGGCGAATGGCGCAACCGGCGCTAAATGATTACGCCGAAAGCGTCCGACCTCGCCCTCGACTCCGCCCTTTTCGTGTCCCGGATACGGATTGCAGAAGCTGCCTTCATCACCGTAATGCGACAGAAAGGCGATAAAGCGCGTCGTTTCTCCACGATGCGAACCGCGCAAAACTCGCCTTACCGCCGCCTTCAGATTGTCATAACGAAGGCAGCGAAAGACTCCGCCGAAATGCGCGAAGGCTTTCCCGTGCGCTCCGAGAAACGCACTTTGAAGTGGCTCGAACGTATGCGGGCAAACAGGAGGGAATGAGCGATAAGACCTCCTGTCTGCCCTTAAAGCAATTTAAGAGAAAAGTAAAGATGACAGTCCAGATGTGTCCGCTTCTGGTAATTCTAATAGATTTCTTCCAATTTCCTCTGCTCCAAAAGCTACAAGCACCCCGGATAATTTTTTCTTGACATTCATTTGAATTAGAATTATTCTAACTAGAATTTCAGACAATAAAACACTTAATGGAAAATATCGAGAATTTAGGATTGACCAAGCAGCGCCAGACTGTTCTTCGTGTCATTCAAGCATCGGATAAACATCTGACCGCAAACGAAGTCTTTGATGATGCTCGACGGCTTTTGCCCGGTATCTCGTTTGCCACCGTTTATAATTCTTTGAATTATCTGAAGAGTCAGGGATTGATAGGCGAGATTAAGTTCGGCACTGACGCGAATCTTTACGACCGAAAATTAACCCGGCACGACCACGCGCTCTGCAATAAATGCGGAAAGCTGGTCGATTTGGAGTTGACCATTCCAAAAAAACTGCTTGAAGAAGCGGCAAATCGCTCGAAGTTCAAACCCGAGACGATTGAACTGACTTTGCGTGGTTTATGTCCTGAGTGCAGTGGGCAAGAAAATTAACAACCTGTCGGAGCAAAAAGGTGGAACTAACAGCCTGAATTTGTTCCGAAAAAATCTACGAAAACAAATAATTAAAGAAAAAAAATGGCAAATAATACAGAAAATCATATAGCTTTGGAAACAAACGAATCGAGCCGCGAAACCGTCGAACCTGACGGAACAGAACACTTGGAGCGCGGTGAAAACCATAAGGTCTGGGAAACCAACGAATCAACCCGCTGCCCGTTCACGGGCGGGGCGGTCAGTTTCACCACAAGCGCTCGTCGGTCAAACAAAGATTGGTGGCCGAACGCGCTGGATTTGAAAATCCTTCGACAGCATTCTGCGCTGTCCGACCCGATGGGCGAGAATTTCAACTACGCGGAGGAATTTAAAACCCTTGATTTGGAAGCCGTGAAAAAGGATATTTACGACTTGATGACCGATTCGCAGGAATGGTGGCCGGCTGATTACGGTCATTACGGTCCGCTGTTTATTCGGATGGCGTGGCACAGCGCCGGAACTTACAGGGTTCAGGACGGACGCGGCGGCGCGGGAACCGGCACGCAGCGGTTTGCGCCGCTCAACAGCTGGCCTGACAATGCCAACCTTGACAAAGCTCGCTTGTTGCTCTGGCCGGTCAAAAAGAAATACGGCAGAAAACTTTCGTGGGCGGACTTGATAGTTATTACAGGCAACTGCGCTCTCGAATCGATGGGCTTTAAGCCGTTCGGTTTCGGCGGCGGACGGCAAGATGTCTGGGAGCCGGAAGAAGACGTTTATTGGGGCGCGGAAGGCGAATGGCTCGGCGACGACCGTCATTCCGAAGATATGGAACTCGAAAATCCGCTTGCCGCCGACCATATGGGACTAATCTACGTCAACCCCGAAGGACCGAACGGAAATCCCGATCCGGTTGGGTCAGCCCGTTTGATTCGCCAGACCTTCGGACGGATGGCGATGAACGACGAAGAAACCGTCGCGCTGATTGCGGGCGGACACACTTTCGGTAAAACGCACGGAGCCGCCGAACCGCAGCCGCATATGGGACCGGAACCGGCGGGCGCGGGCATTGCGGAGATGGGCTTGGGCTGGAAAAACACTTTCGGCAAAGGGCATTCGGGCGACACGATTACCAGCGGCATCGAAGGCGCGTGGACGAAAACTCCGGCGCAGTGGAGCCACGATTATTTTGAACATCTGTTCGGCTACGAATGGGAATTGACCAAGAGTCCGGCGGGCGCGCATCAATGGAAACCGAAAGGCGATGCCGGCGCCGGAGTGATTCCCGACGCGCACGATCCCGAAAAAACACACCAGCCGTTTATGCTGACGACTGATGTCGCGTTGCGGGTTGACCCGGATTATGAAAAAGTCTCGCGTCGCTTTTTAGAGAATCCCGATGAGTTCGCCGACGCTTTCGCCCGCGCTTGGTATAAACTGACGCACCGCGATATGGGACCGAAAGCGCGTTATCTCGGACCGGAAGTTCCCGTAGAAGATTTGATTTGGCAAGACCCGATTCCCGAAGTTAGTTACGAGTTAATTAACGATGAAGACATTGCCGAACTGAAAAACAACATTCTCGATTCGGGATTATCTGTGTCCCAACTCGTCTCGACCGCCTGGGCTTCAGCTTCGACTTTTCGCGGTTCCGACAAACGCGGCGGCGCGAACGGCGCGAGACTTCGCCTGTTGCCGCAAAAGTATTGGGAAGTCAACAATCCGGCGCAGCTGGATTCCGTGCTGGACGTTTACGAAAACATCCAAAAAGAATTCAACGACGCGCAGTCCGGCGTAATTTTCTCCGGCAGTAAGATGGTTTCGCTCGCCGACCTAATCGTTCTCGGCGGATGCGCCGCCGTCGAAAAGGCGGCGAAGGACGCGGGTTATGACGTAACGGTTCCGTTCATTCCGGGACGCGCCGATGCTTCGCAGGAGCAAACCGACGTGGCGATGTTTAAACATCTTGAGCCGATTGCCGACGGATTCCGCAACTACACGAAGACGCATCACAAATCGCCGACCGAGGAATTGCTGATTGACAAAGCGCAGCTTCTGACGCTGACCGCGCCCGAAATGACGGTTCTCATCGGCGGTATGCGCGTTCTCAACGCGAATTACGACGCATCAAAGCACGGCGTTTTTACCAAAAACCCCGAAACGCTCTCCAACGATTTCTTCGTCAACCTGCTCGATTTGAACACGACCTGGACGGCGACTTCGGAAGTCGAAACGGATTTCGAGGGACACGACCGCAAAACCGGCGAACTTAAATGGACGGCGACGCGCGTTGACCTCATCTTCGGTTCAAACTCGGAACTGCGCGCCTTAGCCGAAGTTTATGCAGCCGACGACGCCGGAGAAAAATTTGTCCGCGATTTCGCGGCGGCGTGGGATAAAGTGATGAATCTCGACCGCTTTGACCGGGCTTAATTTCAGGTTTGACCGGGCAAAAACTGCGAAGTCAATATATTTTCTTTCGAGAAACGGTTGTCAGTTAGACAACCGTTATTTCAATTTTTCTCGCAAGTAAATCAACTTGTTTTATCTAAAAATTTCATTCGCCGGCAGGGTCATTTTGCCGGCGAATTTTTTATTAATAAAAATGGAAGTTGATTTCGCTGGAGCGTCGAGCGATTTTGAAGGCTTCGCTTTGCAAAAAGTCTGCGATGTTTTGCCGGCGATTTGGGCTGACTGCGGCTTGGACGCGAAACCGGCGCAGATTTTCCGGCGCAGATTCGATTTGCAAAGCGACGCTTTTCTCGGCAAAGCGACTTCGGCTTTTCTGAAAGTTCCTTATTCGACCGCTTCGGCACGGACGACGAAAATTTGGGCGCGGCGATTTATCTCGATTGGTAGAAGCGCGAAATCGAATCGCGCCGGTAATACTTTGAATTTATATGTGCGGCGCAGTTTGCAAAGTTAAATTCTTATTAAACAGCCGCATTTTCCTCTTGCGCTTCCTTTCAAACGTGTCTTATTATCTTTGCTTACATCTAAATTCATTGGTCGATTTCGCGCCGCGAGGTTTGGACGATTTGTGTTTTTAGACTGCCGAATCAAATTAAAAATAATATAAAAAGGAATTTTAATATGCGAAAATTATTCGTCTCGACAGCGGCATTGTTTATGTTTGCCGCCCAAATTTTTGCTCAATCGCAGGCGACGACCGGCAACATCGAAGGGCGCGTTCTTGACCCGAACGGCGCGGCTGTGCCGAATATTTCGGTTACGGCGAAAAATCAGGACACGGGTTTTGAGAAAACCGTGCAGACCGGAGATGACGGCAATTTTGTTTTGCCGCTGCTCCAGCCGGGCAATTATGAAGTCGTAACCGCCGCCGCCCAAGGTTTCGGCGCGGCAAATTATGAAAACGTCAAGGTTACGGTCGGCGCGAAAAACACGCTCTCGATAAATCTGCCGCTCGCCGGCGCGGACACGGTTACGGTTGACGTGCAGAGTTCGGGCGAAGGCGTCGAGACGACGCGCACGTCGATTTCTTCGACTGTTGACGAGCGGCGCGTTATCAATCTGCCGACGAACGGGCGCAACTTTTTAGATTTCGTAACCCTAACGCCCGGCATCGTCCGCGACCCGACTCGCTCCGGGGATTTGGCGGTCGGCGGGCAGAAAGGAACTTTAAACAGCTTGCAGATTGACGGCACAAGCTCGGACAACACGTTTTTCGGACAAAGTTCGGGGCGCACCGGTTCGGGACGCGCGCCGTCGCAGTTTTCCATCGATACGGTTAAAGAATTTCAGGTCAACCAAAACGGCTTTTCGGCTGAATTCGGGCGCGCCGCCGGTGCGGTCATCAACGTCATCACGAAATCGGGAACGAATCGTTTTACGGGCAGCGCGTTTGAATATTTCCGCGACGAATCCCTGAACGCGCGCAATCCGAATTTAGTAGCGGCAAACCGCGCGCGCCCCGCCGGACAAATCAACCAATTCGGCGGAACAATCGGCGGTCCGATACGACGCGATAAAATATTTTTCTTCGGCGCGTATGAAGGACAGCGGTCGAATCTGCCGAATCCGGTGGTTTTAAATTCGCTTCCATTCGCTCCGGCAACGGTTCAAGCTCTGCTCGCGCCGAAAGCGGCGTCCTACAACATCAATCGCCAGCAAGATACTTTTCTCGTCAAAACCGATTTCAACATTAACGACCGCAATCAAGTTTGGGTGCGCTTTAACCAGCAGAATTTCACCGGCACGAATCTTGAAAACTCCGGCACTTTGAGCGCCGCCGAACATACGGGCAACAGCAACGTCAAAACTTCGACGTTATCTTCGAGCTGGACTTCGACCATTTCGCCGACGTTTTTCAACGAGTTTCGCTTTCAGTATTCGCGCGACCGCGAGCCGGGCTTGGCAAATTCCGACGCGCCGGAAACTTCGGTTACGGCGAGCGCGGGCGGCATCAACGACGGAACTTTCAGCTTCGGGCGCAACAGTTTCAGCCCGCGCGAAACGACTATCAAGCGCGTGCAATTCGTCGATAATCAAACTTTTATCGCCGGAAACCACGCGGTCAAATACGGCGCGGATTTATTGTTCGACCGCATTTTCAATTTCTTTCCCGGACTTTTCAGCGGCGCATATACTTTTACGAGTTACGCGGCGCTCGCGGCGGGAACGCCTTCGCGTTACCGGCAGAGCTTCGGCGGCGCGGGAACGAGCGGCGGCACGACTTTTCCGAACAGCAGCGAATACGGATTTTTCGCGCAGGACGATTGGCGCGTAACGCCGAAGCTGACGCTCAATCTCGGCTTGCGCTACGATTATCAGAAAATCGCCAAGCCGCCGATTTCCAATCCGAACGCTGCGCTCGCCGCCGCCGGATTCGACACCGGATTTCGCCCGTCGGACAAAAATAATCTCGCGCCGCGCTTGGGTTTCGCATACGCCTTCGACGCCAAAACGGTTCTTCGCGGCGGCTACGGAATGTTTTACGCGCGCACGCCGTCGATTTTGACCGGCACGGCGCATTCGCAGAACGGCATTCAAGTCGTGGCGATTGATATAAACTGCACGACTTCGCCGGCTTTGTGTCCGACGTATCCGAATGTTTTCGCAAGCGTTCCGACCGGCGCGACGCTTGCGCCCGTCAATCTTTATTTGTTCGACCGCAGCTATAAACAGCCGTTCACGCATCAGGCGCGTCTGCAATTCGAGCGCGAGATTTTGCCGAACACGACGTTTTCCGTTCAATACACGCTCTTTAACGGACGCGATTTGACGCGCACGCGCAACGCTAATTTAAGCGCGCCCGTCGCTTTAACCGCGCCGATTTTCAGCGGCACGACGCAGACGAGCGACACGTTGACCGTTCAAAGATTTTCCGGCGCGCGCCCGATTCCGACTTTCCAGCGCATCAGCCTGTTTGAAAGCTCGGCGCGCTCTTTTTATCAAGGCTTGTCGTTTGAATTAAACCGCCGTTTCGCCAACCGCCTTCAGTTCAATACGAGCTACACGTTGTCGAAAGCCAAAGACGACAAACCCGACCAAACGTCGGTCGTTCCGGGCGGCGGCGACGACGCGAAAATCGCCCAGAATCAATTCGATTTGACGGGCGAATACGGGCGTTCGGATTTGGACGTGCGCCACCGATTTATTTTCAGCCCCGTCTATGAAACCGGAACTTTCAAATGGAGCGACAACAAAATCGTGCGCGCTCTTTTAAGCGATTACGTCGTTACCGGAATTTTCACGGCGCAGTCCGGCATCGCGTATTCGGCAACGGTTTCCGGCGACCCGAACGGCGACGGCAACACGGCGAACGACCGCGCGCCTGGAACGCGCAGAAATCAATTTTCGACGCCCGCGACGTATCAATTAGATATGCGGTTGGGCAGAATAATTCGCTTCGGCGAGCGTTATCGGCTGTCGCTTTTCGCCGAAGGCTTTAACCTGTTCAATCGCGCCAATGTCCAATCGGTCAACAATACGTTTTACAGTTATTCAGTCGTCGGCGGCGCGCCGCGCCTGACGCGGACGACGAATTTCGCCACGCCGCGCGGCTTTGTTTCCGGCTCGCCGTCGTTCACTTTTAATTCGAGCTACAACCGCGAATTTCAACTCGGCTTGCGGTTCGATTTCTAAATCGCGCTCCGGTTTAATTCAACGCAGAAGAAAGGGGCGGATAAATTTATTAACCGCGCCTTTCTTCTGTTAAACTTCGTGTTTGTAAATAAAAGTTCTGAGGAATTATCAAATGCCGTCCAACAAAAATCTCGTCAATCGTCCGCGCCGATTTTTCGCCGTCGCAGGCTTTGTTTTAGTCGTCGCGCTGTCGCTTCTTTTAAGAAATACTTCGTTTCATTCGTCGGCGCAAAACGAAAAATCGATTCGCGGCGAACCGGCGTCCGAAGGGCGCGTCGTAACTCCGGCTGGCAAATTGATAACGGACGCGGCGACCAATCGCGCGGCGGTCGGCGCGCTCGCGATGGATTTTGTGCGCTCGCCCGACAATTCGGCGACGGCGGACGGCAAAGGTCGATATTTGCTCGCCGTCAACAGCGGTTTCGGCGTGCAGTTCGACGGCAAATCCAACCGCGCCGAGCAGTCGATTCAAGTTATAGATTTGAACGCGCAGCCCGCGCCGCAAGTTGTTCAGAATGTTTATTTCCCGACGCCGCAGAGCGTAAATTTCGGCGTTCGTTTTCATCCGATAGCGGACGCCGACGGGAATTTTCGCCTGTTTGTTTCCGGCGGATACGAAAATAAAATCTGGCTTTTCAAATTCGCGCCGAACGACGCGAAACCGATTTCGCCCGCGTCCGACGGCAAGAACGCGAAAGGCGAAGTTACGCGAATCGACGCGCCTTTTATTGATGTCAACGGTTTTGCAACTAACGCGCCGTCGCCGAATTATAACGGCAACGTCGCGGCGATTTATCCGACCGGAATCGCTTTGAGTCCCGACGGCGAAACCGTTTACACGGCGAATAATTTGGGCGACACGCTCGGCATCGTCAGCGATTTGCGCGACGCGCGTTTTCTTTCGCGGGTTGATTTGCGACGACCGAACTCGAAGCAATTCGTTTATCCGTATGACGTTGAAATTTTACCGGCGAAAGACGGCAAAGCGGCGGCGAAGGTTTATGTTTCCTTGTGGGGCGACGGTTCGATTGCCGTCGTCGATTTGGCGCGGCAAAATCGCGTCGCGCACATCGCGGTCGAACGGCATCCGACGGCGATGATTTTGAACGAATCGAAAACCCGTCTGTTCGTCGTCAATTCCGACGCCGACAGCGTTTCGGTAATCGACACGACGAGCGATAAAACCGTCGAGCGCATCGACTTGAAACTTTCCGAAACGGCTTTGAACGGCACAAGTCCCGAAGGCTTGGCTTTGAGCGCCGACGAACGAACGCTTTACGTTGCCAGCGCGCATTCAAATTCAGTCGCCGTCGTCGCGCTCGGCGTGTCGGCGAGTCCAAAGTCCACAGTCCACAGTCCACAGTCTGAAATCGAAAATCCGAAATCGAAACTGCTCGGATTTATTCCGACCGGACAATATGCGTCCGCCGTCGCGGTCGTCGGCAAAAATCTTTTCGTCGCCAACGGCAAAGGCACGGGTTTTGAAAATTCATCAATGATTGTCAACGATTCGGGACGCGCGCCGAACGCGCCGAACGCGCTTTTTCCGCCGAAAGAGAACAATCAGGGCGGCGAATATTCGGTTGCAATCGTCGCCGGAAATATCAGTTTTATTTCGCTTCCAACGGAGCGCGAGCTTTTCGCTTACACGCAAAGCGTGATGCGGAATAACGGCTTGCTGGGGAAACGCAAAACCGCGCTTTTTACCGGGCGAAATCCAATCAAGCACGTTATCTACGTTATCAAAGAAAACAGAACTTACGACCAGCTTTACGGCGATTTGGAGAAATCCGGCGACGGAAAAAAGGCTGACGGCGACCCGAAGCTGGCGATTTTCGGCGCGGGCGAAACCGCCAAATCTCCAAACGGAAAAGCGCAGAACATTACGCCGAATCAGCGCGCATTAGCTTTGAGATTCGGTTTGCTCGACCGCTTTTTCGTCAACTCCGAAGCGTCGCCCGACGGTCATAACTGGTCAACCGCCGCGTTTTCAAACGATTACATTGACAAGGCTTTTCGCTGGAATTATTCGGGGCGCGGGCGAACGTATGATTTTGAAGGCTTCAATCGTCTGCCGTCGTATAATCCGCCCGCCAATCAGCCGCCGGTCAGCTTGCCGCCGGTTTTCGATTTGCCTGCGACTGACACTGACATCGCCGCTTATTTGAAACGCTACGTGCCGTATTTGAATGGCGCGCGCGACATCGGCGAGCCGGAAACGCTTTATTTGTGGGATGCGGCACAGCGCGCCGGTTTGACTTACCGCAACTACGGCGAATACGTCGCAACTGTTTCCGCCGAAGACGTGAGGGAAGTCAACACCAGACGCGCTAAAAAATATCCCGACATTTCTCCGACCGTCAACGCTTTTGCCGTCAAGAAAAGTTTGGAAAATCATTTCTCGCCGACGGTTCGCAATTTCGACCAGGACACGCCCGACAGTTTGACGACTGATTCATATCGAATCGCCAAAGAAAACAATGCAAAAATCGACGCGGTAATTACGCCCGACAACACGGACGCCCGTTTTCGCGGCTCGTCGCGCTTCGGCGATTGGCAAAAGGAATTTCGCGGATACGTCGCCGATTTGAAAAACAATCTCGGCGATCATCTGCCGAATCTATCGATTATTCGTTTTTCAAACGACCACACCGCCGGTTTGCGGCAAAACACGCCGACGCCGCAGTTTTACGTCGCCGAAAACGATTACGCCGTCGGGCGGCTGGTCGAGGAAGTCTCGAACAGTCCGTATTGGCGAGACACGGCGGTTTTTGTCGTCGAAGACGACGCGCAAAACGGACCCGACCACGTTGACGCGCACCGCTCGCCCGTGCTTCTCATCAGCGCATACAACAAAAAAGGCGCGCTCGTCCACGATTTTCACAACACGGTGAGCCTTATTCGGACAATCGAAATCCTGCTCGGCATCAAGCCGATGAACCTTTTGGATGCGACGGCAACGCCGATTGACGTTTTTCAAAACGAGCCGGATTTAATGCCCTTCAAAGCGATTTTGCCGGACGTTGCGCTCGATAATTTGTTTCCGCCGAAAAAACCTTCCGCCGAGATGAGCCGGTTTATGCGTCTGACCGACGCGCAGGATTTAACGCATCCCGATATGGCGAATCCGCTCGACCTCAATCGGATAATCTGGTTTTCGGCGCGCGGCGGTAAACCGGATGAAGAAATGCCGGTGGCGGCAAGTCTTCCGGCATTTGATTTGATGACGGCGGGTTTGATGAGCGAAGAAAAAGATTTTGATGACGAAAGGGCTGAAAATGCGGAAAGACTTGAAAAGCGTTATACAATAAACCGAGAAAAATCGTCTGCCGCAAAGTGAGACGGTCAAGTTTTTCAGGACACGAAACTCTCGCTGCTCCTTATTTTATTTGTCAACTTTAACTGTTTTTCAAACTGCATCGGACTTTTGTAACCTAAGCCCGAATGCAGTCTGATCCGATTGTAATAGCCTTCTATGTAGCTAAAGACTTCCGAAGGAACTTGTTTAATAACTCCGGCGGCTCGCGTAACCGTAATAGCACGACCGATTAACTTTCATCACCCGGCACAATAAGCGAATCGGATAAAGGCTTTTTTGACTTTCAGTAAACTTATATCGTTCTAGCTTCCACAGCCTTTGATAAGAGCCGCCTTTTTTAAGATGTCGCGCTCCATTTCCACTTCCCGCAACCGCTTTTTGAGTTCCAGAACTTCCTTTTCTAAATTGGAACTACTGTCAATTTTCACCTTTTTTCCACTTATGTAAAAGCGATTCGGCAACGCCTAATTCACGGGAAACCGAAGCAACTGATTGCCCGCCCCGGAATCTTTTTAACGGCATTTTGTTTGAACTCATCATCATATTTTCGCATCATCTCATTTTACAGAGAGTTTCGTGTCTGCCTAAATCAAACCACCCCAATGCCGCTAGCTAAAGCTAGTGGCAATTCATAAAACAAAAAAACAAAAGCGAATTATTTACAGCAACTAATTTACTGTGCTGGATTTTTATTCGACGAGTTCGCCGATGCCGTAATCGTGGCGCAGGGAAAGATAGCCGCGCGCCTGAATTTCGTCGCTGACGCGATTGCTCAAATCGAGTTCGCGCGGCGGCAGTCGGTCGCTCATTTTTTCGAGCGACCATTTTAAAAATTCCTGCATTTTGTCGGCGGTTCGCGCCGTAAAACCGATTGAATCAACGGCTATTTGGTTGACGATTTCGACCGCCGTCGCGCCCCGGTATTCTTTATTCTGAAAGCGAAAAATCATTTTATAATCCTTTGTCGGGCAATTTCCTTTTAGCGGAGAGCAAACTAACTGTATAATAAGCGGGTCATAACAAATACAGTAAAAACGCGGTTGGCGTCTCAGTGTTTTCGCTGATGCGGAAAGGCGCGGCGAAAAGGATAATTACCGGCTGATGGCGATTGAACAGACCGAAAAAGATGGCGCGGAACAACCGGAAACCGAATATCGTTTGCGCGAGCGCGAGCGTTTTTTGCGAATGCTCATCAGCAACTTGCCGGGAATGGTTTTTCAATCGAACACCGACGCGGAATTTACCAAAGAATTCGTCAGCGACGGCTGTTTTGAATTGACCGGCTATCTTGCGGAAGAACTTGTCGGCGCAAACGCGCTTGTCAGATGGAACGAATTGATTCACAGGGAAGACCGCGAGCGCGTTTGCGCCGAGTTGCTTTACTTGAGCGAGAATCAACAGTCGCTCGACGGCGAGCAGTTTCAGATTTCCTATCGTTTTGTCGCCCGCGACGATTCAATCAAATGCTTCCGCGACCGTTTTCGGTTCGTTCACGATTCGGCGCGAAAAATCAAAACGGTCGAAGGTTTCACGACCGACGTGACAAAACGCCTTCAGGCGGAAGCGGATTTGCGCCGCTCCGAAGAAAAATACCGGACGCTTTTCGACTCGATTGACGAAGGCTTCGGCGTTTGCGAAATTTTATACGACACGCAAGGCAAAGCGTGCGATTTCCGATTTTTGGAAGTCAATCCGGCTTTCGAGCATTTGACCGGATTGAAAAACGCGGCGGGCAAAACGATGCGCGAACTCGTCCCGAACATCGAAAACCACTGGGTCGAAGTTTACGAGCGAGTCGCGCGGACGGGCGAACCCGAACGCTTTACCAATCGGGCGGAAGCGATTAACAGTTGGTTCGAGGTTTTCGCTTTTCGCGTCGGCGAGCCGGAAAATCGACGCGTCGCCATCCTTTTCAATAACATCACGACGCGCAAACAGGCGGAAATGAATCTCGCTTTTCTCGCCGAAATCAGTCAGATTCTCGTTCGTGTCAGAAATGTTGATGAAATAATGGAAACCGTCGGCGCGAAAATCGGCGCGTTTTTACATCTTTCAAACTGCGTTTTTGCCGAAATTGACGAAACGGCGGACGAAGCGATTATCACGCACGATTGGCATCAGCCGGACGCGCCGGATTTGCCCGGCGTTTACCAAATTTCCGAACTCGTTTCCGGCGAATTTTTAGATGCCGCGCGAGCCGGAGAAATTTTCGTCGTCGGCGATACTCAAACGGATTCGCGCACTGACGCGGCAAGATATGCCGCGCTGAAAATCGGTTCGTTTGTCAGCGTTCCGCTCGTCCAAAAAGGCGAACGGCAATTTCTGCTCGCCGTCTATCATACGGAAGCGCACGATTGGCGGACGGACGAAATCGAATTGCTGCGCGAAATCACCGTTCTCCTTTGGACGCGGCTTGAAAGAATTCGCGCCCTATCAGAATTGCGTGAATCTGAAAACCGCTACAAACTGCTCGCCGAAAATATGCGCGATATGGTTTGTCTGCACGACCTCGAAGGCAAATTTGTTTATGTTTCGCCGTCGTCGGAAACGATGCTCGGCTACGCTCCGGCGGAACTTGTCGGAATTTCAATTTACGAGTTGATTCACCCGGAAGATATTGAATTTATCCGCGAAGCCGCGCATCAGCGTCTGCTGAACGGCACGATCAGCAGTATCGTCGTCGAATTTCGGATGCACGACAAAAAAGGCGATTATTATTGGTTTGAAACAATGGCGCAAAACGTCGTCGCTCCGAGCGGTGAAATCGTCCAACTGCAAACCGTGTCGCGCGATGTGACCAAGCGCAAGGACGACGAGGATGAACGCGAAAAAAATCAAAAAGAACTGGCGCACTTATTTTTGAGCGAGCAGGAAGCCCGCCGCGAAACCGAGGTCGCTCTCGTCAAAGCCGAACACGCGAGCCGCGCCAAAGACGAATTTCTGCAAATGGTTTCGCACGAATTTCGCACGCCTTTGACGACGATTAAAACTTTGGTGCGCGTTCTTCAGCACGACGGCAAATCCGAAGCCGAACGGCGTAAATATCTCGAAACCATCGCCGCCGAATGCGACCGGCAGATTGATATGATTCTCAATTTGCTCGACGTTTCGCGGTTTGACGAAGGCGACGTGGATTTGAAACACGAACCCGTGGACATCAGCCGCGTGCTGAATTCGTGCGACAAAATCGAACGTGCCGCCGCCGAATCGCGCAAACAGATTTTAACAATTGAAATTGACGAATCTCTGCCGCAAGTTTCCGGCGACGAAAAAGCGATTCGCCGCGCGCTTTGCACGATTATCGAAAACGCAATCAAATATACGCCCGAAGCGGGAATGATTTCCGTTACGGCGCGGCGCGTCTCCCGACTCGCGTCGAATATAAACGACGATTACGACCGCGAAATCGCCGCGAAATTGTTCGGTGATTTGCCGAAACAGATGGATTTTTCGGGCGGCGGCGAATCTACTGCCGAAGAAATCGCCGTTATCGTCTGCGACACGGGACGCGGTATTTTGCCCGAAGACATTCCGCGCATTTTTCAAAAATTTTATCGCGGCGCGAAACCGCACGCCGACGCTTCAACCGACGGCACGCCCGACGATGCCGCAGGTCGCGCCGAAACGCCGGGAGTCGGACTCGGTTTGTATCTCGCAAAGCGTTTAATCACCGCGCTCGACGGGCGCATTACGGTCAATTCGCAAGTCGGGCGCGGAAGTTGTTTTATAGTTTTTCTGCCCTTGTGGAACGAAGATTCGCTGGAAAAGGATACAATAGACGAATATGAGTTCGATGAGAAATAAACCGAAAAAAAGACTTTTGGCGGTTGAAGACAATCCGCAACTGCTCGAAGCGATTGCCGTCTGTCTCGAACACGAAGGCTACGAAGTGATGACCGCCCGCAGCGGCGAAGATGCTTTCGTGCGCGTCGCCGAAACGCTGCCCGATTTGATTATCAGCGACGTGATGATGCCGCGCGGCGACGGTTTTTCGCTGATTAAAAATCTGCGCTCGAACCCGCGCACTGAATTGATTCCGGTTGTTTTTCTGACCGCAAAGGACGGACGCAATAATCGTCTGAACGGTGTTCGCGCCGGAGTTGACGCTTATTTGACGAAACCGTTCGAGCCGGAAGAATTGATTTTAACGATTAAAAATATCTTAAATCGCGTCAAGCGAACGCAAACGCGCGTCGCACTCAACGCCAATTCGCAAGTTGCGAAATCCGTTGAAATCTCTGCGGCAACAAATAACATCAACCCGTCGGATTTGACCGAAGCCGAAGAACGCATCGCCGCGCTCGTCGCCGAATCAATGAGCAACAAGGAAATCGCCGCGAACTGCGATTTGAGCGTTCGCACCGTCGAGTCTCACGTTTCGCACATTCTCGCCAAAAAAGGTTTCGCCAACCGTGTCGAACTCGCCTGTTATATCAATCAGCAAAATTAGCAAAATCCAAAGAATTTTTAGCCACAGATTTACACAGATTAACTCGGACAAAAAAGATAGAAGAGGATAAAATTAAAAATCTGCTTTTGATTTATCTCTTAAATCTGTGTTTATCTGTGTAAATCTGTGGCTAAACCTCTTATAAAACAAACCTTTTCAATTACGCGGTTTCGTAAATATTTCTCGCTTCTCCGTATAAATACCGTTACCGCATCAGTAGTTTCACCGATTCGCCGCGTCTTTTTTTTGGCTATTCTTTAAATATACAAACGACGAACGCGCGAAAATCGAAAACTCGAAATCGTGCGGCAAAACTTATGAATAAAGAACAGGAATCACTGGAAGCAATGAATGCACGGACGAACGAGCAAGGCGAAATCGTCGTGCCGCTGATTGCCGAAGAAATCAGCATCGGCAAACGGGTTGTGGAAACGGGCGGAATGCGCGTTCACAAAACGGTGCGCGAAGACGTGCAGACGATTAACGAACCGATTCTTCGGGAACATATCGAAGTCGAGCGCGTGCCGCTCAACAAATATGTCGAAACCGCGCCCGCGATTCGCTACGAAGGCGAAGTGATGATTGTGCCGGTTTTGGAAGAAGTCGTCGTCACGGAAAAACGGCTGCTGCTGCGCGAGGAAATTCGGCTCGTCAAACGGCGCGAAGAACTTTCCAACGTGCAGGAAGTTACTCTGCGGCGCGAAGAAATCAGCGTCGAAGAATTTCCGGCGGAAAATCCCGACCCGGAATTGCGGGGACGATAAAACGAACAAAGCATTAAAAGAACAAGCGGGAAAACGAAAGTTGATTATTTAAATCACGCTTGCCGAAACACAGAAAAAACAAGGAGTAAAAAATTATGAACAAGACATTAGTAGGAATATTTGACGATTACACGAAAGCGCAGGCGGCGGTTAAAGCATTGAGCGGCGCGGGCGTCAAACAGGGCGACATCAGCATCGCGCGCAACGAAGGAACGGGCAAAGGCTATACGAAATACGGCGGCGCGAACTCGAAAAATTACGACACGGGCGAATCTATGGGTGATTCGATTTCGGGATTTTTCGGAAGTTTATTCGGCACGAACGATGATGTTTCGGTTACGCCGGAAACAGACGTTTACGCCGAATCGGTCAGACGCGGAAGCACGGTTGTAACGGCGCAGGTCGCGGAAAATATGGTTGATAAAGCCGCCGATATTTTGAACGATAAAGGCGCGATTGACGTTGACCGCCGCGCGGCGCAATACCGCCAAGCCGGTTACAAAAAATTCGACACGAAAGCCAAGCCTTACACCGCCGAACAGACGAAAACCGAAATGAAAAATTTCAGCGAACAAGGCGAAATCGCGCTGCCGGTGATTGAAGAACAGATGGTCGTCGGAAAACAAGTCGTCAATCGCGGCGGCGTGAGAGTTCACACCAGCGTTACCGAAACGCCGGTTGAAAAGCAAATAAATTTGAAGGAAGAAAAGGTCAACGTCGAACGTCATAAAGTTGACCGCAAAGTAACCGATGCCGATATGAAGAATTTCAAAGAAGGCGAGTTTGAGGTCAGAACGCAGGGCGAAGAAGCCGTCGTCGGCAAAACCGCTCGCGTCGTCGAAGAAGTCGTCGTCGGCAAAGATGTTACCGAAAATCAAAAAACGGTCAGTGGCACGGTCAAACGAACGGATGTCGAAGTTGACGAAATAAAAAGTAAAAAAGCTCGCAATTAATAAAGAGTTTCTAACGCTCGAAAAAGTTAATTCGGGGCTTGCCCCAATGCGGGCGAGAGCGAGCGCGGCACACTTGAAACCGCGCCGCCGTTTTCGCTTATTGTAACGATGATAAATCCTGTCTTCATCGAACAAGCCGGAAACGCGCGGTTTCCAAAAACGACGTTTCCGGCGCAACTTTCCAGGTAAATTTTGAACCGGCTTGAGAATAATACCAGCAAAATTTAGCAAATAAAACCAAACGACTAAAACTTCTGCTGAAGGAAATATGACGAACTTAAACGATAAAGATATGACGGCTGAACAAAACAAAATCGGCAATCCGGCTGAAGGCGCGACAAGCGATCTTTTTCAGGAAGGTTCATTTGAAATAAAAACGCAGGCGGAAATTCCGGTCATTTCAAAGACGGCGCGAATCGTCGAAGAAGTCGTCATCAGCAAAAAAATGACCGAACACGCGGAAACCGTCCGCGATTCGGTCAAACGAACTGATGTCCGGGTTGAGAAAATCAGAGCCGATGATACGGGCAACCGCAAAGACGGCTAACGAGCAAGGGTAAGGAGAGCGGGAAACTTAAATTTAAGTTTCCCGTTCGACGCGGGTTTGCTGTCTATTGTTTAGAGAGCGAATGACAATGAAATATATCGAACAAATTTTGAGGGGAAAATTATGATGTTACAAACAACGCCGATTAACGGAATACGCGACACGAGCGAGGCGGTTTTATACTCGCTTTACAACGCTTTAAATCGTTTTATCAGTTTTTTGCCCGCGCTCATCGGCGCATTGCTGATTGTGGTTATCGGCTGGTTTATATCGGGTTTTATCGCCCGCTTAATCGAACGCGGTTTGAAAGCCGTCGGACTCGAATCGGCGGTCGAAGGCAGCGGCATCGGCGAATTTGTGCGGCGTTCGGGAACGACGATGACGACTTCGGGAATCATCGCCGCGCTGATTAAATATTCGATTTTCCTGATTTTCGTGCAGGCAGCGGCGAATGTTCTCGGAATTCCGCAAATCACCGAAATTACCAACAGCATCATTTTATACATTCCGAACGTGATTGTGGCGATTGCGATTATCGTCATCGGCACATTTATCGCGCAATTTTTGTCCGGTTTGGTGCGCTCAAGCGTTTCCGAACTCGGTGTCGGCAACCCGAATCTGCTGGCGAAACTGACGCAATACGCCGTCGTCGGTTTTTCGATTATCGCGGCGATTAACCAACTCGGCATCGCCGAAACGGTCGTCAACACTTTATTTTTCGGTCTGGTCGGCGCAATCGCGCTGGCAGTCGGTCTGGCATTCGGTTTGGGCGGACGCGAAGTCGCCGCCGACATTACTAAAAAATGGTATGACAGTTCGCAAAGTATGGTTGATGCCGCCAAACAACGCGCCGGAAATCTGACGGGCGGCGACGCAAAAGTCTATCGCGTCAATCCAACCACAGAAACGAAACAGGTCAGCTAAAAGCAAAATGCGGAAGCCCGCACGAAGTAAGGGCGTGTGTTGAATCGCCCTTACTTCGTGCGGGCTTCCGCAAAAAGAGAAAAATTATGAAAGAAGATTTAATCAGAAAACTGGCGGAATTTGCGCCGACGGAAATGCCCGTTTTGAGCCTTTATCTCGATATGCGCCCGCAGGCGACGGGCGGCAATCCGGGAATTCGTTCCGGCGAAATCGTTTTGAAAGACCGCCTGCACGAAATCGAAAAAACGTATCTTCCGCGCGGCGCGGATTTGGATTCTTTTCTCGCCGACCGTGAAAAAATCGAAGATTTCGTTGCAAATAAAATGTCGCCGGCGACGAGCGGTTTGATAATTTTCGCGTGTTCGGCGAAAGATTTGTGGGAAGTCGAAGAAGTCGGCGCGATTTTGGAAAACGAAGTCATAGTCGGCAAAGTGCCGTCGCTGTTTCAGTTGGCGAAGATGCTCGACGAATACGACACGGCGGTCATCGCCGTTATTGACACGAACACGGCGCGATTTTTCGTGACCGGCTACGGCAAACTCAAAAAACGCGCCGCGCCCGACGATGAAGAGACAAAGCCTTATAACAAAACGTCCGGCGGCGGCTGGAGTCAGCTTCGCTATCAGCGCATCGTCGAAAATAACCGCGACGAATTTTCCGAAATCATCGTTGCCGATTTGGAAGATTTAATCAAGAAAGTTGATGCCAAAAATTTAATCGTCGCGGGCGACGAAATTGCGACGACGCTGTTAAAAGACAATCTTTCGTTCAAAGCCAAAGAGATTCTTTACGACGAATTTCTGCGGATTGACATAGACGCGCCGCGTGGCGAATTCGAGGAAGAAGTGCGCGGCATTCTTGATGAAATCGAAAGCGACGAAGCGCATTCTCAGGCTGATAAACTCGTCGGCGCGGTGCGCGGCGACCGTTTGGGCGTTGCCGGTTTGAAAGGAACGGAACAGGCTCTGAAAAACGGTCAGGTGGAAACGCTTTTGCTTGACCCAAACGCGGAAAATCTTCCGAAAGAAAAGCGCAACGAACTGATTCGACTTGCCGAAACGACCGGAGCGAAAATAGAAATGGTCGAAAATCACGAAAATTTTTCGGCGATGGAAGGCATCGGCGGCTTGCTGCGCTACAAAATTTAACAGCGGTTTCAATGTGAATCAAACTGATTTTTGCGCCTCGCTCAGTTTTTCCCGAACTTTTTCCTTTTCATATTCGGTTTCCAATGTCTTATCGGCTGCCGCGCCGACCAAATCAATTTGACGGCGAATGACGACGCGGCGCGAAGCATCCGTCGCGCATTCGCCGATGTAGGCGAGCGTTTCCAACAGACGCTCGAAAATCGCCTGATTCGCTTTGCCGCTGACGCGAATCTGGTCGAACGCCGTTTCGAGGTAACTTTGAAAATCCGGCGCTTCAACAATCACGCGCGGCACGCCGTTTTTGGTTCGCACTCTGGTCGGAATTTGCCGTCTGGCGATTTGCCCGACGATTTCGCCGAGATGGTCAATGCAGTTGACGGCGGTTGTCGTGTCGTTTATTCCCGGCGAAAGCGCTTTCAAAGTGATGTCCACGATTTGGCGAATGCCGAAGCCGACATCCTGCTTGATGGTGCGGTGGCGATTGAGTGAAAAAAAATCGTTAATTTTATCAATCTTTTCATCGTCAAGATTAATTTTCAGATGCGCCGTTTCGTTGTCGGGCGCGATTGCCGCGAGCGTCGCGCCGGTTCCGGCATATTGCCCGATGCCGCGCCGCATCCGAATCAAAATATTATTTTCGCAGGCAAACTCCAAAAGTCCGTCGGTGTCAACATTCTGGACATATCCGCTATTGAGCGCGGGAACTTTCGCCCAGTCTTTCATTTTGGCGGCATTCCACGCAACATCTTTTTCGTCGCCGGTCGCCGCTTCGCCGAGTTCCTGTGGAAATAATTTCTCGACCGCTTCCCTGGTTTCGTCGGTGATGTTGTCGAGAATCGTCGTAATTTGCAGCGAATCGGCGATGTGGTGAATAAAATAAATCAGCACCAAAACGCCGCCGAGCGCGAAAACCAAACCGAACATAACGGATAGCGACGGCACGAATTTAAGTTCGTCGCCGCCGCGAATCGTTCGCAAAACGATGAGGCAGTAAGCGAAGACCGAAACGAAATAACCGAGAACGAACTGATTGCCGCGGTCACGCATAAAATTGCGAAAAATTCGCGGCGTAAATTGTCCCGAAGCCTGCGTGATGGAGTTCAAAGTCAGCGAAAAAGCGAGCGTGGCGACGGTCAGCATCGAACCGGCAATCGCCGACAGCATTCCGCGCGAACCGTCCGCGCCGAGACCGAACAGTCGCGGATATTTGATTAGCCATTCGGTTTTAACATTTGAATCAATCTCAATCAGCGCAAGCGCGAGCGCGATGGTTATAATCAGCATTATGACCGGCACAAACCATAAACTCGCCTGCACATTCTCCAAAAAAATTTTTAACTTATTCATCTTTCAATATTCCGATTTTTAATATTGGTTTTTCCGTTATCGCAGATTTACTTTTCGAGAAAACAATTTCATTGATTGCCGCGCAATTCTCTAATCTCTTGTCGGAGCAAAGCGATTTCGCCGCGCAATTCCTTGATGTCTTCCGCGCCGATGATTTCCGAGTCTCTAATTTTTCGCGTCGCCTTTAATTTGCTCGCGGGCAATTTCTTTTTCTTCGTTCATTTGATTATTTCAAGACTTCAAAACAGCAAAACGCGCCGGACATCGACAAAATCAAATTTTTCCGCTTGTCGTGTCGAACCCGATTATTTCTTTATACCGCGCGAACAATTTGTTTAACTTATCATTTAAATCCGCCGTTCGTTTTGCGTGTTTTTACGCACCTTTCTCCGTATTACCACTGATGTTGCCGATTACTTTGGTTGATAAACTTGAAAGATAGAAATAAAAGGATTATTTTTGAGGAGAAAATGATGATCGAAAACCGGGATGAAATTTCGGAAGCCAGCCGACAGGCTGATTCGCAGCCGGATATCGTAACGGAAAACGAACCCGAATCCGGCGACACCGGAACGGGAAAAAAGCTCGGACTTTACGGCTGCGCTTTTCTGATTTTGGCAGTAATCATCATCACCGCGATTATCATTTTGACGGGAGTTTATGTGCCGTTCAGAGGCACGGAAGGAGTCGGTCCTTGAAATAATCCGGCAGCGAACGGGCAGACGCGAGATGTTCCTGCCTCAAACGACTTGGCTTAATAGGCAGGTTATCAATTAAAGATGCGAAAGCATAAATACAAAGGGAGAAAAATATTATGGCTAATACAACAAACAATCAATTTATCGTTACGGGATTATTCAAAGACAAGACGAGTGCCGAATGCGCTTACGACGCGCTTTCGGGGCGCGGCTATGACAAGGACAGCACGGACGTAATGATGTCGGATAAAACGCGCGACACTTATTATTCGGGCAGCCACGCCGCAGACACGGAACTCGGCTCGAAAGCTGCCGAAGGAACGGGAACGGGCGCGGCAATCGGCGGAACTTTAGGCGCGATTATCGCCGGAATCGCGGCAATCGGCACGAGCGTTCTGCTGCCGGGAATCGGCTTAATCGTCGCCGGACCGCTCGCCGCCGCGCTTGTCGGCGCGGGCGCGGGCGGATTAGCGGGCGGACTGCTCGGCGCGCTAATCGGTTCGGGCATTCCGGAAGAACACGCGGCGGCTTATGAATCGGGCATCAAAACCGGCGGAATCGTTATTCGCGCGACACCGCGCACGGCGGAAGACGCGGCGTTTATCGAAGGCAAATTCAAATCGTGCGGCGGCGAGCAGGTTTATTCAAACGCCGCTCAGCAAACAACGACGACCGCGACGACGACCGCGACGACCGCCAGACCGGTTGCGGCTGAGACGACACAGCGACGTGAAACAGCGACGGGCGATGTCGCCATTCCGGTTATCGAAGAAGAATTGCAGGTCGGCAAACGCACGGTTGACAGCGGCGGCGTTCAGGTCAGAACCAATGTAACCGAACGTCCGGTGACGGAAACCGTTAATTTGCGTGAAGAAAACGTAACGGTTGACCGTCGTCCGGTTGACCGCAAAGTAACCGACGCTGATATGACGGCGGTCAAAGGCGGAAACTTTACCGTTACCGAACGCGAAGAAGAAGCGGTCGTCGGCAAAACGGCGCGCGTCGTCGAAGAAGTCATCGTCGGCAAAGACGTAACCGAACGCACCGAAACGATTACCGATACGGTCAAACGAACCGATGTTGATGTCGAAGATTTAGACAAAAATAGAAGGTAATCTATGTGGTGGAAATACATTAAACGCGGCGCGTTCGTATTAGCAGGCGCGCTGCTTTTACTGCTCATCTGGGGCGCGGTCATCGAACCGCGCCTCGTTGATTTTAAGGAAGAATCAGCAACAATTCCGCATCTGCCGCAAGATTGGGAAGGCAAGCGCGTCGCGCTGATTGCCGATATGCAAATCGGAATGTGGTTCGGCAATGAAGGCACGGTGACGAAAATCGTCAACCGCATCATCAAAGAACGTCCCGCCGCCGTTTTGCTGGCTGGTGATTTTGTCTATCATCCGACGGACGATGACAGTCCTGGCGATGTCGAAAAAGAAGATTCGAGCAATTTTATGAGCGAGGTGAACAACGCCGTCGCGCTTCTGCGTCCACTGACCGAAGCCGGAATTCCGACTTACGCCGTTCTCGGAAATCACGATTACGGAATGGGTTATCCCGATTCGGTAAAAAATCAAAGGTTAGCCGATGCAGTCGCGCAAACGCTCGAAGCGGCGGGCATTCGCGTCATCAAAAACGCCGCCGTTCCGCTCGAATTATCAAATCAAAACGCCGCGCCGGACGATTCGACGGCGGCGAACACGAAACTTCATCTCGTCGGAATCGGCTCGGTTTATGCGAATAACGCCGATACGAAAATCGCTTTATCTCAAGTCCCCGAAAACGCGCCGCGCATAATTTTTATGCACAATCCCGATGCGTTCGCCGAATTTCCTGCAAACGCCGCGCCGCTCGCCGTCGCCGGACACACGCACGGCGGACAGATTCGCGTTCCGTTTACCGACGATTGGTCGTGGATGGCGCTGGCAAGCAAAGAGGAAGTTCACGCCGACGGCTGGATTGACAATTACGGGCAAGCCGGAAATCGTCTCTACGTCAATCGCGGCATCGGTTTCAGCAGTTTTCCAATCAGAATCAACTGCCGTCCCGAATTGACGGTTTTCACTTTGCGCGGCGGAAACGATTGAAAAATAAACTCCGGCGGCGAAGATTTGAATAAAATATGTTTTTTGACGGCTGGTATGGATTATTTCGTATTTTAATAATTGGCGTTCCGGCTTATGCCGCGCTGGTTTTCTGGCTGCGCGTTTCGGGCAAACGCACTCTGTCAAAATGGAACGCCTTCGATTTCGTCGTAACTATCGCGCTCGGCTCCGTTCTGGCGAGCGTCATTCTATCAAAGGACACGGTGTTAGCCGAAGGCATCGCCGCTTTCGTTCTGTTGATTGGACTGCAATTCGTTATCACGTGGCTTTCGGTCAGATTCGATTGGCTGAAAAATACTGTGAAGGGCGAGCCGACGCTGCTTTTGGACAAAGGCGAATTTCTGCGCGATGCGATGAAACGGCAACGTGTTACCGAATCGGAAATCCACGCCGCGATTCGCGCTCAAGGCTCGGCGGCAACCGAAGAAATCGCCGCCGTCGTGCTGGAAACCGACGGCAGCTTCAGCGTTATCAAGAATTCAAAAGCCGGCTCGCGCTCCGCTCTGGCTGACGTTTCTTAATTCGGCAGCGTGAAAATCATTCTGAAAAACCGGTAATTACCCTGGGTTCGGGATAAGAAATTAGCCACGAAAAAACACGAACATTCACGAAATAAAACCGGAAAAACAATCTATATCGTCAAAATCAAGCGTTCAAAAACCATATTTTATAATTACTTCCGTGTTTTTTTCGTGTCTTTTTCGTGTTTGTTCGTGGCTAATCCTTTTAACCGTCTTAACCCGAACTGACGTTAATTATTTTTGTTTTCCTAATTTCAGACAATTATCTCTTTCCTTATTCGTCATATTCGTTCGTCGTTCGCTGTTTTTCTTTTGCTTCCTGTTCGCCTTTGACTTCGGTTTCGTTGCCGAGCAAATCTTCGATATAGAGCATTCTGACTAAAACAAACACGACGGCGACAACCGGAACAGCCAGCAAAACACCGATAAAACCGAACAAAATTCCGAGCAGAAGCTGCGCGGCGACAATCAAAACCGGCGGCAGCTCAACCGCCTTTTGCTGAACCAGCGGTGTCAGAACAAAACCTTCGAGATTCTGAATTATAAAAAACAAAATCGCCGTGTAGAGAGCCTGCGTCGGGCTTTGCGTAAATGCGATCAGAACCGCCGGAATCGCCGCCAGAAGCGGTCCGATGTTCGGGATAAAATTGAAAAAAGCCGTAATCAAACCGAGCGGAATGGCGAGCGGAACGCCCAAAAACCACAAGCCGAGCGCGGTCAAACCGCCGTTTATCGCCATCACCGTAATTCTGCCGACGATCCAACGCCGCAGATTAAAGCTAATCGTGTCGAGAACTTCCCGAACGCGCGGCTGATTGTTCGGCGGAAACAGATTAATCGCGCCTTCATAGTAAAGTTTCGGACTGAAAGCGAAATAAACGCCCGCCATTAAAATAATGGCGACGTTGACGACAAAGCCGAAAAACGAAGAGAAAAATCCGGTGATGCGCCCGAAAAGATTGGAGTTTTGACTGTCGGGAGACAACGGCTGATTCGGTATTTGTTCGAGCAGCCAGCGTCCGGCGGGATACTGCGCGAGTTTCTGCCGCAGCAATTCAACCGCTTGCGGCAACTGCTCGGAGATTTCGCCGTATTGATTTTGCAGAGAAGGCATCATCAGCCAGATACCCAGCGCGATTGCCCCGACCAGCAGCAGCAAAAGCAAGCCCATCGCCCAGTTTTCCGAAAGCGGCGTGTGGCGGCTGATTCGCTCGGCGATGCCGCGCAGAAAAACGGCGACCAGCAAACCGGCAAAAATCAGCAGAATAACCTGCGTGCTTTGCCACAACAGCACCAGCAGCAGTCCGACCGCCGCGACAATGCCGACGAAAACCAGCGCGCGATAATAAAACTCGGCGCGGGAAAGTCTTTCGCTGTTGACCAGTCGGCTGCCGATTTGCCGCGCTTCGGGTTCGTTTAAGTCCATAAAATTAGCCGTCCGTTGACGATTTCCGTTTGGTGCTTGAGCATTACTATTCAAATAATAACCATCCGGCGATATTTTGCCAGCACAAACATAAACAGCCCGTAGGAGATAAATCCGGCGGCGACGAGACCGAGCAGCCACGCGCCGAACGACTGCTGCTCGACGGCGTGCAGCGCGCCGGCGAGATCACGAACTTTGCCGGCGTTCGCCTGATAAGCGGCAAGCACGAGAAAAAAACCGATGATGCAGAAAACTACGCCGCGCGCCGCAAAACCGAATCTGCCGACGCGCGTCGCCCATTTTTCCTGAGTTTCGCTCATTTCTCCGAACAGCAGATTTTCCCGAAATTTCGCCGTGAATGTTTGATAAAATTGATAAAAACCGACGGCGAACACGACTGCTCCCGCCAGACCGACGAGCCACGCGCCGAAAGGCAGCGCGAGCAGCCACGCCGTCCAGCTTTGCGTCCAGATGCCGTCGCTTTTTACTCCCAAAACAATTTTAACGGCAGAAAAAGCCAAACCGATATAAATCAGGGCGATGGCGGCGAAAACTCCGCGGGCGGCGAAGCCTTTTATCTCCGAACCTTTATTTTCCGTGTCCATAAACGCCTGAACAAGCCGCCAGACGGCGTGAAATACGAGTCCGACCGCGACCGCGACGAGCATAAATTGTCCGAGCGGAAGTTCTTCGATATGCCGCATCGCGCTGGTCGTTCCGTCGTCCGCCGACTCCGCGCCGATTGCCGAATACGCCGCCAAAACGCCGACGATGATAAAAATAATGCCTTTCGCGGCATAACCCAGACGCCCCAGCACGGTAATCCACGGACTTGCCTCGCGCACGGCTTGTTTTACCTTCTCTTCAACTCGATTAGTGGTTTTCGACTCGTTCATATTCAGTTATTTTGGCAAAGTATCGTTCAGATTATTAAATGCCGGAAAAGTTTGCGACAGTGCAAATACTGACGAAACGTGCGTGATTTCACTGAACAATTTCGCTTGACTGCCGCGACACTCATTTACAAACTAAGCGGAAACACTGAGGTTGATTCAGTATTTATACCGATTCATTGAATAACCTAATCGTTTATTCTAAAGAAAATTTTTTATCAGGAGATCAAATTTACTATGAAATTAAATCAAATCAAACATTCGTTCGCGCAAATTTCGCGCTTGCGACAATCGGTTTTTAACAATTCTATGCTGCTGGCATTCGCTCTTTTGCTGCCGGTTGTTTTCGCCGCTTCGTGTGCCGAAAGTTCGAGCGAAAAAGCCGAGCGGGTCGGCGGCGTAACGGCGCAGCAGATTATCGAAAATCCGTCGGCTTATGTCGGCAAAACCGTCACGGTCAGCGGCGATGTCGAAGAAATTCACAGCCCGCGAGCTTTTAATATGGACAGCGGCGCGAGCGTCGGCGAACTGCTCGTCGTCGGGCGCGAACCGTTTCCGAATATCGCGGGCGCCGATAATCGCGCTTACGTTATCAACGACGTGGCGACCGTTACAGGCAAGATAGAACTGCTCGACGCCGCCAAGATGAAAGATGAAATCGGTTGGGATTTAGACCCGAATATCTTCGGGAAGTATGGCGGCAAGCCGGTGTTAGTCGTGCAGAAAGCCAGTTTTAGCGCGGGTAACGGAAAGACGGCGACAACTACAAACGGTGTTTCTAACCCGAATCAATCGGGAATGGATAAAAACGGCAGCGGAACAATGACCGCCAATAACGGCAGCGGAGCGATGGCGAACGGCAATCCCAATCAAACCGGCGGCGGCAATGAAGTTACCGACTTCACAATGCTTGTTACAAATCCCAATTTACAATCGCTCGTCGGACAGCGCGTGAATTTGAATAATATCAAAGTGCAGTCGGTCGTCGGCGACCGCACGTTTTATGTCGGTCCGAGCGCGTCGCAGAGAGTTTTCGTCGTGCTTGACGAAATTAAAACTCCGAACACTCCAATCGAAGGCAAATATGATATTACCGCCGGACAAACAATTAATTCGTTGAGCGGCGTAGTCGAAAAAATGCCGAGCGTCGAAGAAGCCAAACAGCGTTTCGGTAAATTGATGGACGCGGCGGAACTTAATCAATTAAAAAATCAGCAGATTTTGGTTCACACCAGCGCGGCGAACGTCAAGAAGTAGTCGTAACTGAAATTTTGACAATTAAATTATCGTGCGGGCATTCAGAGTGGAAATTTCAATCCGCTCTGTCGCCGCGCATTCACGAATTCAGACTTCAAAAGGTTTGAATCTGTTCAATTAAACGCCATTGTCGAACATAACGGACAATGACAAAATAAGGAGTTTTTATATGTTTCATCACGTCAAGGAATTACAATTTAACGCGCGGGTGTCGCAACCCGACCCGCGTTTTGCAAGTCTGCTGCTCGAACAATTCGGCGGCGCGAACGGGGAATTAGCGGCGGCGATGCAGTATTTTCTGCAATCTTTCGGCGTTCGGCAATCGCATCCCGAAAAATACGATATGCTGATGGATATTGCCAACGAAGAAATGAGCCATCTGGAAATCGTCGGCGCGACCATTACGATGCTGCTCGAAGGCGTGAACGCCGAACTGCAGGAAGCCGCCGATAAAACCGGCTGGATGTCAATGGTCAACAGCAAAGGCGACAAAGAGGAAATGTTTCAACAAGCGATGACCAATCCGCAATTTTTACCGATTACGGGCGGCGGTCCGGCGTTCACGAGCAGTCAGGGCGTGCCGTGGAGCGCGTCTTATATTCACGCGAACGGCGATTTGACGGTTGATTTGCGCTCGAACATCGCCGCCGAATCACGCGCCAAAATCGTCTATGAACGGCTGCTGCAATTTACGGACGATCCGTATGTGCGGGAAAGTTTGGTATTTTTGATGACACGCGAAATCGCGCATTATAAAATGTTCGAGTCAGCGTTAGAATCAATCGAGCATAATTTTCCGCCCGGAGTGCGGCAGGGCGATCCGCACTTTACGCACGAATATTATAATTTGTCGAACGGCGCGAGCGCACGCGGACCGTGGAACGAAGGTTCGGGAACGTGGAACGAAGGCGAATGGAGTTATGTCGAAGACCCGGTTAAGCACGTCATCGAAACGCAGGGAAACATCAGCGATCACCCGATAGAAGGCACGTCAAAAACGATGGAAGAAGTCGAGCGGATGAACGCGGAACTCGGCAAAAAACGCAAGGAAAAAATAAAGGCGGCAGTCGGCACGGGCGAAAACCAGTGGTCGAGCTATCCGCAAAAAGAAGTTGCCAGCCCGAAAAAGGTGCAAAAATCTCAAGCGGGCAAAAGCGATTAAAGAAGCTGTAAATCTCGTTACAGAGCTATTCTTTTAATACTGCGGGACGGCTTTATTCTGTTCATCCGAAGAGGATTTGCGGCAAGAGCCGTCCCGTTACCCTTTTTAGATTCGACTGGCATTCGGCTATTCGCTCCGCTTGCTGTTCGGTGTTTTATATCGACTAACCAAGGCGAAATATGCCTTTTGCAACCTGCCTTTAGGGAGATTTTGAAAACAACTCAAGAAGAATCGTGCCGGATTAAAAACGCATCGTGTAATTAAATCGTATGCCGCGCCCGATTTCCGGCGCGATTTGTTTGATGAACGATAAATGATTGCGATAAAGTTTGTCGTTTAAATTAAACGCGCTGACCGAAAAAACGTGCGCCGTCCTCTTTCTAATAAAAGTGTAGGAAGCGTTCAGATTCAAAAGAGCGTAACCGCTCGTCGGCGTTTCATTGTCGAAAACTCTTTCCTGTCTGCTCGCCAGAATCAGTTCAGGACGAACGCTAAACGCTTTATACCGCCAATCCAAACCGAGCGTGCCGCGCGCGGGCGGAATTCGCGGAAGCGGTTTATTCAAATCGGTCAGTTCGGCGCGAACGTAATCCACTTTGCCGTTGAACCACAAGGTTTCTAGAATTTTCGCTTCAATGCTCGCTTCCGTTCCGAAGTAACGACTGTTGCCCTGCGCGTAATCGACTATCGGGAGATTCGATTCTTCGTCCGTTTTGCCGGTAAAAGCGGGAAAGACAAAGTTGCGGAAGTTGTAAAAATAAACGCTGCCGTCAAGTCTGATTCGCTCGGTGCTATGTCGAAGCGAAAAATCAACGCCGTTGCCCTGCTCGGCTTTTAAGTTCGGATTGCCGATGTCATAAACCAGAATGCCCGGATGCGGACCGTTATTATAAAGTTCTTCGAGAGCCGGAGCGCGAAAGCTGTGCTGGTAATTGGCGACAAACGAGCCGCCCGCCCAGAGCGGAACGCGCAAGCCCGCGCTGCCGGAAAAGCCGACGAAATTGCGATTTGGCAAATTGCCTTCGGGTTTGTAGCCGTTCTGCTCGACGCGCCCGCCGAATTGGAAACCGATGCGCTCGAAATCAACTCTCTCCAGCCCGTAGACGGCAAACGAATTTTGTTTTGTGCGCGGCGCGGGCGCTTCCGCTCCCGTTGATTCGTAATCGCGCGTAAAGCCGGAAAATCCGAATGTGCCGGAAAGTCTTCCGCTCCGGCGATGATTGAAGTTAGCGCGGTAATTGAAATTCTTGTTGACAGCAAGTCCTTCAAATTCGGTTTTATTTTCGTCCGACTCGAACTCAAATTCGCGGGCGTTGTAATCGTTGTATCGAACGGCAAAATCGCCGCTTTCGATAAACGCGCCGAGTTCGCGCAAACCGCCTTTAATCTCGTAACTGCGGCGACGCTCGCGGTAAAATTCCAAATCAATTTCATCCGGCTCGACCGGAATGCCGTGCCGCCTAAAGTCGTCGCCGTATGTGAACGAAAGCCAGCCTTTTCGAGCGAAATAGCCCGCGCCGCCGCTGAAATTTCCCGTGCGGGCGTAAGAATTGAAAACCCTGCCGATTGGAGTTTGATAATCGTTAGCTTTTTGCCCGCCGCCGTTGGCAAAAAACAAAAAGTTTTTATAACTGAATTTCAAACCGCCGCTCGCGCCCGCCTGATAATTATTCGTGCCGCCGAAAGCGGTCAGATAACCCGACAGACCTTTTTGGTAAACGTCGTTCGTCGAAATGCCGTTGACCACGCCGCCGATAGCATTCGAGCCGTAAAGCAAGGTTGCCGGACCTTTGACGATTTCCACGCGGTCGAGCGCGAGAACGTCAATCGGCTCGACTTCATCGCCCGACTGCGAAGCGATTCCGCCCAGACGCAAACCGTTTTGCAAAATTAAAACACGGTCGCCGTCAAACCCGCGAATCACGGGACGACCCGAACCGGGACCAAACGAGCGTTTGGCAACGCCCGGCTGATTATCGAGAGCCTCGCCGATGGAAATCGAGTTTCTTTGAGCAAGTTCGACAGCGCCGACCGATGTAACCGATTGATATGCGCTTGAGACGGCTTCTTCCGAGCCGGAAGCGGTAACGGTTACCTGTTCGCGGATGGAAGAAAGCGACAACTCAAAATCGAGCGTCGTTTCGCCGCCGTCGATTTCAATCGTTTTGATACTGTCTCCAATCCGTTCGAGATGAACGATAACATCGTATTTGCCCGCCGGAAGCTGACCGAATTCGTATTTGCCGTTCTCGTCGGTTTGCGTCGCGCGCTTTAGTTGAGCGACGGTAACCGTCGCGTTCGGCACAGCTGCTCCATTTGAAGACGCAAGCGAAACTACGCCGCGCAAAACATTATTTGAATTATCTTTTTGGGCGTAACCATTAAAAGACAGAGCCGCCAGTAACAGTGAAAGAATCAGTGCTTTGATTTTCATAAAAGTTTTGTTTCCGAATATAAAAACGCTTAAAATTTAAAGTAATAAATAATTCTGAAATTGAAATTCGTTTTCAATAAAGAAGCAGTTTAATTATTTGAATACAGCTTTGTCAATGGACGAAATAAAATAAACAAACGTCAATAGCAATTTATTTTTTTTGGTTTTGTCGCGTCACTTGCTAAAGCCGCAAGTGAACTACACGAGAAGTTCGGCAGCGAATCTGCCGGTTACAAGTAGAATTTGGAGTTTTTAATTTCCCGCGTCGTTGTGTTCCGGCATAATAAATTTATGAATGTCGAGGTGTTAAGCGAAAAACATATCCACGCCGCAAGTTTGCGAAACGGGCGCAGGCTCGAATATTTGACCGTTGGCTGGAACTCGCTCGAAGCCGTTGTCGCCGTCGCTGCCGGTCTGATTGCCGGAAGCGTCGCTCTTGTCGGATTCGGTATTGATTCGATAATCGAAGTTTCGTCGGAAGCGATTATTTTGTGGCGACTCTTCGCAGGCGAACACCGGGAAAAACTCGCCTTAAAACTTGTCGGCATAAGTTTAATCGCGCTCGCCGCTTATGTCGGTTTTGATGCGTAGCGGCTTTGATAATGCTTCCGATTATCGTTAAAGAAGGCACGGAAGCACTGCGCGGCGAAACCTGCTGCGCCCAAAGTTCGTGTCACTGAATCAACGTGCGATTCGAGGAATTATATTGCTTTACGCCGCAAACCACTCGCCGAAAATCTGCACGAGCAGATAGACGTTCAGGACGGCGATGACGACGGCGACAATATAGCTGAGAATTTTGCGCCACAAAGGATTGACGAATTCGCCCATTTTCAACTTGTCGCTCGTGAACATCACCAGCGGAAAGACGGCGAAACTCAACTGCATACT
>JAABUN010000952.1_pt1 | contig 69715 bp, 57 predicted proteins | sample 5559311 | NCBI WGS metagenome assembly JAABUN01 (sample SAMN10711877, study PRJNA513370) | rock metagenome | isolation source: Antarctica rocks | place: Antarctica: Victoria Land, Siegfried Peak sud | reverse complement strand
TTTCCATTAGAAGCAGATGTGGTAATTTTCTTCTAAAGAAAAAACTGCTAAGGCTTTTTTTATTCACTTGTGGATTAATTGTTACCTGCCTGCAACTTTATTCACAACTTTTGTCATGTACTATAATTTATTTTATTAAATTTTTAGAATATTTTATATATTTATGAGTATATAGAAAAACATGCCAGGCGACAGTTCTAAACCCATTAATTACAAAAAAGATTCTCTGAAAGTAGAATCAAAAAATAATGACAGTTTAAAACAAGTTCTTTCTCCACATACTCTACAACCTGAAAAAAAGTTACATAATTTTTTTGGAATTAAAATCAGTGATGATGCTTATGCTTCTATTTGGGTAGCTATAGTTATTCCGCTCGTTATTTTTCTTTATAAAACATTTCTTCCTAAACTTATTAAGCCTTCAGTAATTCTTACAGCTTTTTCAGGAAAGTTTTTAATAGAAAGAAAGGCACATTTCATACCTAATAACTTCAAAATTTTTAATTATCATAATGAAGATATTTCTTCTCCTGATTTAGAAAACACAAATAACAGCATAGAGTATTTCATCAACAAAATATTAAGTAATGACCATTTTTGTTACTTCTTAATAGCGCCAACTGGTGTGGGTAAAACAACTTATCTGTGTAATCTTTTTGTAGAATACAAACAAGTTTCCCGATGGAAAAATGTAGGGGCTGTATTGCTGCTAGGGAAAATGTACGATAAAGAAACGATAGCTAAAATAAAAGAAATAATAAAGCAGGGTAGAGCAAAAGAAACAATATTGCTTTTAGATGCAATGGATGAATTTGATGCGCAATCCAATAATCTCTCTTTGCAGGAATACAAAGAAAAATTTTTTAATGAATGGAATGAGGATAGAGAATTATTTGCGCTATTTAAAAAAGTAATTGTATCTGTTCGGGAACAATTTCTACAGCCGGATGATTTTGATAAATTAAAAATAAATTCAAAACGAATATTCCGAATACATCTGCAGCCATTTACTTTTGACCAAATAGGAAAGTATATAGAAAACAGGTATAAAAATGAAGATGAAGCAGTCTTAAAAAGCATAAAAGCTTTAGTGAAGGAAGCAAAAACTAAGAAATTAGAATTTATTAAACTTCCTTTACTATTAAATTATCTACCTGATATTTCTAAGGGTGTACAAATTGTCGGAAAGGAAAGGTTTGTTTATAACAGTTATAATATCTATAAGCTTATTACTCAACAATGGTTAATTAGAGAAGAAGAAGAAAAGGATATTTCTGTTGAAAACCAATGTGTCAATCTCCAGGAGTTTTGCGAAAATCTTGCTTTTTATATATCACATACTGGTGAAGAATATCGTATTAAAATAGCAGAGTTCGAAGCGTTTGAAAAAACCCAGAAAGCGATTTTGATAACAAAAGGGCTTAGTGACCGTTCATTGTTGGTAAAAGAAAGTGTGATAACTACTGTTGGAAGAGAAAAACATGAAGATATTTATTTAAAGTTTGTTCACAGTACTTTTCTTGAATTTTTCTTAGTGCTTTATTCTGAAGCGAGAATTCCAAACGTTGAAGCAGATGTTAGCAATAATATCAATATTCCATTTGCACAATACAGTTTTGCTTTACAAACTTTTATTGAACATCGGTGGCACCAATACAAAACAGATATTCCAAAGCAACATCCATCATTTAATTATAATAACAACATTGTTCCTCTAAGTAAATTAATTGAATGGAAACATTTTTTTGATAAGCTTACTCTTTTTAATGAAACCAGAGAGCCTTTCATTAACCAAATGGAAACGCTTCTTGATGAAATAGACATAAGCTGGCAACAAAGACTTGGCTGGGTAAAAAATCTAAACTTTACCAATGTTAATTTCTGGAATTTTGAAAAAAATACTCCATATCAGGAAGCTCAGAAAGCAGCTCTTTATTTAAAACCTTTTATAACAAAAATTGAATTCGAAGATATAGATATTGCTGACAGTCATTTAAATTGTTTTAATGAAACAAAAAATATTACTTCACTTATCATTAAAAATTCTTCTAAACAAATAGGAACTGGTTTAAAAAATTTCAGCCTGAGTGCTAATAATCTTGAAGTTTTAATATTAGAAAACCTAAATCTTACTGATGAACATCTTGCTTACTTTAAGGATGGGAAAAGAATTAAAATACTTAATTTAGGCAGTAACAAATTAGATGGTTCAGGTCTTAAAAACTTTGCAGAATGTGCTGAAAGTGTAGAAAAAGTATATTTATATAAAAACAGTATTACTGATGATTATCTTGATTGCTTTAACGATGCAAAAACAATTAAAATACTTAATTTAAATAGTAACAAATTAAACGGTTTAGGCCTTAAAAATTTTGCAGGATGTGCTAAGAATTTGGAAGAATTAGGTGTAGGGGAAAACAGTATTACGGATGAGCATCTTGCTTACTTTGAGAATGTACAAAAGATTAAAGTACTTGCTTTATATAAAAATAAATTAAATGGTTCAGGTCTTAAAAACTTTACAGGATGTGCAGAAGGCCTGGAAGAGTTAGGTTTAGGGGAAAATAGTATTACTGATGAGCATCTTGCTTACTTTAATAATGCAGGGAAAGTTAAAAAACTTGGTTTATATAAGAACAGATTTAATGGTTCAGGTCTTAAAAACTTTGCAGGATGTTCAAAGAGCATCGAAGAATTGTATTTATGGGAAAATAGTATTACTGATGAGCATCTTGCTTACTTTAATAATGCACAAAAGATTAAAAAATTAAACTTAGCCAAAAACAAAATGAGTGGTTCAGGTCTTAAAAACTTTACAGGATGTGCAGAAAACCTGGAAGAATTAAATTTAGGGGAAAATAGTATTACTGATGAGCATCTTGCTTACTTTAATAATGCACAAAAGATTAAAGTACTTGCTTTATATAAAAACAAATTAAATGGTTCAGGTCTTAAAAACTTTACAGGATGTGCAGAAGGCCTGGAAGAGTTAGGTTTAGGGGAAACCAATATTACCGATGACCATCTTGTTTATTTTACAGGTGCAAAAAAGATTAAATCACTTGATTTATGTAAGAACAGATTAAATGGTTCAGGTCTTAAAAACTTTGCAGGATGCGCAAAGAGCATGGAGAAATTGTATTTATGGGAAAATGGTATTACAGATGAGCACCTTTCTTACTTTGATAGTTCCCAAAAGATTAAAAAATTAAACTTAGCTCAAAATAGATTGAGTGGTTCAGGTCTTAAAAACTTTGCAGGATGTGCAGAAAGCCTAGAAAAATTGGGCTTAGCGGAAAACAGTATTACCGACGAGCACCTTGATTACTTTAACGGTGCAAAAAAGATTAAATTACTTGATTTAAGTGAGAACAGATTGAATGGCTCAGGTCTTAAAAACTTTGCAGAATGTGCAAAGAGCATGGAAGAATTGTATTTATGGAAAAATAGTATTAGTGATGAGCATCTTGCTTACTTTGATAGTGCACAAAACATTAAAAAGTTAAGCTTATCGCAAAATAAATTAAAGGGTCTAGGTCTCCAAAGTTTTTCAGCAAGCGCTAAAAACCTTGAAGAATTATATTTATCAACTAACGACTTTTCAAATGAGTGTTTGAAATACTTTCAGAATGCAACTAAAATTAAAATTCTTAGATTAAGTAACAATAAAATTGATGCCGATGGTCTTAAAAACTTTAAAGAATGTGCTGGGAGTCTGGAAGAACTATATTTAATTCAAAATGTTAATCTAAAAAATATAGATTTTGCATTTCAGTTTAAAAATTTAAAGAAGTTGAATATTGCTGGTTGCCCTGTTGAGGATATGGACAGTATAGAAAAATTACGTGGCAACGGAGTTGAAGTAATAACAGAAGAATAACTTAAGGATGAGAATCATTTTCCCGCTCTTTCATCTTTCCAAACAAGCCGTACATGTTTTGCCTTCTCATTAAAATCAACACATTTTCTGTCACCTTTTCCAGTAAAACCACCTGATGGGGCACATACATAATTACAATTTGAATCAACAGCTACACTAAAAAAGTCGCAGCATTTTGCCGATATTACAAACACCTTACGTCCCGCATAATCATATTCATGGATCTCTGCGGGCGGATTCCATACAGGTTGTTGTTTTATACTGTCTATCTTTTGCTGAATGCAGGCCGGGACACCATTTACTACTGCAGCAGAAGCTTCAGTTAACATTTTTCTTTGACAAGCAAGAGATCCAACCCAGATGGTGCATAAATAAATAAAGAACTTCATTGTTTTGTCAGGAGCGGTTTAAAAATTTAAAAACAATTTTGTAATAAAGCCAGAAGATGCAAAATGATATGCCGATGAACGAAATGCGACGCAACGATGATCCCTGAAGAACAAATGCCGGTATCAAAAGAAAAATTTAAAACAGCTTCTCTATAATCTGAAGACGTCATTCAATTGACCTGAAAACCTCTTCATTTACTTTCACCGGGTATTTCTTTTTTAATTCCTCTATCCACTTATCTTCCACTACCTGCTGATAATCAGTTGTAACCAGACCACGGGAATCTTCAAAAGTCCGTTGTGCAGGTTCAGGGTACACGTTTATCACATAATTAAAAGTATATGTTTCATCGTTTGCATTTTTTACAGGCAATGTAAGTAAGCCGGGGGTAAAGTGGGTTCTTTCTGCAACAGTTAATTGCCCTAGTTCAAACCGGCTGCTATCAGCAACAACATCGCTTCCGTTATTACCTGTTATTTGTCTCCAGTTGTTAACACTATCTTTTAACTTCTTTTGAATATCCTGGGCAAGCTTAAGGGTTTTGCAGGTAACGATAATTGCATCAGCACTTGGAACCCAGGTGTATTTTGATTTGTGCAGGTTGTAATATTGAATTAGTCCTGCAGTATCAGCATTTGCCTTACTCCAGACATTTTTTTCCATTATTCCAAACAAGAGGTTCGCTTCTTTAAACTCTTTTATCTGTTTGGAAAAGGCAGGATAATAATCCTCAAGATTTTTACGGTAATAATCATCGGAACTCACCCGTATAAATTCTTTGAATAATTCAGCATAATTATCTTTAAAGTTCTGATCAGGAGTATTACGCGCAGTTCTCACAAAATTTAACCAATCACCTGTTTTCACATTTTGTTTTGCAAATGAGAATAACACTGTGTTTTTATTCATTCCTTTTACGCTTGCAACAGTTGGTTTAAGAACTGCACTGTCAGTAAAAGTGAAAAGGCCTTTTTCGTTATATTTAGCCGGTTTATATCTGATAAGCGCCAGCTTTTTTTCCATAAGCTCCTTCTTCGATCTCTCCATCCTGTTATCCTTAATTACCTTTTCTTCAAAATCAGCAAGAACCACGGGGTTATTCAGATCAGTGGCAGCAGGCGTTGCTTCAATCAACTTCAAGATATGATATCCATAAGAAGTCTGAAATGGCTTTGAAAAGTCACCTGGTTTTTTTAATGAAAAAGCCACTTGTTCAAAGTCAGCACTATATGTTCCGGCAGTAAATGCAGGGAGTTCACCCCCATTATTACTGCTGCTTAGATCGTTGCTTATTTTTTCGGCCAATTCTGCAAAATTTGTTTCCTTTGATAAGAGATTGTATACACTATCGGCTTTATGTGATGCGGCATTTTTTTCTTCGGCAGTTGCGCCAGGAGGAAATGCAACTAATATTTGTGCTACCTTTCTCGATCCCAATGGCTTTCTTTCACCAACATTTTTAAAAATATGATAGCCTGCTTTGGTTTTTACAGGGTCAGAGAATGAGTTTACCTGTAAGCTATAAGCAACAGTTTCAAGGTCATAAGGCAATGTAAAAACCGTAATAAAGCCAAGGTCACCTTTCGCTTGTTTTGTAGCTTCATCAGTAGAAAATTCCTGGCTTACTGCTCCGAAATCTTTGCCGTCCTGTAGTTGTTTGTAAGCTGCGTTAATTTTTTTTTGTGCTTCTGTTGTATCAGCATTTCCGGGAACTTCAATAAATATATGAGCGAGGTGTATCTCTTTCTGGCTACGCTCAAAAGCCTCTTTTACCAGTGCTTTTAAGTTCGCCTGTTCGTTGATAATATTATCTGCAATCTGGCGACGAAAATTTTGCAATTCAGATTGTTGTGTTGCATCTTTATCAAGTCCGGCATCATATGCCGCCTGTACTTTTAATTTGAATTTGATATACAACTCAAGATATTCCCTGAGCGCTTTTTTACGGTCACCACTGATATCAGGATTTTTATTAAATGCTCTTACAAACTCATCTTTGGTTACTGCCTTTTTACTATAGGTAAATACAGTTTGTGCAAAAGAGGAGCTTATTATGCTGATAGAAATAAAAGCTGATATAATTTTTTTCATCTGTCATTTTATTTTGATGAGACAGGTTTTTTAATTTTGGCCTGCAGCACTTCGTCAAATTGTTCAATGCTTAGCATTTTACCTATTATCCGCTTTTGAGCGTCTAACAAATATAATGTAGGCGTTTTAAATACGTCATATAATTGCCTGAAATTAGCTATGCCTTTTTTGGCCTCTTCTTCTTTCACTGTTTTAGGCTGATAAATACTAATCCAGTCATTGAGCTTATGTTCATTTATATATTTTTTCCATTCATCATTTGCTCCATCATCTACATTTACCCCAACTATTTTCACTCCAAGTGCTTTCCATTTGGCCTGGTAAATTGAATCTATTCGCGGCACTGTCTCTTTACAGTGTCCGCAATTAGGATCCCAAAAAGTTAAAAAGGTATAAGGCGCTTTTATGCTGTATAATGACACGGCTTTGCCACTGGTATCCAGCATTTGCATATCAGCTCCCTGCTCGCCGAGTTGGTTAGCCATTAAACTATAAGCACGGTCAAAAATGAACTTCCTTTGTTTTTCATTGAGCCAGGCTGTATCGCCCTTACTGTAATATTTTTCGAATAAAAACAGGAATACTTTTTCCTGCCCCATATACTCAGGATTAATATATTTATCGGTAAACTTGCCAAGCAGGTATTTAAACATTTCACGGCTTTCCCTTGCTACCAGCAGCATATAATTCACTTCGGTTATTACCGAGTCAGGATCAGGTGCAACATAGTATTTGTAATATTCCTCAAGCTTTGGTTCAAAAAAAGGCGTGCGGACAAGACTTTCATCGTCAAAAGAAACACCGCTCCACCAACTGTCTTTCACATACCTGTATGGATAAGAAGAGTCTTTTTTACCATTGGGCAAAACAGGTATCACAGGTATTTCGGGCCTTTTCATTGCAAAAAAGAACCTGCCAAGCATAGAAGAAGGATTGTTTTTCATTACATTTTCACGGTAATCCTCCAATTCTTTATTTGAAATAGTCATCAGACTTTTTATAGTCGCTGAGTCATCAGCGCTTTTTGCTCCTGAAAGTTGGTTTTGCAACGAGTTAAGCATAGGCGTCTTTTGAGCCAGGAAACGTGTATACTCCTGGAACATCTGGTTATCAGGAGAACCGGTTATGACAACATCGGTAAGCCTGGTTGTGTCAGCCTTTATAGAGAAGTTTTGATTTTTATCCATCAAAAATTCAAAAAGCAAATACTTCTGTGGAGAGACTGCAAAATAAATTCCCTGGGGCAGTTTTTCTTTACCTTTAAAAACTCCCTGTCCTTTGTCATTAAGCCATGCCGAATCGGAAAGACTTTTAATTTTTCCAAAATAACAACCAAGATATACCCATGTATTTTTAAAAGGTGTGATAGTAACCGGAATATTATATCCCGTTGTATTTGTTACTGACGCAGCAGAAGGTTTCTTTACCGTTTTATTTTGTGCTACCGATGCCAGGCTTAACATCATCACAGCCCCGACTGTACATACAAATTGCCTCATATGTTTTTAAAAAAATTAACTGCAAAAATATCTTTTAAATTTAAGATTGCTTTTTTCAATTTGTTAATTACCTGTACAAATTATAGTGGTGAAACTAATTATAGGGAGGGGAAATTGAAATCTTTGAGACGGACCCGGCGTCGAGCTTTATTGATTATTTTTAGAAAGGTGTGAAAGTAAGCAGACCAAAGGTGGGTTTTGTGCTATGGGGTGAATTGAATAAAGAAGGAAATGCATATAAGCTTTACCAGCAAGCCATAAGGTATAAAATATCTATTGCACCCACAGATATTTTAGAGTTGCAGGTTTTTTTTATTTCATGATGTTTAAGGGTTACTTTTTAATAAAAAGCTTAAAACATCGACGGTTTATCAAAATTGGAACTGTGTAGCAATTTGCGGGCGTCCTGCTAACATGTTTGATTTAAGTCGTCCTGTAAGAGACCTTAAACCAGCAGAGGTAAAAGAAGTGAGAAAAATGATAAAATGTATAAAAATGTATAAAAATGTATAAAAATGTTGTACTTTTGTGTTAACAGTACACACCACGCTACCCATAAGAACAGCGTCCCAGGGTGTGTCTTTTGCTTTATAGACTTCCCATAATTTATAATATACCTTTCAGTACTGCATCTCTGCATGACAACTGGAAGGTTTTTTATTTATATGATATACGATAAGAAAGTTACAACTATTAAAGAGCAATTAGAGCAATTAAAAAGCAGGGGCTTAAATATTCCGGATGAGAAGATAGCAGCGTATTATCTTTCAAATATTAGTTATTATAGGCTTGCAGGCTACTGGTGGTCTATGCAATCTGATAAAGTAAATCATACCTTTAAACCCAATAGTCGCTTTGAAGATGTAATTGCATTATACAATTTTGATCGTGAGCTTAGAATTATTTTGTTTAATGTAATCGAACGGATAGAAATTTCTTTAAGAACCAAAATGATTTATCACCTTTCTCATGAATTTGATTTCTGGTGGTTTCAGAAAACGGATATTTTTTTAGATGCAAGAGAGCTTATCAAAACTTTAGCTGTTTTAGAAGAAGAATTAGAAAGGTCGAAAGATAGTTTTATAAAAGAACATAAAAAGAAGTACAAAGAAGACTTTCGATTTCCGCCTTCCATTAAATCCCTGGAAATAACCAGTTTTGGTGCTTTGTCAAAATTGTATGGCAATTTAAAGCCTTCTGTGAAATCAAAAGATATTATTGCAGCAGAGTTCAATACAGTAAATCATACGTATTTACCAAGCTGGTTACAATCTATTGCCCAAATAAGAAATATATGTGCTCATCATGGCAGACTATGGAATAAGAACTTACCTGGTCGTCCTGCACTTTTATCAAAAGGAAAATAATCTGCATACCCATTTACTAAAAAGCATTTTATGAACTAGAATTGGAGCTTGTATAACAATGCTATGAATACTGTCCTGCTATTCTGTTTGTATAGTCATCTGAGGAACACTTAAATCCGTAGGAAATTTATTAACTACTGTTGGTAAAATAGTTTACCAAGGTAGTAAAAGAATAATTATATTTAAAACGTCCAAATTACTAACATTGCATCTTATCAAGCTTGGATTTAATAAAAGATGAAGGAATATAAACAATTTGTAAATCTGCTTCAATCTGAACTTCAATCGTTTCTTGCTAAACCCAAGCAAGACTGGAAAGAGATTGCCCTTAAGTATGTTGATGGTTTTGCCGCAGATGAATTAAGAAGATTGGTAGGATTAGAATTAAGACGGGAAAACGGAACTTTTTTTACACACAGTGAACTAGGAAAAAAAGTATTATCATTATTAAAGCCAAATTTTGATGAAGAATCTGTTATATATGATCCGGCATGCGGGGCGGCAAATCTGTTAATTTCTGTTGCAGACTTTGTACGTAAAGAAAAAAATATTTCAGATTTCGAGGAAAGGTTATTAGGTACTGATATACATTTAGAATTTGTTGAAGCCGCACGGCTTCGATTATTTATGAATCAATTAGTTCATTGTACTGATAAGCCTTTAAAAGAAAAATTTGAAGAGAATATTATTGGTGGCAATGGACTATTACCTAATATATTTTATCACAACGCCACTCATATTGTTGTGAATCCACCTTTTAATTTAATTCCTTCTAATAATCAATCAACATGGGCTAAAGGAAAAGTTTCTGCTGCCGCATTGTTTATTGATAAAATAATTCAACATTGTAAGCCTGAAGTTTCGATACTTGCAATTTTGCCAGATGTATTACGTAGTGGGTCGAGATATGAAAAGTGGAGAATTTTTGTTGAAGAAACCTGTATAATTGAAAAGGTTGAATTACTTGGTCAATTTGATCGACATGCAGATGTTGATGTATTTGCTTTAAAGCTAACTAAAAGAAAAGAAATTTCTAAAACAAATGGTATAAATAAAAAATGGAAATCAAATAATACCACCACTGAAAGGATACTTAGCGATTTATTTGAAATATGTGTTGGACCTGTGGTTGATAATCGAGATCAGCATAAAGGTACTTTGCGAAAGTATATTGTGAGTAGGGGTTTAGAGGGGTGGAGTGAAACAAATAGCATAACTTTAGAACGCTGTCATGAAGGTAAATTTTTCATTAGTCCTTTTGTAGTTATAAAAAGGACTTCTAGAATCAGTGATACTCATCGTGCTGTAGCAACAATTATTAATATGCCTGAAGGTGTTTATGTAGATAACCATTTAATTATATTGAAACCTAAATCAGGCGATATTGCAGACTGTCGCAAAGCCATCAATTTCTTAAAAAATAGAAAAACTGATGATTGGATTAATACACAAATCCGATGTAGGCATTTAACAGTTAAGGTTGTTTCTAAAATACCATTATGGGAGTAACTCGAAGTGCTACAAAAGCACACATAAGATTTTCAACTCAAATCATAAAAAGACTAGGTGAGGAGCTTAATCCTAGTGTTGATCAAAGTATTTTAGAATTGGTGAAAAATTCTTATGATGCTGATGCAAGAAAATGTACTGTTGAACTAGAAAATATTACTGATACAGGAGGGGCAATTAAAATTGAGGATGATGGAAATGGAATGAATGAAAAAGAAATAATTAATGGGTGGCTGGTTTTGGGTGAATCTTCGAAATCAATTCATAAAAGGACAGGATTAGGAAGGATTCCTGCGGGTAGCAAAGGCTTAGGAAGACTAGCAGCGCTTCGTATGGGACATTTAGCTGAACTTCAAAGCGTATCAAAAAAAAACAAAGCATTTAAGTATGAGCTTGAAATAGATTGGGATGAATTTGATAAAGCAAAACTAGTTGATGATATTTTTTTATCTGTTAATAAAGTTAATGCTCCTACAAATGCGGTTGGCCATAATACCAACTCCACCTGCAGCACTATGGATGAGCACCGTCATCCCTTTCTGCAGGTTACCCAATGCAGTGAGGGCATAATACGCGGTAAGTCCCTGAACCAGGAATCCGGCTCCTTCCTCGAAGCTCCAATCCAAAGGAAGGGGAAGCACATAACGATGATGAATATTGATGTGTGAAACATAGCCGCCAAACTTGGTAGCACCCATCACTTTATCACCCACTTTCCATTCTTCCACCTTTTCGCCTACGGCTATGATCTCACCCGAAAATTCAAGCCCTGGAATAAATGAGCCTGCAGGAGTGGCACTATAAAGTCCCTGCATGGCAAAAATATCTGCAAAATTTAACCCAATTGCCTTTACTTTTACGCACACTTCGTCAGCTTTTGGTGAGGTCAGAACTTCTGTTACCAGTTTTAAATTTTTAATGGAACCAGCTTTGGGCATGCGATAAACCTGTCGTTGCAGCCCCCTAAATCCTGCTGAAGGGGGACTTGAAGAAAACGCCTTGTCATTAGTCAAATTTGTATTATCACTATCATTGAAACGAGAAGGAGTAGCCATCTTTTTTTCTGTAATCTACCTCAATAAAACCATTTAACATTGCTTCTTTAATTTGGTTATAGACAGGCTACCCCTGCTCGTTTAAGTGTCGCTGCGTTGCACTTAAACGAGCAGGCGTAATGCGCTGCTTTTGATCTCGTTCCAGCTTAAGGGCATGTAAGTCTTAGGTTATTTCAGGATGAATACAACCATTTTACTCATACTTTTAAAGTAATGAAGAGGGTGTGAAAATGTTTACAATTGAAGAAATAAAAAATTATTTGTACAGGCACCGTTATTATATTTTCTATATTTAGCTTAAGAAAAATTACCTGCATATGAAAGCTGTAAAAAAATATTCCGATAATGGGGTATATTTTAAAATGGTAGAGGAACCTGTACCTGGGATTGTAAGAGATACAGACGTTAAGATACAAATTGATGCTATCGGAATATGTACTTCTGATATTCATGTTTTGCATGGAACAATGACAATGCCGGATGGAAACACTGTGGGACATGAATACACCGGTACAGTAGTCGAAGTTGGAAGCGCGGTACGAAATGTTGTTCCCGGTGATAGGGTAGTTTGTGAAAATGCTAAAGATGCATGTTTCAAATGTAAGCTATGCCTTTCCGGACATTATGAGCTATGTCCTCACAAGAGGTCTCCCGGATGGTTTTCGCAAGGTGTCTATGCTGAATATACAGTTCAACCTGAGTATTGCGTACATAAAATACCTATGAACATGTCAAAGGAAGTAGCTGCTGTAGCGGAGCCTTTTGCAATATGTGTTTACGGTTGCCTCGAGCGTGGAAGATTTCAGACCGATGATTTTACAGTAATTTATGGTATGGGTCCAATTGGTTTATTTACCTTAATAACTTTAGTCGATCAGGGCGCAAAAAATATAGTTTGTGTTGCGAGTACACGAAGAAACAAAATCCGTTTTGAATTAGCAGAAGAGCTCGGTGCAACGTCAGTCTTATTAACGGAAGATGATATCCCTGCGAAAGTCAAACAAATGAATGATGGCTGGGGAGCCGATTGTGTTATAGATTGTTCCGGCGATCCTGACGCTATCAACCAGGGAATAGGTCTGTTAAGGAAGGGTGGAAAGTTTATCGCTTTGGGTATCTCGCACGACGCTCTGATCCCATTTGCGTTTAACCAGGCTGTTCTGAGCGTGATAGAAATGGTATTTTCTGCTACTTCTTCTCATGATGCATGGATAAAAGTAATTGGTATATTGGAACGAAGTGAAGATAAGATTAAGAAGGTGATTACTCACCAATATGCTTTGGATGATTGGGAGTTGGCTTATGAGAAAATTGCAAACCGGGAAGCAGTGAAAGCAGTTTTGGTAAATAGGAGGGAAAAGGGTTAAATTTTATAAACAAATTTCGCCTCGTCATTGCAAGGCACGAAGCAATCCCCTACACTAAAAGAAGGTTGATTAATCGGCAGGGTGACTGCTGCGCCAGGCTCGCAATGACGAGCAATAAGTACCGACATAGCAACGCACGAATTATCCCCTTCGTTAGCAGATAATAAAATGAATAAAACAGCATTGATATTTGGGGCAGGTAAAACAGGACGTGGTTTTGCTGCTCATCTCGCATTTTTGGGAGGATATGATATTATATTGATTGATAAAAACAGGCAATTAGTTGCTGATCTACAAAAAGCAGGGCAATATGATATTCAGGTATTGGACAATGAGGAAAAGGGTTGTACAGTAAATTTATCCGGCATTTATCATATTGAGGATGCCTTATGGCATAATGAATTCGTTAATACCAGCCTGGTTTTTACGTCTGTTTTTGGTAATAACCTCGAAGAGCTTTCAGAGGATTTAGCAATAGCATTTCAAAAAAGATATGAAAATCCTAACCGGGTTCTTACTATTATTACTTGTGAAAATTTGACAAACGCGGCTGTTTTTCTTAAAAAAATGGTGATGAAGAATCTGGACGAAGTAAAAAAAAGATGGCTTTCAGAATGGGTTGGGTTTTCAGAGTCTATCATATTCAGAACATGTCTTGACGCAAGTGCTGATCAAACTCCTTTGACTGTTAGGGCGCAAAATTTCTTCGAACTTCCCTGCGACGGTGATGCGATTAAAGAAGATCTTCATGTGTATGGATTAAAGCCATTGAAGAATTTTAAGGATCAATTGAGAAGGAAAATATATACTTATAATTGTATCAACGCAGTTATTACTTACCTGGGAGCTATAAAGGGATATACTCAATTGTACGAGGCAGGAAATGATGCAGAAATTCTTGCAACAGCCAGGAAAGCTGCCAATGAAACCTGTCTTGCCCAGGTTGCTGAATTTGGTTTTGACCCAAAAGAACAGGAAGAATGGATGAATGCTGCATTTGCAAAATTTTCAGATAAAAACATCCCGGATCCCATTGAAAGAAACGGAGCCGATCCGGAGAGAAAATTAGGCAGAGATGACAGGCTGATTGGGCCTGCCTTGCTGGCATTAAAACATGATATTTATCCTGAAGGTTTGTTAGCAGGTATAATTGCCTGCTTTGATTATAGAGATTCAAATAAAAATTTTAAAATAGCTGACCTGATCCTGGAAAAAGGGCTGGAGTTTGTTTTAGAGGAAATGTGTGGGTTATCTATGGAAGAAGAACTTTTTATGCTTATTAAAGAACAAATGATAAAAAGTAACATGAATGGTAAAAACTGAAAAAAGGATTGCATTTGCAACCCTTGACATTGGTACTTCACAAATCAAGTTGGGAGTATATTGTCCTTTTTTATCAGATAAAATCATCCTTATAAATAATCTTCAAAATGAATTAATGTATGGAAGTTCAGGTGAGGTAAGAGCTGAATACGCGGTTATTCGTGAAAAGTGTTTTATGCTATTTAAGGAATTAGGCTCTTTTTTAAAAAGAAATAATGTAGAAGTGGTTTACACTGGAATTTGTGGTCATGTTTCCAGCTTAATCGAATGGAATAAGATAAATGGTACTTCGCCCGAAAAACCATTCCCCATATGGTTAGACACTACCAGTTACAACAGCCTGGATGAATACAATGCAGTGATGGGCAAAGGGAAAAGCAGACAGATTATTGGTACTTTTTTGCCTTCAGGTACAAATTGGTTGTTTACCAAATTGTTGCATAGAAGAGAATCAGGCTTCTCAAACGATTCGATATTTCTGCAGGCGGGTGATGCTATATTTTATGAACTCTGTGGACATTATAAAACTCATTTCAGTTCGCAGATTAGCATGGTGAATTTGAAAAAAAGAGAATATGCACAAGAATTACTGGATCACCTACAATTAGATAAATCTTGTTTGCCATCAATTAATTATGATCCATCTCCAATTACCGAACGTCTAAAAAACTCATTTGATTTCCCTAATGAAAGTTTTGTCTTCCCGGCTATGGCAGATTTATATACATCTTTATATGGGTTAAGACTGCAGGATAAAGAAGGTTTTATGTTGGCTAACACTTCAGAACAGGCAGGGGCATTTTATCTCACAACACTAAATGCATTAGATAATTTTTTAAGTATTTCATTTAATGACGGTTTTATAAATTATGGAAGTACAAACACTGGTGGAAATGTTCTGAGTTGGTTTTTAACCAATGTCTTAAATAAAAAGATAACTACTGAAGTTCTAAATGAACTAACAGCTAAAGCTGTCGCTATTGAACCTAAGAATACACCCATAATTTTGCCCTACCTCCAAGGTGAAAGGGCTCCTTTATGGAACAGTAAGTTAACTGCTTCAATTCTTGAATTGAATTCATCTCATACCGAGGTTCATCTGTTTCGGGCTATTCTTGAATCTATTTCATTTGCCAGAAGACACTGTTTTAAAGAGATTGGAATCAACGATCTTCACTTAATTAAAATAGCTGGCGGTTCTTCAAAAAATACCCTTTGGAATACTATCAGGGCAAGTGTATTAAACAAACCTATTGCAGTTGCTGACGAAAAAGAATTGGCAATGGCAGGACTTATAAATTATATGATGGAAGCTAACAAAAGTTCATTTGAAAAACCTGCTATACAATTTTCTATAACTGAACCTAAGAGTGATTGGATAAAGATTTATGATGATAAATATGCTAAGTTCATTAAATACCAGAAGTTATTAAGTTGAAGCTAATTAATATTTTAAGGTACTGCAAAATGTAATTAATTTGATAGAGTCCTATAAAAAAGAACTGAATTTTGCAAACCGTGCAGTAAACCTTAGTAGAAAAGTAATCGTGTAGTGTGTTAAATCTTATTACATTATTTCAAATTCTAATCAAATGAAAATAGAATATAACAATTTATACACCCATTTTATATTTACCACCTTGCATCGTTTACCGGTTATTGAAGAAAAACAACGTCAACGAATTGAAAAATACATTACAGGAATAGTAAACAATAATGATTCTCATTTATATTCTATTTACGCCAATCCAGAGCATGTTCATTTTCTTATATCCCGTTCTCCAAAACTATCAGAAGAAGGTATTGCTACCATAGTTGCTGAAAGTTCTCAACGATTTATAAATGAAAATAAACTTTGTGCTGCTCACTTTGCATGGCAGGATTCTGCTTCTGCCTTTTTGGTATCAAAGTCCGATGTGGATAAAGTTTGTAAATACATCCTTAACCAGTCTGAACATCATCGAAAAGTAAGTTTTCAGGAAGAATATGAAGCATTTATAAAATTTTTACCAAAAAACTTTGCAACCTTTTGAAAAACATTCAGTGAAATAAGGTAATAAGGTCGGAAGGGATGAATGAACAGCTTTGTACTAAGGTTAGAATCTAAAAATGAAATAAGGTTTTTAAAACCATTATAACATAAGTGAGCACAGCGCCTCAAAATATTAATTAGCCTAATTTAATAAACTCATGAAAAAAGAAGTCCTAATTATTGGCGCAGGCAAAATAGGAAGAGGATTTATTGCTCAACTGTTTTATAACAGCGGCTACAAACTGTGGTTCCTGGATGCATCAAAAGAAGTTGTCGAACTTTTAAATAAAGAAAAGAAGTACCGGGTTGATATCGCAAGAGAGGGAGAAGATTTGACAGAATATATTGGAGTTGAGGGAGCGTTTACTTTAGATGATAAGGAAAAAATTGCAGAGGTTATTTCTGATATTAATATTATAGTAAGTAGTGTAGGCGCTTCAAATATTGAAAAGGTAACCAGGTTTATTAAGGATATATTAATTGGTGCCAATCGAAAAAAGTTGCTGAACTGGCTGATATGTGAAAATGCTAACAATCCTGCTAAAAAGATTAAAGACGTACTATTACAAAATGCTGATCCGGAATTTAGAGACTTTGTAAATTCTAAACTTGGCCTTATAGAAACACAGGTTTTGAGAACAGGTATGTTAGCTGATGAAGAAGTAATAATCAAAGAACCATTGGCCTTACGTATGCAGGATTGGTGGACTTTGCCATTAGATAAAGATGCATTTATTGGTTCTATACCTGAAGTGAAAGGTTTTGATCCCAAAACTAATTTTTCTAATGAGTTGGTTCGGAAACTTTATACTTTCAATGGTACCAATGGACCAATTGCTTATATAGGTTGGGCCAATGGTTACAAAATCCTGCACGAATCAGCATTAGCATTCCCAAAATTTTTTAATGAAATTCAGGAAGAATCAACTTTTGGGCTAATAAATGAGTTTGATTTGGATGAAAAAGAGCAAAGGGATTTTATGGCCCTTGCTATGAAGAAGTACACTGATCCAAAACTGAACGATCAAATCGAAAGAAATGCGAATGATACCAGGAGGAAATTAAGTAAAGAAGAGCGGCTTATTGGCCCTGCATTGTTGTGTCTTAAGCATGGCAGAAAACCTTATGCTTACGCAAAGGCTATTGCAGCAGCTTATTACTATACAGGGTCTGCTGACGAAGGCACCAGGGAAGTGCAGGAAACAGTGAGTCAAACTGGCGTTGAAAAGGCAATAAAAAAATACTCCTCCATTGATGAATCGTCTGAGCTCTATAACCTTATTCTTGAATCTTATAAATCTAAAAGTTTTATCTTTTGAGTAGAATCTGAATTTAATAATTAAGCCATTATGAAAAGAAATCGAAGAGTAGTTGGATACTCTGTAATAGTTGCCTTAGGAGGACTTCTCTTTGGCTTAGATACCGCAGTTATCTCAGGAGCGGAGCAACCGATTCAAGCTTTATATAAATTAAGTAATTTTAAGCATGGCTTTACTGTTGCCATAGCAATTATTGGAGCAGTGGTAGGCGCTTTTTCTGCCGGATTTCCTGCTGAAAGGTTTGGAAGAAAAAAAGTAATCGTAACAATTGCATTCATCTTTACCATAACTTCTATTTTATGTGCCGTCGCACCCAATTGGATTGTCCTTGTAATAGGTAGGTTTATTGGCGGTTTGGCAATTGGGGCTTCATCGGTTGTCGGACCTATGTATATTGCTGAAATTTCACCCGCACACATCAGAGGACGACTTGTTGCGTTTTTTCAATTAAATGTTACAATAGGACTTTTTGTTGCTTATAGTTCAAACTATTTGTTCTCAGGAACAGGTGAAAATGCATGGCGCTGGATGCTTGGCATTGTGGCTGTTCCCTCCATTTTGTTCTTCGTATTGGCATTAATTATTCCCGAGAGCCCCCGCTGGCTGGTAAAGCATAATTTTCTTAAAGAGGCCCGCAATGTTCTTGCCCTTTGTGGCAGAGCTGATATCGAAAAAGAGATAAATGATATTCTTGAGTCACTTAAGATAGTTTCATCATCGGCAGTTGAAAAATTGTTTAGCAGGAAATATTTCAGGCCAATATTATATGCTGTTTTGATGGGTGCATTCAACCAGTTGGCAGGTACCAATGCTATCAATTATTATGCAACCAGAATTTTTGAAATGACGGGCATGAATACGAATATTTCTTATTTACTCCCGATACTAATTGGTTTAACTAAAGTGATTGTTTTAATAATTGCCATGAACTTTATTGATCGATTTGGCCGACGTTCATTAATGATCCTGGGTTCAGTTGGATTAATAATATTTATGAGCCTCATCGCCTGGACATTTTATGGAAAACATTTTGACGGACCTGGGATTGTGTATTTCCTGCTTGGCTACATGTTCTTTTTTGGCCTTTCCGATGGAATCGTAATCTGGGTATTTATTTCTGAGATCTTTCCAAATTCAATCCGCTCAAAAGGGCAATCATTGGGAAGTTTTACACATTGGTTTTTTGCGGTTATCATTTCATGGACATTTCCTGTAGCTATCAATAGTCCTGCTATTGGTCCTGGAAACGTATTTATGTTTTTTGCTGTTATGATGTGCCTTCAATTATTATTTTCATGGAAACTGATGCCCGAAACAAAAGGCAAATCATTGGAACAAATTCAAAAAGATTTAAAAATAAAGTATTAATATGATAGACAGTCTTATTCTCAAAACATAAACAATAAAATAAGCACCTACTATTTAGTTGAACTATTGGATCAATATAAGTTCAAATACGATACGAAAGCAGGGTTCCAGATCCACTGCTTTTTGCTTTTTTAAAATGTTCATTTTTTTTATAAAAACCAGAATACAATTTTTTTGAGCTTCATTTAGTTCCCAAACTTTTTCTCTACAAAATCTTATAAATAATCCAATAAATCGCGGTTCTTTAATAAATCGTGGTTCTCCGCTACTTTTGCTAAATGAGAAGGAAGAAAGTGGTATTGCATAATGTGGTAATGGAGAATTATGCTGCAGAAGGAAAGTCTCTGGCAAGAGTAGAAGGTAAAGTGGTATTTGTTGAAAACACTATCCCCGGCGATGAGGTAGACGTATTGCTGCAAAAAAATAAAAAAGACTGGGCAGAAGGTATTGCCCTGCATTTTCATAAATACAGTGATTTGCGGATTGAACCTTTTTGCCAGCATTTTGGGGTTTGCGGAGGTTGCCAGTGGCAAATGCTTCCTTATGAGCAGCAGTTGAAATACAAACAGCAGCAGGTCGCAGACAACCTAAAACGGATTGGCAAAGTTGAACTTCCTGAAATTATGCCTATTATCGGTGCCACCCAAACCACCCGCTACCGTAATAAAATCGAATATACTTTTTCAAACAAGCAGTTTTTACTGGCCGAAGAACTTCATAATCCTTTAATTTCGACAGATGAAAATGTTGCAGGTTTTCATGCCCGTGGCTATTTTGACAAAGTCGTTCCTATTATAGAATGTCATCTGCAAAATGAACCTACCAATTTTATCCGCCTGGCTGTTTGGGAATATGCCAAAAAACACAATATATCTCATTATGATATCCGCAATCATACCGGTTACCTGCGCAACCTGCTTATCCGCATTGCTGCAACCGGTCAAATAATGGTAAACATTGTTGTGGGATACGAGGAAAAAAAAATACTTGTTCCGCTGCTCGAATTCATACAAAACAAGTTTCCTGAAATAACCACCCTGTTATATACCGTAAATACAAAAAAGAATGATAGTCTTTTTGATCTTCAGCCGCAGGTTTTTTCAGGTAAAGGTTATATAACAGAAAAGCTGGAAAATTTTCAATTTAAAATTTCCCCGAAGTCCTTTTTTCAAACAAATACATTGCAAGGCGAAAAACTCTACCGGGTAACACGCGAGTTTGCAGAACTGAATGGCACGCAAACAGTTTACGACTTGTATTGTGGCACGGGAAGCATCGGTATATTTGTAAGCCGGCTTGCTAAAAAAATTGTAGGTGTAGAAATGGTGGAAGATGCAATAAAAGATGCAATAGAAAACGCAAATATAAATGATCTTGAAAATGCTGTTTTTGTTGCCGGCGATGTTATAGATATATGCAATGATGCTTTCTTCGATTACCATGGACGGCCCGACGTTATAATCACCGATCCTCCACGTGCGGGGATGCACGAAAAACTCGTTAAAAAGCTGCTTGATATTGCAGCTCCCACAATTGTTTATGTAAGCTGTAATCCTGCAACACAAGCCCGTGATATTGCATTATTAGATGACAAATATGCAGTAACTAAAATTCAACCTGTTGATATGTTTCCGCATACATTGCATATTGAAAATGTAGTTCAATTAAAACTTCGCTAACGTATAGAGACATATCTTTGTTAAGATTAGAAAATTATGACCGAATTCAGACCTACCAGTTTTCAGATTCTTCCAGTTGTAATCAAGAACCTGCTTATTATTAACGTACTTTTTTTTCTGGCCCAGCAAACACTTGGAGCAAGTGGTTTAATGAACATGGAAGACCTTCTTGGTTTGCATCATGTAAAATCACCGCTATTTCAACCCTGGCAGATTATTACACACCTGTTTTTGCACGGAGATTTCATGCATTTGTTTGGAAATATGTTTGCTCTCTGGATGTTTGGCGCAAGGCTGGAAAACCTGTGGGGACCTAAAAGGTTTATTACTTTCTACTTTTTATGTGGTATCGGGGCTGCTTTAATTCAACTTGCTTCTCTATGGCTCCAATACAATGAATTATTGAACCTCTTTATGGCTATTAAACTTCATCCTACTTCTGAAGGTATGTTAGCTTTTTACCGGCAGTTTGGGCTTGACAATGACCCCCGTAGTGTAGCAGTTTTACAGAATTACCTCGATAACCCTGGCAGCGCCATCAGCAGCCAGCAGGCAGTTGACTATATTTCACAGGTCTCTTATAAGTTTATCAGCCAGGCCACAATAGGTGCAAGTGGCGCAGTATTTGGAATTTTAGCAGCTTTTATTTATTTATATCCTAACACTTATATATATCTTTATTTTTTGTTTCCCATCAAAACAAAATGGATAGGGCTTTTTTATTTCGGAACCGAAATTTACGGTGGTATTGTAAATAGTGCCGGAGATAATATAGCACATTGGGCTCATATTGGCGGGGGTTTGGTGGGTTTTTTGTTAGTACTTACATGGAATAAAAAAGATAGACGTAACTTTTATTAAAACCAGGAAAAGTAGATTTTAAATATTTGAAAAATGAGCTTATTGCAGCAAAATAACCGGAAAAAAATATTGCTTGGGCAAGATGGGAACTCTCTTCTATTGCTTATTATCATAAACGTAATAATTTTTATTTTTCTAGGTTTTATAAAAATTATTTATCTCGTTAACAACAGTACGGAAGGTGTTTTTCAGGCACAAGTACTTAACCTGCTGTCTGTACCAGGTCCTCCCCAGGTTTTTGCAGCCCGTCCATGGGCGCTGATTTCGTATATGTTTACACATATTGGCATATGGGAGTTAATAACCAGCATGCTATGGCTATGGAGCTTTGGCTATATTTTTCAGAATCTTACAGGCAATAGAAAACTAATACCTGTTTATCTTTATGGCGGTCTTGCCGGATCAGTTTTTTTTCTTTTAACTGTTAATCTTATTCCTGTTTTAAGAGAAAATGTTAATAGTGTATCTCCGCTCTCAGGTGCCGGCCCTTCTTTAATGGCTATTGCAATCGCCACCACTGCTTTAGCTCCACGGTATAGGATTTTTCCAATGATTAATATTCCTTTATGGATATTAACTGCCCTGTTTGTTCTTTTCAGACTGGGAACAGTAGGATCAGGTAATTTTAGTTATGCTGCTGCCTTAATAGCGGGAGGACTAATGGGATATGTATTTGTATGGCAGCTCCAGAAAGGAAATGACTGGGGACAGTGGATGACTGACCTTGTTAACTGGATAGATGACCTCTTTAACCCGCAAAAGAAACAGGTGCAGGAACCTCCTTCAAAACAATTGTTTTATACGTCAACCCAAAAACCATATAAAAAAACTCCTCATGTCACCCAGCAACGCATTGATGATCTGCTGGATAAGATAAACAACAAGGGTTATCATTCTTTAACAGAAGACGAAAAAGACTTTTTGAAGAAGGCCAGTCGTGAGGAATTCTGATTAAATCAGCACTTTTCTATTTTTAAAGTATTTCATCTTTGTTTTAGATTTTATTCTTATTTATTTTGGTGGTTGCTTAATCAGTCATATCAGCCCGGTTTCTTGTGGTGTTAAAGCCGCTTTTTATACAAGAATAATTGGAATACCGTTATAAGTATCTGATCTTAATTAGATTATATTTACAGTATGGCGGGCAGAAAGGTTAAAAATATTTTCAATCGTTTCTTTATAATTTTAAATTGCATTTTTGCAGGTATTTTTCTTATTGCCTGCCTGGTACCTTATCTAAATCCTTCTCTCTGGTGGTTTATGGGTCTGCTGGGTCTGCTGGTTCCATACCTTGCCTTGTTACTCGTATTTTCTATTTTTTTTTGGTGGATTGTTAAGCCAGGTTGGTCGGTCATTTCAATAATAACCTTGCTTATCGGCGGGAAACAATTAAACGTATTATTTGCTACAAATAAGTATGAAACCTTTACTGAAAAAAGAGACAGTACGCACTTGCGGATTGTTGACTGGAATATCCGCAGCCTGGTTGGATTAAGTAATAAAGCAGATAAAAGAAGGATCGACCGCGCTACTATTCCTGAAACTATTATAGCTCAGAAACCGGATATCGTATGCCTCCAGGAATTTAATAATTCGGGCACTCAAAATAATATAGCGCCGTTCAAGGATAAGTTTCCTTACCACTATTTCTCCAGAGACTTTAAAAGGGCAAAACAAAGCTACAACGCAGGAAGTATTATTTTCTCAAAATACCCTATTGTCGACTCCGGAAAAGTTCAGTTTCCGGGTACATCTAGTGAAAGTATGATATATGCCGACATACAAACACCGCGAAAAATTATAAGAGTATTTACCACACACCTTCAATCCTTTAAATTTAAAAAAGAAGATTATGAGGATATAGAAAAAATTACAAAAACGGAAGAAAAGGCTCTGCCTGCTTCACTAAGTATTATAGAAAAAATGAAACGTGCATACACCAAAAAAGGTGAACAGGCAAATATTGTAAGAAATGCCCTTGACAGGTCACCTTATCCCGGTGTTATTTGCGGCGATTTTAACGATGTACCTAATAGTTACACTTATTTTCACATTCGTAAAGACTGGCAGGATGTATTTCTTGCAACTTCTTTAGGTATAGGGCGCACTTACCTTGCACTTGCTCCCACACTTCGGATAGACTATATTTTACCCGATAAAAATTTTTATATTTTGCAGTTCGATCTGGTTGACGAAGATTTAAGCGATCACTTGATGTTGGTGACTGATATTGGGATCAAATAGAAAGAACCAAAATTTGTTTGATTAAAAGGATTTTTGTGAGATAGCTCTTTTTGGCCCACGTTGCTGTTGCAGTCGGGATTAAAATTCCAAATAGCCCCTAAATAAAGTCTACGCCGTTTTTTCCTCAAATAGCGATAAAAATTTTGGGCTTTCTGTTTTTTTCCATTTGTCCCAGAAAGTAAAGTACAAGCCAAAGTTGTATTTAAATTGTTTATGGTGCAAAGAATGATGTGTGGCTCCAATTATCCATTTACCGATAAAATGCTTATGAAAATTTGCCGGATAAGTTTCTATTTCAAGATGATTGATAACACTTGAAAAGGTCATAATAGTCAACTGAAGTAACAGTACATAAACATGCATAGGGATAACAATGATAGTAACAGGCAAAATAATAGCCTGAAGCAATCCTTCAAGTGGGTGAAATGAAAATGCAGTCCAGGCACTTGTTGTGTTACTGTCATGATGCACTTTGTGCAGCAGTTTAAATACTTTTGGCTGATGCATCCATCGATGAAGCCAGTAGTAATATGTCTCATGAATAAACATAGATACCAGAAGGCTTACAGGCAAGTACCATAAAGGGTATTTATTCACATCAAGATACAAACATGTGTAACCCTTTTGCCAAAGAAGTGTAGTAAACGAACCGGCAACAGCAAAAATGAGGGAAGTAATAACAGACCATTTTATTTCGGTATAAAATTGTTTTTTATCTATCTTTTTTTTGCTGAGGCTTCTGTTAGTCCATTTATCTTTTTTCCAGATACAAAACCAAAGATGAAACAATCCTGATATTAAAATATACCGGCCTATCACCACTAAAAACATAAGAAGGGTTAAAAGAACCACCATTGTTGATTTAAAAGGATTTGGGGTGAAAAATAATTTTTTGGGAATTCTATTTTTTTATACACCAACCTCATACAATTATTGTATGTTGAATTCATAAAAAACCGGCTTTTTTGCCGGTCTTTTTTAAATTTTGATCTCCTCTTCATTTTGGTCGAAAAAATGAAACTCAATAAGGTGATAATTAGTGTTAGCCAATACTTTTATTTTAGTCTGAAACTTTTTATTCCATCTGTATCTGATAGAGTTAAAAAACCAACCTTTGGTTAAGTGTGAATGAACAATTGGGTTTACATACAAGGTAAGATTCTTATGCTGGTGAGTTACCAGGTACAACAACTTCTTTTCTATTTCATCTACAAGCAATAATGTTGACGTTATTTTACCGGTGCCATTACAGGCAGGGCAGACCTCAGAAGTGTTAATGTTCATCTCAGGCTTCATTCGCTGCCGGGTAATCTGCATTAATCCAAACTTCGAAATAGGAAGAACAGCATGCCTCGCCCTGTCTGTCCGCATAAAACCATCCATAGCGTCCTGCAGCTTCTTCTTATTTTCAGGAAGTTTCATATCTATAAAGTCAACAACTATAATACCCCCTATATCTCTAAGTCTTAGTTGCCGGGCAATCTCTTCTGCCGCTTCCATGTTGGTTTGCAGAGCATTCTCTTCCTGGTTATTGCTTACACTTTTGTATCCGCTGTTTACATCTATTACATGTAAAGCTTCTGTGTGCTCGATAATTAAATATGCCCCGCTTTGAAGGTTAACCGTTTTACCAAAAGCACTTTTTACCTGTTTTGTAATTCCGTAATGATCAAATATTGACGTGCCGTTATGGTACATTCCCACTATTCCGGCTTTTTCAGGAGCAATTTTCTCTATATAAGTTTTTGTTTCATCATAAATATTCTTATCATTTACAACAATTCTATTAAAATCTTCAGTAAGAAGATCTCTCAGCATGCTTGTTGCTTTAGTTTGCTCGCTTAAAATTTTTGTTGGCGCTTCAGATCCCCTTAGATTTTTCTGAATCGATTTCCATGTATTTATGAGGGCAGTAAGATCTTCATGTAATTCTGCAGTGCTTTTTCCTTCAGCAGCAGTACGTACAATTACACCGAAGTTTTTTTCTTTTATAGATTCAACTATTTTCTGTAGGCGTTTTCTTTCATCATTACTATGAATTTTTTTAGAAACAGCTACTATATCGTTGAAAGGAGTAAGTACGATAAAACGCCCCGGCAAAGAAATCTCACAACTTAATCGCGGGCCTTTAGCCGCGATAGGCTCTTTTAATATTTGCACTAAAACATTTGGCTTTCCGCTCAATACTTCAGTAATTTTACCTGTTTTTACAATTTCTGGTTCTACCTGAAACTTGGTAAAATCAACCCCGTCTTCAGACTTATCAGCAATACTTAGCTGGGTAAATTTTAATATAGAGCGGGCGTAGGGGCTTAAATCAGTATAATGCAAAAAAGCATCTTTTTCGAAACCAACATCTATAAATGCAGCATTTAACCCCGGAATTAACTTCTTAACTTTTCCAAGATAAAGGTCTCCTACCCCAAAGGTTGCATCTGTTTTTTCGTTATGAAGCTCTACGAGTTTTCTGTCTTCGAGTAAAGCTATCTCTACTCCCTGTGGAGTAGAATTAATAATTAATTCTTTGTTCAAAATCGCAACTTTTAAATAATTCACACGTTACTCTCAAAAGAGAGCATACCATTTTTTTATCTGTGTTAAACCAACACAGAAAGATCCTGCCACTTTTTTTATTGATAAGGTAAGGTAAAAGTTGCAAAACAGGTGGTGGCACCAGTAGAAAGTTGCAAATGCCGGAGGATTATAATCTCCGGCTGATAATGACAGGATAAGAAGATAAAGTTATTTCCTCTTTTTATGACGGTTTTTTCTTAATCTCTTTTTACGCTTATGGGTTGCAATTTTATGACGCTTTCTTTTCTTTCCGCAAGGCATATTCTAATAAATTTAGTTTTAAAATCAATGTTATTGTAATGCTTTTATTCTTGTATCTAATTCTTTCTGAGCTTCCGGGTTAGAAATTTTTTCTTTTACAACTGTATACCACTTTATTGCATTTGCTTTATCACCTTTTTGGTCATATGCTTCTGCCAGGTTTAAAATTGCTTCAAGATTATCGGGTTGTTTATCTGCTACAATTGTAAAATGCTCAATCGCTTTGTCAAACTGCCCGCTTTTAACACCTCCTAATCCTAATATCATCTGCCCAAACACATTATCAGGATTTCTTTGTACAACCTCCCTGATTGCAGCTATCCCTTCCATCGGATTTTCAGCAATATTACCAAATATGTAACATGCACCTAATCCTATCTTGCTGCTGTCATTTACAGGGTTTAACTTTAAAGCTTGTTCAAAAAGATCTTTTGCATTTGAAGCTAACCAGTTTTGCATCGGAGGATCTGTCTCCGTTTTCAAATTGTTTAAAAGCAAATGGGCTGCAAAGGTGAGGCTTTTTTCAGAATTTTCCAACTTAGCTGTTTGGGCAGTATAAAATGCGTAAGGTTCGAACAGTTTTATGGTATCTCCCCAAAAGGAAGCTAACTGCCTGTACACTGCAAGCTGCTGATTTTTGACGTCTCCTCTTTTTACACTGTTTTCTAAAGAGGTTACTTTTTCTAATTGCTGAGGGGTCAATCTTTCTTTTGCGTGAGTAAGTAATTTTTCAGTATCTATCTTTTTTTCCTGGTGAGGAGTATTTGGCGCAACCGCAGCAGGTTTTTTAGGAGGAATTGTATTTCCAAAAAAGAATAATGATATAAGTAATAAAAAACCCGCACTTACCAAAATAATTTGTTGTTTTTTCACTTTCGCTAATTAAATCAGGCAAAAGTAATTAATTTGGGGGGCTTATGATGAGTAACTTAGTTAAAAAGTGAAGTATAAAATCATAGAATTTAAAAATAAATTAATCTTCTTCTGATAAATCTTCTTGTGCTGCATTTTCTCCCTGTCGCCGTCTGCTTTTTACCTCGATTACAAATTCTTTAGCTGGTTTAAAAGCGGGTATAAAATGTTCGGGTATTTCCACCGCAACATTTCTCTTAATATTTCTGCCGATTTTGGCTGCCCTTTTCTTTGTGATGAAACTTCCAAAACCACGTATGTAAATATTTTCCCCCTGTGAAAGACTGTCTTTTACTTCTTTAAACATAGTTTCTAATGTTACCAAAACATCAACTTTTGGTATACCCGTTTTTTCTGAAATCTGATTTATCAGGTCTGACTTTCTCATTGGGAATTTGTTTTTCGTTTCTGCACACTTTCTCTAAATGCCGCCTTATAGTATGACTTAAGAGAATACTCTATTTTCTAAACCTTTTTCCAGATAACTGGTTATACTGTCTTTTTACCCTATTTGCTATTAAATAAGAAAACAATTAATAATTTTTAATTTATTATCGCATCTTATATCTGTACCCTCAATTAGTTTGAGAAGTATACATAAAAATATACATGAAAAGAATTTTTACCCGGAAAATAATTGAATGGCACCAAGAAGTGAATAAAAGAACCATGCCATGGAAAGGTGAAAAAGACCCATACAAAGTATGGATAAGTGAAATAATTCTTCAGCAAACCCGTGTTCAGCAGGGTCTTTCATATTATAATAATTTTATTAAAGAATTTCCTACCGTTAAAAGCCTCGCCTTAGCACCGGATGAGGCGGTTTTCAAAGTATGGGAAGGCCTTGGATACTACAGCAGGTGTAAAAACATATTACTAACAGCAAGAACGATTGTTAATAATCTAAATGGTAATTTTCCCTGCACTTATGAGGGCATTATAGCACTTAAGGGTATTGGCCCTTATACTGCTGCCGCTATTTCTTCTTTTGCGTATGGACTTCCACATGCTGTAGCAGATGGAAATGTTTTAAGGGTTTTATCGAGATATTTTGGGGAAGCCCTTCCCATCGACACGGCAAAAGGGAAGGAATATTTTACTAAACTGGCAAATGAGTTATTGTTTAAAAAAGATCCGGCTGTTTATAATCAGGCAATTATGGATTTTGGTGCAACGGTTTGTACGCCAAAGGTTGCCAAATGTGGTTCTTGTGTTCTTCAAAAGAATTGTATTGCCTATGACCAGGGATTGGTAAATATGTTGCCGGTTAAAGAAAAACAGTTGGTGAGAAAAAAACGATCGTTTACGTATTTTCTTTTTTTATCAGAGGATATGGTTTTAGTAAATAAAAGGATGCAAAAGGATATATGGCAAAACCTGTATGAATTTTATTTATTTGAAACAGATGAAGATTGGGACTGGAAAACTGAAGAAATAGCAAAATGGCTAAAAGATCAGTTAAGTATAGATAGCTTCAAAATACATGATATTTCACAATTATTCACCCAGCAGCTTACGCATCAGAACCTTAGGGGGCGGTTTATAACGATAGCTCTTAAGAAAATACCTGCTGCTTTACTGCATTTTAAAACTGTAAAAAAAGAAGATCTAGCAAAAATTGCTTTCCCTAAATTTATTAATCAATATCTTGTCAGTCAAAAAGTAATATAGAGGATATTAAAAACAAAAATTATTTTCTGCCTTATGCTGTAGCTATAGAAATCAATAAAAGTGTGCAGCAATGCCTGAAAAGCTGTAGTAAATGACTAAAAAGCATTAAAAAATAAGAATTTTTTTTCAATGCTTGAATTGTTTTATAAAAAAAAGTAATTTTAGATAGCTAACTAATATCAGAGACGTTTATTTAAAATACGACAATATGAGAGGGGTAAATCGGGTAATACTTATTGGCAACCTTGGCAAAGATCCGGATGTACAATACCTTGAAGGAAATATAGGAGTGGCAAAATTTAGTTTAGCCACTACTGAGACTTACAAAGACAGGGGTGGAAGACTTGTTTCCCAGACTGAATGGCATACTGTTGTACTTTGGCGGGGACTTGCAGAACTGGCACAAAAGTATCTGCATAAAGGCAGCCTTGTATATATTGAAGGACGCCTGAGAACCCGCAGCTGGGAAGATAAGGAAGGGAATAAAAAATTTGCTACAGAAGTGGTCGGTGACAATTTAATTATGTTGGATAAGCGTGGAGAAGGCCATGGTTCTGCTACTGAAGGCCATCATGATAATCTTGAAGGAATAACCAATTCAGATATTCCGCCAATTGGCGAAACATCTGAGGATCTCCCTTTTTAAAAAATAAAATAGATATATTCGCAGTAAAGCATGGCGGTTTTAAAAACAGCCATTTTATTAACCTAACCTTGTTGCTTTGGATCATCACCCGGCATTTTTTAATTTTCTCGATACTGCTAATCCTGCTGCAATTAATACACAGGCAATTACAGTTTTAATCTTCCTGCTAATTATTTTATTATTAATCTCATTTTTTGTTGCTGGAGCAGAAGTAGCCTATTTCTCGCTGTCATACAAAGACATTAATATGCTAAAAACCAAGCAGCAACCAGGTTATAAGCGTATTGTGGATTTGCTGGAAACTCCAAAAACACTCCTTGCATCGCTGCTTATTGCTAACAGTTTTGTCAACATTGCCATAATTGTTATTTCAAACTTCATAATTGATTCGCTCATTGTTTTTGATAACCAATTGTGGTGGGTTGAGTTTTTGATAAAGGTTTTATCTGTTACATTTTTGCTTGTTTTATTTGGTGAAGTAATGCCCAAAGTAATGGCTACACAAAACAACATCAGGTTTGCAAAAGATGCAGGTCCGTTGGTCGAAGGAATCTCTTTACTATTTAAGAGCTTAAGCCAAAGTTTGGTTGGCACTTCTGATTTTATTGAAAAAAAACTCGCTAAAAAATCTAATACTTCATACAGCCTTGAAGAACTTGATCATGCAATTGATATTACCACCGATGATGAAGCATCTCAAAAAGAAAAAAATATACTGAAGGGAATTGTAAAATTCAGCAACATTACTGCTAAGCAGGTAATGAGAGCAAGACTTGATGTAAGCGGTATTGAATATTCCACTTCTTTTGCTAACCTGATAAAGCGTGTCGAAGAACTTCATTACAGCAGGCTTCCGGTTTATAAAGAAGACCTCGATCAGATAGTTGGGATGTTACATGCAAAAGATATTTTGCCCTTGCTTGACAACCCGCCGGATTACGGTTGGTACTCTTTAATGAAACCTCCTTATTTTATTCATGAGCAAAAAATGATCGAGGATCTGTTGCAGGAGTTTCAGGCTAAAAGAATACATTTTGCTGTAGTGGTTGATGAGTTTGGGGGTACCAGCGGCATTGTTACACTCGAAGATATTTTGGAAGAAATAATAGGAGAGATAAAAGACGAATTTGATGATGAAGACATTGCCCATGCAAAAGTTGATGACTTCAACTATATTTTTGATGGGAAGATTATGATACATGATGTATGCAGGGTGATGGAACTGCCAATGGAAATCTTTGATGAAGTAAGAGGCGAAAGCGAATCGCTGGCAGGACTGGTATTAGAACTGGCAGGTGAAATACCTGCTGTAAATTTAGTTGTAGCAAGTGGCGATTTTGAATTTACAGTTTTAGAGGTTGAAAAAAACAGGCTTCGGAAAATTAAGGTTTCTATAAAACCCCATCCTGTTAAGAAAGTGTAGCTTTGAACGGAACAATTAAATAGGCTTGAAAAAATTACCTTCTGTTATTTTTTGTCAATTTTTAATCATTACAAAAAAACTGAAATATTTATCAGTTCCTGCCATGGTCTATGGTCTATCGTTTATGGTCTTGTTTTCATGCAACAGCGATTATACGCCAAAGCCAAGGGGATACTTTCGAATTCATTTTCCAAAAAAGGAATACCAGATATTTAATCAGCCGGGGTATCCTTACTCTTTTGAATATCCGGTTTACGCAAAGGTTGTAAAAGACAGCAGTTTTTTTGGTGAAGCCACAGAAAATGATTGGTGGATAAATATTGATTTCCCACAATTTAATGGACGTATTTACGTGAGTTATAAGGACCCCCGAAAGTACAAGTTAGACAAGTTGATAAACGATTCCTACAAATTGACTAATAAAAATACGGTTAAGGCATACAGCATTGATGACTCGCTCATTACAAATCCTAACAATGTGCACGGAATTTTTTTTAAACTTGGTGGCGATGTAGCCACTGCTAACCAGTTTTTTTTAACCGATTCTACCAAACACTTTCTCAGAGGTGCACTTTATTTTGACGCTACGCCTAATGAAGATTCTTTAAGTATAGTAAACCGCTTTTTAATAGATGATGTAAGGCATTTGATTAATACATTTAAGTGGAAGGAGTAAGAGTGCATTTCAAATTTAGCAAAGCTATAGTGGATTGTGGGGCATAAACTGCGGCAATTTGCGGCCGTTGGTATCATTATCTGCGATTAATAAGCGAAATGTTGAAATACAGTGAGTATAAACATTTACTAATAATATTTTTTTTTAGGTATAATTTTGTTCTCTAAAATTTAAACTCCCTTTAGGGCCCGGGGCATGATAGCAATTGATAATATACTCGTGAGTGACGAGGTTGTAGAAGAAAAATTTGTATGTGATCTTACTAAATGCAAAGGTGGTTGTTGCGAAGATGGAGATGCAGGTGCACCACTGGAAGTAGAAGAGCTTAATCACCTTATTAATGTGTATGAAGCTGTAAAAGTATATATGACAGCCGAAGGAATAAAGGAAATTGAAAAAGCAGGCAAATATATCTATAACCAGGAGTTTGGTTGGGTAACACCTACAGTGAATGGTAAGATTTGCGCTTATGGCTACCGCGATAAACAGGGCATAATAAAATGTGCAATCGAACAGGCATATAACGATGGCAAAATAAGCTGGAAAAAACCAATAAGCTGCCACCTTTTTCCTATAAGGATTAAAAAAAGCAATCGTGGACAAACCGAATATGTAAACTATGAACCCCGCAAAGACCTTTGTGCTGCTGCATGCAAACTGGGGAAAAAGCTAAAAGTTCCGGCTTATGTCTTTTTAAAAGAAGCGATCATAAGAAAGTATGGTGAGGAGTTTTACAAAAGCCTTGAGGCAACAGCAGAATACATGAAAGAAACCAGGTAAAATTTCTTCTGATGCAAAGTGAGCTTTTGTTGAAGCTTTTTGCTTTGGCTTTTCCCTAATGTCTTATTGACCTAATGCCTTATTAACCTAATGATTAAATGACTTTAATAATATGACCGAAACGGCACAATCATTCAAAGAAAAAAGTACCATTAAAGCACGTGACTATGAGCACAGGCAAAAGATTAATTTTAATATAAATAAATATAACGCTGTAGTACCTTCTGCAAAGCTGCAATTTACAGATATGATGGTTGCACGTGAAAGAGCAAAAAATGCAAAGTGGCGTGCGATTGAAACACTCGACCAGCAACTGGAACAATTTGAAATGCAGTTTACCAAACGCGGAGGCAAAGTCATTTGGGCAGAAACTGCCGAGCAGGCTTTAGACGAAATTGATAAGATTTGTAAAGAAAAGAACTGCAAGACTCTTGTGAAGAGCAAAAGCATGGTAACAGAAGAAATTCATCTTAATACCTTTTTGAAAAAGCAAGGCATCGAAAGCGTGGAAACAGATCTGGGCGAATACATTCAGCAGCTCGATGGTGAAGCACCTTATCATATTGTTACGCCTGCCATGCACAAAAGCAAGGAAGATGTTGCCAAGCTTTTCGCTGAAAAACTGGGAACGCCATTAAATCTGACACCCGAACAAATGACACAGGTAGCGCGTCATAAGCTCAGAGAAAAATTTATGCAGGCCGAAGTTGGAGTAACCGGAGCAAATTTTATCATATCAGACATCGGAGCAATAGCCATTACTGAAAATGAAGGCAATGGTCGTCTGAGTTGCGCTTTTCCTAAAACGCATATTGCAGTAGTAGGTATTGAAAAGGTGATCCCTACTATGACTGACCTCGGTTTGTTCTGGCCTTTACTTGCTACATACGGTACAGGACAGAAGGTAACAGTATACAATACTATTGTAACCGGCCCAAGACAGGAAGGTGAAACCGACGGCCCTGAAGAAATGTATGTAATACTGCTCGATAATGGTCGAACCAACCTTCTTGAAAATGCGAAAACAAGAGAGGCATTATATTGCATTCGTTGCGGTGCATGTCTTAATGCATGCCCGGTTTATAAAAACATTGGCGGGCACTCTTATGAAACGGCTTATAGTGGTCCTATCGGCAGTGTCATAACTCCTCATCTTAAAGAAATGGATGAATATAAGCATCTCAGTCATGCTTCTTCACTATGTGGAAATTGCACGGAGGTTTGCCCGGTAAGAATAAACCTGCACGAATTGTTGCTTGAAAACCGACATGAAGCAGTTGAATTTGGTATGGCATCTTTTGGTGAAAAAATGGCCTGGAAAGCCTGGAAAAAAGGCAGCCTCAGCCGTAAGATGATGAATATGGGAAGCGGTAAAATGAAAAACTGGGTCATAAACAAAATTTTTAAAGGTTGGACTGCTCATCGCAGCAATCTGAATTTTAGTGAAAAGACTTTTAACCAAATGTGGGAAGAGAGAAAAGGAAAGTAAAACTTTTATTAATCCTCTGATGCAGTTGCTTGTTTATACACCAAGGATTACTCCTCGTGTAGAATATATCTTTTCTACTTTACTAAATGCAATAGGGGTACAAAAATTTCAATTAACACAAGATGTTGAAATTTATAATAAATCCGATGGATTTAAAGTCAACTATTCAGCTGCTGCTGTTCCTGAAAATGCCCTTTGGATTGAACCTGTAAACCTTTTATTTGAAAATCAAATAAGAGAACAGAAAATAGAGGTTTTTAATTGGAATGAAACAAAAGCATTTTTTAAAACCTTTAATGGAGATTTACCCTTTGATATTTTCGCTGCTTCGTTTTATCTAATTACGCGTTACGAAGAATACTTGCCTCACAAGCTTGATATGTATGGGCGGTATGCTCATGAAAATAGCATAGCATTTAAAGAGGATTTTTTAAAATTGCCGCTGGTAAACATCTGGCTGCAGCAATTCACAAAACTGCTGCTTAAAAAGTTCCCATCCTTACACTTTACGCCCAAAAACTTTCACTTTCTTCTCACCTACGACATTGACATTGCATGGAGCTATCTGCATAAAGGATGGCTAAGAAATGCAGGTGGACTGTTTAAGTCGTTGATGAATAATAAATGGGAAATAGTCCAACAAAGAATAAAGGTTTTATTCGGTATCGAGAAAGATCCTTTTGACAGTTACAGATGGCTTGACGAGTTACATGAGAAACATCAGCTTAAGCCTATATATTTTTTTCTCTTAGCTCAACAAAACAAAGATTACGACAAAAATATTCCTCCTGAAAAAAAAGCATTACAAAAATTAATTCAATACCATAACTCTAAATATAATATCGGGATTCATCCCTCGTGGCAAAGCGGAGACAAGCATGAATTATTGAAAGAAGAGATTGGGATACTTGAAAAAATTATCGTTAAAAAGGTTCATAAAAGCAGGCAACATTATATTAGAATGACTTTGCCCGACACGTATAGGAGATTGATTGAAGCAGGTATTAGAGAAGATTATTCAATGGGTTATGGAAGCATAAACGGATTCAGAGCCTCTTACTGTTTACCATACAAATGGTACGATTTGCAAAAAGAAGAAACAACTTCTCTTACTATTTTTCCTTTTTGCTTCATGGATGCCAATTCCTATTACGAGCAACATTATACTGCCAAAGAAGCCTTAAACGAAATGGCCTATTATTACAAAATAACAAAAGAAGTAAACGGCCTCCTAATAACCATCTGGCACAACCATTTTCTTGGAACTGATAAGATGTTTGAAGGTTGGAGAGAATACAGAACCACGATTGACAGGATTCGTAGGGATTAAGTGGAAATAAAAACAAGGAGGATATTACTATCCGAGTTCTTTTTATTAAGCCACAGAGTCGCGGCGACACCAAGGGACACAGAGATTTGTTCAACCACTAAGACACAAGGAACACAAACAAGCACAAAGATTAAAACAGTTCTTATTTCCCACAAATCCCGGTTCAGACATTCCCACTCATCCCAATAATCTCGCCCATACCAGTTCAGAGGAATTAATGCCTGAAATGCCTCATTCCCGTAAAAACCATTGCTAAATTATTTTCTATACAATAGTCAATACTATCCTTATCTCTTATCGAACCACCGGGCTGAATAAATGCTTGTATCCCTTCTGCATGAGCAATCTGCACCGAATCATTAAAAGGAAAGAATGCATCTGAAGCCAATACCGCACCCTCTAAATCAAACTTAAATTGTTTCGCTTTTTCTATTGATTGACGCACGGCATCAATACGGCTGGTTTGCCCGCAGCCTTTGCCTACAAGTTGTTTATTTTTTACAAGCGCTATTGCATTACTTTTTAAATGTTTGCATACAATATTTGCAAACTTCAGGTCTGCCCTTTCAGATGTTGTAGTTTCTCTGCCTCCAACTTCGTTCCATTCTAAAAAATTTCCTATATCCTTGCCCTGTTTTAAAACTCCATTTGCGATAGCTTTAAATTGTTCTTTTGTTTCTACAGCGCCTTTCAGTTGCAAAAGAATCTTGTTCTTTTTCTTCTTTAATATTTCTAATGCTTCAGGTGTAAAATCATAAGCTATCAATACTTCAAAGAAAATTTCATTAATTGCCTCTGCAGTTGCTTTATCAATATCACCATTGCAAACCAATACGCCGCCAAAAGCACTTTCCGGGTCTCCTGCCAGCCCGGCATCCCATGCTTCTTTTATTGTTGGTCGCAATGCAATACCGCAAACATTGGTATGTTTTATAATCGCAAATGCCGCATCTGCCGGTTCGCCTTCTGTAGGATAAGCTGCAAATTCGTTAATCAATTCTATTGCCGCATCTATATCTACCAGGTTATTGTACGATATTCCCTTGCCATGCAGTTGTGTAAAAACTTCACTTAAATCTCCCTCAAAAAATGCCTTTTGATGTGGATTTTCACCATAACGCATAGCTTGTTTAGCCACTTCACCACCAACCGAAACGGTTTTATCAGGATTAAAGTAATTACTGATAGCAATATCATATTTCATCACAACTTCAAAAGCCTTAGCCGCAAACTGCTTACGTTGCTCAAGTGATGTCTCGCCTTTTTGCTCAGCAAGCAATTGCTCCAGCGCTGAATAATCATCTTTTGCAGCAATCACCACAAGGTCTTTAAAATTCTTAGCTGCAGCCCGTATCATCGAAGGTCCGCCAATATCAATTTTCTCAATTATCTGCTTTTCATCGTTAGTAGATGCAAGCGTTTCTTCGAATGGATACAAATCAACAATCACCAAATCAATTTCAGAAATATTGTATTGCTTCATTTCCTGCATATCCTGCTCCAGGTCGCGCCGTCCTAAAATGCCACCAAACACAGCAGGATGTAATGTCTTGACTCTTCCTCCTAATATGGAAGGATATGTTGTCAAACTTTCCACAGCAATACATGAAATACCAAGGTCTTTAATAAATTTTTCCGTTCCACCGGTTGAATAAATCGTTATTCCCAACTCATGCAGCTTTCGTGCAATTGTATCCAAACCTTCTTTATAAAAAACTGAAATAAGCGCAGATTGTATTTTCTTTTGCATGACTTTCCAAATTATATGTGTAGTTTTTAAGTTACCGGCTGAGGGACTCCGGTTAAACTTTTGTTGCGACGCTCCGTTCGACTTAAGTAATTCTATTAACCATTTTCCATCTTTTGATTTTAATTTTTCTTCAAATAACGAAATATCTAAAACAGCTAATTATTTTTTTCCAATAATCCCCAAAATCCTATAAATCGTGGTTCAGACAAATCCATTTCAAACGCACCCTCATCAGGTGTTGAATGATGGCGCAAATGTAAGCTGTCGCAATCTTTTTTCCATTGGTTGATTTTCCAGGTACTGTTAGATGCGTCAAAAACATATTGCTTACAATAGAAAACTTTGGTAAGTTCAGAAATATAAAGGCGCGGATTATGAGATACTATAATTAAATCAATTGGAATTTTAGCTTGCGATTCAAATACAAAAGGTTTATCAATTAATAATATTCTTTTGTCTCGAAATTGAACAAAAGGAAAACTAATATATAAATCCGCCAGGTTATTCGCAACATTTATTCTATTCAAAGTCCTTGCTGGCTTTAAATGAAAATTTCTTAAATAGGCATCATTAAGCAAAGCTGTATGACCGACAAAAGCGTATTGTTTTCCGGAAATAAAATCAATAGCATTATGCTGAGGTATATTATAAACAATCATTTTCTGCTGTTGTCTTAAAATAGAGTTTTCAATACTATCAATTATAACAAAAATCACCAGCGCAGCTACTCCCGCAAATAATGCTGGTTTTGTTTTATTCAACAACCAATAGCAAATACCAATAATAAAGACATATAACAAGATTGTTTCAGCAAGATTGTTTTGAATACCCTCGTAAACAGCAAAAGGGAAACCGTTAATCCACTCTATAAAATTATTCATTAAAGCAAGCAAGGCAGTTGTTATAAAACCAACAAATTTGGCAATGACAGGTACAAAAGATGTCGTCAGCAATGCAAATTCAGCAAATAATATAACAGTTGACAATGGAACAGTTATACAATTTGTTATTAAGAAAAGGTTTGGAAACTGGTGAAAAGTATAAAGGATAATGGGCAGCGTAAGTATTTGTGCAGCAATAGTAACAGAGGTTAACTTCCAGAAAAAATCAATTATTTTGTTTTGAATATAAAACCAGTTATAAACAGGTTTAGCGAATGCGATAATGCTGATGACTGCAGCATAAGAAAGTTGAAATCCTGCATCCCACAAATAATACGGATTATAAAACAACATTACAAATGCGGAAGCAGCAAGCGTATTGTAAATAGAAGATTTTTTATCAATGGTTTCGCCTAAAACAATAAAAGAAAACATGACCGCCGAACGAACAATGGAAGGCACCCCACTGGCAAGCAAAGTAAATATCCATAACACTGCCAATATAATAACAGGCTTAATCCATTTAATCCCCCGTGTTCTTTTAAAAGGTTTTAGAAGCCAGACAAGAGCCATGTAAATTATTCCTAAATGCATACCGGAAATAGCAATGATATGTACGACACCTGTATTGCTGTAAGCCTGTACGAGGTCTTTGTCTAAATCGTTCCTATAACCAATCAGTAAAGCTTCTGCGACACCAGCTTCCCGGTCTCCTGTTATGTATTGCTGTAATTTTTGTATAACTATACTGCGAAGATTAAACAACCAATTTTTAAAAGCATTTGCCTTTTTTGTTTTTGTTATTTGATATTCGTACGATTTTAAAAATACCTGGTGATATATATTTTGGAATGCGACGTATTGTTTATAATTAAAACTACCTGGGTTACCTGAATTTTTTATCAGCTGAAAAGGTTTGTAAAACAATACTTGTGAACCGTATTTTATTTCAGGCATGCTGCTGTCTTTACTAAAGTAAACAAGCACATTTCCAGTTGCATCTTTCCATTCACCCTTACTATTTATTGCTTCGACAGAAGCTTCAGCTTTATATGTTTTGGCTTTTTCCACCAGAGGTTCCTTTATTGTTGCTAAAACCGCCATGCTGTCTGTGCTATAGTTTCCTATCCAGTCGGGTTCTTCACTGATGTCTTTGTTATAAATAACGAATGCACCGGTTACAACAAGTAAGAGATTTATAGAAATGCCCGGTATCCAGCGATAGGTGTATTTTACTGCAAAAGGAAGCCAGAAAAAGATAACTATTATAGAAGCAATAAATCCTCCAACAGCTAACAGAATAAGAGGAGAAAAACCACATATCCATTGAATTAATATGCCTGCTATGAAGGGAATAATAAGCCTGATAAAAGGCATTGATTTCCAAAAGTATGGTTGATAATGGTTAGGCATACAAATAGCAGGAAGCTGGTTTGAAAGTTACATTACTGTTTCAATTATCCTGCTACAATTATAAAAATAAATTGATTAAAGATGTAAAACTTCTTACTGTAAACCTACATAATAAAGTGCCTTATAGAATTTTTTTAAATTTCTCTTGACAATATCATTTTTGACTCCTACCTTTGTTAACTGAATGGTTAAACCGTATGGATAATATAGATATAACGACAGAAAAGAAGATACTGGAAGCAGCTAAGAAGATTTTTTTAGCCAAAGGATTAGACGGGGCACGCATGCAGGATATAGCGGATGTAGCGGGTATTAATAAAGCAATGCTTCATTACTATTTCCGCAGCAAGGACAAGTTATTTGAACAGATTTTTGCAGAAGTAGCAGGACATTTTTTACCGAAGATTATAGCAATATTTGAATCGGATAAAACTGTGTTCGAGAAAATTGAAACATTTTGTAATGAATATATAAGCCAGGTAATACAAACACCCTACGTCCCTATTTTTATTTTAAATGAAATCAATCGTCATCCGGAAGAGTTTTTAAGAAAAGTTTTTGGTAATAGAATGCCGCCTGTTGATAAGCTGATAAAGCAACTGGAAAAAGAAAAAAAACAGGGAATTATTAAAAAAGTCGAACCATTGCAATTATTGCTAAACGTAATGTCGCTCTGCATTTTTCCTTTTGTTGCACGGCCTATGATACAATTGGTTACCGGAATGGATAGAACTCAATTTAATGCATTGATGGAACAGCGAAAAAAAGAAGTTGCAAGACTTATTATTGACTCAGTAAAAAAATAAATTTTTTTATGCCTCAATTAACGAAATGGTTAAATAATACGGTTAAAGCTTTTTTAGGCTTTACTATATTATTTCATTCTTTGATTTTAAATGCGCAGGATAAAAATTATTTATCCTTGCAGGAGGTCTATAAGTTGTCTGAGCAGAATTATCCGGTAATAAGGCAAAAGGGTCTGATAGAACAGACAGAAGACCTTACGCTAAAAAACCTCTCTTCAGGCTTTCTTCCTCAATTGTCATTTAACGGACAAGCAACTTACCAATCAGATGTTACAAGGGTTGATATTCCTCTTCCAAATATAAAAGTGCCATCTCAAAGCAAAGACCAATACAAGGTGGTGGCCGATGTAAGTCAATTGATTTATAATGGAGGTTTGATAAAAGAACAAAAGAATATTCAGCAATTGAATTCTTCTGTTGAGGAACGGAGAGCAGAAGTAGAATTATATGCATTGAAGAACCGTATTAACCAGATTTATTTTAATATGTTATATCAGGACCAGTTGCTAAAGCAAAATGAATTATTATTGAAAGATATACAAACAGGTATAAATAAGATACAGCAACAGGTAAATAATGGTACTGTTCTTCGCTCCAACCTTCAGGTACTACAGGTGCAAATGTTACAAACACAGCAAAAAGCAATTGAAATCAGAAATACAAGAAAGGGATTAACAGATGCACTTTCTTTATTTATAAATCAACCAATTAATGCAACAGAGCAGTTACAAATACCTGTTGCAGAAATATCTTTTGATACTCTCATTGTCCGTCCTGAGGTTAAGTTATATGAGAACCAGGCGAAGGCATTAATAGGTCAACGAAAACTAATTGATGCGAGAAATTTACCCAAAGCCAGCGCCTTTGTACAAGGCGGTTATGGAAAACCAGCGCTTAATTTATTGTCAAATAATTTTGACTTCTTCTACATTACTGGCGTAAGGTTAAACTGGTCATTAGGGAGTTTGTATAATTCAAAAAGAGAAAAGAACCTGTTGGATATAAACAGGCAATCTGTAGAAATACAAAAAGAAACTTTCCTGCTGAACACACATTCGCAACTAAAGCAACAGAGAGCAGAGATTACAAAGTTTGCCGAATTGGTAGCATCAGACCAGGCAATTATTGAACTGCGAAGTAAAATAACAGAAGCAGCAAAAGCACAGTTGGAAAATGCAGTTATAACAGCAAATGATTATTTGCGTGAAATAAATGCTGAGGATGCAGCAAGGCAGGCCTTAGCAACGCATCAGTTACAATTGTTACAGGCGCAAATTAATTATCAACTTACAGCCGGTAAATTATAAAGTATTTTATGAGAAATCTATTCTTACCATTATTTATAATTGTTTTCTTTTTTGGGTGTAACACAAAGAAAGAAACACTTGATGCTTCAGGAAGTTTTGAGGTAGATGAAGTTATTGTTTCATCTGAACTTAGCGAGCAAATACTAACTTTTAACGTGAATGAAGGTGATTCCTTAGCTGCGGCGCAGGTTGTAGGAACTATTAATTCTGTTAACCTTGATTTGCAAAGAGCGCAAGTAGAAGCAAGTATACAGGCGCTTTCAGAAAAAACATTAAACGCGGCTCCGCAAGTAAAGTTATTAGAAGACCAGTTAGCTGTGCAGCAATCGCAATTGGATAACCTGTTACATGAAAAAGAAAGAACAGAACGATTGGTAAAAGCTGATGCCGCAACCGGAAAGCAACTCGATGATATTAATGCACAAATTGACGTAGTGCGTAAACAAATGAATGCAACACAACAGCAAATTGCGGTGCAAAAAAGTACGACGTTAACATCCAACCGCAGTATTCTTAGTGAACGAAAGCCATTACAAAAAAGAGCTGCTCAATTAGAGGAACAGTTATCGAAATCTAAAGTCATTAACCCAATAAGTGGGATTGTTATAACTAAATATGCCGAACAAGGTGAAGTAACATCACCCGGAAAAGCTTTGTACAAAATAGCAGACCTTTCAGAGATGACTCTGCGGGCTTATGTCACAGGAATTCAGCTTGCGCAAATAAGATTGAACCAGCAGGTAAATGTATTAATTGATAATGGAGCAAATGATTATAAAACTTATCCGGGAACTATTACATGGATATCGGACAAGGCAGAATTTACGCCTAAAACTATTCAGACAAAAGAAGAAAGAGCCAATCTTGTTTATGCTGTAAAAATAAAAGTAAAAAATGACGGGTATTTAAAAATAGGAATGTTTGGTGAGGTTAATTTAATTAAAAATAATAATGGGAAAAGCTGAATAAACATCAATAGAAAGCTCAAGCCGCATGGCTGGGTCATTGCAACAGGACTCCATAAGCTTTTTTCAAAAACGGCTGCGCATGTTTTTGAATGCCTTCGCAAAGCGCTCGGCACCAAACCTTATGTCCTTATGCAATGACTGTTGTCTGAAACTTTTTTTGCTAAGTTGACTGAGTGGGAAATACCTGGCTAATGGGAAAAATCTTTTATAAACTTTATTAACCTAAAAACTATAAAACAATCAATAGTGACCGCAGTAGCCGTACATAACCTCAGCAAATTGTATACAACAAAAAAGGAAACACTGAGAGCAGTTCAGGAGGTTTCTTTTGATGTAGCGCGGGGAGAACTTTTTGGTATCATCGGTCCTGATGGTGCAGGCAAAACTTCTCTGTTCCGCATGCTTACAACATTGCTGTTACCTGATGGCGGCTCTGCCATGGTTGACGCTTCTGATATTATTAAAGATTACAAAATTATACGTCAAAAGGTTGGTTATATGCCGGGCCGTTTTTCACTTTACCAGGACCTAACAGTTGAAGAGAACTTAAATTTTTTTGCTACTATTTTTAATACAACTGTACAGGAGAACTATAATTTGATTAAAGACATTTATGTTCAAATTGAGCCTTTTAAAAACAGAAGGGCAGGCAAACTATCGGGAGGAATGAAACAGAAGCTTGCCTTGTGTTGTGCGCTTATTCACCGGCCCGTTGTATTGTTTTTAGATGAACCCACAACAGGTGTAGATGCAGTTTCACGAAAAGAGTTTTGGGATATGCTGCAACGGTTAAAACAACAAGGTATTACCATTTTAGTTTCTACGCCATATATGGATGAAGCAGCTTTATGTGACCGAGTAGCCCTGCTGCAAAGTGGTAAAATATTATCTACCGGAACACCTGCTAATATTATCAACTCGTTTGCAAATACAATACTTGCTGTAAAATCTGAGAAGATGTTTAAATTATTGCATGATTTGGAAGAGTGGCAAGGCGTGGAAGACAGTTATTCTTTCGGAGAATATCATCATGCAGTTATGAAGAAATATTTTAGCGAAGAACAACTACAAAAATATCTTGAAGGGAAAGGTCATAAAGATTTGCATATTCATTTGACACAACCAAATATAGAAGATTGCTTCATGCAATTAATGCAGAACTAATGGAAGCCGAAAACATCATAACAACAAAAGAATTAACCAAACGCTTTGGAGATTTTACGGCAGTAGATTCCATTTCATTTGATGTGCGCAAAGGAGAAATATTTGGTTTCCTAGGCGCAAACGGTGCAGGAAAAACAACTGCCATGAGAATGTTGTGCGGGCTTTCAAAACCAACATCGGGCAAAGCAACAATTGCAGGTTTTGACATTTACCGAAATACAGAAGAGATTAAAAAAAGCATTGGTTATATGAGCCAGAAGTTTTCTTTGTACGAAGATTTAACGGTGAAAGAAAACATTAGGTTTTATGGAGGGATTTATGGAAAGAGTAATGCTTTTATCAAAGAGAAAACTGCCTCCCTGCTGCAGCAACTTCACCTGCAAAATGAAGCTGATAAGCTGGTAGGCGCATTACCATTAGGATGGAAACAAAAGCTTGCTTTTTCTGTAGCCATATTTCATGAACCTCAAATTGTTTTTTTAGATGAGCCAACAGGCGGAGTAGACCCATTAACCAGAAGAGAATTTTGGAATTTGATATATGAGGCATCAGAAAGAGGTATAACCATTTTTGTAACCACCCACTACATGGATGAAGCAGAATATTGTAACCGGGTATCTATTATGGTTGACGGTGGAATCGAAGCATTGGATACCCCCACAGGTTTAAAATCAACTTATAATGCAGCAACTATAGATGAGGTGTTTCTGCAGTTGGCGAGAAAGGCAAAGAGAATGGATGTCTGAACCATGATTTATAGGATTTTTGGGATTAGTGGGAATAAAAAGTTGTTTTAATCTTAGTGCTTCTGGTGTCTTTGTGGTTCAAAAAATTCTTTGTGTTCCTCCCTGTCGCTGTTCCTCTGTGGTTCAAAAAAAAACCACGATTGATTGGATTTTAAAAAGATTAGGAAATATGAAAAGTGCTTAAATCTTTGCGCTTCCTGGAGTCTTAATGCCTTTGTGGCTAAAAAAACAGAATTATGAAACAATTCTTATCATTCGTAAAAAAAGAATTCTTCCACATCCTTAGAGATAGGAGAACATTATTCATTCTACTTGGAATGCCCATTGTTCAGATTATCATTTTTGGGTTTGCACTTACGAATGAAGTAAAGAATGCAAAGTTTGCAGTCCTCGACCAATCGCAGGACATAGCAACAAAAGAGATTATTAACGAATTAAACGCCAGCCGCTATTTCGACCTTGCACAATCTGTAAAAAGCTATAAAGACATTGAGCAACTTTTTAGAAGAAGCAAAGTAAAATTAGCAGTAGTTTTTCCACCTTCTTTTAATAGTGAGTTGCTGCATTTCAACACTACACAAGTGCAGCTTGTTGCCGATGCTTCCGACCCTAATACTGCTACTACATTAACAGGTTATGCCACTACAATTATCGAAGATTACCAGCAAAGATTATTGCACGATAAAAAGCTGCCTTATACCATTAACACAACCGCAAGAATGCTTTACAATCCACAGCTAAAAGGAGCTTATAGTTTTGTGCCCGGAGTAATGGCTATGGTGCTGATGCTGGTTTGCACCATGATGACTGCAATAACTATTGTGCGCGAAAAAGAAACCGGAACAATGGAAATAATGCTTGTATCACCCATACAGCCATTAAAGATTATTATAGCAAAAGCAGTTCCTTACCTGTTGTTATCCATTATAAATATTGCCAGCATTTTACTGCTAAGTGTATTTGTTCTCGATGTACCGATAAAGGGAAGCTTGTTGCTTCTTTTAAGTGAAGGCATCTTATTTACAATAACCTGTTTATCGTTTGGTTTACTCATTTCGACAGCAACAGATTCGCAACAAACGGCTATGTTTATTTCATTAACAGGTATGTTTTTACCAACTGTTATGTTAAGTGGTTTTATGTTTCCTATTGAAAACATGCCCCTGCCCTTAAGGCTTATTTCCAATCTTGTTCCGGCTAAGTGGTTTTATAGCATTGTAAAATCGGTGATGATAAAAGGATTAGGCTTCGGCAATGTGCTGAAAGAAACATCCATACTGGCAGGTATGACAATCGGGTTGTTGGCGCTAAGCATTAAAAACTTTAAAATCAGGCTGCCATGAGAACACTTCGGTTTTTGTTACAAAAAGAATTTAAGCAGGTTTTTCGTGATCCTGCAATTCTCCGAATCATATTTGTTGTGCCTGTTTTGCAATTGCTGGTGCTGCCGTGGGCAGCAGACTATGAGGTAAAAAATATTAAACTGGTAGTGGTTGACCACGACCATAGTGATTATACACGCCGGTTTGTTTCTAAAGTAACAGCATCCGGCTATTTTTTGTTAGATGGGTACACTTCATCTTATAAAGAAGCTGCACAACAAATAGCAGATGACAAAGCCGACATTGCAATTGAAATTCCTGCTCACTTTGAAAAAGATCTGGTCAGGGAAAATGAAGCGCCGCTTTTCCTGGCAGTCAATGCTATCAATGGAGTAAAAGCAGTGCTGGGAGCAGCTTATCTTCAAAGCATCATCCAGGATTTTAACAACGAAATCCGTACAAAGTGGATACAGATGCCAAGGTTCTCTCCCGAACCCAATATTGAAGTTGTTTCCTCTAACTGGTTCAATCCGTTAATGAATTATAAATGGTTTATGGTGCCGGGTATTTTAGTGGTATTGGTTACCATGGTAGGCTCATTTTTAGCATCGCTGAATATTGTAAAAGAAAAAGAAATAGGCACCATTGAACAGATAAATGTAACGCCTGTAAAAAAATATCACTTCATATTAGGCAAGCTCATTCCGTTTTGGATACTCGGTCTCATAATACTATCTATCGGGCTTCTTATTTCATATGTGGCTTATGGCATCGTTCCGGCCGGCAGTCTTGTAACCATTTATATATTTGCTGCTATTTATTTACTGGCAGTGCTTGGTTTAGGTTTATTGGTGTCTACCTTTTGCAGTACTCAACAACAGGCCATGCTCATTTCATTTTTCATGATAATGATTTTTATTTTGTTAGGCGGACTGTACACACCGATAGAAAGCATGCCTGTATGGGCACAATGGATAACGAAATTCAACCCTGTTTCTTACTTTATTGAAGTAATGCGGCTGGTAATTTTAAAAGGGAGCAGCCTTGCCGATATTCTGCCGCAGATTGGTATCATTCTCTTATTTGCTTTTGTATTGAATAGCTGGGCGGTTATTAATTATAGGAAGAGGGCGTAATTTGCAATATATTTGAGGTAAACATTTTTTTATGGAACCAACCGAAATAAGAGAAAAACTTCATCAATATATTGATTTGGCTGCGCAGGCAATACAAATTTGAATTAGATGATGCCGTAGCGGCAGCAACAGCCATTTACTTAGACCTTCCATTTATTAGTGGAGATAAAAGCTTTAACAAAGTAACAGAATTACAACTTACCTTGTATACTCCATAAGCTGTCTAAACATTTTTGCCAATCAAATTTTCCTGTATTTATTTTCCATTATCTTCTCGGTTATTTGTGCATCCGCTGCCTTCTTAGCAGGACAATGTTTAGAAAAAAGTTCTGACACTACAGCCCGGATGTTTGCTATTTTAGCTTTTGGCATTAGCCTTTGGGCATAAAGAACACTTTAGCTTTCTTAAAAGCGCCAAGCTTTATGAATATGAAATACAATGAGATTAGCAAGTGGAAATTACTCATGCTACGACGTAAGAGCACTTATTCGTTGATTGTTGAAGGAAAAAAGATTGTTTTTAATATTTCTATTAAAAAATTCCCAAGAACCTTTTTTTATGATAAACGTTATGAAGATCCTTTTCAAATAAAGTGTATGGATCGTCATAAAACTTAATAAAATCAGGTACACTTACCTGGCCTGGAAAAGGAGCATAAAAATGTGTAGGACTCCTTACATCATTTCGCCAGACCAGTACATACGCCAGTTCCAAACCATGACCTTTCATTACTTTTAATAAGGTATTTGTCCACCAGGTAGGGTTGGGAATAGTCTCAAGACCTGTTTCGGTAAAAGCAGCTAGCTTTCCTGCTTTGATGGCATAATCAGATACAATTTTCAACTTTTTGGTTGCTGCTTCAAGATCATATTGATCCCGCCCCATATCTCCATAATTATCTACACCTACCATATCAACATATTCATCGCCGGGGTACCTGTCAAGATACTGTTCCTCTGTAATAAATTTGTTATCAGGCGAAAAAGCATAAATGAAATTATGAACATGCATGCTATCTCTTAAATAGGTAACTGTAAAACGCCAAAGTGTAACAAATTCTTCTTTAGTGCAATGAGGCTTACCCCACCAAAACCAGCCTCCGTCAAATTCGTGATAAGGCCTGAAGATCATTGGCACCAGCTTTCCGTCTGCACCTTTCAAACGGTTGGCAAATTCCCCAATTCCCTTAAGAATTTCTTTGTATTTTTCATGCGTTTCGCCACCAGGTATAATGTACTTTACAGCCGGAAGTGAAACGGAATCTACCCAATTAAAACCACCTTTTGAAACAGGATTAGGAAAATGCCAGGCAACTGTTGTAACTCCTCCCCTATTGTAAGTTTCAATTACATTTTTTTCTACCTCGTCTTTAGTCTTTTTAACAGATTCCGGGGACGCCGAAGTGAAGCCGCTAAAATCTACTCCAATAACTGCCGGGTGAGATCCAGTAACTGATTTTACATCAGAACGACCTGTTTCCCCTGCCCATCCATGTCCATATTGTGTTGCATGCTGATGGCCAAAAAGTGTATGGCCTTTTGATAATTTTTTAAGATTGTTATATAAAGCTTTGGTTTCTTTCGTCGCTTCTGCATCAATGGGTTTGTTTCTCTGTGCTTTTACAACTTCTGAAAATGTTAGAGCAAAAATTAGTAACAATACAAGAAATTTTTTCATACGGTATGTAAGCTTTTATAAATTTTTGCTCTCAAGATATGCTGCTCACATCTATTATCAAAAGGGTTTTACATATTAACTGCATAAGTTCCTCTCAAAAAAATTTTTCTTTATTTTCATCAATGTTGCAGCCTATGATGTTTCTTCAATTATTATTTGCCTGGAAACTTATGCCTGAAACAAAAGGAAAATCATTAGAACAGATTCAAAAAGATTTAAAAATTAGAAAATTATTTATTAGTAATGAAAAATAAAGGTCCTCTGAGAATGTATTCGGTTGTCAGGTTTAGATAAACGTACTATTTAAAGACAATCAAACAATTTCGAACTATAGCCCTGATAAGACAACCCGCACTTTGTCTCTGTTAATTTTAGAAATTGGTATTTGATCACCATTGTCTAACAAAAGTATTCCACCGTCTTCTTTTATCCAGCTTTTTACAAAGCGCTTGTTAATCAGGTGACTTTGGTGGGTACGTATAAAACTATGGGGCTGCAGAAGATCTGCATATTCTTTTAAAGCCTTAGAAACTAAAATTTTATCTCCGTTGGTTAAAAAGAAAAAAGTATAGGTATTAGCTGCTTCACAACGAAGAATATGATCAATGATAACATATCTTATTTCTTTTTGTTGAGGTAAGGCAATTTTTACGGGCAGTGACATATCTTTTTTAAGATGACGCAGTAAAAAGTCTAATTGCTGATTAGATTGTTTGCTTTTGACTTTTACTTCTGCTTTAGCTACAGCATCAATAAGTTCATCTATATCCACAGGTTTTAAAAGGTAATCCAGTGCTGCAAACTTGATAGCCTGAATGCCATAATGATCGAATGCTGTTATAAAAACTACTTCAAAACTCTTTACTTCAATTGACTTCAACAAATCAAAACCAGAATCCTGACCAAGTTGGATATCCAGAAACAACAGATCCGGTTTGTGCATGTCAATCAGCGTGGTTGCTGTTGCCTTGTTTTTAGCATAGCCTATTACATTAATTTCAGGGCAGTGCCTGGATAATAAGGCTTGTAAATTCTCTATATTAGCTAGTTCATCATCAACTATAATTGCCCGCATAATTTATAACCATTGAAATAATGTAACTGTTACTGTTGTATTCAAAGGTTCCGACTTTATATCAAGTGTAATTGCAGAACCTTTATAAATGCTGTTTAACAAGGCTATCCGGTTTTTAGTAAGTGTTAAACCTAAACCATTACCCGCTTGACTGATGTCAAATCCTTTTCCATTATCTGTTATAAAAATAATTAAATCTTTATCCCTTTGGGTCATCTTTATATTTATAATACCATTTTCACCTAATTCTGCTATTCCATGCTTTACTGCATTTTCTACTATTGGCTGTAACAGCATCGCCGGAATTTCAGTATTGGCCAAATCAAGTTGTGAATCAAACTCTATAGAGTATTTAAAACCAAAGCGTAATTGCTCCATTTGTAAATAATCATCAAGGAGTGCCTTTTCCTCTGTTAAGCTTATTAAATCATTATTATTTAATACACTTCTGGTTAACCTGGCAAATTTGGTAAGATACCTGTTAACCTGGTCAGGTTCATTTTTGTTCATTAAATTTTGTATCCCGGATAAGGCATTAAACATAAAATGCGGGTTTAGTTGCGACCGTACTGCACCCAATTGCATTTGTGCATAATCCTTTTGCTGTTGCTCTGCAAGAAGTTTATGCTTATTGTTTCTTTTTATAAAATAAATAACCAAACCGGCAATAACACATGCTGCAATTAAAATAATTACGATCCCTACCGACATCTCTTTTTGGGAAAACGTCATTGCTGACTTTAAGACAGTAAAATGAATTTTTGTGGCGATCGATGGAAAGGACTTAGCATTAAAGCCAGAAGATAATTGCGGCGTGATAAATATTTCATAATCTCCGGGATCACTAAAGTAGGAAGCATCTACCAGCAAATATGGATATACGATATTCTCAGGTCCAGTAATGTATCCATAATTCCAGTTATTAGAAATGTGGTAATTTTTACCTGATGATAATTTTTTTAAATAAACATGATAAATAAAAGTCAGATCAGAAGGTTTGATGGAAAGTAGAATACTGGTAACATTTACAGTATCATGAATTTTAAATTTAAAGCCGTCTTTCTCATTCTCCATATGAAAAACTGCCTGACCTTTTCTAGTGGTTATTCCCTTAAGGGTTAGAAAAAGTTCGGCAGGTTTGATTGGTTTATTGTAGATAGTTACAGTAACAACCTTGTTTCTTTCAGTAATTTTATATATTTCAACAGTTAGCGTTTTGTTGTCAACGCTGAATTTGCCCAAATCTATACTTTCCAGCCTATCAATATTATGCAATTTTACCCCGCTTTTCAGTGTGGCATCTGAAAACAGCCAGTGAATATTATCTTCAATAATACTATACCTAAAATACTTAGCACTATCTTCAGGAACGGATAGGAAAAGGCCGATTTCTTTTGTCCCTTCCAGGAACACGAAGTTGGTCAAAGGCTGATTTGGAATAGTGTTCTGATATTCTATCCATTTTGTGTTTTTGTCAATAGTTAATGCCAACCCTCTATGTGGTGTGGATTTAGAAGCACTGTAATAAACCGAATTGCCGAAAAGAATTTTAGAAGTATTAATAGTTTTGTTTTGTGCCCAACAATACATAGTAAAGGCCAAAGAAATGATGATGAAGAGTAGCTTTTTCATTTAAAGTTGATTGCTTTATGTAAAGCTGCAACTCAAATATCGGTTGTAATAAACTGAATTAGTAAACCTTTTAAGGCACTTAGTATTTGGTAAAGTCTGAGCAGAATATAGATTAATTATTCCCTGTCTGTAGCTCGTTGGGGGAAAATGTATTTATGAAAAGAACTATCTCACTCTTTTGATACGTGACGCACTGCAAAGGCGAAAATGACAGAGGGACACCATTATCAAAAAATATCCTGATTGGCATCACTATAGGTTATTTGCTAAGTCCAATTGGATTTATCATTACTCTGCCTTTTTAAACAATTGTTCATAATGGGCTGAAGGTTCAAAGATGCCTCCGCTTTCATCATAAAAAGATTTGTCAGTCAGATATACTCCATTGCGGGTTTGCGTCCATTTAGCTCCTGCTTTTGGATGATAGGTCATCATGGTATCCCAGTTTTTATAATATTGATGACCATTGGTTTCCTGTAAGCCAATACCGATGTTGGCGAATGGTTGCAAACGGGCAGCCACACACTTGTTCCATTCTACAAGGATCGGGTTTACGGTTAAGTCAGCACAAAAACAAGTGATCTTTTTTTCGTATGCAAGCTGCGTAATTTTCATGGTCATGCTCAGGGTTTTGGCTACGGCTTTTACTGCAATTGCTTTATAACCCTGTTCAATGCGTTTAGCGGCATCTTCTACCGTGTGGGCACTTTCATCGGCAGCAATGGTTACGCCCATGTCACCCACATACATATCATTTCTTTCTCCGAAAGGTTCTTCTATCACCGCAATCTGTTCGAAGGCTCCTATCTTTTTAGCATGGTCAAGGAAACGAAGGAGTGTTTCTTTTTCATCATATCTTTCATTGGCGTCGAAATAATATGGAATCTTTCCGTTTTTTGTATAAGGAGTTTCGTAGTGTCCAACGGCCGAATGAACGGCAGACAGGAAGGCAATATCCTTTTCAAGCATTTCTTTTTGGGTACCTGCTGAACCTGTCTTGAGCTTCATAATAAAATATCCCGCATCTGCGGCGGCTTTAATTTTTTCGATTTTTGCCCCTACGCTGAATGACGGCATACTTGCCACCTTATCATGCCGGTAGGACAAACCAGGTTTGCAGGCAGAAGGGATCAGGTCGTCGAACCTGTTGATTTTATTTTCCTTTGCATATAATAACCACACAGCATTATCCACACATACCAGAGAGTTTAAGGCAAAAGTTTTTCTCAGGTCAGGATTACCTGTTATTTTTTTACCATAAGCATATATTTCGGGCAGCAGATCATTCTGTAATTGGATGGGATCGGTAAATGAGCTCCCTTTCATCATTTCTAATGCCCTTTCGCTCATGGCATACATCAAAGCATTACCACCGCTCTCTGAATGTGCAGCAAATACTTTTGAATCAGACCAAAGAATTCCCTGCGTTCCAAGGCCTATCGTACTGATACCTGATTCTCCTTCAAGCCGGGCCGCTGTTTGCCAGGCTTCGGTTATAGCGCTGCCTTTAAAACGATAAGGAGTAAGAGGTTCCCGCTCAAAATTAGAATCAACCCTTTTAATACTGATCTTTGAAGTTTGCTTCTTCCTGCTATCAAAGGGTTGAAAACCGGATGGCAATTCCACCATAGTCAAAGGCATGAGTGCTCCCGTACGATTCAAAAATTCTCTTCGGCTAATCTTCTTGCTCCCTTTTTGCATATTGCTCTCTTTTATAATTTATCCGGGAATATTGTTTAAAGTGTACCAGGCTTCGGAAGACCAAAGAGATTGACCGCTCGCGCTTTGAATATCATTCGGCAACCTGAAATAAATAACATGTTTTTTTTTAAAACCCGCGATTTCCAGGTAAACGCGTTTCCCATCCTGTGATATAGTAGATCCGGTGATCTTCAATTTTTCCAAATCCTTCTTTGGGCCACCATAATCTTCAGTAGGAAGATACCACCATTGTTGTATTAAAAAGTCAGATTCAGCTATTTTTGCACCCGGTTTCAGCGGTTCAGTAAATTCTATTTCAAAACCACGTGGTTTTGCCCGGACAGCCAGCATTTCAAACGTTACCTTTCCATTGTATTTCATTCGTTGAAGGCCGTATTGTTTTTCTTTCCAGCTCCAGCCACCAACCATCCCTATTTCACCAAGATATAGCGCCCCATCAGGTCCCCGGCAAAGACGATTCACTCCTGCTTCCAAACCCTGGGTAAAACGAAATACAGCGCCCTGGTACTCACCATTTATTTTTTCGAGAAAATCCCTTGATAATCCTCCATGAGTCACATCTCCATGAAGCATTTGTCCTTTATAAGGTCCTTCCTGCATTAATATGGGTTGAGAGGGAGAGTTGGCTATTTCATCTTCCGGCAACCAAATGGCTGGCTGCGCCACCGACGGTAATACTGCAACAGAATCCGGAACTCCCCAACGCTGTCCATGATAATCTCCCTTTTTTATATGGATCAGCTTATTAGCCGGAACCCATTCTCCCTGGTTTTCACACACAAAAATTTCCCCCTCGGGACCCAGCCCAATTCCGTTTGGTTGGCGCAAACCAAAATTGATCGCTTCATACTTACCATCCATGCCGATCTTTATTGTTCTTCCACGATCCCGTTGTTGTTTTTCATCAGACATAAGCCGCATAGCCAAAGAAAGATTTGCATAGAAATACCCGTCTTTATAAACAAGCCCAAAGGCAAATTCATGAAAATCACCGGAGATACCCCACGAATTACAGACCGTTCGATACTCATCAATAATTTCATCACCATCCAGGTCGATTAACTGGGTTAGTTCAGGCTTCTGTAAAACAAATATTTTTCCGTCCACTACTGTAATGCCCAAAGGTTCTGCCAACCCCGATGCTATACGCTTTACCTTAATTTTATTTGTATCCCCGGTTTCAACCCCATTCAGCAGATAAACTCCTCCAACAGTATCCCAGGTTGTAACCAATAACCTTCCATCGGGTAGAAAAGCGAGTCCACCTACTTTTGGCTTAAAATCATTTTTATGAATGGTACTGATGTCAAAGCCGGGATGGACTCCTTCAAGCGGTGCCCCAAAGCCTGGTTTTATATTTTTGTCCTCTACTTTTTTTACCTCAGGCGCAGAATTATTTTCTTTGTTATCCTTTATTTTAAAAGAAAGAATATAATCTAACATTGCTTTTATTTCGTTGTTATTAAGCTTAGGATGAGGAGTCATTGCTGCAGTTCCCCAAACTCCTGATCCGCCTTCCTGAATTTTCCTGGTCAAATGTTCACCGGGGTTTTTTGCATTTTCGTACCGAAGGGCAATTTGTTGAAAGGAAGGTCCAATAGTATTCTTATCTACCTCATGACAGGTAAAGCAATCACTTTTTTCCATCCAATAGCGGCCGCGTGAATCATATTGTTCTTCCGGCTGTCGTGCAAATTGTGCAGGAAGGGGATTGAAATACGTAATCCAGGAAGTCTCTTTTTTTGTATTTAGCTTAAAAGCGGCATCACTTGATTGTAAGGAAACAGTTATACCATCCGGTGCACCTGATATTTTAAATAATCTTTCCAATCCCGGATTTCCTGTTTCACTTCGTATAAACTCGGGCCGCTCTTCTATGTTGATAGTATCTCCTGACGAAGCTATTAATGCATATTTCAGGCAGATCTGGTTATCCTTAAAAAAGTAACCTTTACTTACAATCGCAGAAAAATCTTTTTTTCCATTCAAGGTGGTAACCCACTTAAATTTTTGGAGGCTATCAGAAAAGTATGATGCACCCCAGGTGGCGGGTTCTACATTTTTCTTGTTTGTATAAGGAGCTCCTTCCATTAACACTCCGCCTTTCCATACTTTGTATAGGGTGCAATGCTCCAGATCATAGGCAACGTAACAAGCTGAGTCAAGAGCGAGGGTAAGCATCCGGGGTTTTTTGTCTAAGACTGACCTGAAAGCCCACAGATCTTGTGGCCTTTGTATTTTACGGGATTTTTTATCGCATGCTGCCAGACAGCATATTATAAAACCAATAAAGATCACATTTTGAAATCTAATCATTACACATGCTGTTATAGAGGACAAACTTTTGCGAATCACTTTTTTTGGAATCAATTTGTTTTCATTCTTTCCTTAAGGCCAGTCGAGATGTTTATGAAGAAATTTAAATGTTCCTTCACCTCGCATGGAATGTCCGCCATTAAAAAATTCTATTTCTGTTTTATCTCCAAGATTAAACTGGTTAAAAAAATAATTCACCTTTCCATACTCATAAGCAACCCACTCATCCGGCTGAACCAAATCGTGATGACCGCGTTCCACCATGAAGGGTCGTGGAAAGATTAGGTATGCCATCTCGGCATAGCTGAAGGTGCTTCCCATATTAAAATAAGGCATCTCCCATTCCAGGCTATTCATAAAGCTGCCCTCGTAATGCGTATCCGCTACCTTGCGGGTCCAGTCTCCAAAGTCACCTGCACATATTGAAAGGCAATAACCTTCTAACACCGCTGGTACCCGCATTGCAGTCTCACCTCCATAGCTCAGGCCATAAAAAGCAATTCTTTTTCCATCAACAAAAGGAAGCGATCTGAGCCACCTGACAGACTGTTCGTGTTGTGAAATAATAAATGAAAAAAGAGTTTTCTTAATTGTGTTTGCCTTTCGATGTAGCCATCGGTATTGATCTTCCCCCCTATACGGATTTTGCGGTACGTACACAATGAATCCCTGGTCTGCAAGTTTAGCAGCCGCATCATTATAAGCAGTGTTGTTTCCTTCAACCAGTTTTTGAGGGGTGTCGTTACGTCCATGCTGACAAACAACAACAGGCCGTTTTTCACCGGGCTTTATATCCTTTGGTATAAGAAGGATTCCTGCAGCAAAAAGATCTGAATAAACATCCAATACTACTTCATAACCTGTCCATCGCTCTTTATCGTATATCTTACGTGTTTGGGGGTTTGGAACTGACAGCGAATCGTCAAATTTACCCAGGATTTCTTCACTGAAATTCTTTCGGTACACTTTTGCTGCTTCAATAAACCGATGTGGCGAATAATACGGATGATAGGGTTTGGTGCTCCACTTTCTTTCTCCAAATTCCGGCATTACTTTATGAAGAAAGAACCGGTTTCTTTCTTTATCGGAATCACGAACCAGCCATTGTATATGATCTTCTATTTCCTTTACCTGGCGTACCTGTCTTTCGGCAGGGTCAAATAGACTACGATTGTCCGCAGGGATTTCATTGGAAACAGGCAAAGACGAATTATAGCCAAGAAACTGGATAAACTTTTTTAATGCTGTTTCCGATCCAAAGCTGACCGGGTTATTTTTTTGTCCGCTAATCAACTCCCTGGGTTGAAAACCTTGCTTTGTTAATTCATCAATACGACTATACTCTGATTGTACATCCTTAAAAGCAGGGGTTTGCAACCTTCCTTTGTACCCTGTAAAATCCAAACCTTCAACCTGGGTAGGGTTTTCGCTTGATTTTTGTAATTTTTCAACCATTTCAGGAACTACGCTATGTTCAATTACCAGGGGACGCGGGGCAATGAGAGATGCTATTTCGGCATCGCCAAATTCGGAAAGAAGTCCCCAGACATTACGGTAAATGGGTTCATCCCAAACCCGCTGGCGCGAATTAAAATATCCACTTACAAGAACAGCATCAATTCTTTTGTCAACAGCAGCAGAATAAAACGCAATGAGCCCTCCTTCACAATAACCTGCCACACCTATCTTAGCATCTTTGTCTGCAGATTGTTTAAACCAATCTATTGCCGACAGTACTTTCTGCACTTCATATCCAATAACGTGTCGTCCCATGTGAAAAGCCTGCCTGTAAATCCACTCGCGGTAGGTTTGCTGCTGTTCCTTACCGGGAAAAAGAAAAGTTCGGCTAATGATAACCGGGATTAATACCTGGAATCCGCTCTCTGCAAGACGACGTGCAAATTGCGATTGAACAGCTATACCCGGCAAAAGTCCAACAAGTTGTTCCGGCTGCTGATCTGCATCAGGTATTGCTATAATATTACCTTTTGACTTGGCTTTTGGCTGCAGCAGAAGCCCTTCACCATACACCCTGTTCAATACCGGCCATCGAACCTGGTACACCTTATATTTCGCTGTCTCTGCAACAAGTTCCGGATCATTATTCGATGAAAATTTTTGCATGAGCACCCCGGGTTGTTTATCTGCAATGCCCACATTGTAATTAACTAAAGAGTCATTTTTATCTTCAACACCTATGTATTTCATAAACCTTTTCCTATTCTTTTTCACTGATGACTCATAGGCTTCTTTTGACGTAAGATCCCGACTCCATAATTTTAAACGATTACCAATAGATCCTTTAATTTTCCCCTCAATAAATTTATGGGCGCCCTCCAACATCTTTGCCGATAGATCGCCTTCCCTCAAAAGAGGTTTTGTGCCAGGCAGAACCTCCGGCATTTTTTCATATGTAAATTGTAAAGGGCCGGCATTACCAGAAATTTGAAATGCTTCCACCTTATGTATTAAGCAGAATACAACGATACAAATAAGTAAAACTTTATTTTTCATTACCTTTTTTATAAACCTAAGTCTTTTTTAGCTCGTGAAACCACAGTGCAACTGAGAACCGCAGAGATTGATTTTTCAATTTACACCAAAAAATATTTGAGCTTGAAAGAGCAACAAAAATTAAATTTAGTATCTAATCATTTACACCTGTTGCCAAAGCTCCTGAACTTTTTGTAAATCTTTTTTCATGGCTTTAAAAACAATTTCTTTATCAACTGTAAGTTGCGTGGCTCCATGCTCCGCTCCTCCAATGGGATGTTCAAGGTGTAGCGATACAGGCACATTTACATTGTATTGTTTTAATAACTTAAAGTAAGTTTTAAAGTTTACCATACCTTCTCCTATCGGCGTATCCTGCACTTTCCACTCTCCATTTATCTTCTCCCATTTAAAGTCTTTTACAGGAATTGTTTTTATGTGGGCATGGATCAGGCGCAGACCATTCTGCCACGATAATCCACCTTCCACAACCGCATGCCTGATATCATATTGTATTCCCATGTATTGCTTGTCTGCCTCTTTTAATAATTCCCATAACTCCCATACCGAAGAACCTATGCGCTCTCCTGCGTGATTCTGGTAACATCCGGTCAATCCCAATTTTTTATTAAGGAGACTTAAACCTTTTACCTTTTGTTGATAATACTGTAAGGCTTCCGGCATACTTTTTCCTTCAGGGTAAGGATACCAGTTCATACGATAGTATTGCATGCCCTGTTTAGCCGCTGCCTCCAATACCCGTTTATCCAATTTATTATCTGCATCCTCAATAGCTGTGGTCATCATTAGAGGAGCAAGACCAACCTTATGCATCGCTTCAATTGCTTTTGGCAGATCAGTTTCAACCCGTTCAGGCAACACGTGCCCATCCGGACGTACGGTAAGGTCTATCCCATCAAAACCCATTTCAACTGCCGCTTCAGCCATATCCTTATAATTCAAAAATTGCAGATGCTTTGAGAAAATATGAATTTTTAAAGGATCCACCTTTCTGGTACCCATGGCAAATAAATTTGGATACATCAGTGGAAAAAGACTACCTGTTAAGATTGAATTCTTTAAAAAGCTTCTCCTTGATTGGTTATTCGTTTGAGATTTCATTCTTTAATATCTATTTCGATTTCTAAGATAAGGCTTTTTAAGAAATGCCAGTCATACTTGAACGAAAAGGGAGTGTCTCAGTTTGAAAAAAAATGACATAAGGTTGCAGAAATTATTAACTTAATGTGCTACCTATTGAAAACATTGTGAAGTATTTTTGAATATATTTTCTCTGCAATATTCTATAATTTGATTCGTTTGTACTTTAAGAGTTAAATCTTCAGGAAAACTTTATTGAGTTTTTTTATTTAAAAATCATTTTAAAATGTCTGAAATATTTTCCGTGGGACATCCTGAAACAAAAGAGGAAAAAGTTCATTCTCTCGAACTTAAGCCACGCCATAGTTTCATAAGTAAAGTTTATATTCGATTTATGGCTTTAACCCAGGCACTTAAAATAATTAAAGGACTTAATGAAGCCAAAAAAATCCATTCAGGACGAAAGAGGGGAAAATCGTTCGATCAGTTCCTCAAAGAAATATAAAATTATTTGTACAGATAATTTTATGAAAGAAGCTCAAAAAATGCTAAAAAAATATCCTCACATCAAAGAGGATTTTTTTCGTTTAAGAGACCTCTTAAGAATTGATCCTATTACTGGTAATGACGCTTTAGGTAAAGATGTCTTTAAGGTTAGAATGCAAATTACTGATAAAAATAAAGGCCAGTCCGCAGGTGCAAGAGTAATTATACAAGTAAAAATAATTGATAAAGTTGTTTATGTAGTTTCTGTCTATGATAAATCGGTATTAGAAACATTAATAGATGATATAACCGTATTACTTAAAAAGTGCGGTTTATAGACTTTCAGGTCAATCTTACAATATCCTCAATAGTCATTGGTTTACGTCTGTGGTTAGTTTTATTTTCTTTGACTGATACCTTCTTAGTTTTCCGCTTGGTTTTGCTTGTAGCTATAAACTAATAGCTGGTAGCTTTTCTTTTTGTTTGCTCACCGCCCGCAGCTTATGGCCTACAGCTTTTTATTCTGCAATTCCCTATACTAATAATAATTTATTCCTATATTGGCTCCTTAAACAGAATTTAATATTTTCTCCTGTATAATAAAAGATTGGAGTGTAGTAATCAGTTGAAACTATCTAATGATTAAAATAAATACAAGCCTAAAGCCCTCAGACTTAATCGCCAAACTTAAAAAATTTTGGCAGCTGTCCGCTGAAAAAATTAACCTTATTGAAAAGAATTATGACATTTCAAAAGGTTCACCCGTTTTTACAAGTGGAGGTAATTATACCACAAGAGGATGGACAGAGTGGACGCAGGGGTTTCAATATGGCTCAGTCATTTTACAATATGATGTCACAGGAGAAAATTCATTATTGGAATTGGTGCGAAAGAAAATAGTTGAAGTAATGGCACCCCATATAAGTCATATTGGTGTGCATGATCATGGTTTTAATAATGTAAGCACTTATGGTAATTTACTGCGCTTAATGAATGAAGGGAAAATACCTTACAATGAATGGGAAAAAAACTTTTATGAATTAGCGCTTAAAATTTCCGGTGCTGTCCAGGCAAGCCGGTGGACAGTAATTAAGGACGGCGGCTTCATTCATTCATTCAATGGCCCGCACTCACTTTTTGTTGACACAATCCGTTCGTGTCGTGCGCTTATTCTTAGTCACCGGTTAGGACATGTTTTCCAGGCTGAAGGAGACCAGCGGATCAGTTTATTGGAACGTGCTATTCAGCATATGGAAGCAACTGCAAAGTATTCAATATTTTATGGTGAAGGGCGTGATGTATATGATGTGGTGGGCCGGACAGCCCATGAATGTATATTCAATGTAAAAGACGGGAATTATCGTAGTCCTAATTCCCAGCAGGGGTATTCCGGCTTTACTACCTGGACAAGAGGACTTGCCTGGGCCATGTGCGGATTTTCGGAAGAACTTGAATGGTTTGATTCTGCAGGAAAAGAAGAAAAAGGTTTTGCAGAAAAAGAAAACATTTTGCCTTTGATGATAAAAGCAGCCCGGGCTACCTGTGATTTTTATATTGACAATTGTCCCGTTGACGGTGTACCATATTGGGATACCGGTGCCCCCAATTTATATAAGTTAGGGGATTATTTAAATAAAACTGCTGATCCTTTTAATAATTTTGAACCGGTCGACAGTTCGGCTGCAGCTATTGCAGCACAAGGGTTGTTGCGGTTCGGCAGATATCTTCGACAAAAGGGTGAGACTGAAGCCGGAGATCACTATTGGCAGGCAGGACTTACTGTATTGAATACCATTTTTGATGAACCATATCTTAGCACTAATCCTACGCACCAGGGTTTGTTATTGCATTCCATTTATCATCGCCCTAACGGATGGGATTATATTCCTGCCGGAAGTAAAATTCCAAATGGCGAGTCAAGTATGTGGGGAGATTATCATGCCCGTGAGGTTGCTCTTTATATTCACCGGATAATCAATAATGAACCTTACTATACTTTTTTCAACCTTCTATGAATTCTAAAGAAAATAAAGGTATTTCTCAATTGTGTATTCATACAATAACAACTAAGCCCTGGACAATAGAAGAGGCTGCAAAGAATTTTTCCGCGGCGGGTGTAAAAGGAATTACGGTTTGGCGTGATACACTCGAAGGAAGAAATATCAGGCAAACGGGTAAAATGATTTTAGATAATGACTTAACCGTTGTATCACTATGCAGAGGTGGTTTTTTCGCAGCTAAAGATGTAAATAAAAGAAAATGGGCAATTGATGATAACCGAAGGGCAATTGATGAAGCTGCAGAACTGGGAACTTCGATGGTGGTACTTGTATGCGGTTCAGACCCATCTCAACAGTTAGAAGAATCAAGGAAACAGATTAGGGATGGTATCGCTGAGGTTATTCCGCAGGCAGCGGCGGCCGGAGTACAGTTGGCTATAGAGCCACTGCATCCTATGTATGCTGACAGTCGTTCAGCTATCAATACAATAGCACAAGCCAATGATATGGCTGAAGAATTAAATTCACCATGGGTTGGTGTTGCTGTTGATGTTTATCATCTTTGGTGGGATCCATTTCTGGAGAAAGAAATAAAGCGTTGCGGAGAAAAAGGAAACCTTATGGCATTCCACATTTGTGACTGGAAAGTGCCAACTGCGGATATGCTGCTGGATCGTGGACTGATGGGCGAAGGTTGCGTACCCGTTAAGCAAATCAGGGCATGGGTAGAAGCAGCAGGATTCACGGGCTTTAATGAGGTTGAAATTTTTTCGACCATGTATTGGAAAGAAAATCAATCTGAGTATCTCCAAAAGATCATTAAGGCATACAAAGAGAATTCTTAAAATTTAAAAGTAATAATAAGAGATATGACAGAGCATAAAATAGGCATCATCATGAACGGCGTTACAGGACGCATGGGTACTAACCAGCACTTATTACGATCTATATCTGAAATAATAAAACAAGGCGGTGTGAGAATAGGTCCTGGTGAAACGATTATGCCTGATCCTATACTGGTTGGTCGTGATGAAAATAAACTGCAAAAGCTATGCTTGATGTCGGGTGTAAAAAAAATGAGTACTGATCTTGATCAGGCTCTTGCTGATCCTCATAATGTTATTTACTTTGACGCACAAATTACCGGGAAGCGGGCAGAAGCAGTTAGGAAAGCTGTAGAAGCAGGCAAACACATCTATTGTGAAAAACCAATAGCAGCAGACACAAAGCAAGCATTGGAATTGTACCAGTTATGTAAAGACCACAATCTCAAAAATGGTGTTGTACAGGATAAGCTTTGGCTACCGGGCATTATAAAAATAAAGCGACTAATTCAGCAAGGCTTCTTTGGTAAAATATTATCCGTAAGGGGCGAGTTTGGCTATTGGGTATTTGAGGGTGATTCTATTCCTGCCCAAAGACCATCCTGGAACTACCGGAAAGAAGATGACGGAGGTATTATAGTAGATATGCTTTGCCATTGGCGTTACCTGCTGGACAATGTGTTTGGTAAAGTCAAAGCTGTTTCATGTCTTGGAGCAACATATATTAACGAAAGGATTGATGAACAAGGGCAGCGGTATAAATGCACTGCTGATGATTCGGCATACGCAACATTCGAACTGGAAGGTGGTATCATTGCTCAATTTAATTCTTCCTGGACAGTGAGAGTAAGACGCGATGATCTGTTAACGCTGCAGGTTGACGGCACTAAAGGATCTGCTGTTGCAGGATTGCGTGAATGTTACACTCAGCACTACGGTAATACACCTAAACCGGTTTGGAATCCGGATATTCCACAACCCATCAATTTTTATGAAGGTTGGGCAAAAGTGCCTGAACAGGAAAATTATGAGAATGCTTTCAAAGTACAATGGGAGCTATTTCTGAAACACATTGTGACAGATGATCCTTTTCCCTGGGACATGCGTGAAGGTGTTAAGGGCGTTCAACTGGCAGAAAAAGGAATAGAGAGCTGGAATAAACGGTGTTGGGTAAATATTCCTGAGCTTTAAAAATTGTTTTCAAATAATGAGAAGAGTAGCTTTAATCACAGGAGGAAGTCGTGGAATCGGTCTTGGTATAGCAAGGGAACTTGCACAAAATAATTTTGATCTGGTCATCAATGGAACGCGGGCTGCAGCCCTTGTAGAAGATGCAGTAAAAGAATTGATGGAATATGGAATCGAAGTAATGTACTGTCAGGGAAATATTGCTTCCTCCCGTGACCGGGCAGAAATCCTGCACCAAATTAAGAACCATTTTAAAAGACTTCATGTGCTGGTAAACAATGCCGGTGTAGCACCAAAGGAGCGAAAAGACATTCTTGATGCTACAGAAGAAAGTTTTGACGATGTGATTGATGTTAATTTAAAAGGCCCCTATTTTTTAACCCAAAAGGCTGCAAACTGGATGATTGAGCAAAAGAAAATTGATGGTGAATTTAAAGGATGTATCATAAACATTTCTTCTGTTTCTGCAACCGTAGCATCAGTAAACCGTGGAGAATACTGCATATCTAAAGCAGGTGTTGGTATGGCTACCCAATTGTTTGCTGTAAGACTCGGAGAATTCAATATTCCTGTTTTCGAAGTGAGACCGGGAATTATAGAAACAGATATGACATCAGGTGTTAAAGAAAAGTACGATAAATTAATCGAAGAAGGATTATGTGTACAAAAACGCTGGGGACAACCACAGGATGTTGGAAAAGTAGTGGCATCCCTTGCAAAAGGCGATTTCATGTATTCAACGGGACAGGTGATAATGGTGGACGGCGGGTTAACAATTCCCCGTTTATAAAATATAATTAAAGACCCATCCATAAATACAATGACTGATTTATCCCCTAAAAGTTTTACAAAACAACTATTTAGCTTACCTGTTTTGGTAGCGGCACTGGGTTACATGGTAGACATGTACGATTTATTTCTTTTTAGCATTGTTCGGGTACCAAGTTTAAAATCATTGAATCTTTCGGGCGAAAAATTACTTGAAGACGGCATTATGCTGCTGAATTTGCAAATGGCAGGGATGCTGATTGGTGGAATATTTTGGGGGATTATGGGAGATAAAAAGGGAAGACTATCTGTATTATTTGGTTCTATTTTGATTTATTCCATAGCAAACCTTGGAAATGGATTTGTAACTACCATCACTCAATATGCTGTACTTAGGTTTATTGCAGGATTTGGACTTGCAGGTGAACTTGGGGCTGGTATTACATTGGTGACAGAAATTTTGCCAAAAGAGAAACGCGGTTATGGAACAACCCTGGTTGCTACTATGGGCGTTATGGGTGCTTTGCTCGCCTACCTTGTTTCTCATCTTTTTGATTGGCGTGCATCCTATTTTATTGGCGGTGGTTTAGGTTTAGTTCTTATGGCTTTACGGGTAAGAGTTTTTGAATCAGGCATATTCATTAAGTTAAAGGATGAAAATATTAAGCGTGGTGATGTACTCAAATTATTCAATAATAAAACCAGGTTATTAAAATATGTGAATAGCATCCTGATCGGAATGCCCATATGGTTCGTAGTTGGAATTTTACTTACATTCTCCCCCGAGTTTGGGCATGCAATAGGTCTCGACCAACCAGTTGATGCTGGTAAAGCAGTTATGCTTGCTTTTGCCGCCCAAGTTGCAGGCAACCTAACAAGTGGTTTTGTAAGTCAATACCTGAAAAGCAGGAAAAAAGTAATTTTATTATTTATCTTATCATCCTTTTTGCTGGTTGTTGTCTATTTACTTGTTCCGCTTCGTAGCACAACACTATTTTACTTATTATGTGCAGGCCTCGGATTTTGCAGTGGTTATTGGACGCTTTTCATTACCGTTGCAGCCGAACTTTTTGGTTCTGATCTTCGGGCTACAGTCGCCACTACAGTCCCAAATTTTGTCAGAGGGTCTATAATTCCATTGACAATGTTATTTTCAATGTGTAAAAATTACTTAGGGATTATTTACAGTGCTTTAGCGGTAGGCTTGATCACTTTCGTTATTGCAATAGTTGCACTTATTTACTTGGAAGAAACGTTTAAAAAAGACATCAACTACGTTGAAGATGATTGATGCCTGTTGAAATGAGGAGTTCGAATTCTAATGAAGATTTCAGTCATTGATTTTTATAACCAAATTAAATCACTTTAAGCTGTTTTCCATACACTTTGTGCTTATTCGTTTAGTGCTATGACTTTTGTAATTTTTTTTTAAGGTTTACGTTTACACTATTGTTTATATAATTTTTCTATATTCTCCTTTTTATGTTTTGAAAAGAGCACAGCTATAAATATGAATGATATTAACAAATTGTACCAGGAATTATTGCTGCCATCTGATGCTTTGGTTTCTGATATTGCTGCATTGAATGGAGACATTCTGATTTTAGGGGTAGGCGGCAAAATGGGCCCAGCTCTTGCCAGGCTTGCCAAACAAGCGGTTGACAAAGCGGGGGTAAATAAAAAAATAATTGGTGTGGCACGTTTTTCAGAAGCAGGATTGCAGAATGAATTAGAAAATCAGGGAATAGAAACCTACCAGGCAGACCTGCTGGATGATCAGCAGCTTCAGAACCTTCCGGATGCAGAGAACGTTTTATTTCTGGCCGGAACAAAATTTGGCACTGCAGGTAAGGAATCGCTTACCTGGGCTATGAATACCTACTTGCCCGGCCGGGTCGCACAGAAATATAAAGATTCGCGAATCATAGTTTTTTCAACCGGCAATGTTTATCCCTTAACACCTGTTCTATCAGGAGGAGCAGATGAAAACAAGCGTCCCGAACCCGTTGGTGAATACGCTCAATCCTGCCTCGGCAGAGAGCGCCTGTTTCAATACTACTCATCAAAATACAATACACCCATATTGATTTACCGCCTCAATTATGCTAATGACGTAAGCTATGGTGTGTTACTGGAAGTAGCCCGCTCGGTTAAAGAAAAAAAACCGGTAGACCTGGGCATGGGACATGTGAATGTAATATGGCAGGGCGATGCTAATGAGATGGCATTAAGAGCCTTTCATCATTGTGCAGTGCCTTCTAAAATTTTGAATATTTCGGGCCCGGAAATTATATCTGTACGATGGCTGGCAGAACAGTTTGGAAATATGTTCGGCCAATCACCTGAATTCAATAATCAGGAACAGGATACTGCACTTTTAAGTAACGCTGCTGAGGCTTTTCGTCTTTTTGGTTATCCCAGAGTGCCACTAAAAAAAATGATGGAATTATTGGTAAAATGGATTAATGAAGGTGGTAAAATAATAAATAAACTAACACATTTCCAGGAGAGAAAAGGTCAGTTTTAAATCGTATTATGGAAAAGATAGCATTAAATACAGCGGTTAATGAATTACTGCAAAAAGGTACTATCATTCCTGCCCATCCATTAGTTTTAGATAAAAACCGTCAACTGGATGAAGAGCGGCAAAGGAGGCTTACACGTTATTACATGTCAGCAGGTGTTGGAGGTGTAGCTGTCGGTGTTCATACAACACAGTTTGAAATCAGAAAACCGGAAATCAACCTTTTGGAAACTGTTTTAAGATTGGCGGCTGAAGAAATATATAAGGTGCAATTAAATCAAACTTTTATAAAAGTTGCAGGTATTATTGGCCCTACGCCTAATGCTTTACAAGAGGCAGAACTTGCCGTAAAATATAATTACAATCTCGGGCTGGTAAGCCTTGGCGGACTTAAAGATTATTCAGAAGATGACCTTATTGGACATGTTCGTAAGGTATCGGAGATCATTCCTGTATTCGGGTTCTACCTGCAGCCTGCAGTGGGAGGTCGAATATTGAGTTTTAACTTCTGGAAACAATTTGCAGATATCCCAAATGTTCATGCCATCAAGGTAGCTGCATTCAACAGGTATCAAACGCTTGATGTGGTACGGGCAGTATCCATCTCTGCAAGACGAAATGAGATCTCACTCTATACCGGTAACGATGATAATATTGTTTCAGATCTGCTTACTTCCTACCGCTTCAATATCAATGGTGAGCAGGTAGAAAAAAGATTTGTTGGAGGATTGCTTGGCCACTGGGCTGTATGGACAAAAAAAGCAGTTGAACTTTTTCATGAGATTAAACAAGGCCTTGCAAATGATTCTTCAGGAATAGAAAAACTCTTGTCTAAAGGCATTGAAGTTACTGATATGAATGCAGTAATTTTTGATGCTTCAAATTCTTTTAAAGGATGCATCGCCGGAATTCATGAAGTGCTTCGGCGGCAGGGGTTATTAGAAGGTATCTGGTGTCTTAATCCAAAAGAAAGCCTATCACCCGGTCAAATGGAAGAAATTGATCGCATCTATAAAATGTATTATGATAACACAGATGATGCATTCGTGAAAGAATTTCTTGAAAAGGAAAAAAACCAAATATAGGCAGATGCAGCTGTATAAGATGAAATGAAAGTTCTTGCAGCTGCATTAAACATAATTGAAGTGACAATACTCTTTGAACAGAGTTATTGAGCTTGTAAACAGAGCACTTTTAAAGCACATGAGCATTAGGCTAACAGATGAAATCAGGCAACGTGCAAATAATATAACTGATACTGTTGTTCAGTACCGAAGGCATTTGCATGCCAATCCTGAATTATCTTTCTGGGAATATAAAACATCGGCGTTTATAAAAGATCGTCTTGATGAAATGGGAATTGCCTGGAAGCCCATGGCAGAAACAGGAGTTGTAGCTCTTATAAAAGGTGAACAACCCTCTGACCGTGTTATTGCCTTACGGGCCGACATGGATGCCCTGCCCATAACGGAAGCCAATGATGTTTCCTATTTATCAAAGAATAATGGCGTGATGCATGCCTGTGGTCACGATGTACATACTTCATCATTACTTGGAACGGCTAATATCCTTCAATCAATAAAAAACAAATTTGGAGGGACAGTGAAGCTGATTTTTCAACCCGGTGAAGAAAAACTTCCTGGTGGTGCTATCCTTATGATCGAAGAAGGTGTTTTAAAAGATCCGGAGCCGGATGTAGTGATAGGGCAGCATGTTTCACCATTGATTGAAGCCGGCAAGATTGGCATTCGCAAAGGAAAGTTTATGGCTTCAATGGATGAGATATTTGTAACTGTCCATGGAAAAGGAGGTCATGGTGCACAACCTCATCTAAATATTGATCCCGTAATGATCGCTGCACAAATACTGGTGTCTTTGCAGCAAATTGTAAGCAGAATGGCCAACCCTGTACTTCCGACTGTTTTATCTTTTGGAAAGGTAATAGCTGACGGAGCTTTCAATGTAATTCCCAATCAAGTGTATCTTGAGGGAACATTCAGAACCCTGGATGAAGGCTGGCGTGCGGATGCCCATGGACGAATGAAGAAAATGGCGGAAAGTATTGCTGAAAGCATGGGTGGAAGCTGTGATTTTAATATCAAAAAGGGATATCCTTTTTTGATAAATGAAGAAAAACTTACTAAACAGGTAACTGCTTTTGCTGAGGAATATCTGGGAAAAGAAAATATAGAAGAGATTGATATATGGATGGCAGCAGAAGATTTTGCCTGGTATTCACAGTCATTAGATTCCTGCTTTTATCTGCTGGGCGTTCAAAATAAGAAAAAAGGAATAGTATCTTCCCTTCATACACCAACATTTAATGTTGATGAAGATGCACTTGCCATAAGCATAGGCCTGATGGCATATATTGCTGTTAAACAATTGGGAAATGAAATTGATATGTATACTTAATTTTATTTTTTTAAAAGAAACCAGAATATCCTTGAAGAAAATTTGTTTTGACAGGAGATTGAAACGAACAAGTAATGATCATATATCGCACAATGGAATTTGGGGATATTGCTGCCGGACTATCACTTCAGGGCAAACGCATTAAAATTTGCTGACTCCCTTAAGGATGGTTAGGAGGTAATCATTGCTCCATCCACATTTCTTTCGTTTTGTTTTCATGCTTATCTTTTTTGCACCTCTCCTGTCATCATAAT
>JAABUN010000951.1_pt1 | contig 69783 bp, 54 predicted proteins | sample 5559311 | NCBI WGS metagenome assembly JAABUN01 (sample SAMN10711877, study PRJNA513370) | rock metagenome | isolation source: Antarctica rocks | place: Antarctica: Victoria Land, Siegfried Peak sud | reverse complement strand
CTGATCGCCCGCGTCCTGGCCTTCATCGCCTACTATAATCGCACCATGGCCGGGCCCTTCAAGTGGACCGACCAGGGCAAGCCGCTCTGCGGCTAACCACCGACGGATTCACGGCCGCGTGTACTAGAAACTGTATGAGAAGGGTACGAACATGGCGGGGCTCGCCGATGCCCGCACGGGCGGGGCCGCGTCCGTACTTTGTCGCGATCCCAAACTGCGGCGATCCGTCGCTGCCAACACGCCCTGCGCCACCCCTTCTCGCACAGTTTCTAGGCCGCGCAGGCGGACTTTGTGGCGGTCGCAACCGCCCCGAGGCGCGGTGGTGGCAGAGCGCAGCGGGGCCTCAACCGCCTGCCATGATCGGTGACGCTCGGCCCCAATCACCCGCGCAAGGTTTCGGCACCGCGCCCGGTGGCGCTCCGACGTCCGCTCACCCCTCCGGCGTCGGCAACGTCAGGGGTTCGTCCTGTACCAATAGCCCTGCGGCTTCCGCCATCCAGGCGGCGTACTCATCCCCGGCCAATTCCGCCGCCCGCGTCAGCGCGGCGCGCAGGCGGGGTGCGCGCCCGGTGGCATTGTGCGCGTCGCTCGCGATGAGATGCGCCATCCGGTCGCGGATCAGGCGTTCGGCGGTCGCCCGCGCCCCGCGCTCCGCCGCCCCGATCAGCGATGTGGCATTGATCTGGATCGGCACCCCGGCGGCGATCAGCGCGTGCAGCGGCGCGGGGTCGCGCTGCACCGCGTCGTAACGCTCGGCATGGGCCAGGATGGGCCGCAAGCCGAGCGCCTGCAACTCGGCGACGACGCGATGCAGGTACGACGGCCAGCCGCCATCGAAGGTGAGTTCGATCAGGATCGCGCGCCCGCCGTTCAGGGTCAGCGCTTGCCCCGCCCGATAGCGCTCGGCCAGGCCCGACGCGAGGCGATGCTCGCTGCCGGGCACGACCCGCACCGCCAGCCCGGCCGCCAACGCCAGCGCGTTCAAGCGCGCCACCCCCGGGCCGACCGCGTCGGGGTCGCAGCGATGGCTGTGCGGCGTGGCGGCGATGAGGCCGATCCCCTCCTCCTCGGCGATTCGCAGCATCCACAGCGACTCGTCCTCGTCCCGCGCGCCGTCATCGACTCCCGGCAGCACATGGTTGTGGAGATCGACCAGCGGCGTCATGCCCGCCCAGCGCCCCGGTATGCCCGGTTCCCCTCCCACCCTGCCGCCTCCTCCACCGCCAGACAGTTCGATTCAGAGCGACTGCATCGCCTCGCGCCGCACCAACTCCCCGCTCCCCGGCTGTCCCAGGATCCGGTCGTCCTCGAAGACCACCGCGCCGCGCCGGATCGTCGCCACCGGCCAGCCGGTCACCTCCCAGCCCTCGTAGACCGAGTAGTCGGCGTTCGACTTCAGCATCGCTGCGGTGATCGTGCGCGTCAGGCCAGGATCGAAGATGACCACGTCGGCGTCGCTCCCCACCCCGAGCGTCCCCTTGCGCGGGTAGAGGCCGAAGAGCTTGGCCGCGTTGGTCGAGAAGACCTCCACCAGCCGACCGAGCGAGAGGCGACCCCTGCGTACCCCCTCGGAGTAGAGCATCGGTAGCATCGTTTGCAGATTCTCCGCGCCCGGTCGCAGCGTCGTGATCGTCAGCGCCGGGTCCAACTTCGCCGCCAGCGACCAGGGCGCATGGTCGGTGCAGACGGTGTGGATCGTCCCCTGCCGCAAGCCGGCCCAGAGCGCCGCCACATCGGCCTCCTCCCGCAGGGGCGGCTGGCCGACATATTTGGCCCCGTCCGGCTCCAGCAGCCGCTCGCTCGTCAGGTGCAGGTAGAAAGGCCGGGTCTCGACGTAGATCGGCACGCCGCGCGCCTGGGCCTCGGCGCACACCGCCAACGCCCGCGCCGACGAGAGGTGGACGATGTAGACCGGCGCGCCGGTCGCCTCGGCGAGCGCGACCGCCCGTTGCGTCGCCACGACCTCGCTGATGATCGGGCGGCTCGCCGCGTAGTGTCGCAACGACGAGCGCCCGCTCGCGTGCAACCGCGCCGCCGCGTCCGCCAGCAGCGCGTGGTCCTCGCAATGGATCAGCGTGATCAGTCCGCCCGCGCCCGCGCGCCGTGTCGCCTCGACATAGCCCGGCACCTGTTGGTCGAAGGCGGGCGGCGACATGAAATATTTGATGCTATTGCACCCCGCGTCGAGCAAGCGCGGGATCTCATCGAGCACCGCCGCCGCCGTCTCGCCGAGGACGGGGTGCAGGAAGAGGTCGCAGATCGTCTCGCGCCGCGCGCTGGCCGCCTCGCGCGCTAGCCCGGCCAGCGGCGTCTCGCCCGGCCCCAGGAAGGTCATGTTCCCCAGCGTCGTGATCCCGCCCGCCAGCGCCGCCGCCGACCCGCTGGCGAAATCATCCACCCAGCGCGGCCCCGTGCCGGTGCCGCCCGGGGGGGAGGAGAGATGCACATGGGCGTCGATCCCGCCCGGCAGCAGCAGCTTCCCGGTCGCGTCGATCTCGCGCGTGCCGGTCATCTCCCCGCCGAGCTGCGCCACCCGCCCACCCACGATCCCCAGGTCGGCCCGCGCCGCCCCGCCCGCCGTGACGATCTCCCCGCCGCGAATCACCAGGTCAAGCATCCACATCTCCTCCCGCACCCCCTCCCGCACCTCTCCCGCACCTCTCCCGCGTGCAGGGGTTTGTTGACGGCGCAGGGTGACGACCCCACACCGTCGGCAGCGCCCCGATGTCCTCGCCGCGCCCGCAGGCCAGCGCACCATCGCCTTACCAGTCCGCCACGCTCCCGTCCGAGGGGTGGAAATATTCGCCGCCCAGTTCCTCGGTGTACGCGGTCATCTGCGCGGCCAGCCGCTCATCCACCTCGATGCCCAGGCCGGGGACGGTCGGCAGGGTGATGTGGCCGTCCACGATCGTCCAGGCCGTCTGGATCAGCTCGGGCATCAGCCGATCGGGGCCGACCATCTCCTGGATCAGGAAATTCGGCACGGCGGCGTCCACATGGACGCAGGCTGTCAGCGCGACCGGCCCGATCGCGCAGTGCGGCATGATGTGCATGTAGTAGACCTCGGCCATGTTGGCGATCCGCTTCAGTTCGCTGATACCGCCCGCGTGCGCCACGTCGGGCTGGATATAGGCGCAGGCCCCCTTCTCGAAGATCGTGCGGAACTCCCAGCGACTCAGCAGCCGCTCCCCGGTCGCGATCGGGAAGGGCACGCGGTCCGAGACGAGCTTCAGCGCGTCCACGTTCTCCTGCGGTACCGGCTCTTCCACGAACATCGGGCGCATCCCGCGCAATTCGTGGCAGACCTCAACCGCCAGGGCCGGGGTCATCTTGCCGTGGAAGTCGAAGGCCAGTTCCACGCCCGTCCCGACCAACTCGCGCATCTTGTAGGCGCAGCCGATGAATTCATCGATCCGGGCCGGGGACTCGTGCGCCCGCCACGGCCCCGCCGGGCCGGACTTGAAGGCGGTGTAGCCCCCCACGCCCTGCAGGTAGGCCAGCCGTTCCTGCGCCGTCTCCAGCGCCGCCTCGCCCGGCTCGCGGATACCCCAGTGGGCGTAGACGCGCACGCGGTCGCGCGTCGGGCCGCCGAGCAGTTGGTAGACCGGCACCCCGTAGAACTTGCCCGCGATGTCCCACAGCGCGTGGTCGAGCCCCGAGAGCGCGCTCATCAGCACATTGCCACCCCGGAAGAAGGCCGAGCGGTAGATGTGCTGCCAGTGATGCTCGATCCGCAGCGGATCCTTGCCGATCAGGTACTCGGCTAGTTCCTCGACGGCGGCCATGGTGCTCTTGGGCTTCCCTTCCAGCGTCGATTCGCCCCAGCCCACGATCCCGTCGTCGGTGGTCACCTTCACCAGACGCATCCGCGGTCGCGGGAAGAACTGCTCGATCTTGGCGATCTTCATGATGCTGCCCCCTCTCCGCTCACGACCCCTCGCGACCAGTGCCACGCCCCACCCTGTCTGGTTGCAGGCGGCATTGTAGCGACTTTCCGTTGGGAGCGTCGGGGGGGGTGGGGCTGGGGGCTTCCTCAGAGCTGTGGGCGCGGATTCTTCGCGGCGGCTCAGCATGACAGATCGTCGGTTGTCGGCCCATAACCTACGGATTGTCATGCTGAGCCGCCGCGAAGAATCCGCGCCTTCCCACGCCAACACCTCCACCGCGCACAGCGACGTTCATTCCTTCTCGGTCGTCGGCCACGCCAGCGCGATCCGCCCGCGTTCCGCCTCGACACGCAGGATCTCCACGTCGATGACGTCCCCGACGTGCAGGGTCGTGCCGCGCGGCGTCTGGCTGCGGTGCAACAGGCCATCCTGCTTAACGCCGATATCGACGAACGCGCCGAAATCGACCACATTGCGCACCGTTCCCGCCAGCCGCAACCCCACCTGGAGATCGTCGGTCGAGAGGACATCGCGGCGCAGGAGCGGCGGCGGCAGATCCTCGCGCGGGTCGCGTCCGGACCGGATAAGTTGCTCCACGATGTCGCGCAGCGTCGGCTCGCCGGTCCCCAACTCCATCGCCAACGTCGCGATCGACCGCTCGGCCAGCAGGACATCGAACACCGCCGCGCGCCCGCTCGGCGGCGTCGCCAGGCTGAGTCCCGCCCGCCGCACAACCGCCGTGGCGACTGCGTAGCTCTCCGGGTGGATCGCGCTCGCGTCGAGCGGCGTGTCGCCGCCGCGCACCCGCAGGAATCCGGCCGCCTGCTCGAACGCCTTCGGACCCAGCCCTTTCACCTTGCGGAGCGCCGCGCGATTCGCGAATGGCCCGACCTCGTCGCGGTGCGCCACGATCCGCTCCGCCAGCTTCGGCCCGATCCCCGCGACGTGCGCCAGCAGAGCGGGCGAGGCGGTGTTCAGATCGACCCCGACCCGGTTCACGACGCTCTCGACTGTCCCGCCGAGCGCCGTCGCCAGCCGGGGCTGATCCACGTCGTGCTGATAGAGCCCGACGCCGATCGACTGCGGATCGATCTTGATCAGCTCGGCCAGCGGGTCCTGCGCGCGGCGCGCGATCGACACCGCGCCGCGCAGGGTCACGTCGAGTTCCGGCAACTCGGCGCGGGCCAGCGGGCTCGCGCTGTACACGCTCGCCCCGGCCTCGCTGACCATCAGATAGTGGAGCGGTGCCGCGCCCGACTCGCCGACCCGCACGATCAACTCGGCGACCAGCGCCTCGGTCTCGCGCGAGGCGGTGCCATTGCCGATCGCGACGAGCGTGACCCCCCGCCGCACGACCAGCGCGGCGAGCGTGCCCAACGCCTCCTCACGGCGGCGTTGCGGCTCGTGCGGATAGATGGTCGCGGTGTCGAGTACCTTGCCGGTAGGGTCCACGACCGCCACCTTGCAGCCGGTGCGGAAGCCCGGATCGAGCCCGAGCACGGCCTGCCCGGTGAGCGGCGGCTGCGTCAGCAGGCCGCGCAGGTTGGCCGCGAAAACGCCGATCGCGTGCGCCTCGGCCCTGTCGTTTAGCTGCCCGCGCACGTCGCGCTCGATCGCCGGGAGGAGCAGGCGCGCGGCGGCATCGGCGATGGCTAGGGCCAGTTGCGCGGCGAGCGGCGAGCGCGGATCCGGGCGGAAGGCGCTGGCGATCGCGGCCTGCCAGTCCCGCTCCGGCACGACGAGCTTCACGCGCAAGACCTTCTCAGCCTCGCCGCGATTGATCGCGAGGGTCTGATACGGCCTCAGTCGCCCGACCGGCACCTCGAACGCGTAGTACGTCTGAAAAAGGGCGCGCGGATCGTCGGCCTTCTCCACCTTCTCGCAGCGCAGGGTGGCCCATTGCGACGCCCGCTGGCGGGTCGCCCGACGCACCTCCGGGTGTTCGCTGATCGTCTCCGCGACGATGTCGCGCGCCCCGGCCAGCGCCTCCTCGATCGTCGGCACCGCTTCGCCGACGAATGGCCGCGCGAACTCTTCGGGTGTCTGGCGCAGGGTCGGCTGCCGGGCGATCAAGTCGGCCAACGGCCCCAGCCCGCGTTCACGGGCGATGCTGGCGCGGGTGCGGCGCTTCGGGCGGTGGGGCGCGTAGAGGTCTTCGAGCGCCGTCCGCGTCTCGGCCGACAATAGCCGCGCCCGTAAGTCGGGCGTCAGCGTGCCCGCCTCCTCCAGTGTGCCGAGGATCGCCGTGCGCCGCTCGTCGAGCGCGCGCATGGTCCCCAGCGACTCGATTAGCCGCCGAATCTGATCCTCGTCCAATCCGCCTGTCCGCTCCTGACGATAGCGCGCGATGAATGGCAACGTATTGCCATCATCCAGCAGCGCGATCGTCGCCGCCGCTTGCTCGGGTCGAATCGCCAGTTGCCCGGCGATTTTCCGGGCGTCGGCGCTGATCGCGCTCAAAGGTTTGCTCCATCGTCAACTGTCGTCAACTGGTAACTGTTCAGGTACCGCTTCATTAGATACAAGAGCGCGATTTCCGCATGGGGAACGGATAGACAACAAAGCGCCTTAGCGCGCTTGATGCCCGATTGTGGGCGAAATCGGCTCTATCCGCCCGTTTTCAGCCGATTTCGCCCATTTGGCATCCTCGCACATCCCTTCCCCATGCGGAATCGAGTACCTGAACAGTTACGTCAACTGTTTGTTACGGCTCGCGCGGCGGGTGTCGGCGCACCGGGCGTGTTCCACGATATTGAGGACGCGGTTGGTGTTGTACGCGGCGGGCGATACGGGCGCGGATTCTTCGGCTGCGGCCTCAGAATGACAGATCGTACGTGTTCGCCCCACATCACACGGAATTGTCATTCTGAGGCCGCAGCCGAAGAATCCGCGCCCGCCCCCATGACCACTGCTGTCGTGGCTGCCATCGCCGCCACCGTCGCCGCGCAAGACTTTGCATCGCGCCCTCCTGCGGCGGCGGAACGACTGTAGCACAGCGGCACGGTGTATACTCCTGCGGTAACCCCACCCCAAGTCATGGCGTGCGCGTGGCGATCCGGCGTGGCGGTCGTTTCCCAGCCGCACGCTGGCGAGGGCGCGACGGGGCGAAGAAGGAGGAACCGGCCATGATGCAGATCCCCGCCAGCGAGATCATGACGCGCGATGTCATCACCGTGGCCGCGACGCTGCCGGTCAACGAGGTCGCCGCGATCCTGGCCGACCGGCGGATCACCGGGCTGCCGGTGGTGGATGATACCGGTACGGTCGTCGGGGTCCTCAGCGAACTCGACATCATCAGCCGCCAGGGCGCGACCGCCGCCGACATCATGAGCAGCCAGGTGATCAGTGCCACCGAGGACACCGATGCCAGCGAGGTCGCGCAACTCTTCACCAGTCGCCGTATCCGCCGCGTGCCGATCCTCGCGGACGGCAAACTCGTCGGCATCGTCAGCCGCTCCGACCTGATGCGCCTCTTCATGATGACCCGTTGGGTCTGCGAGGACTGCGGGTTCTTCGTGCGCGGCTTCGAGCGCCCCGACCCCTGCCCCGTCTGCGGCTCCGACCGCGTTGTCCTCCAGCGCGAGGGGTGACGGGGGGGGGCAGTCGGTAGTCGGCAGTCGGCAGTCGGTAGGGGCTGCGCGGTGGTGAGCGGGCGTTGCGCCAGCGGGCGGACCCCTCTACCGACTACCGACTGCCGACTGCCGACTGCCCCTTGACAGCGCGTACGTACAGTGGTATTCTACGTGTGGCGGGTCATCCTCCATCCTCCCTCCTTTGGCCCCCGGACTGTTGGCGGCAGTCCGGGGGCCGCCTTCTTGCCCTCGATGCACTGCTTCAGGTTCTGGTGTCGGGTCGTGGGCCCCTGCTCGGTCTGGCTGCGCTCGCTCCCATCCGTGGTAAAGACGCCCCTGAAGCCGGGGAGGGTGTGGCCACGGTGGGCGAAACGCGGCGCATTGTGACGCCGCCGATCGGTTCTCATGGCCGCAGCGTCGCCTCACGGTGACCCGCGGCATAGTACTTTGGTCCTATACGCCTCCATACGATGGTCTTTCCCGGCGCGGCGTACTATCCTTGTCCGTGATGTACGCACAGCCGAATACACCGCACGAAGGGGGCTTCCATGGACTTCTCGCTGACCACCCTCGTCGTGGCGTGCTTCGTCCTCCTGGCGATGCTCGCCTGGGCCTACTTCGACTTCCCCGGCACCGACGCCATCTGAAACCTCGCGCGTGATCCCCGTATCGCCCTCGCCCCGCCCCCACCGATCCCACCCATCTCTGCGCCTGCGCCGACCCTTGATCGCGGTCGCCGCAGGCGCGACCCGGTGCATCGGGACGCTGCGGAACGAGACCGACCGATCGGACGCTGTCCGGCGGCGGCGCGTATGGGATTCCCCACACGATGAGGGCCTCGTGTAGGAGAAATTCCTACACCGAAATGCCCCCTTGGTACAGTTCCCCGAAGGCGTATATCCGCTATACTTAACCTTGGAAGTTGCCCGACAACGGGGTCGGGCGACGGCTAGATGCAGACAGAGACGCCTGCATCGCCTTCCAAGGGGGTTCCGATGTCCGTTGCCGAGATCCAGCCGCTGGTTGCCATGATCGCCACACTTCTGCTACTCGTCCTGCCGATCTTCTTCTGGATCGCCATGGCCAAGCACCGTGGGGCGATCGGCGAGTAAGGGCGACGGGCCGGGGGAGATGCCCCGGCCCGCCTCCCCCCACCAGGCCCCTAGCGCATCAGCGGTCCTGGCACAAGCTGCGCCTCTGACGCAGCTTGTGCCAGGCACCATCGCCACATCCATCCTCCAAACAATCCCGGTCCACCTCATAGGCAATTCTCTTCTCCTCACGCCCGATGCCCCTGAACGTACGCCGGGGTTGACAGCCAATGCTATACTTACAGGGAGTGAGCAACTACGGCCTCCCGACCTCTCTCCTAACACGGCGAAAACTTCACGCTGCATATTTTCCCCATAACATAGCGGACGACGTGTGCGATGCCGCGAGGCATGTCACGTACACATCATCACTCCGTTGTGCAGCGTACGGCCTACGCCGTGCTTCCGCTCCCCTACCACAGTGCGTTCATTTTTGTGCATCCGCTGGCGTGCGTTCGCCGCCCGATGCCTCGTGATTAGTGAGTTAAACACCCGCATGAGTACCAATGTAACCGACGACAAAGCGGTCGAACAGGCGAGTACCCCGACCGAGGTGGAAACCGCCGCAGGGGCCGCCAAGCGCACCGTTGCGCGCGCACCCGCCCGACGCGCGCCCGCACGACGGGCCACCGTCCCCGCGCCGGAGGTGGCCGCCACGGTCGCCCCGACGGATCAACCCGAGCAGCCGGAGCCGGTCGCCGCCGGGCCGGTCAAGGCGACGCGACGACGCGGCCCGGCCAAGGCCCCGCAGCGGGATACGCCGGTCGCCGCACAGCCGCGCGAGTCGACCCCAACGCCGCCCGCGGTAGCCGCGACACCGGATACCGAATCACCCCGAGCCCCGCTCGTGGCGGAGGCGATCGGGGCGCTGTCGATGCCGGACCCCGCGCCGACACCGATCGCGTGGGCGGAACCCGCGCCGATCGCCCCGCCCGCCGCGCCGCAGCTCGCGCCCCCGCAGGCGAGCGCCGCGCTCGAGTCGCGGTATGCGCCGCCGCCGCAGGCCGAGTCGCAACGCGCGCCGATGGGTCAGATGTCCCCGCGCCAGCAGCGACCGCAGCATGGGCAGCGACAACAGCACGGCGGTCAGCGCGAATTCTTCCCGCGCGATAACCAGTCGCGCGGGAACGGGGCGGACCAGAACGGTCGCAACGGGCAGTTTTCGCCGCGCGCGTACAACAATAATGACAACGGGCCGAGCGCGCAGTTCGCGCCGCCGCCGCCGCCGCCCGTGGTGCAGGAGCCGCAGCCGCGCCCGCAGGAGACGGCGACGGAGCGCGAGCAGCGTGAGATGCACCCGCGCGCCAACACGATCGCCGTCGCCGATCTGGAGCCTAAGACGGCCGACGAGTTGCGCGAGATCGCGCGCACGATCGGCATGACCGGCAGCCTGCGCGCCAATCGCTACGATCTGGTCAACAAGATCCTCCAGTTCCAGACCGAGCAGTCCGGGAACCATTACGGCGAGGGCGTGCTGGAGATCATCGAGGACGGCTTCGGCTTCCTGCGCGGCGAGCGCCTGCTGCCTGGGCAGGAGGACATCTACGTCTCGCAGTCGCAGATCCGCCGCTTCGGACTCCGCACCGGCGACCGCGTGGCGGGCCATGTCCGCCCGCCGAAAGACAACGAGAAGTTCTTCAGCATGTTGCGCGTCGAGGCGGTCAACGGTGTGGACCCGGAGACGGCCCGCCGTCGGCCCGACTTCGAGAAGCTGACGCCGATTTTCCCGCTGGAACTGATCGACCTGGAGACGCTGCCGAACGTCCTCTCCACTCGTCTGGTCAACCTCGTCGCCCCGATCGGGCGCGGCCAGCGCGGCCTGATCGTCTCGCCGCCGAAGGCGGGCAAGACAATCCTCCTCAAGTCGATCGCCAACGGCATCACCGCCAACTACGACGACATGCACCTGATGGTCTGCCTGATCGGCGAGCGCCCGGAAGAGGTCACCGACATGCGCCGCTCCGTTGACGGTGAGGTGATCAGTTCCACCTTCGACGAGCCGGTCGAGGATCATACCAAGGTCGCCGAGATGGCCCTGGAGCGGGCCAAGCGCCTCGTCGAGGGCGGGCGCGATGTCGTCATCCTGCTCGACTCGATCACCCGACTCGCGCGCGCCTACAATCTGGCCGTCCCGCCGAGCGGGCGCACCCTTTCCGGCGGCATCGACCCGGTCGCGCTCTACCCGCCGAAGCGCTTCTTCGGCGCGGCGCGCAACATCGAGGGCGGCGGCTCGCTGACGATCATCGCCACTTGCCTGATCGACACCGGTTCCCGCATGGACGATGTCATCTATGAGGAGTTCAAGGGGACCGGCAACATGGAGTTGCACCTCGACCGCAAGCTGGCCGAGCGGCGTATCTACCCCTCCATCGACATCCAGCGTTCCGGCACCCGGCGCGAGGAGTTGCTGCTCGAGGATCAGACCCTCAAGCAGGTCTGGACGATGCGGCGCATGGTCTCGATGCTCGGCGGCACCGAGGGCACCGAACTTGTCCTCAGCCGCCTCGCCAAGACAAAGAGCAACCCGGAGTTCCTGCTGACTCTCACCAAAGAGGTGTAAACACGTCGGCGCGGCGGCAAGCAGAGAGGGGAGGCGGCATAGTCGCCTCCCCTGCTTCGTGTCCCCAGTCCCTCTCGGGATGGTATCGCCGCGCGCCTGGCATAGCTGGCGCAACAGAGGAAGCGCATGAATCATCTCGCTCAGGGTGCGGTTCAACGTCTTGCGCGGCGGAGGCGAGGGTGCCGTTCGACCGCGACGTGGGCCTCCCTCGGCGTCCTCGTCCTCGATGTCGCCCGCCTCGCCCTCACCCGCGCCGGTGCCGACTGGAAAGGCCACCCCGCCCCTTGCCCAGAGTAGCGTGACGACCCTCGCCCGGTATGGGTATACCGCTAGCGAGGGTGCGATCGTCCCTCCGAAGATGGCCGGATCGGGGGATGTGCGGCGGTGGCTGGGGCCGCTATGCTGGGTACATCGAATGATGGGATACCGGAAAGGAATGCGCGTGCCTGCGGTTGGCGGTGGCGGGATGGCGGGATACTCTATTGGTGAGGCGTCCCTGGCGATGCTGTTTTGGGCGTTGACGATCGCCCTGGGGCTGGTGATCGCCGGGCTGATCCTGATCTGGTTCTCCGATCGGTTCGCCGGGGGTCGGCGGCGCGAGATGGCGCGACTCGCCGCCTCGGTCGAGCGCCTGGAGTCGCGGCTCAATCTCCACTTCCAGGCGACCGGCAACTATCAGGAGTGGGCACGGCTCGGGGAGCGGGACCGCGAACTTTTTCGGGACGAGTGAGTCCAGCGGTGGCGGTCCATAACGAGCAGGCAAGTTCGTCGGGCCGGTGTGCAGGGGCCGCGTCCGTACTGTCCAGCGACGGCATGGGCGACAGATTCGCCCCCGACTCTAAGCTGTCACACTCACAAGGCGTATATTACGCCGGTGGTATACTGTGTTCGATGCCAGGCGATATATGCGGTTGAGGGCGAGGGATGAGTTCGACGCCAATTACGTCTACATCACTTCCAGATATCCGGCAGTCGAGCGTTCCACATTGGGGCGATTATGCGCATCTGGACGGTCTTGTCGTGCCCGCTGAATTGGAGCATTTAGCGTCGGCGATTGAGTACTCCCGCAGGATGCTGTACTGGGAAGATGATTGGGATGGCGAAGGCAGTCCAGCCTATACTGAAGCGACATGGAGCCGCGCTATCAAGCTCATCCTCGACAGCGCAACTCGGCTGTACTCCTCTCAGCGTATCCAGGTCGCCGCGCCGGATATCCTGCCCGGCCCAGACGGAAGCATCGATATTCAATGGCGACATGGGAAGCGGGACCTACTCATCAATATCGCCACTAAGTCGGATGAGCCAGCGACGTATCATGGCGACGGAGACGACGCCAATGTCGTCAAAGGAACATTGGAGACGACAGCGCACAATGATTGGCTGCTTCTATGGTTGATGCAGTAACCGACGAATGGCAGCCGGAGGATATCCCTCCGGCTGCCCGGTTATTCATGCGGGTTCACAAAAACTGGTTCGATAATGGGGAAATCAATCCCGGTGTATTCAGGAACGTTGGCGAAGGAATGTCCACCGATTGGGAGAAATACTCAGACGCGGAGCGGACCAGACAGCGTGCGAAGAAGACCCCTGAAGAGAATGCGGTCATCGCGCTGGTTGTGGGCGAGGTTCGTGGAGTACCGGGGCAGACTGTCGTACACACGCCTTTGAAACCAGACGGGACAAAAGAGGGCAAGGAGCGAGAGGGCAATCGAGCGCACACAGATGTTGTGGGGGAAAAGAAGAAAGACCCGGAGGTCCGTAAGGCACTGAAGCGTATGTGCGTGTTGGTGTTGAGGTATGCCTACGATGGTTGACCCAAAGGACTGTGACAATTCCAAACGCTGAAGATGCTTTACCCTGACAACTATTCAGGCTGTGCTTCATACGATGCAAGGGCGCGATTTTCGCACGGGGAAACGATATATGATGGGCGATCGGCTGGTACCGCGAGGGCTCCTGTTGCCCAAGTGGGGTTAGCGCGTGCGTACACCCATCGGGCGAAGGCAACGGGAGGACACGTTGACGCAAGAGTCGCTTGGCAAGGCGCAGGCAATCCTGATGATTATCGTCGTGCCCGCCGCATTGATCCTCTATGTTTGGGCGTCGATCGCTCGGGTGCGGCAGCGACCATCCGTCACGGCAGAGGTCGCGGCACGGGGGCGCACGCCCTCCGACCTGGTGTTCGCTTGCGCCATCGGTGTGGGCGGCCTCGCGCTGACGTTGATCGGTGTGCTCCAAGTGGGGGGCGGCGCGGGCGGCTACGCGGTCGCGAATATCTGGGTCGGACTGAGCATCGTCATCCTGGTGATCCGCCGCATCCGCACGCGGGCGTAGCGCGTATCCCGCTCCCCGCGCATTCTCCCTCCTTTGTCGCCCCGCCTACAGGTACTTCTCGAACCACCCTACGATCCGCCGCAGCCGCTCCAGACGGTGCAGCGGTTGCCCGCTGCGCGACAGTTCGTGCCCTTCGTCGGGGAAGCGGACGAACTCGGCGGGGCAACCGAGGTATTTCAGCGCGGTGAAGAACTGCTCGCCCTGCTCGATCAGGCAGCGGAAATCGCGCTCCGAGTGGATGAGCAGCGTCGGCGTCCGCACCTTTGCGACGTGCGTCAGCGGCGAGCGGTCGAGGTAGAACGCCATATTCTCCCAGGGTGGCCCGCCCCATTGCAGATCGTTCCCGAGGTAGCCGACGTCGCTCGTGCCCCACTTCGAGACCATGTTGCAGATCGACCGCTCCGTCACCGCCGCCTTGAAACGGTCGGTCTGTGTGATCATCCAGTTCACCATGTAGCCGCCGTACGACCCGCCCGTCACGCCCAGCCGTTCACGGTCGATCCACGGCGCGCGAGCGAGCGCCGCATCCACGCCGAGCAGCAGGTCGCGGTAATCGCCACCGCCCCAGTCGTCATTCGAGGCCAGGGTGAATTGTTCGCCATAATTCGTGCTGCCGCGCGGATTGGTGAAGAGGACGCCCCAGCCGCGCGCCGCCAGCAACTGGAAATCGAAGAAAAAGAGATTGCCGTAGGCCGCGTGCGGCCCGCCGTGAATCGACAGGATGAGCGGGTACCGCGCGCCTGCCGTTGCGCCAACCGGCGGCAGCAACCAGCCTTCCATCGGCCAACCCTCCGCGCCCACATACGCGAACGCCTCCGGTTCCACCAGCGCCACCTCGCCGAAGAAGTCCGCGTTGACCGCCGTCAGCCGCCGTGGCGATTCGGCACTCGCGCCCAACGGCGCGCAGTAGACATCGCCCGGATTGAGGTTGTCGGCCAGATTCAGCGCCAGCGTCGTCCCCGCCGCGCAGAACGCGAACGACTGCACCTGCTGGCCGCGCGCCTCGATCACCCGCGTCGGCTCGCCACCGGCCACCGGCACGCGCCAGAGGGGTGTATCGCCGCGCGCCGAGGCCAGCGTCCACAACGCCGCGCCGTCGGGCGACCAGACCGGCCGCGCCGCCGACAGGCCCGCGCGCAGATCGGCGCTCACGCCGAGGCCCATGCTCAGGTCCAGCGCCCGCGTCAGGTTGCGCGGCTCGCCCGTGCCATCCGCCGCTACGAGCCAGAGATCATCATTGCCCCCGGCGATATTCGCGCGCGTGCTGCCCACGAAGGCGATCCACGCGCCGTCGGGCGACCACGCGGGGACATCCGCCGGGCCGTCGCCGGTCGGTAGGCGGCGCGGCGCGGTCGTGCTCCCGTCGGCGACGATCACCCAGAGATCGACCCCGTCGGTGCGGTCGGTTTCATCGGGCGCGCCGCGCTTCGCAGCGAACACGAGCGACGCGCCATCGGGCGACCACGCCGGGGCGCTGTTGCTGTGGTCGCCCGCCGTCAGTCGCGTCTCCTGCCCGGCCAGATCGACGACCCAGAGATGGCTCCGCCGCGCGTTGGTGAAACCGACCCCATCCCCCTTGTAGCGGATACGGGTCACCGTCACCACGTCGTCGGCCACGCGCCCCTCGTCCGAGTCGCCCTCCGCGACAGTGCCGACATTGCCGTCCGCAAACGTCTCGCCGCGCACGAAGGCGATCCGGGCGCTATCGGGCGACCAGGCGAAATCGCTAATGCCATCCTCGCCGTTGGTCAGCGCCCGCGCCTCGCCGCCGACCCCGCCAGTGGGGATGAGCCAGAGTTGTCGCCGTCCCTTATGTTCGCGGTCGGCCAGGAAGGCGATCCAGCGCCCGTCCGGCGACCAGCGCGGCTGCGCCACCGTGCGCGGCCCGTGCGTGAAGCGCCTCGCCTCGCCCACCTCGCCGCCCGTCGGCACGACCCACAGCTCGCTCAGGTAAGCGTTCTCCGGCCGATCGAGTCGCGTCTGCACGAAACAGACGGTCGCCCCATCGGGGCTGATCGCCACATCCCCGATCATCGCGATCCGAAAGATGTCCTCGGGAATCACGCCGCGCTTCGTCGCCGCCATCACCATCAATGCCCCCTCTCGTTTGTTCCGGTGCCGTCCCCGCGCGACCGCCCCTGCGGGGCCTGGGGGGGCCGGGGGAGTGGCCGCGCTACCACCTGGCCCGACTCACCGCACCCGCAGCGTCCTCAGCCGATTCAGCGCGGCGGCCACCTCCAGCATTCGGGGCCGCGCCAGGTCGCCGGGATGCTCGCCCGCCCGCTCCGCCAGCAGATCGAGCCCCTGGCGATCGAGTTCGCGATCGAGCGCGGCCAGGGCCTCGGCGAGTGTTCGCCGCCCATCGAGGTGGCCGCGCGCCACCGCCTGCGCCAGCAACCCACCGATCGCGCGCGTCTGGCTCGGGTCCACGATCTGCTCGACCGCGCGCAGATCGATCTCCTCGTCCCCGAAGGCGATCTCCTCGGTGCCGCGCGCGCGCACCCGATCGCGCCCGCGCCGTTCCGCGTTGACGCTGACCGGGTCCGGTACCCGCGCGGGCGGCATGACGATCGGTCGCGCGGGCGGCGTTCCATCCTGCCCCGCCGACGCGCCATCCTCGGCCGCGATCGCGTGCGCCCGCGCGGTCACGTCGCGCGGACGGTAGGCGTCCATCCAGACCACCGTGTCCGCCACGCCGAGGTAGTCACCCGAGCCGCCGAGGACCAGGACCGTGGAGACGCCGAGCGCCGCGTGCAGCTCGCGCACCCGGTCCACGAACGGCGTGATCGGCTCGCGCTCCGCCGGGACCAGCCGCCGCATCCGGGCGTCGCGGATCAGGAAATTGGTCGCGCAGGTGTCCTCGTCCATCAGGAGGACACGGCACCCCGCCTCGATCGCCTCCACGATGTTCGTCGCCTGCGAGGTGCTGCCCGACGCGTTCTCCGTGCCGAAGCGCGCGGTGTCGCCGCCCGAGGGCAGCGCGCCGATGAACGGCGAAATATCCACCGCCTCGACCCGTCGCCCGTCCTCCGCCCGGATCACCGTCGCGTCCGCGCGCGCCACCACCCGCTCGCGTCCGTCGCCGGGCAAGTGGTCGTAGACGCCGCGCGCGAGCGCCGATAACAGGGTGGACTTGCCGTGGAAGCCGCCACCAACGATCACCGTCAACCCGTCAGGCATGCCCATACCCGCGAGCTCGCCCGCATGCGGCGCGCGGAGGGTCACCCGCAATTCCGGCGGGCTGTCGAACGGCACCGCCCCTGCGAGGGGTCGCGGCGAGACCCCGCTCGCGCGCGGCAGGATCGCGCCATTCGCGACGAACGCGACCAGCCCGCGCTCCACCAATTGCGCCCGCAATGCCCGCGCATCCTCGACCGTATCGAGATGTCGCCGTGCCGCCGCGCGGGCCGACGCGTCCAGGCGCAACGCCTCCCAGGCGATCGTCGGCAGCGCTTCCAGCAGCAGCGGCCCCGCCTCGCGACCCAGGATCGTCCGGCCCGCCGCCGGCAGGCCGACGCTCAGGCGCAGTTCGACCCAGGTGTCGGCCACCCGGCACGCGCTCCGCTCCAGCACCTCCTGTCCCGGCGCGTCGATCTGGATCAGGCCGGATTTGCCCGAGCCCTGCCCGCGCCGCCCATGGCGCTCGATCGCCTGCGCCCCGCGACGCGCCAGGAAATCGCCCAGCGCGACCCGCCGCGCCGGGCTGTCGCCGTCGAGGGCCGGGTCGAGCGCGCCGTCGCCAGCGCGCGGCACCCGCACCCGCACCCGCGATGGCGCGGCGAACGGGTCGCCCTGGACGTGATCGATGAAGAGCGTCACCGTGCCGAGCGCCCACGCGCCGCGCAACTCGCGGTAGGCCGGGTAGGGGCCGCGATCGATGCGGGCCAGGGCTTCCCGCAAGTCGTCGCCGGAGCGTGCGCGCCCGTCATCCGGTCGCGCGGCTGGGCGGGGGGCATCTTCGCGGCGCGGCGGATAACGACGGCCCATCGACGTCCTTTCCTGTAGCACCGGGCCAGCATAGCGCCGGGACAGCGCACGGGCGGCGGGGATCGCGGTGCTACGCCGACAGGGCGCGAGCCAGGGTGGCGCTTCCCCTGCCGCCCGCACCGGCACGGTCACTCCACGAAGCGATAGCCGACGCCCCAGACGGTGACCACCTTCTCGCCGAGCGGGCCAAGCTTCTTGCGCAGGCGCATGATGTGCGTATCGACGGTGCGATCGAAGCCCTCGTAATCGTCGCCCCAGAGGCGTTCGAGCAGGAAATCGCGGCTGAAGGCGCGACCGGGGTGCGAGGCGAGCAACACCAGCAGATCGTATTCCTTCAGCGTCAGATCGAGCGGTACGCCTTCGAGCGTCGCCGCCCGGTCGGCCTGGTCGATACGCAGCTCGCCGCGCACGATCGGCGGCGGGGCCGGGGGCAACGACCCCTCGTTGCCCACCTCTACGGGAGCCGTCGTCCCATTGTCGGTCGCCATCGTATCGAGCGCGACCCGGCGCAGCAACGCCCGCACGCGCGCCATCAACTCGCGGATACCGAAGGGCTTCACCACGTAATCGTCCGCCCCGACCTCCAGCCCGAGCACCCGATCGATCTCCTCGGAGCGCGCCGTCAGCATGATAATCGGTACCAGATAGTCCTGGCGCACCTGGCGGCAGACCGCCAGGCCATCGAGTCGCGGCAACATCCAGTCGAGGATGAGCAGATCGGGCCGCGTCTGCCCGACGAGCGCCAGCCCCGTCAGCCCGTCGAACGCCTGATGGACCGTGTGCCCCTCCGCCTCCAGGTGCGTGCGGATCAGGTTGTTGATATCTGTCTCGTCCTCGACGACCAGGATCGTGGCCACGGCATCCCCCTCCGTTTGCGCATCCACGCCTGTTGTACCATAAAGAGGCTCGCCGCATCGCGGGCGGCGTGGCGACTTGCGACCGTCGCGCCCCGATTTGCGGGATCGGTTATCGTCGGTGACGCGCGGCAGAGGTTCGCCCCCAATTCTGTTCAATTCTTGTGCAGCGCCATCGGCTGTGCTAGAGTAGGCGCGTGAATGTCGTCCATGGCGCGCGCGAGGGGTACAGACATGGCAGAAGGCAAGCGGGTCATCGTCACCGGCGCGACCGGGCTGATCGGCAAAGAAACCTGCAAGCAGCTCATCGCCAAGGGCTACGAGGTGGTCGTCTTCTCGCGCGATCCTGACTCGGCCCGGACCAAGGTGCCGGGTGCGGCGGAGTACGTCGCCTGGACCCCGACCGAGAGCGGCCCCTGGGCGGCGAAGCTCGATGGCGCGTGGGCGGTGATCAGCCTGGCTGGGGCCTCGATCGCCGGGAAACGCTGGAACGAGGCCTACAAGCAAGAGATTCGCGACACGCGTGTACTTGGCACGCGCGGCCTCGTCGCCGCGATCGGGGCGGCGGCGCAGAAGCCGGAGGTGTTCGTCAGCGGCTCGGCGATCGGCTATTACGGCGCGCGCGACAGCACCCCGCTCGCCGAGGACGCCGCCGTTGGCGACGACTTCCTGGCCGGGGTGGTGCGGGATTGGGAGGCGGAGGCGCGGAAGGCGGAGGCGCTAGGCGTGCGCACCGCGCTCATCCGCACCGGCGTCGTTCTCGACGCCCACGAGGGGGCGCTGGCCCAACTGAAACTCCCGTTCCAGCTTTTCGTCGGCGGTCCGATCCTGCCCGGCACGCAATGGTTCTCCTGGATCCATCTGGCCGATGAGGTCGGGATCATCCTGCTCGCCCTGGAAGATGCGCGCCTCAGCGGCCCGATCAATGCCACCGGCCCCGCGCCACAGACGAGTCGCGATTTCTGCGCGACCCTCGGCAGCGTCATGGGCCGTCCCTCCTGGGCACCGGTCCCCGGCTTCGCCCTCAAAGTCATCGTCGGCGAGTTCGGCGAGACGTTGACAACCGGGCAGCGCGTGATCCCGAAGAAGGCCCAGGAGTCCGGTTACCAGTTTCGCTATCCCACCAGCGAGGCCGCCTTGCGCGCGGTGCTGCAAGGCTAGCGCGCGACGCTCCGGCGCACGGCGACCTGTGCGAGAATGGCGCGACCAGCCAGTCGGCTGGCGCGCTGGCGAAAAGGGAGGGGCGATGGCGACGACGCGGCTGCACCGCTTCGGCTCGACCGATCTTCTCCTGAACGAGGGCGATATTACCCGCGAGACGGTCGACGCGATCGTGAACGCCGCTAACAGCAGCCTGCTCGGCGGCGGCGGCGTGGATGGGGCGATCCACCGCGCGGGCGGGCCGCAGATCCTCGAAGAGTGCCGGGCGATCCGGGCGCGGCAGGGCGGCTGCCCGACTGGCGAGGCGGTGATCACCGGCGCGGGTACGCTTCCGGCGCGCTACGTCATCCACACTGTCGGCCCGGTCTGGCACGGCGGCGAGTCCGGTGAGCCGACGCTGCTCGCCGCCGCGTATCGCAACAGCCTCGCCCTCGCCGCCGCGCACGACGTGCGGACGATCGCCTTCCCCTCGATCAGCACCGGCGTCTACGGTTACCCCCTGGACAAGGCTGCCCCGCTCGCCCTCAGCGTCGCGCGCGATTACGCGCTGGCACACGACACCTTCGCGGAGATCCGCTTCATCCTCTTCTCCAGCGGGAGCTTCGACGTCTTCTCCATCGCCCTACAGAAGCTCACTGCGGAATAGGCGCACCGCGCCCGAGCACCCTGGCGGGGGTGACGGGTTGGCAGTTGGCAGGTTGCAGGGAGTCCCCGCTGAACGATCGGACCCTTTGATGACCTGCAACCTGCAAACCTGCAAACCGTCACCCGCCTCACCGATACGGCGCGGGGTCGAAGCCGCTGAACTCCACGTCCGGCTGCGCGGCGAAGCGCTGCGCCATCGCGATCAGCGCGGCCTCGTTGTTGTCCACCAGCAGGAAATCGCGACCGAGCGCCGCCGCCGCCGCGCCGGTCGTCCCGCTGCCCGCGAAGAAGTCGAGCACGAGATCGCCGGGGCGCGACGAGGCGGTGATGATCCGGCGCAGCACGCCGAGCGGCTTCTGAGTCGGGTAGCCGGTCTTCTCCTTGCCGGTCGGGCTGACGATCGTGTGCCACCAGGTGTCGGTCGGGGCCTTGCCGCGCGCCGCCTTCTCCGGCCCGACCAGGCCGGGGGCCATGTATGGCTCCCGCTCCACCTCGGCGGCGTTGAAGAGATACGCGCCGGGGTCCTTGGCATAAAACAGGATGTTATCGTGCTTCGCCGGCCAGCGTCGCGTCGCGCGCGCGCCGTAGTCGTAAGCCCAGATAATTTCGTTGAGGAAGCACTCCCGCCCGAAGATCTGGTCGAGCAGCACTTTGCAATAATGGACCTCGCGGTAATCGATGTGGAAGTAGAACGAGCCGTGCGGGGCCAGGACGCGATGCGCCTCGCGCAGGCGCGGTTCCAGGAACCCGAGATAGTCGCCGAACGAGTCGGCGTAGGCCCCGCTCGCCAGCCGCGTCGTGCGGTACCGCTCACCACGGAACCCGACGCGGTCGCCGTCCTCAGCGCGCTCGATGCTCAGGCGCGTCCGCGTCTGCGTGCGCCCGGTGTTGAAGGGCGGATCGATGTAGATCAGCGGCACCGAATCATCCGGCAGCGCGTGCAAGAACGGCAAATTGTCCCCGTAGACGACGCGCGGCATAGCACTCCTGCTATCACCCGCGCATCGGGTCGACCGATCGCGGCACCGCTCCGAGGATCAGCGCCGCGTGGCGACTCAGTACTTCACCCGCACCCGCCCGGTGATCAGCAGCAGCCAGATCACCAGCAGGCCGAGGAGGAGGAGGGTCGATCCGGCGAGGATGGCGAGGAAGATGTTCAGGTCGAGCAGGAGGCGGAGTCCGAGGATGATCAGGATCGAGCCGAGGACGATCAGGCGGATGTACCAGCGGAACGCCCCACCACTCCCCAGGTCGCTCAACTTGATCCCGCTCACCCTGCTCCCCCTGCATCGCCTTGATGGTCCCGGTCGGTCGCGCTGCGGAACTATACCAAATCGCCGCCGCTGGCACGCGCCGCACCGCTGCCTGGGTATGGTGCGGCGTTGCATGTGGCGGAGGTGTGGGTTCTGTCAATGGTGAAGGCGCGGATGCTTCGCGGCGGCGCAGCATGACAGTCACTTGCGTGGTCGGCCCAGAACGTACGGGATTGTCATGCTGCGCCGCCGCGAAGCATCCGCGCCTTCACCATTGACAGAACCCACCCGCCCACCATACCCTCCCCCGTACCACCGCCGTCACTCGTCAGCCGCCGCTCGTGAGGGGAAGTCGCATGGCCGAACGCGCGGAAGTCCTGATCGTCGGGGGCGGGATCATGGGGGCGAGCCTCGCCTTTGCGCTGACCGGACTCGGGGTGCGCGATGTCCTCGTGGTCGAGAAGCGCACCGTCGCCTCGGGTGCCAGCGGCAAAAGCGGCGCGCTCCTGCGCCAGCACTATAGCAACCGGCCCGAGGCCGCGCTGGCCCACCACAGCTTGCAGACGTTCGCCCACTGGGATGAGCAGATCGGCGGCGACTGCGGCTTCGTCCGTTGCGGCCTGATCGCGACGGTGGCGATCTCCGGCCCCGACGACCCGAACATCGCCCGCCTGCGGGCCAATGTCGCCTTGCAGAACGGCGTCGGCATCGTCTCGGAGGTTCTGCCCGCCGAGGAATTGCGGCACCTCCAGCCGTTCGCCCGCTTCGATGACATCGCCGTCGCGGCGTATGAGGCCGAGTCGGGCTACGTGGACGCCATCGCGGCGACATGCGGGATGATGGCGGCGGCACGGGCGCGTGGCGCGCGGCTACGTGAAGGGCTGACCGTCACCGGCCTCCGGGTGACGGGCGGGCGGATCGTCGGCGTGGAGACGAGCGCTGGGCCGATCGACGCGCCGATCGTCGTCTGCGCGGCGGGGGCCTGGGCCGCCCCGTTGCTGGCGACGGCGGGGGTCGCGGTGCCGATCGAGCCGCTGCGGGTGCAGGTCGCGATCGTCAATCGCCCGAGCGGGATGCCGCAGGCCGGGACGATGGCTTACGTGGACACCGCCGCCAATCACTTCTGCCGCGATTGGGGGCCGAACCGCACGCTGGTGGGGATCGGCGGCGGCGAGTCCCATCAGGTGGTCGATCCCGACGCCTACGACGAGCGCAGCGACCCAGACTTCGCGGCGTTGGCGCTGCGTCACCTGACGCGCCGGATGCCGCCGATGGCCGCCGCGACCCCGTTGTACGGCCACGCCGGGCTCTACGATATGACCCCGGACGCCCACCCGATCATCGGCCCCGCCCCCGGCGTGGCCGGGCTCTATCTCTGCGTCGGCTTCAGCGGCGCGGGCTTCAAGAAAGGCCCGGCGGTCGGCCAGTGCCTCGCCGAACTGATCCACGACGGCCAGGCCACCACGGTGGATCTGGCCCCCTTCCGCCTCGGACGCTTCGCCGACGACGCCTGGCGCACGCCGTGGAGTCCGCACGAGTACACCTTCTCCAGCGATTTCGGCCACGGCTTCTGAGGCGCGGGGCCGTTCGGCCCCACCATCCTCCCGCCAGTCAAGGGCGCTGGTTTCCCGACCGGCGGGACCGGAGAGCCGCGTGGCCCAAATCCGATCGCGGGGGAGCGGCGTACTCCACCGTGAACGGGTATGCTGAGCGTGGATCGGTCCGATGTACTGCGACATACCGCGACATACCGCGCCAGAGGGACTCGACCGATGGATAGCCAGCGCAATGATGAGGGGAACATGCTGAAGAACACTACCGCCCGGTCGCGACGAAGAAGCGCGATCGGGACGCTGGCGCTGCTCCTGCTGCTGCTGGCGGGGTGCGGCACGAGCGCCACGCCAACGGCGACGATCGGCGCGACCACCGGCGCGGCGGCTGGCGCGGCGACCACGGCAGCGAGCGCCGCGCCGCCGACGACCCTCCCGCAGCCCGTCGCGACCGTCGCGGCGACGGTCGCCCCGGCAGGCAGCGCCGCCCCGGCGGCGAGCGGCACCACGGCCACAGCGGTGGGGTCAGCCGCGCCGACCGCCGCCGCGACCGCCGCGCGTGCATCGGCGACGACGGCCACGGCCACCGCACGTTACGCGATCGTGCCGAAGAACTCCAAGGCCACCTACAAGGTTTCGGAGACATTCTTCAATCAGGGAAACCGCATCAACCTCGCGGAAGGCACCACCGACGACATCGCCGGGGATTTCACGATCGACAAGACGAAGCCCTCGGCCAGCCGCGTCGGCACGATCAAGGTGGACATCAGCAAGCTGGAGTCGGACAGCGAGCAGCGCGACGATCAGATCCGCAATCGCTGGCTCGAATCGAAGAAGTTCCCGATCGCGACCTTCGTCGGCAAGCGGATCGAGGGCTTGACCGATGCGCCTTACAAGGACGGCGACGAGCTGACCTTCAAGATCATCGGCGATCTGACCATTCGCACGGTCACGAAGGAAATCACCTTCAACGCGAAGGGCAAGATCGTCGGCGACCTCTTCACCGGCACGGCGACGACGACCTTCAACATGACCGACTTCGGCTTCGATCCGCCGTCGATCCTCGGTATCCTGAAGGCCGAGAATGGCGTCGAACTCGTGATGACGCTCGAAGCGAAGCGCATGCCCTGAGCCACCCGACCAATCCTCACCAATCCGATCCCGACCGGCGAACGTAGAGATACCGGGACCAGGCCCACATGGTAACCTCTGATCACCCGATACATCGGGTTGTGCAGCGCAAGGGGGGGCGATGGCGTAGCGCGACACACTGCAAGCAGCGCGGGAGCGATGGGGGTCGCCGGGCGGGGAAGCGCCCCGCTGGTCTGACTGAAGGAAGATGAGGAGTACAACCGTGAGCAAGCAGCGCAATTGGAAGCGTCTCAGCCGCTCGTTCGTCCCGGCGATTGTGATCGCCCTTTTTATCATGGGCATCGGCATGGCCGCCGCCGCCGAGAATAGCGCGACCCAGGCCGCCACGATCAACATCGAAGCCGGGGATAACTTCTTCAACCCCACCCAATCGACCGTTAACGTCGGCGACACCGTCACCTGGACCCTCAAGGGCCAGCGCCCGCACGACGTGACCTCCGACGATGGCTCGTTCGTCTCGCCGCGCCGGATGTCGCCCGGCCAGACCTTCTCCTACACCGCGACGAAGGCCGGAACCTTCGCCTACCAATGCACCATCCACACCGGCATGGTCGCCACCCTGGTTGTCCAGGCCGTCGCGCCGACCGGCACGCCGCGCACGGGCGGCGGCGGCATGGCCGACGCGGGTCTCGGACAGTGGCAGCAGTTGGCGATGCTCGGGATCGTGCTGGTCGGCGGTTCGACCGCGCTGGTCATGCTGCGTCGGCGTAGCGCGTAGCATTCCGCCTTTGGACACATGAGCAGGCCCGGCGCGTGAGGACGCGCCGGGCCTGCTCGTTGTCGGGCGATGTTCAGGCGTTGCGCGCGCCTTCGATATGGCCCTTCGTTGTTGGCAACGCCTCACCGAGGCGCGGATCGCGCGTTGTGGCGGCGTCGAGCGCGCGACCGAACGCCTTGAAGATTGCCTCGATCTCGTGATGGGTATTGCTGCCGTAGTGCAGCAGGACATGGATGTTCATCCGCGCCTCGCGCGCGATGCTGTCGAAGAAGTGCCAGATCATCTCGGTGCCGAGCCCGCCAACCGCCGTCCCGGTGAAAGCGGCCTGCACGACGCAGAAGCTGCGCCCGCCGAGATCGACCGCCACCGTCGCCAGGGCCTCGTCCATCGGCACGACCGCGTGCGCCGTGCGCCGGATGCCCCGCCGCTCCCCGAGCGCCTGCCCGAGCGCCTGCCCGAAGCAGATGCCGACATCCTCGACCGTGTGATGCTCATCGATCTGCACGTCGCCCTGCGCGGTCACCTGGAGGTCGAAGAGCCCGTGCCTGGCCAGCAGCGTCAGGAAATGGTCGAGCGCGGCCACCCCCGTCGCCACCTCCGCCTGCCCCCGCCCATCGACGGCGAGCGTCAGTTCCACCTGCGTCTCGCTCGTGCGCCGGTTCACCGTCGCCCGCCGCGCCTCGCTCGTCCCCATGCGCCACCTCCGCGAATGGTATGTAACTCGGCTTCGGACTTTTGAAGGGAACGGCGGGCGGTGCTGCGGCTCGTGGGGTGTTCTCGCCCCCGGCGTTGGCTGCGGCGGCGGGGCACCCTCACCCCCGGCGTCGCTGCGGCTCGCCACCCCCTCTCCCCATCCGAGGGAGAGGGGAAAGGGGGCCGACGACTGATCGTGGAGCGCGGCGATTAGTGTCCCCGGAGTTGCGTGATCGTTGTGCCGACGGCGATCAGTTCCGGGTCGGTCATGACTTCGATCAGGGCCGGTCGGCGCAGGGCGAGGGCGCGCTCGAAGGCGGGTGCGAAGTCGCGATTGTCCTCCACACGCTCGCCGTGCGCGCCGAGTGAGCGGGCGAACATCGCGAAGTCCACCGGCCCGAGGGCCGTGCCGCTGACCCGTCCCGGATAGGTGCGCTCCTGGTGCATCCGAATCGTGCCATAGGAATTGTTGTTGAAGACCAGGGCGATCAGCCACAGGCCGTGGCGCACCGCCGTTTCCAATTCCTGCCCGGTCATCAGGAAGCCGCCATCGCCCGCGACCGCCAGGACCGGCACGCCGGGCCGGGCGAAGGCCGCGCCGAGGGCCGCCGGCATCGCGTAGCCCATCGCGCCGCTGGTCGGCCCCAGGTACGCACCGGGCAGGCCGAAGCGCGCGTACCGCCCGAACCAGGTCCAGAAGTTCCCGGCGTCGCCGGTGACGATCGTCTCGGGCGGCAGCAAACGCCGCAGATCGGCGAGGACGCCGGTCGGATCAACCGGCGTGCGGGCCGCGATCGGTTGCGGCGTGGACACCGCCTCATAGGTCCGGCGATCCAGCGCGGCGGCCGTCGCACGCGCGGCTGCGCGGCCATCGATGCGCGTGGCGAGCGCGGCGTGGAGCGCGTGGAGCGCCTGGCGGGCGTCGGCGACGATCCCGATCTCCGCCGGGAAATTCACGCCGACGACGTCGGGATCGATGTCGATGTGGACGATCCTGGTCCGTGGCGTCGGCAGGGAGTAGGTCGCGGTGGTGAACTCCCCGAGGCGGGTGCCGATCGCCAGCAGCGCATCGGCCTCGCGCAGCCGCGCCGCCACGATCGGCGGTGCCCCGAGGCCCATGCCGCCCAGATAGAGCGGGTGCGCGTTCGGGAAGGCGTGATAGCGGCGGTAGGCGGTGATCACCGGGATGCAGGTCGCCTCGGCGAAGGCGATCAGATCGTCGGTCGCCCCGGCCCGCAATACACCGCCGCCAGCCAGGATCAGCGGGCGCTCGGCGGCGAGCAGGAGGTCGAGCGCGGCCCCCGCGTCGTGCGCGCTCGGTGCCGGGCGGGGGGCGACGGCGGCGGGGCGGAAGTGTGCGGCGGTGAAGTCGGCGAACTCGTCGAGGACATCGGTCGGCACCGACAGGAGGACCGGGCCGGGTCGCCCGCCGATCGCCCGCCGCGCCGCTTCGTGGATATACTCGGGCAGTCGCTCGGTGCGCGTGACCTCGGCAGTCCACTTGCAGATGTGGGCGTAGAAGGGGGCCAGCTCGATCTCCTGGAACGCCTCGCGATGCCGGTACGGCGTCTCGACCTGGCCGATGATCGCGATCAAGGGCGAAGAGTCCTGATAGGCGGTGTGGAAGGCAATTGCCATGTTCGTGGAGCCGACACCGCGCGTGGACATGCACAGCGCCGGTTGGCCGGTCAGCTTGCCGATCGCTTCGGCGGCGAAGGCGGCCCCTTCCTCGTGGCGCGTGGCGACGAGTTCGATCGCCCCATCGTCATATAACGCATCAAGGATCGAGAGGAAGCTCTCGCCCGGCACCGTGAACGCGTGCCGGACCCCTTCGCGTTTCAGTTGCGTCACGACCGCCTGCGCCCCGGACATACGGACCATGTTGCCCCACCCTCCCTGCACACAGCGTCTCACAAGTCGCATGGTAGCACGGACAGGCGGGGGCGGGAAGGTCGCCGCAGCGGTCGATGGAAATCCGAGGGCCAGAAGCCAGAGCGGGCTTTGCGTGCCGCATGGCGGGGCGGAGTGGTACGGAAGTTGCATCGCCTCACCCTACGATGAATAGCCGCTATAGGGAAGCTGAGGGGAGGGGGAAACGTTGACGATCGGAAGCAGCACCGCGAGCAGCGCCGAGGACATGCCCGCGTCGCGCCTCGTACTCGCCGTCTTTGTCGGGCCGTACAATGCCGGGGCGGCCCTCGGCGCACTCCATGCGAGCGGTTTCACCAGCGACCACGTCTCGGTGGTGGCGAAGAACGAGGATACCCGGCGCGAAATCGTCGAGCAGACCGAGATGGGCGAGTCGCAGGATGCCCCGGCGGATAGCCTGATGGGCGCGCTCAAAGGGAGCGTGCTTGGCGGGGCGCTCGGCCTCGGGGCGCTCTTCATCCCCGGGGTGGGGCCACTCCTGGCCGCCGGGGTGCTCGCCAGCGCGATCGGGGGCGCGGCGATCGGGGCGGCAGTTGGCGGCGAAGCGGGGGTGGAGGAGGAACGGGGCATCGCCGGTGCCGACCTCGCCGCCGTGCTGATCGGTCGGGGGGTGCCGGAGGCGGAAGCGCGCGTGTACGAGGCGCATATCCGCGACAACGCTATCCTCCTCGCTGTGCAGGCCGACAGCGAGGAGGGGGCGGTCCTCGCCAATCAGCTTTTCACGCAGCATGGCGGCGCGGACGCCCGCATCTACGGTGCCCCGGCGTTGCGCCGCGAGCGCATCTGAGCACAATGTTTCGCGGGTGCGTGGGGGGGGTACGGCCCTCACCCCCGGCGTCGCTGTGGCTCGGCAGGCACCCTCACCCCCGCCATCGCTGCGGCTCGGCACCCCGCCGCCCAGAGGGCACCCGGCCATCCGAGGAGAGGGGAGGACGGCATCGAGACGTGCGTTTGTGAAGCAGCCCTTCAGGCGCGACGACCCGGCCCGCCAGGTGTGGTGGTCCGGGGCGCGCGACGGTTAGCCGCGCAGCAGCGTCATCCCGGCATCGATCACCACTTCCGTGCCGGTGACGTAGCGGCTCGCGTCGGAGACGAGGTAGAGGACGAGGTCGGCGACCTCGCTCGGCTCGGCGACGCGCGCGCCGAGTGGCGGGAAATGCTCCGGCATCTTCGCGTCCCAGGTGACCGCTTCGAGGTTGCGACGGTAGGTCCGCTCGCCGATGTTGGTGCTGATCGAGCCGGGGATGATCGTGTTGACGCGGATGTTCCAGCGCGCCAGCTCGATCGCCGCCATCCGCGCGAACGCGACCTGCCCGGCCTTGGAAGTCGAGTAGGCCGAGTAGCCCGGCGCGGAGAAGAGCCGGTAGCCATTCACCGAGGCGGTGACGACGATCGCCCCGCCGCCCGCCGCGCGGAGGTGGGGGATGCTGTGCTTGACCGTCAGGAAGGTGCTGGTCAGGTTGGTCGTGATCGTGGCGTGCCACTCATCGAGGGTCAATTCCTCGATCGGGGCCTGCATCCCATTGATCCCGGCGTTGGCGAAGACGAGTTGCAGCCCGCCGAATTCCTCGACCGTCCGCCGCACTGCCGCGCCGACCGCTTCTTCAACGCCCACATCGGCCACGAGGGCGAGCCCCTGGCCCCCCGCCGCGACGATCTGGTCGACAACCGCGCGCGCCCGCTCTTCGCGTAGATCGACGACCGCGACCGCCGCGCCCGCCCGCGCGAGCGTGAGGCAGGCGGCCTCGCCGATGCCGGAGCCGCCGCCAGTAACCAGAGCCACCTTGCCGGTCAGATCGGTGTTCACGAAGCCTCCTATGATAGTGATCAGGGCCGAGGGATGAGTGCCGAGTGGTGAGGGATAGGTGCGGGGTGGAACGGGGGTGTTGCTTGCTTTGCGTTCGCCGGTCGCGCGTTGAGAGGTCAGGGTTTCCGTGCCACGCGTAGGTAGGGTGCCGGGGTGGTTGCGGCGCGTTGCCCCTGCGCTTTCGCGGCGGGCATCAGAGGCCGTAGTGCGCGTTGATCGGGCGCTGATAGTCCTCGATCTCGCCCGACAGCACCGCGTCGATCGTCACTGGCGCGCCGCCCCGTTCCGACGATTCGAGGATGGCGTAGGCGGTCGCCAGATCGCGCAAGCCCTCCTCGCCGTTCATCTCCGGTTGGTCGCCGGCACGGATAGCGCGGAACCAGTCCAGATAGGCTAGGGCGAAGGTATCGGTGAGGCCGTGGGGGAAGAAGCGGTCGCGAGTCGCCGCGTCGCCCTCGCGCGCGAAGCGGTCTGCGAGTTCCTCGCGCACACCGTCGTCGCCGATCAGCGTCCCGCCCTTCAGGCAACCGCGCGTGCCGTAGAGGGCCAACCCCTCCGGCAGGCCGGTCGGCTCGCCATGCCCCGCCCAGGCGAAGGACACCGTGCCGACCGCCCCATTGGCGAACTGCGGCAGCGCGAAAAAGGCGTCGTCGGCATCGGCGGCGACGCGCTCGACAACGTTGCCCGCAGCGTCGCGCCGCACTCGCTCCGGCTCGAAAACGCGCGCGACCGCCGTCAGCGTCCGCACCTCGCCCGCGAGGTAGCGCAGCCTGTGGGCGAGGTGGACGCCGATGTCGAGCGTGGCACCGCCGCCCGCCTCCAACCGCCGATGCCGCCAGGGCGTCTCGGCGACAACCCGGTCGGGCGACCAGGCCGCCGAGCCGATCGCGACCGCCGCGACCATCTGGAGCGCTCCGAGATCGCCCCGCTCGATCGCCCAACGCGCCAGCCGGTTCGCCTCGGCGTAGCGGACGTTCTCCATCACCCCCAGCGTCGCCCCGCCGCGCCCCGCCGCCTCGACCAGCAAGCGCCCCGCCTTCACCGTGATCGCCAGCGGCTTCTGGATCATCGCGTGCCGCCCCGCCGCCAGACAGGCCAAGCCGGCGGTATGGTGGACCGGCAGCGTCGCGGTGATATCCACCGCGTCGATCACGCCCGCCGCCAGCATCGCCTCGACCGTCGGGTAGACCCGCGCCTCCTCTTCCGGCTGGAAGTCGCTGACGTAGAGATGCGGCGCAGAGAGCGGATCGCCAGGATGGGTGCTCACCGGCAGGCGTGGCGTGGGCCCCGCGCCCCGCTTGCGGAACATGTGGGCGTCATTCTCGCGCCGGGCGACGAGCGCCGTGATCCGAAAATCGTCCAGCCCCGCCTCCCGCAGCAGGCGATACCCCCGCAAATGCGCGGGCAAAATCCGCCCACAGCCGATGATACCGATGCGGAGGGGGGCGGGCATGGGGGCCTCCAGGGTTGTCGTAAGGCGTAAGGCGTAAGACGTAAGGTGTTTGGCCGTTGGCCGCCACGCCCGAATGCCGCCGCGCAGCCACTTACGACTCACGCCTCACGACTTACGACTCACGACTGATCCAGCGGCAGCGAGACCGCCCGCCCGCTGCGCACGGATTGTAGGCCGGCTTCCAGGAGTTCCTGCGTGTCGAGGGCGAGCGTCAGGGTGGACAGCCCCTCGAACGGGCGGTCGGCGGCCAGACAGGCGAGGAAGTAATCGACGGCGTTTCGCTCCCCCTCGGGCAGCGGTGGCGGCTCGATGACCCACCCATCGGGGCGGTCGCCCGTGATCTGCTCGACGATGCCGCCGGTGGCGACCTGCCCCTCGCGTCGCCCGGTCTGCCGCCGCACGATCAGCGCCCCGTCGCGACCGTGGATAGCAGGGCCACCGTCGGGCACCGGCCCGGCGGCGCTCCAGGTCGCCTCGATCACCGCCATCGCTCGCGCCCAGCGCAGCAGCAGGACCGCGTTGTCGTCCACGGCGATGTCGTCCTTTTGCAACCTGCCGATCGTCGCCTACGCCCGGCTGGCCGGGCCGAGCAGGAGACGGGCCATACTCACGCCGTAGCCGCAGTAGTCGATGTAGGCCCCCGCACCGTTGCGCGCCCGGTCGTAGAGCCAATGGTAGAAGTACGGCGAGCAGCCGAACTCGCGCGGCCCGCCGTGGCCGCCCCGGAAGTTGAAGCGGTAGATCTCGCCGATCGCCCCGCCCGCCGCGAGGTCGAGCACGTGGCGGATGGCGGGCGTCCAGGCGGTCGGCCAGTTGACCATCAGCGGCACCCCGGCGCTGACCGTCGCCGCGCGGATCCGCTCGGCGTTCGCCAGGGTGTCGGCCAGCGGCTTCTCGACCATGATCGGCACGCCGTGCCCCGCCGCCAACTCGACCAGCGCCGCCTTGCCCGCGTTGTCCACGAAGATCAGCACCGCGTCGGGCCGCTCGCGCTCCAGCAACTCGGCATAGTCGGCGTAGGCGCGCGTGACGCCGTATTCCGACCGGGCCTGTTCCAGCAGCGGCGGATGGGGATCGGCCACCGCGACCGTCACATCCGCGCGCGCCGCCAGATCGCCCAGGTGCCGCCAGACATGATCGTGGATCAGTCCCAGCACGCCAACTTTCCAGGCCATCGCCACACCTCCCATTGCGCCCATCCGGCAGCGTCAGGGTAGCACGATTCGCCCGCGCGCGGTGCGGCGGCTGGGTGCGGTTCAAACGTTTGCGCGGCGGAGGCGGGGGGCCGTCGGGGTGGGGGGCGGCGGCACGGCGCGGGGATGCCGGTGGACTGAAGTCCCGGCTGAAGGCTCCGCCACGAAGTCCCTCTACAGGGACTGGGGGGAGGGGTGGGTGCCATTGCACCCCGCACACTCGGACGCCCTGCGACCGAACCCACCCTATGACCATGATTCGTTGCCGCTATCGTCGCCTGGGTAACGGGCCAACTCTTGGGCGAAGGGTGTGGTCTATGTAGGCGGCGGCGTGTGCGCACCTGCCGTCGCCTCGGACGTCGGCCCCATAGGCTTCACGGCGATGAACACTTCCACCGCGCCGGGCGAAACGTCGCTATGCACGAGCGGGCGTATGGTCGCGCTGAACCCGGCCTCCGCAAGCAGTCGCAGCCAATCGTCGCGACCGAAAATCCCCTCGACGTGGCGGTCATGCACGCACCGGGTCGGCTGGCCTGCTTCGTGCAGGAGGTACGCGTAGTCCACCACGTAGGTCGTGTCGCTCGGGTCGGGGTCCCAACTCCATTCGAGATAGCGGAGGGCACGCCCGCCCCCGTCGTGTCCGCCGTGGTCCGTCGTGGGGGCGAACGTCTCGCGCACGGCGTCCGGCGCGAAGACGGCGACCCCGCCAGGCCGACAGTGGACGAAAGCGGTGACGATGGCCTGCCGCAGCTCCGCCTCGGTCGTCAGGTACATCACCGCGTCGTGGACGAATACCGCGTCGAAGGTGCGCCCGAGCCGCACCGTCCGCATGTCTCCTTGAACATGTTCGCACTCGGGATTGATGCCCAGGCTGAGGGCGAGCATCTGCGGCGCCAGATCGACGAGCGTGCTCGCGACCTGGCGCTTGTAGTGGGAGGCCATGTTCCCGCCACCGGAGCCGAGTTCCAGCAGCGTTTGCGGGGGGGTGTCTGCGGCGTCCACGATGGCGTGCCAGTAGAATGCCGCCTCCTCGGCGTAGTCTTCGGGCGCGGTGAGGAGGTGATACCACGGGGCCAGCTCGGTGTAGAGGCGTGGCAGGGGCGCTGACATCAGCCCTCCTCGGTCGGGGTTCGGCCCACCTCCGGCGTTGCGGGGGGACGCGGCGGTGCCGCCGCACCATGGGTATCCACGTGCCAGCCGGAGTATCCGGCAGAGCGGCGGGGTTGGTCAAATTGCGGGCGAGGCGAGGGTGCGGTTCAGGGCTTTGCGCGACGGAGGCGGGGAGGGCGGTGGCGCCCCACGAGGGCAGGTGCGGCGAGGGTGGTGAGCGGCGGCGCGAGACGCCAAGTCGCGCCCGGCTGGGGCAGGGGGGCGGATTCTTCGCGGCGGCTCAGAATGACAATTCCGTACGGGATCGGCCACATACCCTGGATCTGTCATTCTGAGCCGCGCGAAGAATCCGCGCCTGCTGCTTCATTCTCGCTTCCCCCGCGCAGGATCCTGCACGGCACTCGCGAGACGATCCGGTCGGTACGAATGGCCGGTCTCGGCATTTCCAGCGTCAGCGCGGAGCCTCATGGGAGCCGACACCGCCAGCGGCAAGACCTGACTACGCGGTATCGAGCTGGAGGACACCGGAACGTAGCGCGTAGAGCGCCGCCTGGGTGCGGTTCGCCAGGTGGAGCTTCGCCAGGATACTGCTCACATGCGAGCGCACCGTGCGTTCGCGCACCGTTAACTGCTCGGCGATCTCCTGATTGGAACAGCCGCGCGCCAGCAGCGTCAAGACCTCGAGTTCGCGTTCGGTCAGCAACTCCTCGACCAGCGGCCCTCGCGGCGGGCGGCTCATCTCGCGCAGCACGCGGCGGGCGACCGCCGGCTGGAGCGCGGCCCCGCCGTGGGCGATCTCGCGGATCGCGGCCACCACCTCGCGCGGATCGGCCTCCTTCAGCAGAAACCCTTGCGCCCCCGCCCGGAGGGCCGGGAAGAGCCTGTCGTCCTCGGCGAAGCTGGTGAAGACCAGGATGCGCGGCGGGGTGGGGAGCCGTGCCAGGTGTCCAAGGGCGTAGAGGCCATCGGTGCCGTCCATCACGAGGTCGAGGATGATGACATCGGGTTGGAGGAGGCGGGACTGCTCGACCGCCTCGGCCCCGTTCGCCGCCTCGCCGACGACCAGCAGGCCCGGCTCGGTCGCCAGCAACGCGCGCAGACCCATCCGCAGCACGGCGTGATCGTCCGCGATGAGTACACGAATCTCGTCGCCCATCCCCTACCTTCTCATGCCAGCATCAGGTCGGCGCCGCCGCCCAGACGATCCATTCTCCGGGCCTTCCGCGCAACGAGCGTCTATGCCCCTGTTCTCTCTTCCCACTATACGCGACGAAATGCGGCGAAGTACCGTTGCGCCGCCCAATTGGGAAGAAGGTACCAGCCAGCCGCCATTGCCCGTGGTGACCCTGGGGGTGCGATTGTCGTGTCCCCATGCCCTCAGGGCGCGGCTCCCCACGGCGCGCTACTTTTTTGTCAATTGCCCGCCATGCGGCTCGCGCTCAGCCCAGACCCCGCAGATGGGCGTAGGTGTACATGCCGGTGCTGTGACCGTCCGCCCACACCGGCATGATGGCGTAGCGCCCGACCTGCTGAATGTCCACCAACTCGATTTGCTGGGGCGTCAGGCGCTCGATCCGGTCGAGCATTCCCGGTCGGCCCATCTCCCCACGACAGGTGGCGCATGGGCAAGCCCAGCGCAGTTGCTCGAACGTGTAGACGCTCTCGTGGCCGTCGGCCCACTCGATCCGCACCAGGCCCTCGTCCACATCGGCGCTGATCGTGGTCGGCTCGGGCTGTATCCCGCTCATCTCCCGCTTCCCCCTCATGCTTGGTCGCAGCGCCGCTGATCGCCGTTTCGCGCGGCGGCATGGCCCCGCGCAAGTGTCACACGATCAGTCGCACGATTAATCGCGCGGCCCGTGGTGCCTCCTGGCGGCCGAACCTTGCCCGCCGCATCGGATCGGGAGTTGGTCGGCTACAGATGCGTCCGGAAATACTCTGTCAGGCGGCGCTCCAGGTATTCGAGGCCCCTGGCATCGCGCGGCATGTGGCGCTCCTCCGGGAAGACCACCAGGTCGTAGGGCTTGTCGGCGGCGGTGAGGGCGGCGAGCAGGCGGGCGGTGTGGCGGAAATGGACGTTCTCGTCCACCATGCCGTGGATGAGCAGGAGCTTGCCGCGCAACGCCGCCACATGTGCCAGGGGCGTGCTGTCGCGATAGCCCCCCGCATTCGAGGACGGGTGGCCCATGTAGCGCTCGGTGTAGTGGGTGTCGTAGCCATCCCAGTGGGTCACCGGCGCGCCCGCGACCCCGACCGAAAAGACTTCCGACGCGCGCAGGAGCGCCATGCAGGTCATGTATCCGCCGTAACTCCAGCCGTAGATGCCGACCCGCCCGCCATCGACATAGGTCCGCCCGGACAGCCAGCGCACCCCCGCCACCTGATCCGCGACTTCCAGCGAACCCAGGTTGCCGACGATCGCCCCCTCGAAGGCCAAACCGCGATTAGCGCTCCCCCGGTTGTCCACCTTCAGGACGACGAAGCCCTGCTGCGCCAGGTATTGCGCCCGGAGATCGACCGTCAGCGCCCAAGTATCCGCGACCGTCTGCGCGTGCGGCCCACCGTACACGGAGACGATCAGCGGGAACCGTCGCGCGTCGGTGCCCGCGCCCGGCGGCGCGTAGATCGCGGCCTGCAAGGTCGTGCCGTCGGCGACCTGGAAACTCGCCAGTTCGGGCGGGCGCAGGCCCAGCGCGTCTGCCGTGGCCGACTCGTCGACGAAGAGGGGGGCGAGCGCCGCATTGTCCGACAGGCGGCGCAGCGTCAGCGACGGGGCGGCGGTCAGGGAGGTATGGCGATCGACGTAGCGATCGGCGTCGGGCGACACCACCGCCTCGTGCCACCCGGCACCGACCGTCACCCGCTCGACCGGGCCGCCGTCGAGCGAGACGCGGTAGAGCTGTCGTTCGCGCACACCGTCGCGCACGCCTTCGCGTGTGCCATGGAAGTAGGCCACCCGCCGCGCCGCGTCGAGCGCCGCGACCCCGGTGACCACCCACGCGCCTGCGGTCAGCGCGCGGATCTCGCGCCCGTCGGCGGCGTGGAGGGCGAGGTGGCGGAAGCCGGTCCGCTCGCTCGCCCACAGGAACTCGCCGGTCGGGAGGAAGCGCAGTTCGTCGCCGAGATTGAGCCAGGGGTCGCCGCGCTCGACGAGCAGCGTGGAGGCTGCGCCGTCCGCACGGTCGAAGGCGACGAGGCGCAGCGTCCGCTGGTCGCGCGACTCGAGCTGCGCGGTCAGCGTGCCATCCGGTCGCCAGGAGACGCGGGCCAGGTAGCCATCCTCGGCCGCGTCGTGGCCGAGGATGTCGCCCTGACCAAGGGTCAGCCAGCGCGTCTCGCCACCGTCGGCGGCGACGATGCCGAGCCGGACGCGCGCGTTCGGCTGGCCGGCGAACGGGTAGCGATGCTCCTCGACCGTCGGCTCGTCCAGGCCCTGATGGACGATCGGGTAGCGCGGGATATGGCCGCTATCGGCCCACTCGTAGGCGAGCGAGCTGCTGTCGGGGCTCCACCAGTAGCCCTCGCGACGCCCCATCTCTTCCTGAGCGATGTACTCGGCCACGCCGTTGGTGATCCCGTTCCCGGCACCGTGAGTCAGGCGGCGCGGCGCGGCCCCGCCCGCCAGTTCGGCCACCCACAACTCGTCGTCGCGCACGAAGGCGACGCGCCGCCCGTCCGGGCTGAGGCGGGGGTCCAGCGCCCCGGCGGTGTCGGGCAGCGCCCGCAGGGTCTTGTCCGCGCCATGCCGCACCCACAGCGCGCCGCCGCGCGGCACCAGGAGGATCAGCGCGCCATCATCCGCGAGGATGAACTGGTAGTCGGTCACGCCACGCTCGCGCAGGCGGCTCCGCTCGCGGCGCAACTGCTCCTCGATCGAGAAGGTCTCGGCCCCCGCCGCGTCGTCCGGCGTGTCGCCGGTGAGCAACGAACGCTCGCCGGTGGCGAGGTCGTAGCGCCACAACTGCTGGTGAAGCGTCCCGGCCCCGCTGAAGAGGTAGGTCACCGCCGTCCCATCGGGCGTGAACTCCACCCGGCGCGGCGCGGTCATACCCGGTCGCGGCTGCCACGCCACATCGGCCAGCGTCAGACGAGCTAATGGTCGCGCCCCCTCCGCCATGCTCCCCCCGCTATCCCACCCCGGCCCAGCCGGGCTCACGCCAGTCCCCCTCGACTTTCGACCCTAGCCCCCGTGCAACAACGGCACCACCTCGTCCATGAACATTTGATACTGTCCGAGCGCGGGGTAATCGGCGAACTTCAGCATCAGATGGCGCACGCCGAAGTCGATGAAGCCGTTGAGTTGGGCCGCCACGTCCTCGGGCGTCCCGGCGATGCGGTGGAGGTTCGGGCGGACGGGATCGGTGCGCTCGACCCGCGAGGCGTCGTGTCCGACCGCGACATGGGCGTAATAGCTCAACAGGATGTCGCCGGGATCGCGGCCCACGTCGGCGCAATGCGCCCGCAAGATGGCGACTTTCGCCGCGTAGGCGTCCAGCGCGGCGAAGCCCATATTCCACCAGTCGGCCAGTTCCGCCACGACGCGCAACGTCTTCCGCTCGCCGCCGCCGCCGATCAGGATCGGCGGTGGGGTGGCGTGGCGCGGCTCGCAGTAGGCCCCCTCGATTTGGTAATGCGCGCCCTGGTAGGACGCGGGCGAATCGCGCCACATCAGGCGCATGATCTCGACCGTCTCGCGCAGTTGGGCGATGCGCGTCCCCGGCCCCGGATAGGGGTAGCCGTAGGCGCGATACTCGTCCTCCTTCCAGCCCGCGCCGATGCCGAGGATGAGCCGCCCGCCGCTGAGGGCGTGCAGCATCGCCGCCATCTTCGCGGTCAGCGCCGGGTTGCGATAGGACTGGCCGAGCGTCAGCGTGCCGACCTTGAGGTGGGGAAACTCGGCGGCGGCGTAGCTCATCGCCGTCCAGGCTTCCAACGTCGGCAGATCGTCCCACTGGAAATGGTCCTCGACCCACAGGGTGGTGAAGGGCGGGCGCAGCGCGGCGAGGTGGGCGCGATTCGCCTCCAGCATCGTGGCGGTATTCGCCGCCGTGCGCGACGTCGGTTGCAGAACCCACCCGAATTCGACGGCCATGCTACCCCTCCTCGACCATCGCGGCTGACACTGGCCGGACAAGGAGGCCAGTATAGCGCGGATGGCGGGGGGCGGGGTTCGTCGGGTGTGTAGGGGTGCGATTCAAAATCTTGCGCGGCGGAGGATGCGGGGCCTCAACCGCCTGCGATCGTCGCGCTCCACCGCGCAGGCGTGATGCTCGCCGCCTCAGCGCGCCTCGCCGAGCCGATCCACGATGCGCCGACGCGCCGACGCGCGGTCGTCCGAGGGGGGCGGGGGGATGGTGCGCTTGCCGGTGCGCTTCTGGCGGTACATCCGCTCATCGGCGATCGCGACGAGCGCCGCCGCGCGCGTCCCTTCGCTCGGATAGGCGGCCATCCCCGCCGAGACGACGAGCGGGGCGAGCTGCGCGCCGCCACCGAGCGACCGCGTCTCCAACAAGCGCGCGCGGAGGCGCGCGAGCAAGCGCGCGGCGTCCTCTTCGAGCGCACCGGGCAGGATCACGGCGAACTCGTCGCCGCCATAGCGCGCGACGGTGTCGTTCTCGCGCGTGCAGTCCCGCAGCAATCCGGCGACGGTGCGCAGCGCGGCGTCGCCCGCGAGGTGGCCGTGCGTGTCGTTGAGCGCTTTCAGGCCGTTGAGATCGAGCACCAGGACGGCGAGCGGGTACCCCTGCGCCTCGGCACCGGCGATCTCCTGCTCCAGTCGCTGGTAGAAGTAGCGGTGGTTGTAGGCCCCCGTCAGCCCATCGGTGATCGCGGCGCGCTTCTCGCGGTCGTGCAGGCGCGCGACCGCGATGCCGATCGCCAACTGGTTGGCGATCGTCTCCAGGGCCATCTCATCATCCGGCGTGAAGGCCGCCTCGCGCGCGCCCTCGATCACCACCACGCCGATCGCCCGCCCGGCATCGCACAGCGGGGCCAGCAACGCCGAACGACTGGTCGGCAGCCAGGCGGTGTAGCGCGCGTCGCTCGCGATGCGGGCGATGTTCTGCCCCTGGCCCTGGGCCAACGCCCAGCCGAGCAGTCCGGCATCATCCGCCAGACGCTGTCCGCGCATCGACCGCTCGAACCCGCTGAAGGCGCGCACCACCAGTTCGCGCGTCTCCTCCTCGTGCAGGAGGATCGCGCAATCGGCGTAGCCCAACTCGTGCGTGATCAGCGACACCGCCGAGTCGAGGAAGCGATCGAGGTCGGTGATCGCGCTGAGCGAGCGGGCCAGGTGGTGGAGGGCGTTCAACTCCTTGATCTGCTGCGGGCGGATTTGCCCGGTCCCGGCCTCCACGGGCGGCAGTTCGCGCTGTTCGGCTTCTGCCAGGGTCAGGAGCGCGCTGGTGAAATTGGCGGTGCCGCGCTCGCGCAAGGGGCGCAGGTAGGGCGCGTCGAGCGCGTCGTCGCGCTCGAGAACCCGCGTGAACGCCTCGATTACCCCAGGGTGGAATTGCCGTCCCGCCGAGCGGGTCAACTCCTGGCGGGCCGCCTCGAAGGTGCGCGCCCGGCGATACGAGCGGTCGGTCGTCATGGTGTCGAAGGCGTCGGCGGCGGAGATGATCGCCGCCCCCAGGGGTATCGCCTCGCCCGCCAGCCCATCGGGATAGCCCGAGCCGTTATGCCACTCGTGATGATGCAACACCAGCGGCACCAGCCCCGCGAGCGCGCCATTCACCGAGAGGATATCGGCGCCTTGCCTGGCATGGGAGATCATCACCGACATCTCGCTCGCCGAGAGCTTGCCCGGCTTGCCGAGGATCGCGTCGGAGATGCCGATCTTGCCGATGTCGTGGAGGAGCGCGGCCAACTCGACCGCCTCGATCTGCCCCTGCGACAAGCCGAGTTCGCGGGCCATCTCGCGCGCATAGAACGCGACGTTGCGCGAGTGCCGGTGGGTGTAGGCGTCGCGCGCGTCCACCGTGGCGGCGAGGCTCTGGACCCCCGCCAGGTACAGCTCGCGGGTGCGGTTATAGAGGCGCGCGTTCTCGATCGCCGCCGCCGCGTAGTTAGCGTAGGCGCGGACCAGTTCGATCTCCTCGGCGCTCGGGCGATGTGGCACCGACCATGCGGCGTGCAACACGCCCAGCGGCAGGCGGCCCTTGCCGACGATCGGCACCGTACAACTGGCGATCAAGCCCTCGCTCAGCAGGACGCCGCGCAGCGGATCGGGCGCGGCCAGGCGCAGGTCGGGGGTGACCACGCAATCGCGCGTGTGCAGCGCCTCGTCGGCCTCGCCATCGGTCGCCAGGGAGCGGCGGAGGACCTGCAGCAGCCGTTCCGAGAGCCCGTGATGGGCCACCAGGGTCAGGGCGGTCCCGGCCTCGTCCAGGAAGCGCACCGCCGTCTTCTCGGCCCCCAGCAGGCTGGCGAGGGTCTGGCAGATCCGCTCGAGCGTGGGATCAAGATCGAGATCGGTGACCAGATCGGCGGTCAGCCCTTGAAAATCCTTAATCTGTTGCAGTTGCCGCTGCACCCGCTCGAAGAGGCGCGCGTTCTCGATCGCGATCGCCGTCTGGCGGGCCACCGCCGCCGCCAGACGGCGCTCATCGGCGGTGAAGCGCGCATCAAGCGGGCGCAGCAGCGTGAAACAGCCGAGCGGGGCGGTGCCGCGCATGAAAGGCACGACCAGCATCGCGCGCGGGCTGCGCGGTAAGCGCATCGGGACGGTGCCGGTGAGCCGATTGAGATCGGCGACGAACGCGATACGCCCGACCCGCACCGCCGCGCCGATCGGCCCCTCGCCCACGCGGATCGCGCGCAACGGCTCCTCGTCGATCGGCCAGCCCTGCTCGCCGACCGGCAGCAGCAGTTGTCGCGCTTCGTCGTAGAGATGGATCGTGGCGGTCGGGCAGGCGACGACCGACGTCAAGGACTGCAGCGTCTTGCGGAGGACCGCTTCGAGTTGGAGGGAGGAGTTCAGGTTCTCCCCGACCCCGATCAGCAAATCGAGTTCGCGTACTTTCGTCTCCAGCGCGGACCGCTGGTGCCGCTCGGCGGTCACATCGCGCCCGATCGACTGCAAGAGCGGGACGCCCTCGGCGTCCTGCTCTTGCAGGCGGCGCGTTCGCACCTGGAGGGTGCCAACCGTGCCATCGAGGCGACTGTAGCCTAGCTCGACCGAGGCGGCGAGATCGGCGGTGTCGAGCGACGTCGCCAGATGGGCCTCCAGCGGGGCCTGCATCTCCGGCGAGAGGTAGTCCAACAGGTGCGTCCCGGCGAGCTGCCCGGCGGGCAACCCGAGCAATTCGTTCGCCGCCGTGTTCGCCTCGACGATCCGCCCCTCGGCCGTATGGACCAGGATGGTATCGGGCGAGTGGTCGACCAGATCGCGCGCCCGCGCGCTGGCCTCGGTCAGGCGTGCCGCCAGTCGCGCGTTGAGCAGCGCGACCGCCACCCCGCGCGCGAAGGTCGTCATCATCGCGAGTTGTTCTGCATCGAAGGGCAACACCGCCGGGCGGTAGGCATTGAGCACGCCCAGGAGCACCTCGCCGATAAGGATGGGGACGCTCAGGATCGAGAAACGCGCACGCGCCTCCGCACCGCCGCGAACATCCTCGTCAGGCTCGCCGCCGAGCGCGTGCTGGCCCTCGCCCGCCACGCGTTGCCAGGTGCGTGGCGCGCGCGCGCGGGCGGTATGCGCGGCGATGTCGCCATCGAGGAAGAGCGGGACCATGGCCACATGCAGGCCGGGGCCGGGCTCGCGCGGCTCGTAGCCATAACGCCAGCGCAGGCGCAATTCCTGCTGGCTGTCCACGGTTGTCGCGGTATCGAAGGTGTAGCAGATGATCGTGGGGGCGTCGCCGAGGATCTCGCTCAACAGGCTCGCCGCCAGGAGGACGATCGGCTCCTCGTCGCGCTCGGTGCCATTATGGAGGCGTAGCTCGGCTTCGAGCAGCAGGCGCTGCGCCCGCGCCCGGCGTGCCTGCGTCAGTTCGGCGTCGGTGACCGCCGTTGCGACGGCGACCGACTCCCTCACGGGTGGTAGCATCGGCTTGGCGCTCGTCGTGCCGCTCGTCGTGCCGCTCACGATGGCGACCGACTCCCTAACGGGTGGTAACATCAGCCCTCCCTACCTCCGCCGCGCTCGGCAGCACACCGAGATACGTTTGCGGCGCGATAGCTACGGATAGGCGGATCACCCATGGCGTGAGCCGTGTATCGGTTCCATCGGCATCGCTGCTCCCGTCGGTAGCGGGGCGGACAAGTACTCCGAGTATACCGAGGGGGGCAGGAAGCCAGCCATGGGCTGATGGTCCCGGTTCATCCTGGGACGCTCGGTCAGTCGCCGGTACGATCGTCCGATGCGACCGGACTGCGGTCGCACACGGACGTGGGCCGGGGAATGCTCCCCGGCCCACGACGTCAGTTCGGTGCCGGGCGGTCCCGACTCAGAGGCCGATCGTGACGGCCTTGACCTCCAGGAACTCCCCGATGCCCATGCTGCCGTTCTCGCGACCGAGGCCGCTTTCCTTGAAGCCGCCGAAGGGGATCTGCGGCGCGGTCGGCACCGGATCGTTCACCCCGACGATGCCGTATTCGAGGGCCTCGGAAACGCGGAACGCGCGCCCGATGTCCCGCGTGTAGAAGTAGGCCGCCAGGCCGAATGGCGTGTCGTTCGCCATGCGGATGCCATCCTCGTCCGTGTCGAAGGGGATGATCGGCAGGGCCGGGCCGAACGTCTCCTCGTGCAGGATCTTCGCGTTCGGAGAGACATTGGCGAGGATCGTCGGCTCGTAGAAGTAGCCCTTCAGGCCGCCGTTCAACGCGGCCGGCTTGCCGCCCGCCAGCACCAGTGCGCCGCCCGCGACCGCGTCCCGCACCTGATCCTCGACCTTGGCGAAGCCGCGCTCATCGATCATCGGCCCCACCTTCGTCTCGGGGTCGAGGCCGTTGCCGACTTTCAGCCCCGCCGCCAGCTCGGCGACCCGCTTCGAGAACGACTCCAACAACGGGCGCTGCACGAAGAGCCGGTTGGTGCAGATGCAGGTCTGCCCGGCGTTGCGGAAGCGCGACATGATCGCCCCTTGCGCCGCCTGCTCGACATCGGCATCGTCGAAGATCAACATCGGCGCGTGGCCGCCGAGTTCGAGCGAGACCTTCTTCACCGTGCCCGCCGCCTGCGCCATCAGCGCCTTGCCGACCTCGGTGCTGCCGGTGAAGGTGATCTTGCGGACGAGCGGGCTCTCGGCCAGGACCTTGCTCACCTCGACCGCCGACTTGCTGGTGACGATGTTCACCACGCCCGCCGGGAAGCCCGCATCGTCGAACGCGCGGATGATCTCCAGCGCCACCAGCGGCGTCGCCGATGATGGCCGCAGGACCACGGTGCAGCCCGCCGCGAGCGCCGGGGCGATCTTGCGGGTGATCATCGAGTAGGGGAAGTTCCACGGCGTGATCGCCGCCACCACCCCCACCGGCTGGCGATAGGTCAGCACGCGCTTCCCGATCGTGGGGCTTGGCACGACCTCGCCGTAGGTGCGGCGGGCCTCCTCGGCGTTCCAGCGAACGAACGCCGCGCCGATCGTCGCCTCGCCCTTCGACTCGGCCAGCGGCTTGCCATTCTCCAGGGTCAGCAGGCGCGCGTGCTCGTCGATCCGCGCCTTGAGCAGATCGAAGGCCGCGTGCAGCAACTCGGCGCGCTCGTCCGCCGGGCGCTTCGACCAAGCCGGGAACGCCTCGTGCGCCGCGCGTACCGCCGCCTCGGCCTCCGCCGCGCCCGCGTCGGCCACCTCCGCGATCCACTCGCCGGTCGCCGGGTTGGTCACCGGGAAGGTCTTCCCGCCCGCCGCGTCGGTCCAGCGCCCGTTGATATACAACTGATAGGACTCCGTCGTGATCGTCGCCATTCGGTCACCCCTTTCCACCACGCGCATCCTCCGCCGCAACTTCCTCCACGCTAGGAATCGAGCGAGGATGCCGCAGCAAGTATACCCCGAACGCGCCCCGCACCCGTCCCGGCCACCGGCGACGGGGTCCACTACACTGCCCGAACCGCGCGGCGCAGGATGCTGAATCGCGCGCGCCGCGACGCCCCGCGCTTGTGCTAGGATGCGCACGTCACGAATATTCACGCTTGGCGACTGGCATGGCGACCGACGCGGTGCGGATGCGGGGCAAGGCACGGGAAGAAGGGCGTGGCAATGACTTCGACACTGACCGACGAACGCGCTGTCGATCTCCTCCTGGCCGAATGCGGTCGCCTGGCCGGGGAAGCGTTCGGCGCGCGACTGCGCAGCATGTACCTGATCGGCAGCCTGGCGCATGGCGGCTTCGCGCCCGAAATCAGCGACATCGCCGTGGCGCTCCTGCTGGCCGCGCCGCTGGTCGAAAGCGACAGCGAGCAGATCGCGGCGCTGGCGGCCTATTGCGCCGCCGCGCACCCCCTGTACGGGCGACGGCTCTCCCTCTTCTGGAGCACGGCGGAGGCGTTCGCGGATACCGAGGCCGTGGCGGTTCCGGGTCGCTTCCTCGCGCTCGATCGGCTCGATCTGGTCGACCATGGCCGACTCTTCAGCGGCGAGGCGTTGCGCGCGGGGCTGGCCCCGCCGACGCGCGCCGCCGTGCTGGCGAATGCGCGCGCGGATCTGCTGCGCTTCGTGCGCGACCCGGCCCGCTACGGCTTCCTCACCGGGGGCGCGGAGCGCGACTTCGCCGATCGTAAGGCGCTCGCCCGCCTTTGCCTCTTCCCCGCGCGCTTCCGCTACACGGCGACGACCGGGCGGATCGCCTCGAACGAGCTGGCCGCCGAGTATTTCCGCGACCGCACGAGCGCCCCCGACCGGGAGATCGTCGCCCTCGGCCTCGCCCTGCGCCGGGACGCGGCGCGCGAACCGACCGACGCGGAGCGCGCGTTCCTCGCCGAACATCTGCCACCGCACTACTATCAGTTCCTCCTCGACTTCCTCGCTATTCTCGGCACCCCACCTCCCGCCAAGGGGGCCACGATGCCGATGCTCCTGGCGGCACTGGACGGGAGTTGACGCCGAAAGCGAGCAGATCGGACGCGGTCGCCGTTCCATAACGCATGATGGGCCGACCGCATCCCCTCACCACCGATTCTCGATCTCATGAGGCAGGAGGCAAGTACGATGGCCGATGAACGACGACCCGATCCGCTGGTGGCCGGGCTGCTGGCGCTGGTGGAGGCGGAGTTCGGCGACCGACTGGATGATGCGGGCCGGGCGCGAATCCGCACGCAGCTCGAGACGCTCGCGGCCAACTCGCGGGCGCTGTCGGCCTATCCGCTGACGAACGATCAGGAGCCGGAGTTCATCTTCACGGCGCGACGGGAGGGCTGAGCGATGGCGACAGCAGCCGATCCGCGCGCCTTCGCCACGATCCGCGAGTTGGGACGGATGCTCCGCGCGGGGGAGACGACCCCGACCGCGCTGACCCTGTTCTTCCTCGAACGACTCGACACCGTCGGGCGACGGCTCAACGCGGTCGTCACGCCGACGCGCGAGCGGGCGCTCGACGAGGCCCGCGTCGCCGAGCGCGAGTTGGCGACGGGCCACGATCGCGGCCCGCTGCACGGGATCCCCTACGGGGCCAAGGATCTCTGCGCCACCGCGCCGCCCTACCCCACCTCGTGGGGGGCGGCCCCGCTGCGCGATCAGCAGTTCGCCCACGACGCGACGGCGATCGAGCGGCTGCACGGCGCGGGCGCGATCCTGGTGGCGAAGCTGGCGATGGTGGAGTTGGCCGGGGGCTTCGGCTACGATCAGGCGAACGCCACCTTCACCGGGCCGGGCGTGAATCCCTGGAACACCGACGCCTGGAGCGGCGGGTCGTCCAGCGGGTCGGGCTCGGCGGTCGGCGCGGGCGCGGTGCCGTTCGCGATCGGCTCAGAGACGGCCGGCTCGATCCTCACCCCCGCCTCGTTTTGCGGCGTCTCCGGCCTGCGCCCCACCTATGGGCGCGTCAGCCGTCACGGCGCGATGGCCCTCTCCTGGACCCTCGACAAACTCGGGCCGATGTGTCGCACCGCCGACGACTGCGGCCTGGTGCTGGCGGCGCTCGCCGGGCGCGATCCGGCCGACCCTACCACCCTGGACGAGCCGTATGCCTATCGCCCGGAACGCGACCGCGCGGGCGGCTTTCGGCTGGCCGTGCCGCGCGGCGCGGCGGAGGGCGGGCAGCCGGAGGTCGCGGCCAACTTCCGCGCCGCGCTTGACGCCCTCGCCCCGCTCGCCACGATCGAGGAGATCGCCGTTCCCGACTTCCCCTACGGCGCGGTCGTGACGGCGATCCTGGATGGCGAGATGGCGAGCGCGTTCGACGACTTCATCGCCAGCGGTCGCGTCGAGGAGTTGACCGCCCCGGAAGATCGGGTCGGCGGCTACGGCTGGCGCTTCATGCCCGCCAAAGATTATGTCAATGCCCTGCGGCTTCGCCGCGCGGTCATCGCGGCCTGGGACGAAGTGCTGGCGCGCTACGACGCGATCCTCGCCCCGGCCACCACGGTCGTCGCCGTGCCGCTCGATCGGCGTTTCAGCGAGTATTTCCCGCGCGATCGGCGGCACGTCCTGACGGCGGTCGGCAACATCATCGGCGCGCCCGGCATCAGCGTCCCCAACGGCTTCGGCGAGCGGGGCCTGCCGACCGGGCTGCAAATCCTCGGCCGCGCGGGCGCGGAGAACATGGTCCTCGCCGTTGCCCGCGCCTACCAGGGCTGCACGGACTGGCACCGGATGCAGCCGCCGCACTGAATGGCGGGCGGCGTGTCGGGCGGCCAGGGTCATGGAGAGGGAAGGCGTAGCCCGAAGGTACTACAAGCCGTCATGGTGGGGCGATAGGTGCGGGCGGAGGGGGTGCGGGTGGCGATACGGGCGCGGCACACAGCGGGCATCGCGACCGGGATCGTGGCCGGGGTCGCGGGTATCACGGGTGCGGTCATCGCCGCCGCGCTCCGTCGGCCACTCCCCCGGACGGGCGGCACCCTCGCCGCGCCCGGCCTCGCCGCCCCGGTGGAAATCCTGCGCGATCGGTGGGGCGTGCCGCATATCTACGCCGGGTCGAACGCCGACCTCTTCTTCGCGCAGGGCTACGTCCACGCGCAGGATCGCCTTTGGCAGATGGAACTCCAGCGGCGCACCGGACACGGCCAGCTCGCGGAGATTTTCGGGGCGCGTGCCCTCGACTCCGACCGCTTCCTGCGCACCCTCGGTTTCGGACGCGTCGCGTGGCGTGAGACCGAGCTGATGAAGCCGGACGAACGCGCCGTCGTCGAGGCGTACTGTGGCGGCGTCAACGCCTTCCTCGCGGCCAACGCGCGGCACCTGCCCCTCGAATTCACCGTCCTGCGTTGTCGCCCCCGCCCCTGGGAACCGGTCGATCTCGCCGTCTGGGGCAAGATCATGGCCCTCAACCTCTCGATGAACTGGGCCACCGAGATCGTCCGCGCGCGGATCGTCGCGGCGGTCGGCGAGGCGCGCGCCGCCCGCCTGGAGCCGACCTATCCCGGCGACCAGCCCCTGACGGTCCCGGCGGGCGCGGCGTACAGCCCCGCCCTCGGCGCGGACGGCCTCGCCGCCGCCGCCGCGACCGAGCCTTTCGCCGGGGCGCGCGATGGCACGCAGGGGAGCAACGCCTGGGTCGTCGGCCCCGGTCGCACGGCGAGCGGCGGCGCGCTGCTGGCGAACGACCCGCATCTCGCCCTCCAACTCCCCGCGCTGTGGTACGAGAACCACCTCGTCGGCGGCGACTATGCGGTCACCGGGGCGAGCCTGCCCGGCACACCCGGCGTGATCATCGGCCACAACGCGCGGATCGCCTGGGGCGTCACCAACGGCATGAACGACGTGCAGGATCTCTACATCGAGCGTTTCGACCCGACCGATCCGACCGGGACGCGCTACGAGTTCCGGGGGGCCTGGGAGGAGGCGGAGGTCAGCACCGAGACGATCGTCGTGCGCGAGCGACCGTTCGGCACGCGGACGCGCACCGAGATGCTGGCCGTGCGCGTCACCCGCCACGGCCCGATCATCTCCCCGCTCCTGCCGCCCGACGCCGCCCCGTCATCACCCCCTGCCCCGCCCCAGACCCCCGCCCCGCACGCGACCGAGCCGCCGCTGGCGCTCCGCTGGACCGCGCTCGAACCGGGCGGCCTCCTCCGCAGCGTGCTGGCGATCAATCGCGCGCACGACTGGGACGAGTTTCGCGCCGCCCTGGCCGACTGGAGCGCGCCGACCCAGAACTTCGTCTACGCCGACGTGGACGGGCACATCGGCTACGCGCTCGGCGGCAGGCTGCCGGTGCGGGCGCAGGGCGACGGCGCGCTGCCGGTCCCCGGCTGGACCGGCGAGTGGGAATGGACTGGCACGCTCCCGCCCGAACAGAACCCGCACGCGCTCGACCCGGCCGAGGGCTTCGTCGTCAGCGCCAACAACCGGATCATCGGCGACACGTACGCGCACCCGCTGCCCGGCGAATGGCTCCCCGGCTATCGCGCCGCGCGTATCCGCGAGATGCTGACCCGCACGACACGGCACGACGCGGTCTCGTTCGCCCGGATCCACGCCGATCGCCTCAGCCACAGCGGGCTGCTTATCGTCGCCCTGGCGCGCGAGGGGCGGCTGCCGGTGCCGGACGACGACGAGACGATCGCCATGGCGCGCGACACCCTCGGCGCCTGGGATGGTCGCCTCACCGCCGACAGCGTTGGCGGGCTGATCGCCACCACCTTGTGCGACAACATCGTGCGCCGCGCTTACGCCGAAGTCAGCGGCCCGCTCGGCGCGGTCGTCGGCCTCGGCGCGTTCGCCGGATCGCCGGGTCGCAGTTTCCTGCATCGCGTCCTGCCGCGTGTGCTGGCCCTCGTCGGCGGCGATGGCGAGAACTGGCTACCGGATGGTGACACGCCCGCTGCGGTCGTGCGCGACGCCTGGCTCGTCACCGTGGCCGCCCTGCGCGCCGCCTGGGGCGACGACATCGCCCTCTGGCGTCACGGCAAGGCGCAAACCCTCACCCTGCGCCACCCGCTCGGCGCGCTCCGACCGTTGCGCGGCCTGCTCAATCGCGGCCCCTTCCCCACGGGCGGCGACCTCAACACCGTCTGTGTCGGCGCGCGCGCGGTCAGCCCGGCGGGCATCGAGTCATACACCGCCGCCTCGTACCGCCAGATTTGCGATCCTGCCGCCTGGGATCGCAGCCGCAGCAGCTATCCGGGCGGGCAGTCGGGCCACCCGGCCAGCCCGCACTACACCGATCTCGTCGGCCCCTGGCTCGACGATCGCTACCATCCGCTGCTCTGGTCGCGCGCCGCCATCGAGGAGGCCACCGTGCAACGCCTCGCCCTGACGCCCGAAGCGCGATGACGCAAGGGCCACCGGCGCGATGCCGGTGGCCCCGAGCGGCTGGCAGGCGTGACACGCGTCAGCGATTATGCTGGCCGTCTGGATGCGCCCCGTTGACGATCGGCGCGGTCGGCGCGACGGGCGTCCCGGCCATATCGGCGGGGTCCAGGCCGAACTTGTGGGCGAACTCGGCCCGCTCGCGCTTGCCAATTGTCGCCCAGTCCTCCGGGCGGATCGCCTCGCCGCGCAGCGCACGCGCCACGATCGCGCGTTCCGGGCCGGAGACGTTCACGGCGTCGCGGCTGTAGTCGATGAACGCCCGATAGGCGACCGGGGTGAGGCGCTGCACGATCAGGCAGATCGCCTCGGCGTAGATGCGGATCTCGAACTGGGCGTGCGCGTCGGTCCGCAGCGCGAGGAAGTGGAAGAGGTTGTGGAGGTTCAGCTTCCAGTACCACTCGGTGTAGATCGACACCGGCAGCGCGATCCGCGCCAATTCGCGCGCGATCTCCGCGTCGATCAGCTCCTGGTAGCCCGCGTAGGCCGCGCGCTGGCCGGTCAGCAGCAGATCGCGCACCCGCTCGCGCACGTCGTGCGGCACCTCCGCCGTGCTGCGCCCCTGCTTGTTGTCGCCGCTCTGGAAGCTGATCTGCGTGTCGTCCGGCAGGTACATCTCGTCGGAGAGGATCGAATATCGCCCCGAGATTTCGTTCGCGCTATTGTGAACAACGAAGCCGTTCGCGACGAAGTTGTGATACGGCCCCGCAACTTCGAGGTCGTAGGTCATCTCTTCGCCCGCGTACTCGATGCGGGCGACCTGCGACCACTGCCGGAAAAGTCGGTTCGGGCGGGGAATGCGCCTCCCCTCGGGCCGCTCGCGGCCAGCGTGATGCCGCTCCCAGAAGCCTTCCGGCGCGCTATCCGCCGTGAACTCTTCGAGAAAGGCGAGTTCGAGGTTCAGTCGGTGCAGACCGCTATGGCATTCCTGGCAGAGGCTCGTCAGATTCGCCTCGTCCCGCGCCCGCGCCAGGTTGTGCCAAACCGGATCGATGTGATGGGTGCGGAGATCGGCTTTGCTCCGGCAAATGACGCAGCGAAAGTCGTTGCGCTCGTGGACGCGCGCCGCATGCTCGAAAGTCCAGCGCCCGATATTGGCGCGATCGGGCGTGGTGCCACCCTTCCAGAAATTCGAGCGCGAACCGCTGCGTGCTTCCCGGATCGCGCTCAGGTGTTCATCGGTAAGGACCCGCTTCTTCGCCGGGGTACGGCGCTGGCCGCGCTGCGACAGTCCCGAGAGACGGGATTTCTCGCGCGGTGTGAACCCCAGTTGGTGGATGCGTAGCCACTTCCTGATCGTGTGATAGGACACGCCCGCCTGCTCGGCGATCGTCTCGACGTTGCACCCCGCCACACGCCGCGCGCCAAGCCACTCCGCGCTCTGGTACATCGGCACACCGTTCGTCGCGAACGCCGGGGACTCGCCATTCCAGGTAACGCTGCCCCGCTCGTTCAGGTCCACGCTCGTCGCCTGCGCGAGTGTGCGCCAGCCATGCTCGGTGAGGCAGCGATGGTCTTTGGTCATCTTCAAGGTCTTCCCGTTTTCCAGGGTCACCTTGAACACCGGCTTCACCCCGGTTTGCCAAATATCCCTCACCTGGGTGTGGCGGATTTCCCCTGTCGCCTCGTCGCACATCCGCAGGCACATCTTCGCCAAGCGCTCGCGCATCGGCACCTGTACCATGAACGCTCGTTCCGCCCAGTCATGCCATGCTCGCCCCTGGACGTGAATCCGGCCACCATGGCGCTCGACCGTCAGGCGACCTTCGCGCGCCATATTCCGCAAATCTTCCTCACGGCGTTCCACCAAAAGGGCGAGTTCGGGGATTGTGTAGCGCTGACCAGTGGCTACATGGTCGGTTAAGGACGGCTTTCGCTTCCAGATGGGATGGGTCGTGCCCTCATGCCAGAGCCGGTGGAATTTCTCGATCGTCATGCCGTGATGTTGCCGTTCGCCGCGTTGCTCCGCACCCGGAAGATCGAAACTCAGGACAGCGTCGCCCGCGAGACAGGCGGTGCGGTGCCTGACCCATTGACGCGCCACAAAGATCGGGGCCTTGATGTGCAGCTTCACCTCGACCATCTCGAATGGCGAGGTGTGTTTGTGGCGCAGCAGGTAGCGGATCAGCGCATTATCCTCGCTGACCTTCTTCGTCCCCGCTCCGTACGAGACGCGCGCCGCCTGCACGATCGCGGCGTCGTCGCCCATGTAGTCCACGAGCCGCACGAGGCCGTGATCGAGTACCGGGATCGGCACCCCCAGGATCGCCTCGACCGCCGGGACAACCGGGCGCGGCAACGGCGCGACCGACTCATCGAACCGCAACCCCGCGATGCTGCTGACACTGCTCATGGTGTTCCCCTTGTGGCTGATCGACCCGCTCCGGGAGATGGAGGCAAGGATACTATCGTACGTACACATTATGCCGATCGCGATGTTGCCCTGTCAAGCATCGCGCCACGGTACGATTGTATGGTGCCCGCCCGGTCTCGGGAGTGTGGTAGATAGGGAGGATTCATGGAGGTCGGCGCGAAAGCGCTTCGTGGATGCGGTTCTCAAGTTTGGGCGGCGGAGGCGGGGGTGCCGTTGGACTGAGGCCCCAGCTGAAGGCTGGGGACACAAAGTCCCTCGCATTCACGGACAAAGCAAGGGGCGGGGCAGCTTTCCAGCCGCCCCGCCCTCGTTATCGTCTCTCTACCGACTACCGCCCACCGTCTACCGACCGCCTAGCGATTCCCCGCCCCCGCCGCCGCCAGCGGCTCGCTCCCGCGCTCCGGCATCCGGGTCGCGCGGCTCTTCAGGCGCTCGCCGATCGAGGGGAGCGCGACGGCCAGCGCGTCGTCCATCGTCGTGGCCGGCACCCACGTCACCTCGCGGCGCATCTCCTCCGGCAGATCGTCGAGGTCGCCCTCGTTGCGCACTGGGAAGATGATCGTCCGCAGGCCCGCGCGGTACGCCGCCAGCGACTTGTCCTTCAAGCCGCCGATCGGCAAGACCTGGCCGCGCAGCGTGATCTCGCCGGTCATCGCCACATCCTCGTTGATCGGCACGCCGGTCAGCAGCGACACCAGCGCCGTCGCCATCGCCACGCCGGCCGAGGGGCCATCCTTCGGCACCGCGCCCGCCGGGACGTGGATGTGGATGTCCGACTCCTTCAGGAAGTTGGGGTCGAGCCCCAGCGCCTCCGCGCGCGACCGCACGTAGGAGAGCGCGGCCTGCACCGATTCTTTCATCACGTCGCCGAGCTGGCCGGTGATGATCAGTTGCCCCTTGCCGGGCACCTTCGTCGCCTCGATGAAGGTCAGGTCGCCGCCGACCGAGGTCACGACCATGCCGGTCGCCACGCCCGGCACCGAGGTGCGAGTGGCGATGTCCTCGTAGTGGTAGCGCCGCCGCCCCAGGTAGTCGCGCACCACCGCCGGGGTCACCACGCCGGGCGAACCCTTGCCGGACACGATCGCCGTGGCCGCCTTGCGGAAGATCGAGCCGACCTCGCGCTCCAGGTTGCGCACCCCCGCCTCGCGGGTGTAGCCCGCGATGATCGTGGAGATCGCCTCGTCGTCCCAGGCCAACTCCTCCTCGGTCAGGCCGTTCGCCTTGCGCTGCTTCGGCACGAGGTACTTGAGCGCGATCTGGCGTTTCTCCTCGTCGGTGTACCCCGACATCTGGATGATCTCCATCCGGTCGCGCAATGGGCTGGGGATGGTGTCCAGTTGGTTCGCGGTGCAGATGAACATCACCTTCGAGAGATCGAATGCCACGTCGAGGTAATGGTCGCGGAAGCTGTTGTTCTGCTCCGGGTCGAGCACTTCCAGCAGCGCCGAGGAGGGGTCGCCCCGCCAGTCGTTGCCGATCTTGTCGATCTCGTCCAGCACGAAGACCGGGTCGTTCGACTCCGCGCGCCGGATGGCCTGGATAATCCGCCCCGGCAGCGCGCCGACGTAGGTGCGCCGGTGGCCGCGGATCTCCGACTCGTCGCGCACGCCGCCGAGCGACATCCGCGTCATCTTCCGCCCCAGGGCGGTGGCGATCGACTGCGCCAGGCTCGTCTTGCCGACCCCGGGGGGGCCGACGAAGCAGAGGATCGGCTCGCGGTTCAGTTCGGCGACGTCCGCGCCGCGATCCTTCTTCAGCTTCCGGACCGCGAGGTATTCCAGGATGCGGTCCTTCGGCTTCTCCAGCCCGAAGTGGTCGTCATCGAGGGTCTGCCGGGTCTTCGCCACGTCGATCTCGCCCTCCGTGCTGGTGCTCCATGGCAGCGAGACCAGCCACTCGAGATAGGTCTTGATCACGCCGTACTCGGCGGCGGCGGGGGGCAGCTTCGCCAACCGGCCCAGTTCGCGGCGCGCTTCCTTGTCGGCCTCCTCCGGCAGCTTGGCGTCGTCGAGCTTCTGGCGGTACTCGCTGATCTCCGCCTCCTGCTCGGTCGACTCGCCCAGTTCCTTCTGGATCGCCTTCATCTGCTCGCGCAGGAAGTACTCGCGCTGGGTTTTGGAGACCTCTTCCTGGACGTTCGACTGGATCTTCTTGCCGAGTTCCAGCACTTCCAGCTCGCGGTTCATGTGGCCGTTCAAGTCTTCGAGCTTCACCTTGACCTCGTCGATCTCCAGCAGGTGCTGCTTCTGCTCGGGATCGAGCCGCAGGTTGGAGGAGATGAAGTAGACGAGGTGGCGCGGCTCCTCGATGTTGATCGCCACGGTCAGCAGATCGTCGGCCAGGTTCGGCGCGATGGCGACCATCCGCCCGAAGAGGTCGAGCGCGTTGCGCGTCAGCGCCTGCAATTCCAGGCTGTCTTCGGTGACCTCCGGCACGGCCTCGACCTGCGCCCGCAGATACGGCTCCTCCTGGCTGAACTCGCCGAGTTTGATCCGCTCAAGCCCCTGCAAGACCAGGCGCACCGTCCCATCCGGCACGCGCATCATCTGATGGACGATGCCCATCGCGCCGTACTCGTAGGTGTCCCCCGGCTTCACCGCGTCGCCCGGCTGATCGGGATCCTTCTGCATGAAGAGGCCGACCAGGCGGTCGCCGCCCATCACATCATCGATCAGCCGCAGCGAGCGCGACTGCCCCGCCGCCAGCGGCACAACTGTTTGCGGGAAGACGACCGTCCCGCGCAGCGAGAGGATCGGCAGGGTGGTCGGCACCGTCTGCGCAGCCTTGCCCTCGCCCCTGCGACCCTGTCCGGCCTCGTTGCTCGTCTCGTTGCTCGTTTCGTGCTGCTCTGTCACCCTATCCTGCCTGTCCTGGCGCCGCGAAGCACCGTGTACTGAGTCGTAAGACGTAAGTCGTAGGTCGTAAGTGGGGGTCGTTAGTCGTGAGTCGTGAGTGATTCCGCGTAGCCCCTTACGACTTACGCACTTACGACTCACCTCTCAAGACTTCCCCACCGCCGTTCACCGTCGCCACCCGCACGGAGCGCGCCGTGACACGGCGTGGGGGGATCTTGGGGAGGATCACCTGGAGGACGCCGTTCTCGTAGCTGGCCTCCACCTCTTCGGTCGCGATGGCGAAGGGGATGAAGACTTCCGCCGTGAACGGGCCGTAGGCGATGTCCGTCTGGTGATAGACGCGCCGCTCCTCGCTCGCCTCGCGTCGTCGGATGCCCCGGACGCGGAGCAGGTGTTCCTCGACCGCCACGTCGAGTTCGTCCTCGCTGATGCCCGCCAGCTCGGCGCGCACGGTCAGCGACTCGCCCGTTTCGTAGACCTCCAGGTGCGGTCGCCAGCCCCCCGCGACCTGATGGTGCATTGTGCGCTGCTGATTGACGAGCGCCCGGAACAGATCCTCCATCTCGGATTGGATCTGCGCCACGTTGCGACTCGGCAACCGTCGGGTCCGGTCCATCAGGCTCTACTCCCACCTTCGCGGCCCGTGCCGCCGATCGTTCTCACCGTGCGGCGATATGCCCCACCCTCGCAAGTGCTGCGCCGGGGCTGCCGATCGATGTTCCAAGTATAGCCCCTCTCAGCGACACAATCAAGGTTTGCTTATAATTGCGATAGCAACTAATCGAACCTCAATCATGCCTCTTGGCACACACAACGCGCACCAGGGCGGGGGTATTCCGGTAGTGAGGCGTAAGGCGTAAGTCGTAAGTCGTAAGGGGCCGCGCGGCGGTATCCCGGCGTCAGGGGCAACCACTCACGTCTCACGTCTCACGTCTCACGACTCACGTCTCACGACCACTGACCCTTCACTTACGTCTTACGTCTTACGTCTTACGACTCATCAGGCGGCGATGGAGGACGATCAGGCCGACGAGGCAGGCGAGGCCGAGGCAGTAGGAGGCGGCGACGTCGGTGAACCAGTGTTCGCCGAGATAGAGGCGTGACGGGCCGACGAGGAGAATCGGGCCGAGGGCCAGGAGCGGCAGGGTCCGGTGCAGGGGTCCGCGCGAGCGCGTGGCGGCGAGGTAGGCCAGGAAGCCCAAGATCGTCACGTAGCTCAGGACATGGCCGCTAGGGAAGCTGCTGCTGGTGCCCGTGACGTGGACGACCACCCCATCGAGCGCGGCGTTCGGGCGTGGGCGATCGACAAGGCCCTTCAAGAAGAAGCTCAACGCCAGGGACAGCAGGCCCAGAAGGAGCAGGCCGGCCTCCGACCAGCGCCGGGCGAGCGCGAAAGTGGCGGCAAGCAGCAGGCCGATGGGGACGCATTGCGGCAGGTAGCCGGGCCAACTCACCCACTCCATCAACCCGAGCAGGCCGGGCCACGCGGCACGCTGGATGGCGCGCGTGATCGCGCGGTCGAGCGGGAGCGTCAGTCCCGCGCGGACCAGCACGAGCAGGGCCAGGAAACCGGCGATCCCGAACAGGGCCAGCGGCCACAACGAGCGTAGGGCGGCCATCGCGCGCCCGGTCACCCGTCCACGACCGAGACCGTCAGGTAGCTGGAATGCGCGGCGTCATGGAAGATGCGCTGGTGGGCGACCGCGATCGTGGCGGAGGTGGCGCTGTCCTGGCCGGTGTTCAGATTGCGGTCCCAGCGGGGGAAGTTCGCGCTGGCGATCTCGACGCGCAGGCGGTGGCCGGGCAGGAAGGTGATCGCGGTCGCCCAGAGGTCGATCACGTACGCATAGACGCGCTCGGGCTCGATCGGCGTGGGCGCGGCGAAGGCGAACCGGCCCGGCGAGGGGTAACTCGCGCGCGCGCTCGCCCTGATCACGCCGTCGGCGACGCCGATGGCGCGACCACCCGGCCACACATCGACGAGGCGGGCGACGAAATCGGTGTCCGGCGCGGAGGACGCGGCGTAGAGGGTGACCGAGACGGCCCCGATCACGGTGTAGGGCGCGTCGAACGGGGGGGCGGTGTAGCAGAGCAGATCGGCGCGCGCCTCGTTCGGCCCCTGATCGACCGCGCCGCGCGTCGGCACCGGGTTGGCGGGGTCATAGCTGTAGCGGTCGGGTTCCTCACCCGTCGCCCCGGCCCGGTCGAGCGTGCCGTCCCCGGCCTGGGTGTTGGCGTGGCCGTCGCCGCCGAGGAACCAGCGCTCCTCGCGCGCACCGGGGACCGGCCAGCGCCCGTAGTCGCGCCAGCGATTCTCCCCCATCACGAAGAGGCGCACGGGCGGCTCGGCGTCGAGCGCCGCCGTCTCGCCCTTGAGGGTGGCGTCGAACCAGCGGAGGTGGGTCGCGGTGAGATCGCCGCGCCCGCCGAGGAACGAGCCTGAGCTGGCGACGCCGAAGTCGAGGTCGCCGATGATCTGATCGAAGCGCCCGTGCGTCCACGGCCCGATCAGCAGGCGCGGCGGGCGAGCGCCACGCGCCTCGGCCGACTCGCGCATCGCGCCGTACTGGCGGATCGTCTCGCCGATGAAGCAGTCGTACCAACCACCGATGTGGAAGGTCGGCAGTTCGACCGCGTCGTAGCGCCCTTCGAGGCTCAGGCGCTCCCAGTGGGGATCGTGGAGCGGCGTGCGCAGCCAGTCGCGGCTGAACGCGATGACCCCGGTCGGATCGGGCCGGTCGGTCAGCGGCAGCACCGCGTAGCCGCTCGGCAGGGCGTCGATGATGCCGACCAACTCGCCGAGATGCAGCGGCAGCGCGGCGGGGTCGGGGCCATACTTGCGGATGAGGCTGTCGGCGGCCAGGGCGGTCTGCGGCCAGGACAGGCCGAGTCCCCACTCGCGAGCGCCGCCCCGGAAGATGATGCCGTTGCGATACTCGCCCCAGGTGATGCCGGGCGCGAGAGACCGCAATGCCGGGGGCCGGGTGACCGCGGCCTGCCACTGGGTCATCCCGAAGTAGGAGAGGCCCCACATCGCCACCTGGCCGTCGGAGTCGGGGAGGCGGGCGGCCCAGGCGACCGTGTCGTGGCCGTCCTCGAACTCGCGCTCGAAGGGCTGCCACGCCCCGTCGGAGGCGTAGCGCCCGCGCACATCCTGCACCACGACGAGGTAGCCCGCCTCGGCCAGGCGCACCGGGTCGAGATACGAGGAGGCGAGGGCGAGGTCCTTCCCGTAGGGCAACCGGGTGAGGGCGACGGGGAAAGGGCCACCCTCGGCGGGACGGTAGAGGTTGGCGCGTAGGACTGTGCCGTCGCGCATGGTGGCGGGGACATTCTTCTCGATCAGGATACGGTCGAATGTGGGGATGATCACCTCCAGACGACGATGGGCACGGCGGTGAACCGCTCGACGCGGGCCGTGGCGACACCACGCCAAGTTTGCACCGGGCGGGCGGGGTTGGCAAGCAGCGGCGCTCGTTCCCCTGTCGCCAGCCGTCGCGCCGACGGCGTGCGCGCGGTGCTGCCCGCCGTCGCCTGGGCAGGTTGACTGTCGCCACTCGGGACTAATGGACTAATGCGCGGCATCTCGCTTCGGCCACCCAGGGTGCTATACTACGCGAGCAAGGTACCCCCACTGTTGTACGTTCAGCCGGGATGCCCGCCAAAGTGGTGAGCGCTGGTTGATGTCCCGTGTTGCCCTGACCCTGTGGAAAATGTGTGCGGCGAGCGGTTGGCGCGGGGGGCGACTCCCTGGTCAACGGGGCCACATAGCCGGAGTGGAGAAGATTATGAGCCGCTCTGAACTCTACGCACGCCGCTATCCCCTCCTCGCGCTGAAGAACGTCGTCATTTTCCCCCGCAACGTCGTCACCCTCTCGGTCGGTCGCAGCCGCTCGATCGGCGCGATCGAGGAGGCCTGGGCGCACGGTCGGCGGATCGTCTTCACCGCGCCCCGCAATCCCGAGATGGAAGAGCCGCAATTCGAGGATCTCTACACGATCGGCACCCTCTGCGAAGTCTCGCAGGCCGAGCGCCAGCAGGGCGGCAGTATCCAGGTGGTACTCGAAGGGATCGCGCGCGTGCGGCTCGCGACGGTCGAGTTGGGCCGCCCCTTCCTCTCGGTGCAGGTCGAGGAGATCGTCGAGCCGCGCCCTGCCAGCCCCGAGGAGCAGGCGATCGTCTCGTATGTCCGCAAACTGGTCGAGCAACACGGCGAGCAGAAGGGCAAGCTGACGAGCGAGATGCTCGAGATCATCCGCACCACCGAGGATGCCAGCCAACTCGCCGATCTGCTGGCGACCCAACTGATCACCACGATCCCCGAGCGGCAGGCGATGCTCGAAGAATCGGACCCGGCGCGGCGCCTGGAGCGGCTGGCGGTCGAGATGTCCGGCGAACTCGACGTGCTGGCGCTCGAACAACGGATCAAGGAGCGCGTGCGCGAGCAGATCGACAAGAATCAGCGCGAGTACTACCTCCGCGAGCAGTTGAAGGCGATCCACGACGAACTCGGCGGTGAGGGCGGCAACGAGATCGAGGCGCTACGCGAGCGGGTCAAGGGCAAGGCCCTGAACGCCGACCTGGAAGAACGCCTCATGAAGGAGGTTACCCGCCTGGAGCGGATGCCCTCGATCTCGGCCGAGGCCACGGTCGTCCGCAATTATCTCGACTGGGCCCTGAGCCTTCCCTGGCAGGAGCAGAGCGAGGACACCCTCGATCTCGACGTGGCCGAGCAGGTGTTGGACGAGGATCACTTCGGCCTGGACCAAGTCAAGGAGCGGATCATCGAGTTCCTGGCGGTGCGCAAGCTGAAGAGCGAGCGCGAAGGGAATCTCGACGCGGTCAATGCCACGATCCTCTGCCTGCATGGCCCGCCAGGGGTCGGCAAGACGAGCCTGGGGCGCTCGGTCGCCGAGGCGATGGGGCGGAAATTCGTGCGCGTCAGCCTCGGCGGGGTGCGCGACGAGGCCGAGATCCGGGGCCATCGGCGCACCTACATCGGAGCCTTCCCCGGGCGGCTGATCCAGGCGCTGAAGCAGGCCGGGACGAAGAACCCGGTCATCCTGCTCGACGAGATCGACAAGCTCTCCGCCGATCAGCGCGGCGACCCCTCCTCCGCGCTGCTGGAGGTGCTGGACCCGGAGCAGAATCGCACCTTCGTGGATCACTACCTCGATCTGCCGTTCGATCTCTCGGGCGTGCTCTTCATTTGCACCGCCAACGCGCTCGGGCCGATCCCCCGCCCGCTGCGCGACCGGATGGAGATCGTCGAAATCGGCGGCTACACCGAGGACGAGAAGATCGAGATCGCGCGGCGCTATCTGGTGCCGAAGGAGTTGGAGGCGCACGGGCTGGAGCGCGATCAGCTCGAACTCCCCGAGAAGCTGCTCGCGCAGGTCATCCGCAATTACACCAGCGAGGCCGGGGTGCGCGGTCTGGAACGGCAGATCGGCAAGGTCTGCCGCAAGGTCGCGCGCGAGGTCGTCAAGGGGAAGTCGGTACGACTCAAGGTCAACGCCGCGAAGATCGAGGAGTTCCTGGGGCCACCGCGCCACGGCTTCGATCAGCAGCTCGGCGGGACGCAGATCGGCGTGGCGATCGGGCTCGGCGCGACCGAGGTCGGCGGGGTGATCATCCCGGTCGAGGTCGCGACGATGCCGGGGCGCGGCTCGCTGACGATCACCGGCCAGGCGGGCGATGTGATGCAGGAGTCGGCGCGCGCCGCCCTCTCCTACGCGCGGTCGCGCGCCGAGCGCCTGATGATCGACCCCGATTTCCAGGAGAAAATGGATCTCCACATCCACCTGCCGGAAGGGGCACAGCCGAAGGATGGCCCCTCCGCCGGGATCACGATGGCGACGGCGCTGATCTCCGCCCTGACCGGGCGCTCGGTGCGCCACGATGTGGCGATGACCGGCGAGATCACGCTGCGCGGACGGGTGCTGCCGATCGGTGGCCTGAAAGAGAAGACCCTGGCGGCGCATCGCAACGGCATCCGGCGCCTGGTCGCGCCCGCCGAGAACCGGCGCGATCTGGTTCTCATTCCGAAGAACGTGGCGAAAGAAATGGAATTCTTCTGGGTCGAGAATATGGACGAAGTACTCGCCCAGGTCCTCCTGCCGTTGGGCGTGGCGAGTCCGCACGGGCTGGACATCATCGTGGCCCCGGAGGCATTGCTGCTGCCCGAGGTGCTGCCGGAAGCGCCGTTGTAGTCGGGCGAGGGCCGTCGCGCGGCGCGGGGAACGGAGGAGGGGGCGGTGGTTGTTGCCACCGCCCCCTCCTCGTTTTTCGTGACACGCCAGGCCGCTACGGCTTGCTGTTGCCGCGACGGTCACCGGTGATCCGGGCCTTGCGGAAGTCGCGGTTCAGCAGGCCGATCACGTCGAGCGCGATCCCCTTGGGGCAGACAGCGGCGCACTCGCCGATGTTGGTGCAGTTGCCGAAGCGCTCCACCTCCATCTGGTCCACCATGCCGCCGACGCGGTCGTAGCGCTCCGGCTGCCCCTGCGGCAGAACGGCGAGGTGCGCCACCTTGGCGGCGGTGAAGAGCATCGCCGAGGCATTCGGGCACTGCGCCACGCACGCGCCGCAGCCGATGCACGCCGCCGCCTCGAAGGCGTAGTCCGCATCCTCCTTCGGGACCAGGATGGAGTTCGCGTCCTGCGCGCTGCCGGTCGGCGCGCTGATGTAGCCGCCCGCCTGGATGATCCGATCGAACGAGCTGCGGTTGACGACGAGATCCTTGACGACCGGGAACGCGCGCGCGCGCCACGGCTCGATGGTGATCTCGTCGCCATCGCGGAAGGAACGCATGTGCAACTGGCAGACGGTGACGCCGCGTACCGGGCCATGGGCGGTCCCGTTGATCATCATCCCGCAGGAGCCGCAAATCCCTTCGCGACAGTCGTGTTCGAAGGCGATCGGTTCCTCGCCCCGTTCAAGCAGTTGCTCGTTGACCACATCGAGCATTTCGAGGAAGGACATGTCGGGGCGGATATGATCCGTCTTGTAGGTGACCATCTTGCCGCGAGTCTGGGCATTCTTCTGGCGCCAGACGTGGAGGGTCAGCCGCATCGACGCGGGCGTCTTCGTCTGCGGATCGACGAGGTGATCGGTGGTGCCGCGCTGCTTCGGCGTGCTGATCATCTACTTATAGCTCCGCTGCGAGGGATGGACGTACTCGAAGTCCAACGCCTCCTTGTGCAAGGTCGGCGGGTTGCCGAACTCGCCGTACTCCCAGGCGGCCACGTAGGAGAAGTTCTCATCGTCGCGCAACGCCTCGCCCTCCGCCGTCTGGCTCTCCTCGCGGAAGTGGCCGCCGCACGATTCGGTACGGTGGAGCGCGTCGATGCAGATCAGTTCCGAGAGTTCGAGGTAGTCCGCGACCCGCCCGGCACGTTCCAGGCTCTGGTTCAACTCGCCTTCTTCGCCGGGGACGTTGACATTCTCGTAGAATTCGGCGCGGATCTCGGGGATGCGGGAGAGGGCGAAACGCAGGCTCGAATCGGTGCGCGCCATGCCGCAATTGTCCCACATCAGCTTCCCGAGCTCGCGGTGGAACGAGTCGACCGTACGCTTCCCCTTGATGCCGAGGAGGCGCTGGTTGCGCTGGCTGACCTCGTGCTCCACTTCCTTGAAGCCGGGGTTGTCGGCTTTGTATTGGCCGGGCTTCGTCCCCGCCAGATAGTTGCCGACGGTGTAGGGGATGACGAAGTAGCCATCCGCCAGCCCCTGCATCAGGGCCGAGGCCCCGAGCCGATTGGCGCCGTGATCCGAGAAGTTCGCCTCGCCCAGCACGAAGAGGCCGGGGATCGTGCTCTCGAGGTTGTAATCGACCCAGAGGCCGCCCATCACGTAGTGGATGGCGGGGTAGATCCGCATCGGCACCTTGTAGGGGTCCTCGGCGGTGATCTGCTGGTACATGTCGAAGAGATTACCGTAGCGCGAGGCGATCATGTTCTTGCCCAGGCGCTTGGTCGCGTCCGCGAAGTCGAGGTAGACGCCGAGCGCGCCCGGCCCGACGCCGCGCCCCTCATCGCAGACGGACTTCGCGTTGCGCGAGGCCACATCGCGCGGGACGAGGTTCCCGAAGCTCGGGTATTTGCGCTCCAGGTAGTAATCCCGCTCGTCCTCCGGGATCTGGTCGGGGCTGCGGCGATCGTCCTGTTTCAGCGGCACCCAGATCCGCCCGTCATTGCGCAGCGACTCGCTCATCAGCGTCAGCTTGCTCTGGTGGTCGCCCGTCACGGGGATACAGGTGGGGTGGATCTGCGTGAAGCAGGGGTTCGCCATCAGCGCGCCGCGCTTGTGCGCGCGCCAGGAGGCGGTGACATTGCTCCCCTTGGCGTTCGTCGAGAGGTAGTAGACGTTGCCGTAGCCGCCCGAGGCCAGCACAACCGCGTCGCCGACGTGCGACTCCACGGCCCCGGTGACCATGTCGCGGGTGACGATCCCGCGCGCCACGCCGTCGATGACGACCAGATCGAGCATCTCGGTGCGCGGGAACATCCGCACATTGCCGAGGCCGATCTGATGACTGAGCGCCTGATAGGCGCCGATCAGCAACTGCTGCCCGGTCTGCCCGCGCGCATAAAAGGTGCGCGACACCTGCGCGCCGCCGAACGAGCGATTGTCCAGGAGGCCGCCGTACTCGCGCGCGAAGGGGACACCCTGGGCCACGCACTGATCGATGATGCTCGTCGAGACCTGCGCGAGCCGGTAGACGTTCGACTCGCGCGAGCGGAAGTCGCCGCCCTTCACGGTGTCGTAGAAGAGGCGGTAAGTGCTGTCGCCGTCGTTGCGATAGTTCTTCGACGCGTTGATGCCACCCTGAGCCGCGATGCTGTGGGCGCGACGGGGGGAGTCCTGATAGCAGAAGCATTCCACCTGATAGCCGAGTTCGGCCAGCGACGCTCCCGCCGCCGCCCCGGCCAGCCCCGACCCGACCACGAGCACCTTGTAACGCCGCTTGTTCGCCGGGTTGACGAGCTTCATATCGAACTTGTGCTTGTCCCAGCGGCCCTCGATCGGCCCACTGGGGATCTTCCCATCGAGCATGGACGCGTCGGATGACTCGTTCCACCGCTCCGGGCGCGTCGCGGGGGGGCGGGGCGCGGTCTCAACCACCATGGCTGCTACTCCTCTACCCGATGAACTAACCGATGAACCCGAACAATGCGGCGAGCGGCACGGTCGAGCTGCTGATCACGAACACCACGGCGAGGGCCAGGGAGCCGCCGCGCAGCAGGCGATGGTTCCCCTTGGTGCGGAAGCCGAGTGTCTGGAAAAGGCTCCACGCGCCGTGATCGAGGTGGAAGCCGACCGCGAGCATGGCGACAAGGTAGAACAGCGTCACGGGCCACAGCTGGAAGAGCGCGACCACGTTGTGGTAGACATCGCCCGCAATATAGCTCGGGTGCAATGTCCCGAAGGTCAGGTTGGCGAGATGGATGAAGATGAAGAAGAGGATGATCACGCCACCGACGCGCATGGTAAGCGAGGACCAACTCGCGCCGGGCTCCTTATGGGCGTGATACCGTACCGGGCGACTCGCGCGGCTCTGGCGCGTGAGTTGCACGGCGCAGGTGACGTGCAGCACGAGGCAGGCGACCAGCCCGAAGCGAATCACCCACAGGAGTTGCGAGCTCGTGAAGAAGGGCGCGCCGATCACGCGCAGGTATTCCCCGTAGTGATTGAAGGCTTCGCTCCCCTCGAAGACGTGCAGATTCCCCCAGATGTGCCCGAGCAGGAAGAGGACGCCGACCGTGCCTGTCACGGCCATGATCACCTTCTTGCCGACCGACGTGCGGTATATCCGCACGACCGGATTCATCGCTACTGCTGCCATACCCCTCCCCCGAATCGCTCGATGGCGTATCCCGCCCCACTACCGACCATGGCTCGCGTGTGTGCCCGCGCGAGTCGTGCATCATAACTGCACTAATTTTATCACCATTTGCACCTTAAGGCCCACCGCCGCGCTCGCCAGAAGAGAGCATTTCACCGGATTATACCGCGCGCAAAGGCGGCCTGACGGGCGGGCAGCGACGGGCGGGCGGGTGCCGCGATCGGGGTGCCGCGACGCGGCGTATCAGCCTCCACCTGCGGGCAGCTCGCGCTCGATCGCGTCGCGCCCGACGCTCGCGGTCGGCCCGCGCCCCGCCAGGCTGAGGCCGGCGGCGACGTTGGCGAAGGCGGCGGAGGCGCACGGGGAACGCCCCTCGGCCAGGGCAACGAAGAGGGCGGCGGCGAAGATGTCGCCCGCGCCGGTATCGTCCACGAACGGGTACGACGCGGTGGCGATATCGTGTTCTCCCTGCGCGTCCAGGATCGTGCAGCCCTCGGCGTCGCGCGTGATGGCGACGATCCCGCCCGCTTCGCGCACGGCGGCGATGACGTCGCGAGACAGCCGGGCCTCGGTCGCGCTGAGCACGAGCGCGTCGAGACGGCGGGTGAGGGTCGCGGGGAGCACCAGTTCGACCTCCGCTACCCGACCGGCGCTATCCCAGCGGCGGAGCCAGCCCTGGGGGGTGACGCCGACGAAACAATCGGCGGCGAAGGTCGGCAAATGCGCCGGGTCCAGTTCGCGCGCGACGGGGCCGAGATGGACGATCCGCGCCTGCGGGACGAGGTCACGGAGGTCAAGCGGGCCCGCCCAGCCGGGGAGCGTTTGTCGCCGTGCCGCGCCGACGCCGACATTCACGAAGACCGTGGTGGCCTCAGTGGGGTGCAGTTCGATCCCGATCTCCGCCCGGAACGGGGCGAGCGGGGCGCGCAGATCCTCGGGACGCCCGGCGGTGACGATCCCGGCGCGGAGCCCGAGGCGCGCGGCCTGCACGGTCGAGAAGAGGACCGTCCCGCCCGGCAGATAGCCGCCGTCCCGCTGCCGGTCGAGCGTGACGTGGCCGAGGGCGAGGTAGTCGAGCGTCGCCCCTCCCGCGCTGCGAGCCGCCCACATATCGGGTCCATCGGCAGATGTTGGCATACTCTCCCCAATTGGGTACGGTTCACGATCTTTCATGGCAGAGGCGGAGGGGCGATACGGCGCGGGGGTGCCGTTGGACTGCGGCCCCGCCGGGCCCTGCCACCGTCCCGGCTGAAGGCTCCGCCACGAAGTCTACGGCAGAACGCAGTGGGGCCCACCTTCGTGGACTGGGGGGATGGGCGGGGGGTGGTGCGGATGGGCGAGGGCAGCGCCCGCGCTCCTCGCCGCATGAGATTCTGGACCGGCACCCCCTCAACTATTGGGCTTGGTGGTGGTATACATATCCGCGAACTGTGCCTCGGCTATTCGGCCGGGCCGACCTCGGTCACCGGCTCGACCTTGTCGCGTCCGGTGCCGCCGCCGCGCGCCAGGTGTCGCGCGATCCGATCGGGCGTGATGATCCCGATGGCCGTGTCGCCGCGCCCGCGCGAAGGGTCCGCGCTGACGACGAGGGCATAGGGGTACTGCCCGGCGGCGAGGGTCGCCAGCGTCGCGTCGAGCGGCACATCGGGCGCGATGGCGGGGAGGTCGGCGCGGGGCAGCATGGCCTCGGCAGCGGTGGCGGTGGACCAGCGCGCCCGTTTCACCGCGCGTACCTGATCGAGCCCGAGGAGGCCCAGGGTGCGACCCTCACCGTCCACGACGAGGCTTGGCCCGCCCTCGCCCTGACGTCCCAACCCCTCCAGCACATCGTCCACCGCCTCGTTCAAGACGCGGTCGGCGGGGATGCGGGGCGCTTGCAAGAACGCGGCGTGGATGGTCGGGGTGCGCTTGCTCCGGTCGCGCCAGAGGATCTGCCGATAGCCCGACCGGGCCTCATCGCGCAGGAACCAGCCGCCGCAGATCAGCGTGACCGCCCAGAACGGGCGGTCGCGCAGGAGCAGGAGCGCCCCGGCGAGCATCGCCGCCCAGGCCAGGGCTTGCCCATAGAGGGCCGCTAACCGGGTGGCGGCGACGAGATCATCGAGGAAGTACCAGAACCCCGCGCGCACGATCCGTCCGCCATCGAGCGGATAGCCCGGTAGGATGGTCAGGATGGCGAGCGCGAGGTTGGCGAGCGCGAGCAGTTGCAGGCAGAAGGGCAGGATCGCCCCGAGATCACGCGAGGCCAGCCAGAGCAGGCCGAACAGACCAGCGAGCCCCGCGCTGGCGAGCGGCCCGCCGCCCGCAACGATCGCCTCGGCACGCGGGCGGAGCGCGGCGGCATCGACCTCGGCCGCGCCGCCGAAGAAGTACATCGTGATCCGCCGCACGGGCAGGTCGTAACGGCGGGCCAGGGTCGCGTGGGCCAGTTCATGGAGCAGGACCGAGCCGAAGAGGGCTGCGGCCACGAACGCGCCGCCCAGGTAGAGCGTCGGCGTATGGACGCCGACGGCACCGAGCGGCGAGAGCGTGACCACCCCGAAGAGCGCCGCCGCGACGGTGAGTAGCCAACTCGGGTGGACACGTATTGGAATGCCGTAGAGGTGGAAACCGGCAGTGAATCGCGCCAAGGTGCCCTCCGCGTGGGATGAGGGCGGAGATCGCGCCGCGCCGTTAGAGGCGTTCGTAGCCCTCGAGATCGAGCACGAAGACCGTCGCGGCGGCGACCTGGACGGTTGTCCCGCCCTCGCTCCCCTGCGCGCGCGCGTGACCCTTGCGGCGGATGATGTCGATTACCGGGTCGACTTGCGCATCCTCGACGCCGATCATCATCGTCGTCTGGCCGCGCCGCAGGAATCCGCCGGTGGAGGCGAGTCGCGTTGTACGAAACTCCGCTTCGAGCAGCGCATCCACCACATCGTTCGCATCTTCGTTCTGCACCACCGCGACGATCAATTTCATAGCGCGATTTCCTTCCCCACAGCTTCAGGGCGATCTGGCCCGCCACGGCACCGGGCGAGGTCGGCGGCGACACTTGTGCGAACACACCGTGCCGGTACGAGTAGCGCGATGCGGGGAGTATATGGGCGGTGCCGGTCGGGTGTCAATCAGGCCCCAATCGCGGGGTGCGGTTCAGTGTTCTGCGTGGGTGATTTCGACGCCGTGGCAGGTGGAGGCGGGGGCCGTCGGGGGTGGGGGGCGGCGTGGTGGCGCGGGGGTGCCGTTGGAACGAGGCCCCGCCGGGCTCTGCCACCGTCCCGGCTGAAGGCTCCGCCACGAAGTCTATGGCAGAGCGCAGCGGGGCCTCCGGCAGAGCGCAGCGGGGCCCGCCTACGCGGACTGGGGGGCGAGGTGGGGGGCGGTGGCGCGGGGGGGAACGGCAGCGCCCGCGCCCCCCGCCACGCAGGATGTTGAATCGCACCCTTTGGGAGAGGGTGCGGTAGTGTGCAAGGCCGTTGACGACTCGATGGGGGGTGTGCCGCCCGGCACTACGCTGTGGGTACTGGCACCAACCGCCAGTCCAAGGGCGTCTTTAACAGCTATCACTGTTGGAGACGCTGCTTTCATCGTGGTCTCGGGGGCGTCGGTGATACGGGGAGGCGCGGATGCTTCGCGCCCTCTGTCGCGCGCGAGACAGTGAACCGCATCGGCAAGCGCGCGATCACATTGCGGACCGTTCGGTAGCAGCGGCAGCAGAGCCGTGGTTGTCCAATGGCTTGAGTTGTGGGGGATCAGAAAGGACCACCGCCCGCCCGGAAACGCCGCCATTGGTACTGGAGGTTGGCGATCAGGCCGCGCGGGCGCATTTCCACGATGTTGCCGCGCCACATGTTAGAGGGCGCGGCCTCCGGTGCGCGCGAGAAGCGACCGAGGAAGGGGCTGAAGAACGAGAGGAACATCAGGATGCCGAAGATAATGCCGAAGATGGGGTGGAGGCCACGCAGCAGCAGGCCCAGGATGCCGATCCCGAGCGTCATGCCGATCCAGGTCCAGCCAGCCGCCGCGCCGAACTGACGATTGATGCCGCGCAGATCGGCGAAGCGCTTCATCAGCGACTCCTGCTGATGTTGCACCGTTTGCTTGGTCTGCCGCTTGACGCGCTCGCCCTTCGGTTCATCGCGCTCCAGGCGTTCCAGGATCTCGGCGATCTCGCGCTCGTATTTTTTCGACTCGCCAGGCACTGGCATGATGTCACCCCCAGGGCAATTGTAGCGGAGCGGCGAGGCGGTGTAAATGAATCATGGCCCCCAAACCGGGTCGGGCGGCGCTCCCCGACGAGCGCCAGGAGCGGAGCTTTCGCGGTCAGGCGGTTCAGAGGCCGATATAGCGCGCGTAGAGGCCCTTGGCGATGGCGGGTTCGTCGGTGCCATGGATGATGCTGCGGCCATTGGGGAAGATGACCAGTTCGTGTGCGCTGTCCGAGGGGGCGAAGCGCAACAGGTGGTCGTTGTGCCGCACCGCGCCGGCCGCGCGCAGGCGGGCCGCGAGGTCGGGCAGGCTGAGGGCGGCGGGGGGATTAATGGTGATCTGGACGGCATTGCGCCCGCACAGCGCGACCGTGCGGCTGGCGGCGGCGAGGTCCAGGAACGGGTGGTGGCGCGGGCCGTCGCCGCACGCGGGGCAATCGGCCTGGCGCACGGCGGGCAGCCGATCGACCGTCAGCCGCCAGACGTCGATCGCCAGCAACTCACGGTTGATTGCCTCGCGCGCGCCGACGAGGAGCTTGAGCGCCTCGCTCGCTTGGATCGCGGCGATCAGCGCGACTGCGGGGGCGAGCACCCCGGCGGTGTCGCAGGTCGGGGCCGCGCCGGGCGGCGGCGGGTCGGGGAAGAGGCAGCGGAGGCAGGCCGTCTCGCCCGGCACGATCGTCAGCGTCATGCCGTAGGTCGCCAGCACCCCGCCATAGACCCACGGCAAGTTGGCCCGCATCGCGGCGTCGTTGAGCAGATAGCGCGTCTCGAAATTATCCGTGCCATCCACGATCAGGTCGATATCCGTCAGCAGCGCGGCGATGTTGGCCGCGCTCGCATCGTCCACGATCGGCTCGATCGTGATGGTCGAGTTGATGCGGCGCAGCTTCGCCGCCGCTGCCAAGGCCTTCGGCACGCCCTGCGTCAGGTCGTACTCATCGAAGAGGATCTGCCGTTGGAGATTGTGCAACTCCACGAAGTCGCGATCCACGAGTCGCAGCAAGCCGACCCCCGCGCGGGCCAGGGTGTCCGCGATGTGCGTGCCGAGCGCGCCGCAGCCGACGATCAACACGCGCGCGGCGGCGAGGGCGAGCTGGCCTTCCTCGCCGATCGCGGGGAGGACCGTCTGGCGCGCATAGCGCCGCAGATCGGG
>JAABUN010000950.1_pt1 | contig 69815 bp, 61 predicted proteins | sample 5559311 | NCBI WGS metagenome assembly JAABUN01 (sample SAMN10711877, study PRJNA513370) | rock metagenome | isolation source: Antarctica rocks | place: Antarctica: Victoria Land, Siegfried Peak sud | reverse complement strand
AGACAGCAGGTTCGACCTCAAAGCGCTCCACGGCACCACCGCCGAAGCGTGAATCAACGACGACCTCGTTCACGACCAGCGACAAGAGCAGGACGAAGCTCTCCACCGATCTCCTGAACGATCGGGGTTAGTGGGGGAGAGATAGCGCGAGGACTAGACACGATCAGGCTTTGAAAGGACTTTTGTGGTGGTGTCCAGATCTAAAGGTAAATACCAACTCGCAGCAGGGGACCTCGCCCTCGAGCCGTTGAATTCAGCTCTTCAGCCGTTCTACGACAATTTCTATGACTGGCTCGGTCGCGCACATGCACCTTGTGTGGGTTCCCTACGAACCGTAGGGTGCCGCGGCTGGCGGTCAGGTCGGCTGTCGGACCGAAGGGGACATCGTGCAGATCAAGAAGGCACTGGCAGCGGCGGCTCTGAGCCTCGGGCTGGTCGGCGGGGTGACCAGTCCCGCGTCGGCGGCTGGAGCGCAGCCGATGAAGGAGACCTTCCAGTTCAGCGAGTGCTTCACCGACAGCGACCCGTCCCTCCCGCCCTTCAACTACTGCTTCAACGGCACCTTCACGACGAAGTCCATCGACAAGGGCAGCGACACCTTCCTGCTCCAGTCCAAGGGCGCCTCGACGTTCACGGTGCTCGACGACGGCGTCGTGATCGAGGAGAGCACCAACCGGTCCTCGTTCATGGTCAAGATGCGTAACGGCGAGGAGCAGATCTTCAAGATCAAGGACTCGGGCTCGTTCGGCGACTGCACCTACGAGTTCAAGGTCCTGACCGTCAAGGGCGTGGTCAAGCAGGAGGTCGACAACTTCACCTGCGACGGCTTCGACGGTGGTGGCGAAGCCGCCTGACGGCGAGACGCACCATCTGCCTGAGGGCAGTACCGAAGATCACGCAACGCATGATGGCTGTCGGGACCGGCACCGCCCGTACCCCCCTCAGAGCGTTCCGGCCGGGGTGGGTTGAGCAGCCAACCGAGCGATGCCTCTTTGTGTCAAGAGCGCGTGTCGGGGCGCGTCTCAGCGTGCGCTGGCGGCGTGGGCGTAGCGTGGTGTTGGGTCCGGGAAGTGACTTGTCCGAAGAGCCGGCCGTTCAGGATGTCCGAGCCGGTCACGCTGGACTTCCGTCGACGTTCCTGGGTGTCCTCCCGGGCCCGCTGTCAGCGGTGCTGCAGGTCCGACTTGGAGTTGGCGCCACACGGCGTCGCTGATCCGGCGCTTGAGGGCGCGGATGGCTTCCTTGCGGGTCTTGCCCTCGGCTTGGCGGCGCAGGTAGTCGGCGCGGCCGGGCGTGTCGTTGCGGATCTGGGTGACGGCGATCATGTGGATCGCGTGGTTCAGGGTCCGGTTGCCTCGAGGGTTGAGCCGGTGGCGGACTCTCGGCCCGCTCGACGCCTCGATCAGGGCGGTCCCGTTGTAGGAGGCGAACTGGTCACGGGTCCGGAACCTGGCCGGGTCGCCGACGTGGCCGAGGATCAGCGCGGCGGTGATCGGGCCGACCCCGTGGAGCTCGGTGAGCGTCGTGCCCGACGCCAGGATCGCGTCGGTGATCCGCTGCTTCGCATCCGCGAGGTCTCGGTCGAGGCGGCGGATGTCGACGAGGAGGTCTCGGGCGAGGCGCTTGCGTTCGGTGGCGACCATGTCGTCTCCGGTGCGCACACCACGGAGGATGATCGTGGCGCGTTCGGCGCTGAGCCGCACCGGCGCACCCCCGGGGATGAGCTCTCGGAGCAGCACGCGGAGACGGCACGCGGCCTGGGTTCGCGATGAGGTCAACGCCTGGTGACGGTCGGCCAGCAAGCGGATGACGGCGACGTGGTGATCGGTTGTCACGGCTCGCAGACCGCAGTGGGCGCAGCCCGTGGTGTTGTCGTGTCATGCCTGATCGGACCGGCCGGGACCGGAAAATCCCGCACAACGGGCGCTGCCGCCCGGAACCGTGCGTGGGGTGGTGATCGTCAAAGTGGCATGGTTCCGGTGATGAGACGTCCATTGGTGCTCGCGGTGGTGATCGTCGGCTGCATGATCGCGTCCGCCTGCGGCGGATCCGATCCGGCCGTGGCGACGCGCGGCCCTGGCGATGTCAGGGGGGAGGGTCCGTCGCGCGGCTCGTGGGTCGAGCACGTGCTGGGGACGGCCGCAGCCGACCGCGACCTGCTCGGTGCGGCGGCCGGGGGCGGCCTTTCGGTGCTCGTCGTGGAGGATCCGGGGCGGGTGCGCGCCTTCATGGTCCGCCCCGGTGAGGACGCCGTGGAGGTGCGTGTCGACGGAGCCGCGCCGGAGTACAGGGTGGTCTCCGCAATCACCGGCGGCCCGGCCGGCCTTGTCGCGCTCGGAAGCGACCCGATCCCCGACTTCGGGAACTTCGTCCTGACGTCCGTCGACGGGTCGGGTTGGAGCGAGGTGCCGGCCACGGGGCTCGACACGCCGATGGACGTCTTCGACCTGGTTGCCACGCCGGAGAGGTTCGTGGCGGTGGGGACGCTGCGGACAGCGGAGGATCCCGCTGGGGGTGGGTTCGTGCCCGTGATCCTCACCTCGCCCGACGGCCTGGCCTGGTCGAGGGCGCAATTCCCCGAGGGGCGGGAGGGGTCGATCCGCTCGGTCGTGCCCACCACGGCGGGGCTCCTGGCAGTCGGGATCGTCGACGGGGCGACTGTCGCCTGGAGGTCGACCGACGGCGGCAGCACCTGGACCGTGGCGCCCGGCGTGCCCGGGGTCGACCAGGTCGTCATCAGCGGAGGGACCCTCCTCGCCGCACGGTCGGGGATCGAGGATGAGGGGGAGCTCACGATGCACCGGTCGGTCGACGCCGGCACGAGCTGGGAGACCGTCGACACCGCCTTCGCCGACGGGTTCGGGTTCGCGTCCTTGTCGGGCGACGACACGGGCTTCACCATCTTCACCGGTGAGGCGTACCGAGACCCCTCTTCCTCACCCGAGACGTGCTACGCCGACATCGACCGCTGCGGCCCGCGGTCATCGGCCGAAGACGAGGCGGTCCTGGTCAGCGACGACGGCACCTCGTGGGAGCGCCTGGACCTCACCGGACTGGTCGGGTTGTTCCGACCCAGCTCGCTGCTGCACACCCCCACGGGTGACAGCGTCGTGCTCGGTACGACCGTTGACGGGGAGTGGGGAGCGTGGGTGTGGGCGGCATCACAGGGGCCAGTCCCCGTGCGACCGACCGTTCGTGACGAAGAGCCTGCCTACGAGGGCCCACCGATCATCGAGCACGGGGCCATGCTCGAGGGGGGACGGCGCTACGCATTCCCCCTCTACATCCACTGCGGCATGGACTACCTCGGCCAGCTCGACGGCCGGAGCTGGGCCCTGGTCGACACGCCGACCGGCAGTGCGCCCGAGACCGGCTCAGGGGACCGAGTCCCCGACGACTGGCCCGTCGTGGGTCAGAGCATCCTCGGCTTCGTCACACTCATCAGCGAAGACCGCATCGAGTACTCGCTCGACGGCGGGCAGGTGATCGCCGTCTACCAGCCCATCCCCGAGACCGAGGTCCCCGGCTGCGACTGAGGTTGTGAGGACCGGCGGTCGACCTGCGGGCGGGAAGGCAATGCCGCCGTTTTGGCCCATCTGTCGGAGGAGTAGGAGAGCGACGACGGCGTTCGACACCGGGAGGGGTCGCCTGTCGGGGTCTGCCCGACCTCCTCCGTCGGAATTGAGCCGGGTACGGTTCGGCGTGCTTCGACGTGGAGCTCTGCTCCTGTTGGCCGCCCTGCTCGCCGGTTGCGGGACGGCCGACTCCGCCTCTGACGTGTCCTCCGGCGAGTCGACTGGCACGACCGACCAGGGCTTCCGGGCGTTGGTGCTGGACGCGCCTGACGGTGAGGTGAGCCTTCGGCTGAAGGCCGAGTGCGAGCCGCCGGCCACCACGGGCTACACGTCGCCGTACGGCATTCCGCTCGAGGGGCACGAGCTGACCGCGAGCCTGCGGGAGGACGGGCGCTTCGTGATCGAGGAGTCCTACATCGAGGAGTGGACCGACGGCGACGAGGCCCACGTGGTCGTCGAGGTGGACGGCAAAGTCGAGGTCGACGGCACGGCCAACGGCGTCCTGCGGGCGGGTTTGCGGGTGTGGAACGGGCAGAACGCGGCCTTCGACATGGAGTGCGTGACGGGGGACGTCGACTGGTCGGCCGTGCCGGCAGACATGAGCCGCCTTGGTCGCGACGTCGCCGTGCCCGGCGTGATCGGCGTCGAGCCGGCAGGTACCGGAGTGGTCGCGTTCATCGCGGACGGCCGGCCGGTGGTGATCGGTCCGGACGGGGCGGGCGAGCCCGTCGGGGAACCTTTTTCCGACGCCGAGGAGATGGGCTTCGCTGACTACGTCGGCGCGCTGGCCGTGGTCGACGGCGCGGTGTGGAGCCACGGCAGACCGGATCCGCAGGGAGCCGGGATCGTCCGTACCGACCTGGCGACCGGCGCGCAGGTCTCGGTCGCCAAGCATGTCCTGGCGTTCGCCTACGACAGCGGGGAGCTGTTCGCGCTCACGCTCGTCGAAGAGCAGGTACGCCTCGAGCGGATGGACCCCGTCACCGGTGCCACCCTCGCCTCGGTGCCTGCAGAGGGAGGTCGTCTGGCGGTCGACGACGCGCGCCTGTGGGTGGTGCCGCAGGTTGGCCCGGGGGTCTTCGGCTACGACCGCGAGACGCTCGACCTCACCTCGGAGCACCCGATCGGGGAGCCCGCGCTCGACGTCGTCATCGGCCCCGGGGGGCTGTGGCTGCTGCGGGAGGACACCATCAGCTTCCTCGACACCACCTCCGGCGTCGAGTCGGTGATGAACATCGGCGGCGTGGGCAGCCTCGTCGCCGATGAGCGAGGCGCGTGGGTGTCGCAGCCCCAGGAGCGGGTTCTGCGGCGGGTCGAAGGCGGTGAGATCGTCGATGTCGTCGACCTCCCCGAGGGCGCCTCCGACCTCGAGCCCACCAACGATGGCAGCCTCTGGGCCAGCCTCAAGGACAGGGTGCTGGAAGTACGACCCTGACGCACGGTCCTCGGCTTTCGCCACCTCCTCCGCCCCACCGCTGCGCAGGTCCGGGTGAGCACCCTGCACGCTCGGCGCCACGAGCCCCAGGCTCGGCAACGTCGGTCAACGTCATGAGCTCGGGCCAAGCAGTCCGGTAGGTGCCAAGGCCGTCCACGATGGAGCTGTAACGCTCGCGCGTCGGATCAACCCTGTAGGGGGTGATGCAGGATGCGCTGGTGGTGGAGCCGATCGCGCAGCGGGTCCGCTCGGTGTACTGCTCGATCAACGCCCGTCTCTGGCGCTCGGTCTTCGGGTTCTCCGGCTCCGCTGACGTCGCCGACGAAGCGGTGGCAGAGGCGTTCGCTCAGGCGCTGCGCCGAGGAGACGAGATCCGTGATGTCGAGGCGTGGGTGTGGCGGGCCGCGTTCGCCATCGCCCGCGGGGAGATGGCCCGCCGCCGAACCGACGACCTGCCGGTGCCAGAGGGCGCCGTCGAGCTCGGCGAGCCCGCGTTCGAGCTGGTGGCAGCTCTGGCGAAGCTCCCTGACGCCGACCGTGAGCTGTTCGTGCTGTGCCACGTCGCCGGCTACACCCCCACCGAGCTGGCCTCCCTGTTGGGGCTGCGTGCCCCAGCGGTCCGTGTCCGACTGCTCCGGGCTCGACGCCGCGCTCGGCCGCTTCTGGAAGGACTCCGATGACCGACCCTCCTGTTGACCAGTTCCGCCCCCTTCGCGAGCTCGCCGTTCCTGACCGTTGGGAGGACGTCGAGGCGCGTGCTGCTGCAGCGACGGATGCCGTCATGCTCACTCCCCCGCGCCATCGCCGCCTCCCGCTGTACCTGGGTGCCGCTGCAGCGGTCGTCACCCTCGTCATCGGGACCGTCGCCATGAGCCGAGTCGGAGACACGACGCAGGTCGACACCGCTCAACAGGAGCCGACGGTCAAGGCGTCTGGTCCGGTCGCCGTCTTCGCGAAGCCGGTGGTGACGTGCCCGACCGCGGCGCTGGACCCGGTGAGCCTCCCCAGGGGGATCGCCGTGCGCTCGACACAGGACTTGCCCGGGCTCGGGGAGTCGAGCGGCATGACCTACCGGTGGGAACAGGCCGGACGCAGCGTCTCATTGTTCGTCGGAAGCTTCGGCGCGAACAGCGACTGGTTCCCACCAAATGACGCAGAGGTGTTCGGCGACCCGCCCCGCTACCTGCGTGTGCTCCCCGGTTCGGTCCAGGTCGAGGGCGGGACGGGGCGACCCCAGCGCTGCGACCACTTCCGCCTGGAGGTGCCCGGCCCGGATCAGGAAAACCGGGACCTCGCACGCACGATTGGAGCTGGGTTGCGCTTCATCGATCCTGCGAGCAACGAGGCGAACAGGGGCTCCGGGTCGCTCCAGCCGGATGGCACCGTTGCCGAAGGCAGCGCAGAAGGCTTCTGCGAGGTCGTCCCCGCCAGGCAGGCGAACGAGCCAATGGGGTCGCTCCACGCAGCAGTCGACCAGGAAGGGCTCGGTCGGCTCTGGTCGGACGTGGGTTTCGACGACATCCCGCCGGAGGTGGACTTCACGCAACAAGTCGTGGTGACGCTGACGGTCCCCGCCAGCGGTTGCCCCCCGCAGGTGACCGACGTCGAACGGGGCGGCGGGGTCGTCAAGGTGCTCTACGAGGACGACATGCCTGATGGCGTCGATGCCTGCGCCACCATCCTCCTCCCACGAACCCTCGTCGTTGCCATCGACCGGGACGGCCTCACCCCTGCCTTCGAGCTCGTGCTCCCGGGTAGTGACACCTACGGCTACGCCGAGCAACGGCTCGTCGTCGATGTGCCAGCTGGGTCGGACTCCCCCGTCGTGGAGGGCTCGCCCTCGGTCGACGTTTCCCCGGTAGCTGAAGACCCTTCGGCGGTCGAGGACCCCCCGGTGGTTGACGACCCGGTGAGCAGCAGCTTGGATCTGGAAGCCCCAGAACCCGGCCGGGAGATCACCTTCGACGGTGCGGGCGACGTGCACCTCGACCAGGTGCTCGACCCGTCACTGGTCGCCCGGTACGAAGGTGGCGGGTCCTGCGGCTACTGGGGCCCGGACGAGCCATCTCACAACGGCACAGACCCGCTCAGCGGGTTGGCTACCGGGATCGACCCGGCCGCTCCGAAGGTCCTGAGCATCATGATCCGCGACAACGGCACGTACCGGACGGCGTCGGGTGTCGGCATCGGCACCACCCTGGAAAGCCTGAGGCGCATCTACGGCGACCGCTTGGTCATCGACCGGGCGGACGGATGGGAGACCCCCACCGACGGCCTGCTCGCCTCGTACACCGACGTCGCAGCGGTCCGGTACGGGGACGCGGCGCTCACCTTCTTGCTCTCCGGTGACGTCGTCGACACCGTCAAGGTCAGCCATGCGGACTTCTGGGGTGACGACGAGGGGTGTGTCTGAGCCAGACACGTGCCTCCGGCTCTGCCTACCATCTCGATTCCGTGACGATCCGAGGCTCGGTTCCCCGACAGGTCAGACGACGGTTTCGGATCGCCTCGTCGACCATCGCACTGTCTTCGCAATCCAGAGACAGGCTGCAACTCCGATGGCCGACAATCGAGGCACGAGGGGGTCGCCGCCTCCCCCGCCGGCACGTCACGAAGAGCCACCCGTCGAGGGTGTGGTAGACCGCAGGTTCTCGGCAACTGCCCCCTGGGTCCAAACCCCGGAGGCCTCGACGACGTGTGGGCTTTCGTCGGGGATCGCCGGAGCCCGAACGTGCAGGTGCTCATGGCGTCACCGGAGATCAAGACGCGTGTTTGGATTTGCAACATTTGCATTGATCACCTGTCAGCAGGACCCGAGCCTCCTCACGGCGTGGATGTGGAAGCAAGAGAGGTCTGCCACGTGCGTCCTCCTCCTCTGGAGAGCGGGCGAAGTGTCACGGTGCCGCCGTAGTGGCCTTGCTCGGCTTGACACGAACTGCGGCGCGTCGCGCCCGAGGTCAGTGAGCATCCTTCCCAACGGAAACTCGTGCCACAGGTTCGATGTTCGTCAGACCGAGGACCTCGGTCCGTGAATCACTCAAGTCGAAGCTGTTGCTGCCGATAGCGACACTGCGTCCATCTGGGCGGCTGGCTCTCACTGGCCGGGTCGTCCCAGCAACCAGGAACTCCGGAGGAAGCATGTCCAACAGAACTTCCCGTCGTCAGCGAGGTCTTGCCATCCTGGCAGCATCCGCCACCACACTCGCCGGCTCGGCACTGCTGCTGGGGCCGGGAACGGGGCTCGCCTCGAGCCACCGTGAGGCACCTCAGACCCTTCGCGACCCGCTCGTCGACAACACCGACGTCTACGCCTTCGTGAGCCCCGACAAGCCTGACACCACGACGTTGATCGCCAACTTCCAGCCCTTCCAAGATCCCGCCGGCGGCCCGAACTTCTACCCATGGGAGAGTGCAGCCCGGTACGAGATCAACGTCGACAACAACGGTGACGCCAAGCCGGACATCACCTACCGCTGGACCTTCCAGGACCAGGACGCGCGGGGCACCGACACGTTCCTCTACAACAACGGCCCGGTCGACTCGCTCGACAGCCCCAGCCTGCTGTTCAAGCAGACGTACACGTTGGAGCAGATCGGCGGTGACGGCGCAGCGACCACTCTGGTAGAGGCAGGGAAGGTCGCGCCGTCCTTCGTCGGGGACGCCTCCATCCCGAGTTACGCAACCCTCCGGGATCAGGCGATCACCCCGCTGGATGCTGGCGGGCAGGTCTACGTCGGGCAGGCCGACGACCCGTTCTTCATCGACATCCGCATCTTCGACCTGCTGTACGGCGGCGACCTGTCCGAGACGGGTGTTGACAGCCTCGACGGCAAGAACGTCAACAGCATCGCCTTGCAGGTCCCCACCGCCAACCTGGTCTCCGGCGAGGACCCCGTCGTCGGCGTGTGGAGCACGGCTTCACGACCCGGCATGAACGTCATCAACGCAGACGGCACCCGCGACGCCTCCGGTGAGTTCGTGCAGGTCTCCCGCCTCGGGAACCCGTTGGTCAACGAGGTCGTGATCCCAGCCGGGCTGAAGGACACGTTCAACTCGTTGAAGCCGGAGCAGGACGCACAGACGCAGCCGGCGGTCGATCGGGTCAACGATCCTGAGGTTCCCAAGCTCATCGAGAAGATCTACGGCATCCCGGCGCCCGCAGCACCCCGCGAAGACCTCTTCGCAGTGTTCCTGACCGGTGTCGAAGGCTTGAACAAGCCGCAGGGAGAGGGGACGCCGGCGGAGATGCTGCGGCTGAACACGTCGATCGCACCCGTCGGGAGCCCTGACCGGCTCGGCGTCCTCGCAAAGGACACTGCCGGGTTCCCGAACGGCAGGCGGTTGACCGACGACGTGGTCGACATCGAGCTGCAGGCACTCGCAGGCGCCGTCCGCACGGGGCAGATCGTCGAGGCCCTCGCCAAGGGTGACGGTGTCAACGTCAACGACCGCGAGTTCGGCCAGACGTTCCCCTACCTGGCCCTGCCGCACAGCGGCTCCGTGGGCCTTCAGAGCGGCGCAGGCGGCGGCAGCGCCGGCGGCGCAGGTGGCGGCAGTGGTGCTCCGAGCGGGGGGGTCGGCGCCGGCGCCGGTGGGACCGCTCCCGGCGAGACCAGCCCGGCCGTGCCCGCTGCAGTCGCCGGGTTCGGTGTTCTGCTCGGTGCAGTCGGGTTCGTGACGCTGCGCCGTGGCCGCTCGAACGGCACGGTCTGACACATGGACGAGTCGCACCGGACAGGGGCCGGTTCCGAACCGGCCTCCCTCCGGTGCGGCGAGTCCGCACCGCTCCCCGTCACGGCGACGGGGAGCGGCGCGCGCCGCAGCCATGTCCGGAGCGGGCTCGGCGGCGTCTTGCTGCTGGCAGCCGTCGTGCTCGTCCTCGCCGGGGTGGCGCTGGCGCTCGACCCCTCTGCGAGCAGTGCACCGCCTGACGCGCCGACGATCGTGGGAGTTCTCCCGGTACCGGTACCGGTACCGGTGGAGCGCAAGCCGGTTTCGGTGGCCGACATCGCCGCCGAGGCGCCACCACCACGTGGCGTCAACATCGATCGCCTCGGGATCGAGAGCCCCCTTGTGGGGTTGAGGGTGCAGGGTGACGGAACCCTCCAGGTGCCGGACGACTACGACACGGCGGGATGGCACCGGGCCGGGACGGCACCGGGGGAGGTGGGCCCGGCCGTCGTCGTCGGACACGTCGACTCCTACGAGGGCCCGGCCGTGTTCTACCGGTTGCGCGAGCTCCAGCCTGGTGACCGGGTCACCATTGATCGGGTCGACGGGTCAGTGGTGGTGTTCGAGGTGTACGGCCAGGAGACGGTGTCGAAGGACGCCTTCCCCACCGAGCGGGTGTACGGGCCCACCGACGGGCCAGAGCTGCGCCTGGTGACGTGCGGTGGGCGGTTCGACGAGCAGGCACGCCGCTACAACGACAACGTCGTCGTCTACGCCAAGCAGGTCGCCGAAGCCCCAGTCTCGTGATGCGCTGGATGTCAGGCGCCGTCGCCACGTTGGGCGTGGGCGCAGTCCTTTTCGTCGGGGCCGCACTGGCGCTACCCGGCTCTCCGGGCACCGACGCACCAGCCCCGAGGACCCCCGACGTGTCCGAGGTGGTCACCGACGCTCCGAACGGAGACCTCGCCGCGACGGGCGCAGCACTGCAGGAACGGCTCCGACGCCTGCCCGGCGACTGGCAAGCGTGGAGCTCGCTTGGATTTGTGTACCTGCGGCAGGCGTCGACGACGGCCGATCCCAGCTTCTACGGCAAGGCTGAAGGCACCTTCGCACAGTCCCTCCAGGAGCACCCCGACGGGAACGACGCCGCCCTGGTCGGCCAGGCAGCACTCGCAGCGGCCCGGCACGACTTCGCCGCTGCCCGAGATCTGGCCGAGCGCGCCATCGCCATCAACAACTACAGCGCGACCGGACACGGCGTCCTCACCGACGCGCTGATCGAGCTCGGGGAGTACGAAGAAGCGTTCACCACGCTGCAGCGGATGCTGGACCTGCGTCCCGGGGTGCCCGCCTACAGCCGGGCGTCCTACTCCTTCGAGCTGCGGGGCAACCTCCCAGCTGCGCGGGCAGCTATGGAGGAGGCGCTGCGGGTCGCCGCCGACCCGGCGGACGCAGCCTTCGCCCACCGGTACCTGGGCGAGCTGGCCCTCAGCCAAGGTGACCTCGACGAGGCCGAGCGACAGTTCACCGCCGGCCTCCAACGCACGCCGTACTCCACGCCGCTGCTCGCTGGACAGGCCCGCATCGCAGCCGCACGCGGCCAGTTCGACGATGCGGTGGCGGACTGGAACGAGGTCGTGCAGCGGCTGCCTGACCCGGCGTACCTGACCGAGCTCGGCGACCTCTACGCCTCCCTCGGTCGCGACCAGGAGGCTGAGTCGCAGTACGACGTCGTCCGCGTCATCGAGCAGCTGTTCGTCGCCGCCGGCGCCGACGTCGACTTGGAGCAATCGCTCTTCGCAGCCGACCACGGGGACCCAGCCGGTGCACTGAAGGCGGCTGAGCGAACCTGGGAGCGTCGGCGCAGCGTCCAGGCGGCCGACGCCTACGCCTGGGCACTGCACGTCAACGGGCGCTCCGACGAAGCCCGCCCCATCGCCCAGCAGGCGCAGCGCCTCGGCACCCGCAACGCGCTGTTCGACTACCACCGCGGCATGATCGAGATGGCCGTCGGCGACCGTCCCGCCGCCCGCCGGTCTCTCACGAGCGCGCTGGATCTGAACCCCCACTTCTCGGTCCTGCACGCCCCACGTGCACGGGCCGCCCTCGAGCAGGCTGGTGGACCTGCCTGAGCAACGACAACGCCAGCCTGTCGAGACGGCGGCGCCAAGCACCGGCGTCGGGGGCTCGCGTGGCGCGCCGGACCCCTTGATGAAGGGGTGCCGGGCAGAGGACGAGCAAGCGGCCCGACGACTCGCGCACGAGCTGTGGCCCAACAGTGGCTCGCCCGGCGAGCTCGCCCAGGAGCTGCCCACACCGAAGCACTTCGAGCAAGCGTCGTCTTTGGTGAACGAGTCCGACGTCGCCGACCCTTTTGCCTGCGGTCCGGAACCCGAGCGCTGGGTGGCGTCGATTCAGGAGTCGTCGGACCCGGGTTGCGACGAGGTCGACATCCAGCAGATCGGCGTGATCAAGAAGGCTTCTTCCGGTTCTCGGAGCCGAGCTCCGGCCCCGCCTCGGCGTGTGATGAGGCGACGACCCGGGAACCGAGTTTTGGACGCCCTCAACGCTCCTGGAACCTGGGTGATCCGGAGAGCGTCGGCGGCATGGGTGAGGCGTGGCACGTCCTCCGCCACCGGCATGTGGGTGGGGCAACGGCTCCGGCCCAGGAACCCTCTCCGGGTGAGGCTGGTGCGGTCCGGCACCACCTCCTCGTCGTAGGGTCCGACGATGCGAGCAGCTGTGATGCGGGGCCAGGCACTGTCGGTCGAGGACGTGGCGGATCCCGTCCCCCGCCCGGGCGAGGTGCTGGTGAAGACGCTCGCGTGCGGCATCTGCGGTTCCGACCTCCACGCCCTCCGCCACGGTGAACAGATGGTCGCCATGTCCGAGGAGGCCGGGGCGGCGTTCGTCATGGACCTCTCGAGGCCCGTCGTGATGGGCCACGAGTTCTGCGCCGAGGTGGTCGAGGTCGGCCCCGACGCCGGCACCGGCGTCGCAGCAGGAGATCGCGTCGTCTCCCTCCCCGTGATCGTCGAGCCCGACGGGATGCACGCCGTCGGCTACTCCAACGACTACCCCGGCGGCTACGGCGAGCTGATGGCGCTCTCCGCCATGCTGCTGCTGCCCGTGCCGAACGGGCTCGACAGCGACCTCGCCGCCCTGACCGAGCCCATGGCGGTCGGACGCCACGCCGTCGCACGCTCCCGCATCGCCCCCGGGGACGCCGCCGCGGTGATCGGCTGCGGCCCGGTCGGCCTCGCCGTCATCGCCGACCTCCGGCTGCGGGGCATCGAACCGATCGTGGCCGCCGACTTCTCACCCGCCCGGCGGGCGCTGGCCGTCACCATGGGCGCGACCGAGGTCGTCGACCCCTCCACCGAGCCGGTCGTCGACGCGTGGCGACGGGTGGACGGTGCCAAGCCGCTCGTGCTGTTCGAAGCCGTGGGCATCCCGGGGCTCCTCGACTCGGCGATGGCCGCCGCACCCAAGAACGCACGAGTCCTGGTCGTCGGTGTGTGCATGGAACAAGACGCCATCCGACCCATGCTCGGGATCGCCAAGGAGCTCGACATCAGCTTCGCCCTCGGGTACTCCTACGAGGAGTTCGCCGACACCTTGCGCTCGATCGCCGAAGGGGAGCTCGACGTCGCCCCGCTCATCACCGGTCGCGTCCAGATCGACGGTGTCCCCGACGCCTTCACCGACCTCGCCAACCCCGAGGCGCACTGCAAGATCCTCGTCAACCCGTGACGACGGCAATCGGGGCCGTCCGCCATACAACCTGTTCCGGCTCGTCGACTGCACACTCGATGCAGGATGCTGCCGACGACGCAGCGAGGGTCGTCCGACAGGGTGTGAGCCAGCCCCGAACACCTGGAGTCGCGCACGATGTACTCGGGTGAGCGGTTGCCAGGTGGCCCCCACATCGGCGAAGGACTCGGCCTGCAACCCCCTCGTCGACGGGTGGCACATCGTGGAGCCGCCCGGGCGGCCGGGTGCAGCGCAGCCCGCCGAGCCGTGTCCGAGCGTTGCCGCCGCACGGGCGCTCCCTCTGCTACGGGGAGCTGCGGGTCCCGCCCACCGCGTCGAGGGCGTCGGTGAAGGCGTCGCCGAGCTCGGCGGCGGCGCTCGTGGAGAGCGCCGATCGACACCAGCGGAGGCTGATGCCGAGCCGGCCGTCGGTGGACGCCGCTCCGAAGGTGCAGATCACCGGGAGGCGAGGGGGAGGACCGAACCACAACCCTCGGCCCCGCTCGCCGAACCATGGCGGATCGTCGACGCTGCCGAGGTTGGAGAGCACCGTCGTGTCGGCGGTGTGCTCGGACACGGCGTCGATGACGTGGGGGAGGAGGCGACGCAGCACCACCGGGGTGCGTGACGTCTTCGCCAGCGCAGCCGAGCCCCCGACCCCACCGGACTTGATGGCCTGGGTCTGGGCGGCGACGACCTCCACCAGCCGCTCCGGTCGCGCGCGGTCGGCAGGGGTCGACGCGACCTGCGCCGACAGGACGAGGTTGGCGAGCACCTCGCCACGCCAGGCCGCCGGCCGCCGGTTGACCGGCATCATGATCGAGACGCGGCCGCACGGGGCGCCGTGGGAGGCGTTCCACCCGGCCACGGCCAGGTGGAGCGCAGCCATGAGGACGTCGTTCACCGTCGTACCGGGGGGAGGGGCGGCCGCAGCGACATCGAGATCGAGGTGGAGGACGCCGAAGCCCGGCCCTCCCCCTGACGACGACCTCGCAAGGCGGGCCGGCGCGCCGGCCGACGGGCGAGGCGACCGGACCCCCCGTCGTTGGTGATCGGAGCTGTCGCCGTCGAGCAGCTGCCTGACACCGAGGGGGTCGACATCGGGCAGCGGATCGTCCTGGCCTGCATAGGCACGGCTGATCGACTGCAGGAGCCGGAGGGCCCCGACGCCATCGAACGCAGCGTGGTTGACCGACAGCATGACCCGGTCACCCGCACCCTCGTGGACCACCAGGAGGCGGAACGGCGGTGCGGTCCCGAGGTCGACGTGCGCGCTGAGGAAGCGGTCTCGCATGGTGCTCACCTCGACGGCCGCGTCGGCATCCGCCACCTCGACCGGGTCGGTGGGCAACCCGTCGGTGATCTGCCACGCGTCGTTCAGGTCGAGGGGCTTCGCCGGCAGCTGACGTGCCCGTGCCATGGGGTGGCGCCCCACTGCCAGCGCCACCGCCCGGCGCACCCGTCGATCGTCGAGTCGACCCGAGATGGCGACCTCGAGCTCGATCGTCTGCGGCCGGCGTGGCTCGTCGAGACCTCGCATCAGGCTGTCGACGCCGTTGAAGGGCACGGTGCTTCTGGTGGTCGTCGCCATCCGGCGAGCCTAGGACCATACTAGACGGATGGTCAACAGCAGACGGGACGCCCACCGTCGCCTGACGGTCGAGGCGCGCCGTGACCAGCTCCTGTCGGTCGGGGTCGAGCTCATCGCCACCCGCTCGTGGGATGGCCTCACGATGCTCGACATCGCTGCCGCCGCGTGCGTCTCCAAGCCGCTGCTGTACCACTACTTCTCGACGAAGCAGGACCTCTACCGAGCGGCCGTGCGCAGCGCGGCCGAGGAGCTGCGGCTGGCCACCCGCCCAGACGAGGCGATGCGCCCGCAAGATGAGCTGCGATGGTCGCTCGAAGCCCACGTCGATTGGGTCGAGGCGCACGATGCCGCCTACAGGACGGTGCTCCAGGGCGGGGTGAGCGGAGACGCCGAGGTCCAGGCGATCATCGAGCGGTCCCGCACCGAGGTCGTGGACCGCATCGTTCGCAGCGTCGGGCTCGAGCTGGCACCCCCGTCGCTCCGGATCTCGCTGCGAGGGTGGGTGGGGTTCCTGGAGGGCGCATGCCTCGAGTGGCTCGGCACCAAGGACATCTCGAAGGTCGAGCTGGTGCGGTTGCTGACTGCATCACTCCCCGCAGCCATCTCCGCTGCGCGCTGATCCTCCCGCCGTCCCGCCCGTCCGGCGCCCCTGCGGGGACGCCCCGTCCACTCACCAGCGGGGCCCCGCCCGCCCTCGAGCAGGGCCGCTCCGCTCAGATGCCGCCCGACGCGCCCGCCAGCGGGGGCGTGCACCCCTACGACGCGGCCGCCTCGCCCCCGCTGCCGGGGGCCCCGGGTGCAGCCATCTCGGCCGAGGCCTCCTCGACGCGCTGCTGCATCGCATGGGCGAGCGCGCCGACCACCGCCGGGGCCCAGAGCGGTCGGAGCCGGTTCAGGGCATCGGTCATGTCCGGCCATCGCTCCGCAGGCTCACCTGCGTCGACGAAGGGCTGCCACACGGCGTCGAGGAAGAGGCGGACGAACACGTCCGCCAGCCGGGTCGTCGCCGCCTGCACCTCGGCGGATGCGTCGATCACCGACGCCAGCGGGACCCCGGCGGAGACGAGGTCGGCGCCGACGCCGAGGAGGGATGGCACCAAGGCCACGAGCTCCTCGCCGTCGGGCACCAAGATGCCGAGCTCGACGGCACGTCGGAGGCCGTCGCCGGACTCGTCGCTCGGGAACATCGCCCGCAGCTCCTGGGCGGTGAAGGACTGCGGCGCCTCGGTGTGGAACGCGGCCAACGCCTCCTCGAAGCCGAGGATGTCGCCCAAGGTCCGGTTCTCCTCCCAGGCGTCGGTGAGCTCGTGGATGGCGGCGAGGGAGTACCCCCGGTCGAGCAACCTGAGGATCAGCCGGAGCCGTCGGAGGTGGTCCCGGCCGTAGAGGCCCACGCGCCCCTGGCGGTCGGGTGGGGGCAGGAGCTGTCGCGTCTGGTAGAGCCGGACGTTGCGCCCGGTCGTCCCCGCGATCCGGGCGAACTCATCGATGGGCCACGGCCCGTCGTGCTCCGCCACACGAGACAGATTACACGTTGCGTTGTCACACCGGCACTGTTACATTCGACGATGTAACCAACCCGAGGAGAGAACCCGATGGTCTCCACCACCGCACCCCGCATCGAACGACTCTCAGCGATCTCAGGGCGGCGGGTCCTGGAACCCGACGAGGTCGTGCAGGGAGGGGTGGGCGACCTGCAGGTCATCCCCGACGAGCTCCTGAGCGTTCGGGACCTCGACCTGCAGCTCACGCCCGACCAACGGCGCATCCTGGCCCGGGAGGAGATCGCGTCGATCACCGAGGAGGGCATCCGCTTCGAGTCCATCCTCTGCGCCGGGTTCAGCAGGGAGATCCAGCGTGCGCCCGACCTGACCGACCCGTGGGTCACCTACGCCCTGCACGAGCTGGGCGAGGAGACGAGGCACTCCCGGCTGTTCGTGCGCCTCCTGGGCCAGCTCCGGCCGCAGGCCGTGAACCCGTACAACCACGGGATCCAGGGGTTCATCAAGGAACGGGTGCTCGACTTCCTCCTGGCCCGCCCGTCGCTCTTCTACGTGATGGTCCTCGCCGGGGAGGAGATCCCCGACCTCCTGCAGAAGCGCACCCTGGAGCACCCCGACACCGACCCCTTCCTGGCGCAGGTCAACAAGTACCACCGCCAGGAAGAAGCTCGTCACCTGGCCTTCGCCCGGCTCCGCGTCCCCGAGGTGTGGGCCAAGGCCCCCCGCCGACACCGCTTCGCCGTGCGCCACCTGGCGCCCGCGATCATCCAGTCCCAGTACCGGGGCCTGCTGCACCCCGGGATCTACCGAGCGGCCGGGCTGCCCGGATGGCGGACCTCGATCCAGGTCCACCGAAGCAGGTCGGTCATCGACCTCCGCCAGCAGGCGACCCGCCCGATCCTCCAGACCCTGCTCGAGGCCGGCGCCTTCGCCCCCGGGCGGGTCCCGAAGAGCTGGAGGACGTTGTGCGGTGTCGATCGATCGGGCCGCCCGCTGACCCGGCCGGTGGCCGACGTCGACGTGCTCACGCCTGCCAGCTTCTCGGCCTGATCGACCGGCGCACCCGGCTCCGACACCACAGTCAGGCCCGGGGCTCCTCGTCGGGCCCACACCCGGAAGCCGGTGAGGGGGCGTCGCCGAAGGCGGTGGTGAAGGCGACGTCGGCGGCGTCGCCCCCCTCGGCCATCACCACCCGCCCGGCGCAGGCTCGTCGTCCCGTGCGTCGACGGCGTACCAGCCGCACCTCGAACCGGGCGTGGACGTCCACCGGCGTCTCGACCGGGTCGACCCCGATGTCACCGAGCCAGCCGCTTCTCACCGAAGGCGGCCCGGGCGTCGGGGTGCAGGTCGCCCGACACGTACCTGGCCGGGATCCCGAGCGCCCGCGACCCGGCGAGCGTCAGGTGGGCGAAGTCCTGACAGACGCCCTCGCTCTGGTGGGACGCCTCCACCCCCGAGCTCGACACGTCCGTCGCCCCCGGCACGCAGGCGAGGAGACCTCGGACCGACCTCACCGTCGACCGCAGCGCGTCTCCTGGCGTACCCGATCCTGCCTCGTGCGCCCACTCTTCGACCTCCTCGTCGTGGGGGACGTGGCTCGTCCCCTCCAGGTACTCCACGGAACCGGTCCCCCACGGGTTCCAGCTCGTCCTCACTCGCCCGTGCACGGCGGCGACATCTCGATCTCCACCGTCGACGTCCCCACCACCGTGAGCTGCGCGTCGGCGTGCAGTCGAACGCGTGGACGAGCGTGCCCCAGTCGCCCCGTGCCGGGAGATGGCGGCAGCGCACGTCGGGCGCCCTCGGCGCCGGGCGCAGCCAACATCTCGTCCCACGTCGATACGTGCACGGTTGCAGGAGGGGGTTTCGATGCCGTATCGGCATCACGAAGGGGACGTGTCCCCCCGCTGTCGCCTTCCTTGCGGCCGGACGCCTCCTAGGCCGGGGCCTGCGGGCCTCGGTGGGGACCGACGGCGATCCGCACGGAGTCACCGGCGGTCACGACCTCGCCTTCGAGGCCGGTGTCGGTCACCGACGCCCGGAGGCGCTCACCGGTGGCTGGCTCCGGGGTCCAGCCCTCGCCGGCCACGACGAGCTGCTCCCCGAGCTCGACTGCCACCCGCTCGCTGTGGGGCGCCACGAGCGCGGCGAGCTCGCCGGCGGCCAGGAGCACGAGGAGCGGGTGGACGCCGACCATGGTGCCCGTGCGCGTCACCTCGGTGTGGAGGCCCACCTCCTCGCGCAGACGCTCGAGTTCCCGGGTCACCGCCTGGTGCAGCTGCTCGTCATGGTGAGCCCGTGCGACGCCCCGCTCGTCCTCACCGGCCCCGACCGAGCTGGCCCACTGCTGCTCGACACGAGCCAACAGCAGCCGCCAGCTCGCCTCGACCACAGCGGACGAACCCGTCGAGCCGGGCGCCTGAGGTGCGCCGTCCTGCGGGGTGCCAGCCGAGTCTGTGGTCACCCCCGGCTGACCGAGCCGGCGCTCGAGCGATGCGCGCTCCTCGTGGGCGCGCCGGAGGGAGCGTTCACCCTCGGCCGCCAGCTGCTCGGCAGCGATGCGCGCCGCCTCCAGCTCGAGGCCACGGGCCCGTTCGACCTCGGCCGCCGCCTCGGCTGTCTCGGCGCGACCCGTGGCCGCAGCGAGCACCACCTCGGCCTGGGCGGCGTCGGCCGTGCGCCGCTCGAGCTCGGCCACCGCCTGGGTCAGGCGCTGCTCGGACACTGACAGCGCACCTCGCTGCTCGTCGGCGGTGCGCACGACCTCGGTGTGGGCGGTGTCGCTGGCATCGGCTCGCGCTTCGGCCGAGGCGGTCGCCTCCTGCGCCGCCGTGAGAGCCGCCTCTGCGGTCTGCGCCCGCTCGTCGACAGCGGCCGCGTGCGAGCGGCACACGACGAGCGCGCGCCACTGGAGCGCCAAGCCGACGGTGGCCACGACGGCCACCAGCACGGCCACCACCAAGGCCACGGTCACAGCGTGGACCGTACGCGCCCTGAGCCGACGACCGTGCGACCGCCGCCCACGGGCGCCGGCGGACAGCGATCGGCTTCGCCGGTGCCGTCAGGCGGGGCGTCCCGCCCCGGCGCTCGGCGCGGCGGGCGTCACCCTGCCCGTCCTGTGCAGTCACCTCAGGTCGATGGTGGAGGCCCCGAACGCGACCTGGTCCGCCGGGACCGGAAAGCTGAACCGGTAACCCTGGGCCACGTCGCAGCGCAGGTCGCGCAGCACCGCCACCTGGGCGTCCGTCTCGACGCCCTCTGCCACCGTGATCATCCCGAGCGTGTGCGCCATGTTGATGATGCCGGCGACGATGGCGTCGTCGTCGTGGTCGCTCCCGAGGCCCTCCACGAAGGACTTGTCCAGCTTGACCACGTCGGCTGCGAAGCGCTTCAGGTAGGTCAGGGACGAGTACCCGGTGCCGAAGTCGTCGATGACCAGGCCGACCCCGAGCTCCTTCAACGTCCGCAGCGTGGCCAAGGTGGTCTCGGTGTGGCCCATCAGGGCGCTCTCCGTGATCTCGAACGCCAACCCCGAGGGGGAGACGCCTCCCTCGGAGAGGGCGTCGGAGATGCTGTCGGCCAACCCGGGGTCGGCGAACTGCCGGGCCGACAGGTTCACGCTCATAACGAGCTCGTCCGGCCCGTACCCGCTGGCCTCCCACCGCCGCCGCTGCAGGCACGCCTCCTTGAGCACGACGGCGCCCAGAGGGACGATCAGTCCGGTCTCCTCGGCCAGGGGGATGAAGTCGTCGGGCGCCACGAGCCCGAGTCGGGGGTGGTCCCAGCGGACGAGTGCCTCGAGCCCCACGATGCGGCCGCTCCTGAGGTCGACCGTCGTCTGGTAGTGGAGGCGCAGCTCATCGTGGTGGATCGCTCTGCGGAGCCCCTCGTAGGTCACGATGTCGAACAGCGCACGCTCCCGCACGCCGACGTCGTAGACCCGGTGCACGTCACCGCCGGATCGCTTGGCGCGGTACATGGCCGCGTCCGCCTCCTCCACGAGCTGCTTCGCCACCCTGCCACCGTCGGAGGTGTGGGCGATGCCGACGCTCGCTGTCACGTAGAGCTGGTGGCCCTCGAGGACCACCGGCACCGCCAGGACCGCCCTGACCCGGGTGGCGATGGCTGCCGCCTCGTGCTGGTCGGTGATGTCGGTGCAGAGGATGGTGAACTCGTCACCCCCGAACCGGGCAACGGTGTCGGAGGGACGCATCACCGCCTCGAGCCTGCGGGCCAGGGCGATCAGGAGCTGGTCGCCGACGTCGTGTCCGAGACTGTCGTTCACCGTCTTGAACCGGTCGAGGTCCAAGAACAGCACAGCGACCGACATGACCGTGCGAGCCAGACGGGCGAGCGCAACGTCGGTCCTGTCGAGGAAGAGCACGCGGTTGGGGAGCCCGGTGAGCCCGTCGTGGGTGGCCTGGTGCACGAGACGTGCCTCGGAAGCCACCGTCTCGGCGGCGATGCCCGCGAGATCGGCCATCGACTCGAGCATGCGCCAGTCAGGCTCATCGGGTTGCCGGGGATCGGCGAAGTGCACGACGACGAAGCCCATCGACCCGCTCCGATCGGCGCGCTCGACCGGGGTTGCCCAGACCCCCCGCACCTCGTCCGGCAACCCTGCCCCCGCCCACTGGTCGGCGGCGTCGGGCAGGACCACCGACCGCTGAGCCCGGTGCCCTTGGCGCGAAGCACGCCCGGCCAGCGAGCCGGCGAGGTCGCTGACGAGATCCAGAGCCAGCGGGGCGCCGAGCACCTCGACCGCTCCACCGGACTCGTCGGCCAGCACAACCGTGAGGCGCGCACCGGGCGCCTGCACACGGGTGGCACGGGCGAGTGCCTCCACCGTCTCCGACAGCGGGCGACGCCGGGAGATCGTCCCCAGCACGTCGGCCTGCCCGCTGACCAGGGAGGTGGCTCGAACGCGCGCGGTCACGTCCCGCACGTGGAGCACGACGCCGTCGACCGCTCCGGCGTGGAGCAGGTTCGTGGCCGTGGTCTCGAGGTGGTGCCACGAGCCGTCGGCGCTGTCCGCGCTGTCGGCGCGCCAGGTGAACGAGCCACTCGACCCGGGGCGGCTGACGACGCGACCGAGGCACGCTGCGACGTGGGCGGCATCGTCGGGATGCGCAGCATCGGCGATGCGGGTGCCGACCGCCAGCCTGATCGGCGGGGCGCTGGCCGAGGGCATCACGTCGATGGCCACGCCCTCGGCGTCGACCACCACCACCGTGTCGGAGGCCTCCTGGACGAGCGCCCGGAACCGCTCCTCGGAGCTGCGCAGCGCAGCCTCGACCTCGGCCCGGCCGAGCACCCCACCGAGCTCCCGGGCCAGCCCGGAGAGGGCGGCGAGGTCGGCCTCGTCGGAGGAGACGACACCCTTCGGGTCGTAGACGCACAGCACCCGCCGCGTCCCACCGGCGACCGGCACCCGGGCCACGAGGCCGTCCCGCCACCCCCGCCGGGCCAGGCCGTCGACGATCGCCCGGACACCCGACCGCACGGTCACCCGGGCCTGCCCGAGCTCGACGACCGCCGAGGCCAGCGCGAGGTCGGCGCCCATTCGACCGGAGGTCCCCCTGCCCGCCAGCAGACCGGGCCGCGCCTGGCGGGCCGGGCCGGGATCGAACCCGGCCCGGCCCGCCGTCTCCAGGGTCTTCCCGTGCGCCTCGTCCCCGCCGAGGCTGTCCGTCTCGTGCCCGCCGATGCCCTCCGCCTCCTCGACGCCGAGGCTGCCCGCCTCCTCCACGCCGAGGCTGCCCGCCTCCTCCACGCCGAGGCTGTCCGCCTCCTCCACGCCGAGGCTGTCCGCCTCACTGGTCACCAGGTGGACGGCTGCTGCCTGGAACGCCGAACGGACCTGCTCGAGGAACGCCGGCACCGCCTGGTGCGGCTCGGGGGACAGGGCGAGGATGCGGACGGCCTGGTACAGCCCCTCGGCCCGGACCAGCCCGGCCCTGCTCGCTGCGTAGCTCTGGCTGGCCCAGTGGAGCGCCCCGAGCGGCACGAGGAGCAGCCACGTCGCCTGCGGTGCCCAGGCGCACGCAGCGGCGAACAGCAGGCCGAAGGACAGCGTGACCCCGCCACCGATGAGCCACCCGGGGATGATGGCTGGCCGCAGCTCGGCGATCACCACGGCGAAGGTCCTGCCGCCGGCCAGTCGCAGCACCGTGACGAACGCCGCCTGGTTGACCACGGTGACCGCCACCATCGCCACCGCCAGGCTCGCCAGCTCGGCGACGCCGGTCTGGGGGCCGTCGCGGAGCGATCGCAGCACCACGCTGCCCACTGCGGCCGCTGCCGACCACGAGGCCACGTTGAACGCCGCCTTCAACGGTCGGACACCGAGGAGCGCCTCCGACACCACCTTGGCCAGGGCGACCAGGACGACCACCGGTGCGCCGGGGACCAGGAACAGCGCAGGGGCGAACGCGGCTTCGAAGAGGTCGAGCGCGTCCACGTCGTCGTCCCCGTGACGGAACTCGACGTGGAAGTAGGCGGATGCAACCAGCGTCACGAGCAAGCCCAGCATCGCCACCCAGCCGACCGACGGCGTCGACGACCCGAGCGCCTCGCTCCATGCGCCGCCCGCGACGGCCACACCGGCGAGACCGGCGACGAGCGCGACCACCGACAGCGGGGTGCGACGCAAGCGGGCGGCGCGCAGCCTGTGGCGGACCTTGGGCGCTAGCCCCAGAGGCCGTACCACGCTGCTCCAAACCACGGCAGGCCGTAGCTGTCGTCCGTCCGGCTCCCGTCCTCCGTGGTGCTGCCGGACCAGGTGCCCTGCCAGTTGTTGCCCTGCCAGTTGTTGCCCTGCCAGTTGTTGCCCTGCCAGTTGTTGCCCGCCCAGCCGGTGGCGTACCAGCGACGGGGGACCATCGTCGGGGACAGGGCCGGGATCGTCGGAGCCCCCCAGTCACCCGTCGTGAAGCCGACCGGGTCCCACAGCGCCAGCTGGGCCGTGAGCGAGGCGTCGAGGAGGGTCCAGACGGGGTCGTCGGTGTGGACGCGGACGGTCCCTCGGCTGAGGTCGAGCGCCCCGCGCCCGCTGGACCGTGAGAGCGTCGTGACGGGTGGGGCCTCGACAGCTGTCGAAGCGCGCACCAGGTCCACCTCGCCGACTCCCACCGCCGAAGGGTCGCTCGACGCTCCGGTCGGCCGAGCGGTCGCCCGCAGGGACGCCTTCACCTGCGCAGCTGTCCACCCTGGATGCTTTTCGAGGAGCAACGCGACGCCTCCCGTCACCGCCGCCGCCGCCATCGAGGTCCCGCTGCCGCGCCGATGGGAGCCGTCGACCACACCGGGGGCGAGCTGGTCCACGGCGCTCCCCGGCGCGCGCAGGGAGATCAGGTGGGCGCCCGGCGCGACGACATCCGGCTTCGCCACGCCGTCTGCCGTAGGACCGCGCGAGGTGAAGCTCGGGAGTGCGTCGTCGCCCACCGGCGCCGTCCCACGGTCGTCGATGGCGCCGACGGTGAGGACCCACGGGTCGTCGGCCGGCTTGGCGATCGTCCCCGGGGCGGGTCCGAAGTTGGCGGCCGAGACGACCACGACGATCCCCGCCTCCCAAGCCCGCTCGACGGCGTAGTTGAACGGGTCGGTGGTCCACGACCTGGTCGAGTCGGTGCCGAGGGACAGGTTGAGGACGCGGATGCCATAGCGGTCCTTGTTCTGCACCGTCCACTGGATGGCGGACAGCACCTTGCTGACGTCGGACGACCCGTCCCGACCGGCGACCTTCAACGAGAGGAGGTCGGCACCGGGCGCCACCCCTGCGAAGCGTCCGCCCGAGGAGGCGCCGTCCCCCATGATGATGCCGGCCATGAACGTGCCGTGGCCGTAGGAATCGCCGCAGTGGCCCTCGCCGGAGAAGTCGACGCACGGTGCTGTCATCCCGGTCACTGGGTCGGTGACGGGTAGCACCCGTCCGGCGACGTCGGGGAGGTCTGCCACTCCGGTGTCGATGAGCGCGACCGTAACGCCGGCCCCGCTCAGCCCCGCACCGGCGAGACCGCTCGCCCCGGTGACGTCGCGGTACACGGAGCGGGCGGTGCCGCTCCTGTCGAGCTGGCCCTGGACCCGGATCGGTGCGTCGACCGTCACGGCGTCGACCACGGGATGGTCCTCCACGGCGAGCAGCCGGTCACCGGAGAGGGCAGCCGCAACGCCGTGGACGAGACCGAGGTGCTCCCTCACGACTCCCCCGTTGGCGAGGACCACCGCTTCGACGGCGGCGACGGACTTCCCCGTCACGATGACCTCGACCGACGTCGAGGTGGGCGGGGGCGCAACCCCGAAAAGGGCCGCCATGACAGCGACTGCGCTCGTCGTTGCCACCACACTCGTGCGAACAGGACGTTTCACCCGAGGACGGTACCCCGGCACGGTCCGCAATGATGCGCACCGCGGTTGGCTCGCCGCGTTGCGCGGTCTCGGAGCGGCCTGGCGAGCACCGACGCCACCTGATCGGGCCGGTGTCGGGGGGCGGCAACGGGACGAACACCGAGCCGCACCCCGTCGAAGGGGTGCGGCTCGGGCCCAGGCTCTGTCGAGGCTCTGTTCGTGCGACCGACCGTGCGGTCCCGGCGAGAAGCGTCGCCCCACCATGGGGCATCACATCCGGCGTGGCCGTCGTGGCCGCGACCGGAGCCGGGTGGTGCCAGCGCTACGACGTCGGACGGGTGGGCGCCGGCGTGGCTGCGCGGGTGGCGGTGGTCGAGCCGGTGCTGCCGCCGCTGCGCTGGGCCTCAAGGTGCTGCTTCGCCTTGGGGGCCTCCTCCTCGACCTTGCTCATGGCCTTCTCCCACTGGGTCCGCATGGGGGCGATGCCGCCACCGCCGATGGCGATGATCCCCGACCCGACGATGAGGGCGAGGATGGCGTAGTAGAGGCCCTCGACGATGTTGGGGGCGATCTGCAGCTGGCTCAGGGCGGCGAAGACGCCGAAGGCGAGGATGAAGGCGCTGGCCACGTTGGCCAGGACCTTGCCGTAGCTGAGACCGCCGAGGGAGCCCTCGATGAGGGTCTTGGCGGCGGCTGCGACCGCAGCCCCGATCACGATGATGATGATCGCCACGAACACCTTGGGCAGGTAGGCGATGATGCTGGTGATCAGGTCGCTGACCGGGTTGGTGCCGAACACCCCGAAGGCGAGCTGCAGCACGAGCAGGAACAGTGCGTAGAAGATGATCTTCCCGACGATGTCGGAGGCGTCGTACTTCGACGACGAGAGCGCCTGCTTGATGCCCCCGCGCTCGACGGCCTCGTCGAACCCGACCCGCTCGAGGACCTTGTCGGCGACCTTGCCGATCGCCTTGGCGATGAGGTAGCCGATGATGAGGATGACGAGGAACCCGATGAGCTTGGGCACGAACGAGGCGATGTCGCTGAAGGCGTCCTCGATCCCCTGCTCGAACTCGACGGCCAGGATGGGTGTGGACATGCGGCGTTCCGATCTCTCTGGTGGTGGGGACCCGCGCGGCATCGGCGGGACGTGACACCCGGATCATCGTCAGCCCGGGTGCCCTACAGGGGATGGGACGCCTCCCCCGCCCAGCCATTAGGCACGGACCCAGTGGAGCGCCACGGCGGCGACCTCGAATCCGTGACGGCTGTCACCGGGGACCGACGGCGTCCGGCGTCGTGCGACGCCGGACGCCGCCTCAGACCGTGGCTGCCGCTCGGTCCCAGTGACGGTGCCAGCCCATCGCCTCGACGAGCGCGCCGGCGAACGCCGCCTCGCCCCCGTCGGCCACGACCACCCCAGGTGCACCGAGGTCGATCCCCGCCTTGACGAGCACGTCCTGGCCGGAGCCCCATGCCGCCACGGGCTTGTGGTGGCGGTAGGCCTCTCCGAGGTTCACCGCTGTGTAGGGGTCGCGACCGACCACGTCGGCGGACGGGCCGCCGGCGACGACCAGCGCGTCGTACTCCACCGACTGCGTGGTCAGCACGGTGCGGTCCACGGCGAGCGGTCCGGTGACCCCCTCGACGGAGCCGCCCCGCGGGGCGATCACGTAGAGGTTCGCCCCCTCGGCGCCGAGGGCGCTCCGCAGGGCCTTGACCCCGGCATCGTCGACGCCGTCCGCCACCAGGACACCCACGTTCCGCCCGTCGATCGGACCTGGTGCTGCGGGTGCGAGCGACAGCGCCTCGGACGATCCGGCGTCGGCCGCAGGGGCACCGCTGGGGGTCGGCAGTCCGAGGTTGTCGGCCACCCGCGCGCACAGCGTGGCATCGACGTTGGCGAGGTTGCCCACCATCCGCTCACGCACCTCGGGGTGGACGCACTTGCCGAGCTCGAAGGAGAAGGCGGCCACGATGTGGTCCTTCTCGGTCGCCGTCATGCTGTTCCAGAACATCGTGGCCTGGCTGTAGTGGTCGTCGAAGGAGATCGGTCGCTGCCGCACGATCGCCCCCTCGACCTGCCGGGGGACGTGCTGGAACCCGGCCGCCCCCTGCTGGAACGGGCAGCCGCCGGCCAGCGAGTTCTTCGTGTACGGCGTGACGCCCTCGTAGATCACCTGCTGGCCGTAGCCGTCGCGGTGGTTTGCGTGCACCTCCGACCTGGTCCGGTTGATCGGGAGCTGGTTGAAGTTCGGCCCGCCCAGCCGGGTGAGCTGGGTGTCGAGATACGAGAAGTTCCGGGCCGCCAGCAGCGGGTCGTCGGTGAAGTCGATGCCGCGGACGACGTGCGAGGTGCAGAAGGCGACCTGCTCGGTCTCGGCGAAGTAGTTGGTCGGGTTCTTCTCCAGGCTGAGGCGTCCGACGATGCGCACCGGGGCGAGCTCCTCGGGGACGAGCTTCGTGGAGTCGAGCAGGTCGATTCCCTCGAAGGTCTGGTCCTCGGTGTCGGGGAACACCTGCACGCCGAGGTCCCACTCGACCGGAGCACCGGCCTCGATGGCATCCCACAGGTCGCGACGGTGGAAGTCTGGGTCGATGCCGCCGAGCTTCTGGGACTCCTCCCACACGAGGGAGTGGATGCCGGCCGCGGGCTTCCAGTGGAACTTCACGAGTGACGTGGCACCGGCCTCGTCGTAGAGGCGGAACGTGTGCACCCCGAAGCCCTCCATGGTCCGGTAGGAGCGGGGGAGCCCACGGTCGGACATGACCCACAGCAGCATGTGGGTGGACTCGGGCGTCAGCGAGGCGAAGTCCCAGAACGTGTCGTGGGCGGTCGCAGCTTGAGGGATCTCACGATCGGGCTCGGGCTTCGCGGCATGGATGACGTCGGGGAACTTGATGCCGTCCTGGATGAAGAAGACCGGGATGTTGTTGCCGACCAGGTCCCAGATGCCCTCGTCGGTGTAGAGCTTCACGGCGAAGCCCCGCACGTCGCGCGCGGTGTCGGCGGAGCCGCGGGAGCCGGCCACCGTCGAGAAGCGGACGAAGACCGGCGTCTCGAGGCTCGTGTCGGTGAGGACGCGGGCGCAGGTGAGGTCGGCGAGCGACTCGGTCAGCCTGAAGGTGCCGTGCGCCCCAGCGCCGCGGGCATGCACGACCCGCTCGGGGATGCGCTCGTGGTCGAAGTGCATGATCTTCTCGCGGAGGTGGTGGTCCACGAGCAGCGCAGGGCCCCGAGGACCCACCCGCAGCGAGTTGTCGGTGTCGTCCACGGGGGTGCCGGTGGCGGTGGTGAGCACGTCGCCCTGCTGTGCCCACGTCGGGCTCAGCGCGTCGTCACGGGCGGGTGAACCGATCCGCTCGCCATCGACCTTGGGCTGCGAGCGCTCCTTCTCCGGGGAGCCCACGTCGCTCACGAGCTGCTTCGCGGCCTTTTTTGCCGCCTTGGCCGTGGTGTCCTTCGCCTTCTTGGGGGTCGCCTTCAGGTCGGCCTTCGCCGTCTTCTTCGTCGCCATGGGTCCTCCGTCGCATCGTCGAGCGTCCTGCTCCTTGCTACCAGTCCCGTGCGACAGATCCCCCGGTAGCCTGAGCCGGTCCACGGCAGGAGACGGCGACCGCCTCTGTGCCCGCAGCTGCACTGCGGGGCACAGTTCGGCGCGCCTCACACGTCCCGAGCCGAAGCTCAAGGTCAGAGAGGTCCCACCCCGTGCGCCCAGCCGACTCGAGCCCGAAGGTCGCCCTGGTCGGTACGGCCCCACCGAGGCGCTGCGGCATCGCGACCTTCACCGACGACCTCCGTCGGGCGCTGACCGAGCTCAGGCCCGATGCCCCCGCCGTGCAGGTGGCCCTCACCGACCTCGAGCACGCCTACGACTACGACGAGGCCGTCGTCTTCGAGATCAACGACGCCCAGATCAGCGACTACCGCGCCGCAGCCGAGCTCGTGAACAGCCGGGACATCGACGTCGTCTGCGTGCAGCACGAGTTCGGCATCTTCGGTGGGCCTGCCGGTCGGCACGTCGACGAGCTCCTCGAGCACCTCGACGCCCCGGTCGTGACCACCTTGCACACGGTCCTTGCTGACCCACCGCCCGACCTCCGGGCCGCGACGCGCCGGCTGGCCGCCCGCTCCGACCGCCTCGTGGTGCTGGCCGACCAGGCCGTCGAGCTGCTGGTCGACGGCTACGGCATCGACGCAGACACCGTGACCGTCATCCCCCACGGCATCCCCGAGCTCCCCTCGATCGACGCGGCGGCGGCGAAGGAGGCCATCGGTGCCGGAGGAAGGACCGTGCTGCTCACCTTCGGCCTGCTCGGGCCGGCCAAGGGGATCGACGTGGCCCTCGCCGCCATGCCCGAGGTCGTGGCTGCGTTCCCCGATGTGCTGTACCTCGTCCTCGGCGCCACCCACCCCCACGTGCTGAGGGACCACGGGGAGACGTACCGGGCGTCGCTCGAGCAGCGCGTGCGGGACCTCGGCCTCGAGCGGAACGTCACCTTCGTCGACCGCTACGCCGATCTGGACGAGCTGTGCCTGCACCTGGCGGCGACCGACGTCTACCTGACGCCCTACCACGGCGCCGACCAGATCGTCAGCGGCACCCTCGCCTACGCCGTCGGCATGGGACGGGCCGTCGTCTCGACGCCCTACCGCTACGCAGTCGAGCTGCTCGGCGAGGAGCGGGGCGCCCTCGTCCCCTTCGACGACCCGCACGCCCTGGCGGCGTCGATCACCTCGCTCCTCGGGGACGAGGAGCGGCGAGCTGCCATGCAGCGACGCGCCTTCGACCACGGACGGCAGATGACGTGGCCGGCCGTCGCGCAGGCCTACGAGGACCTCTTCGTCGAGGTCATCGCCTCCCACGAGCGGCGTCCGGTGGCGTGGGCGCCGGCCAGCGTCCCTCCTCCCTGCTTCGACTTCCTCAGGACGATGACCGACGACACCGGGCTGTTCCAGCACGCCGCCCACGGCATCCCCGCCCGGGCCCACGGCTACTGCACCGACGACGTCTCTCGTGGGCTCGTGGCTGCGGTCCAGGGAGCGGTCCGCTGCGAGGACGCGGTCGCCGCCAGCCTCGTGCCGACCTACCTCAGCTTCCTGGCTGACGCCCAGCGACAGGACGGCAGGTTCGAGAACCTCCTCGCCTTCGACCGTCGCTTCGTGGCCGACACCGCCAGCCAGGACACCCTCGGCCAGGCGCTGTGGGGGCTCGGCTCCGTCGTCGGGGAGGCGACGACCGACGGGTGGCGCCACCTCGCAGGCGAGCTGGTCGATCGCTCGCTGCCCGCAGCGGGCGAGCTGACCGACACACGGGCGATGGCCTACGCCATCGCCGGCTTGGCCGGCTACCTCCAGCGCTTCCCCGGAGCCCTCGGTGCCAGGGCCACGATGGAGCGCCTGGCCGGACGACTGGCGACCAGGCTGGCCGAGCACCGCAGCGCCGGCTGGCAGTGGTTCGACGACGCCCTCACCTACGCCAACGCCAAGGTGTGCGAGGCTCTCCTGCTCGCCGGGCGCTCCTGCGACAACGCCGGTTGGGTGGCGGACGGCCTCGCCACCCTCGACTTCGTCCTCGACGCCACCTTCGCCGGCGGGCGCTTCGACTTCGTCGGCAACGACGGGTGGCAGGACCGCGGTGGTCCCCGGGCGACGTACGGCCAGCAGCCGATCGAAGCCGGCTACACGTCCCAGGCGTGCATGGTCGCCTACGAGATCACCGGAGAGGAGCGGTACCTGGAGCGGGCCCAGGCCGCCGTCGAGTGGCTGCTCGGTCGCAACCGGCTCGGCGTGGCCCTCTACGACCCCGAGACCGGTCGCTGTGCCGACGGGCTCGACCGCCACGGGCCCAGCGACAACGCCGGCGGCGAGTCCGTGGTCTGCGCCCTCCTCGGCCTCCTCGCCCTCCCCGCGCCGCACACCGTCGGCTACGCCGAGGCAACCCCCGCCGCCACGACCGCCACCTGACGTCGATGCGGGTGGGGATGCTCGCACCGGTGGCGTGGCGGGTGCCACCCCGCCACTACGGGCCGTGGGAGCTCGTGGTGTCGCGGCTCACAGAGGGCCTGGTGGCCCGCGGGGTCGACGTGACGCTGTTCGCCACGGCCGACTCGATCACCGGCGCCCGCCTCTCGGCGACCTGCCCTGCGCCGTACGAGGAGGACCGGGCGATCGACGCCAAGGTCGCCGAGTGCCTCCACATCGCCTCCGCCTTCGAGCGGGCCGACGAGTTCGACGTGCTGCACAACCACTTCGACTTCCTGCCGCTCACCTACAGCGGCCTCGTCACCGTCCCGATCGTCACGACCATCCACGGGCTCTCCTCCGAGCAGATCGTCCCCGTCTACCGGCGCTACGACGACCGGGTCGCCTACGTGGCCATCAGCGAGGCCGACCGGCACCCCGACCTCACCTACGCCGCCACCGTGCACCACGGCATCCCCGTGGCCGAGGTCCCCGTCGGTCCCGGGAGCCCGGACGGCACGCTCGTCTTCCTCGGTCGCATCCACCCGCACAAGGGGACGGCCGAGGCGATCGAGGTGGCGCAGCGGACCGGGCGGCCACTCGTCCTCGCCGGCATCGTGCAGGACGAGCCCTACTTCGATGCGAAGGTCCGCCCGCACATCGACGGCGACCGGATCCGGTTCCTCGGCTCGGTCGGCCCCGAGGAGCGCGACGAGGTGCTCGGGGCGGCCGACGCCCTACTCCACCTCGTCAGCTTCGCCGAGCCCTTCGGACTGTCGATGGTCGAGGCCATGGCGTGCGGCACCCCCGTGATCGCGACGCCCCTCGGCGCCGTCCCCGAGGTGGTGGTCGACGGGCGCACGGGCCACCTCGTGGCCGACGTGGACGCCGCCGTGGAGGCGGTCGGCCGCCTCGACCAGCTCGACCGGGCCGAGTGCCGGGCCCACGTCGAGGAGCGCTTCAGCGTCGACCGGATGGTCGACGGCTACCTCGAGGTCTACGAGCGCACCTGCGGCTGAGCGGGGCGGCCGGCTGCCGGCGGTGGGGTCGCCGCCTCAGGACGACGGGGGCGGTGAGGCCAGCAGCGCCTCGAGGACCTCGCTCAGCGAGCAGACGGCGATGTTGGTGCGCTGGTCGGAGACCCCGTACGGCACCACCAGGTGGTCGTCGTGCACCATGCCGCCGCAGGAGTAGACGACGTTCGGCACGTAGCCGTCCCGCTCCTCCTCCGTCGCCTCGAGCAGCGGCTCGACCAGGTCGCCGATGATCTGCGCCGGGTGCTCGAGGTCGAGCAGGATCGCACCGATCCGGTAGGTGCGCATCGGTCCCACCCCGTGGGTGAGCACGAGCCACCCGGCCTCTGTCTCGATGGGCGAGCCGCAGTTGCCCATCTGGATGATCTCCCACGCCCGCATCGGGCACCGCAGCGGGACCGAGGCGTGGTGCCACGCCCGTGGGTCCGACGAGCGCAGGAGGTGGAGGTTCTCGCGGTCGGGGCGGGAGAGGGCCATGTAGGTGTCGTCGATGAGCCGGGGGAACAGCGCCATGCCCTTGTTCTGCGCGCTGGCGCCGCTCAGGGTCGACATCTCGAACGCACAGAAGTCGTTCGTCTCGATGAGCTGCGGCAGGATCTCGAACCCGTCGTAGGCCGTGTAGGTGCCGTAGTAGGTCGTCGAGCCGTCGGCGTCGGTGAAGTGGACGAAGCGGGCGTCCTCCAGCCCCTTGCTCTCGAACGGCCCCTCGGGCCAGACGAGGCGCTCCTGGAGCGAGGTGGTGGCGGGGTCGAACTTGAGGAGGTAGTTCGACGCAGCCAGCCAACGCATGAGCTTCGTGCTCTCGTGGGTGACTGCTCTGGGCTCGTGGTCGAGCACCGAGATTGCGGCCTCGAGCTCGTCCGGGCCGAAGTGGCGGCCCAGCTGGTCGAGCACCCTCGAGGTGAGCGTGACGTCGGCTCCGAGCTCGCGCAGCTTGGTGGCGAAGTGCCTGCGCTCGTAGACGGGGACACCTCGCTCCCCCGTCTCGGTCAGCCTCGACTGCTCGTCGAGGATGACCTCACCGGCGGCGGTGACGAGGCCGGTGCGGAAGCTCATCGAGGAGATGTGGCCCTCGCCGATGGTGCGGAGGCTGAGCACGAACCGCTTCGCCCCGGGGGGCACGCCCGACTGGTCGGGGGCGGCGACCATCGACGGGTTCGTGACCGCGGCCGCCTGGTAGGCGTGCTCCTGGGTGAGGTAGGCGCCGACGAGGCGGCGGTGGTCATCGCCGGCTCCGTCGAGGAGGTGCTCCACCCGCCCTGCGTTGCGGACGTGCATGGTGTCGAGGTCGCGGTGGCGGCCGGCGAAGCGGACGCGCACGTCCTCGAGCTCGTGGCGCACCTCGTCGGCGGACAGGGAGAGGATGCGCTCGACGATCCCGGCCAACCGAGGGACCCCCTCGGCGGACGGATCCTCACCGGGGACGTGGGGGCGGCCGACGACCTTGGCGCTGTCCGGCAGCAGCACGGCGTCAGAACGCTTCACAGAGGGCCCCGGCACACGGGCACGCTACGCCGTGCGATCACGAGGGTGGTCGACCCACACCCTGTCGGGTGGCGCCGGTGCACGCCGCCAGGGCCTGCACCCCCCGGGGGTCCCTGGTGTCCCGGCACCACCGCTCCCTCCCCTGGCGACCTGTCCCGTCGGTGCGAGCCGCTCCGCCGCGCCCGTTCCCGGATCCACCAGGCACCACGGAGGCGGAGCGGTGATGATCGGGTGGTGGAGCCCGCCGTCGCCAGGACCCTCTGGCACCTGCTCGAGGCACTGAACGCCGTCACGTACTTCGCACCGGAGTGCCGGGATGCCCCTGCCCGTCTCGGCCTGCGGGGGTTCTGGACGGGCTACTTCGCCTGCCGGGCCGCGCCCATGGGCCCCGTCGCCGCCGCTGTGGTCGAGGCGACCTTCTTCAACTTCCACCCCCAGCGCGTCCGTCGTGCCATCCCCGACGCGTGGGCCGTCGACCCCTCCCGGCTGATCGAGGTGCGGGCCGAGGCGGCGGCAGCGGCGCTGCGGAGACTCCTCCCCGGCGGTGGCGCCGACACTGTGTCGGCGCAGATCCTCCCCGACCTCGAACGTGTCGTCGAGCAGGCGAGTGCGGTGGGCAGGCCGTTGTTCGCAGCGAACCGGGACCTGTCCCGCCAGGCCGATCCCGTGGCGATGCTGTGGCAGACGGCCACCACCCTCCGCGAGCACCGGGGTGACGGTCACGTGGCCCTCCTCGTCGGCGCCGAGCTGGACGGCTGCCAGGCGCACGTCCTGTTCGCTGCCTGCGAGGGCGTCACCCCGGAGCTGTACCAGCAGAGCCGGGGATGGTCGGCGGACGATTGGAGCGCTGCGGGCGATGGCCTCACCTCCCGGGGTCTCCTCCGCGGGGACGGCACCCCCACCACCGCAGGACGCCGCCTGCGGAGCGAGATCGAGCGACGGACCGACGAGCTGTCCGCCCCGCCGTACCGGGTGCTCGGGCACGAGCGCCTCGACGTGCTGCTGGGGGTGCTCGGCCCCGCCGGTGACACGGTGGCGTCCGCCGGTGAGATCTCGTTCCCCAACCCGATGGGCCTGCCGCCGCCGGGCCGCTCCGGCCAGCCGACCGGCGACCGGGCCGCCCCGTACGAGGACGGCGCCGGTCCCTCGTGACGTCCGTGCCCCCCAACGCCGTCCCGAGCGCGAGCGCTACCGTCTGGCCATGAGCGCCTCGCGTCGTCGGATGACGGGGTCGGTGTGTGCTGCCTTCCTCGTGGTGTTCGTCGCCTTCATCGCGACCTGGTCGGGTGGCGGCGGTGTCGAGGTGACGACGGACGCCGACGAGCAGCGACCGGACGCTCCCTCGCGCCCGGCGGCGTTGGCGGCACCGACGGATGGGGTCGCCTCCCGGCTCCTGCCCGTCCTCGTCGAGCCGTCGACGGACCTGGCACAAGGTCAGGTGGTGGCCATCTCCGGCTCGGGCTTCACCCCGGGGGCGACCCTCGGCGCTGTTCTGTGCTCGGCGGGTGCCGCCGGTGGTGGCGGTGTCGCCTTCTGTGAGCTGGCCCACTACGACAACTTCCCTGCCGGTTCCGAGGGGTCCTTCGCTGACGACTACGTGCTGCGCCGCTTCATCGAGACGCCGGCCGAGGGCACGGTCGACTGCGGCGAGTCGACGGACCGCTGCCTGCTGGCGGTCGGCAACATCAACGACTACGACGAGTCGGGCGGCTCGTTCATCAGCTACCAGGGGGCGTCGGACCCGCCACCACCGCAGCTGGTCGTCTCACCCCCCGACGGCCTGGCCGACGGCCAGGTGGTCTCGGTCAAGGGCACCGGGGTGCGTGCGGCCCCCGACGCCCGGCTCCGCCTGTGCCCGGCCGGGCGGGAGACCGATGCCACCTGCGCCCAGCTCGTCGGCCAGCCGGACGGACCCGGCGTCGGCGGCGAGCTCTCGGTGACGGTCCAGCTGAGCCGCTTCCTCGGGTCGCAGGAGGGCCGGATCGACTGCGCCGTGGCACCGGGGTGCGTCCTCACCACGACCGAGTACGCCGGGCGGCTCGCAGTGGTGCCCATCGGCTTCGACCCGTCCGCGGGACCGAGCCCCCAGGCGCCTCCCCCACCGCCGACGGTGACCGAGACGACCGTCCCCCCGCCCGAGCTCGAGGTGACGTCGACCGTCCCCGAGCCCACGACCACCGTGGCACCCGAGGTGACGACGACCGTCCCTGAGCCTCCGATCACCGTGGCGCCCGAGCCGGGAGAGGCGACCGGCCCCCTCAGCGACCTGGACCTGCGCCTCGAGCTCGACGACACCACCCTCGCCCCCGGCGAGTCGACGGGGGGAGCCATCGTCATCGAGAACAACACCCAGCTCACGATCGTGGACCCGTCCTGCGCCATCGTGGACATCAGCTTCGGTCTCGTGCCGACCTCCGAGCCCGACGCCCCTGAGCAGGGTGGGTCGGCGGTCGAGTCCGAATGCGAGGCGGGCGGCTTCCCGATGCCCCCCGGTTTCACGATCACGTCGGACCTCCCGGCTCCCTTCACTGCAGTGCACGGTGGCGATGACGACCCGTTGCAGCCCGGTGACTACCTCGCAGTGGTCCGCTTCGACCGCGTGCTCGAACCCCTCAGCACGCCGGTCACCGTCACCCCGTAGCCAGCTCACCGGCCAGACCCTGGAGATCCACCGCATGGTCCTGGGACGGGATGTCGTCGCTCCGCGCTGCTCTCGAGGTCACCTCGCACTCGTCACCGGGGAGCACGTCGACCGGTGCGCCTCCCGGCCAGCGGGCACCCGATGAGGTGGAAGCCGTACCCAGCGGGGCACCCGCAGGCGACGCGACCCGGTCGGTGCTGCAGCGGCAGCAGGATGCTGCCCCGCTGGCCCTGGCGGGCCCGCTTGGCTCGGTACATGGCCACGTCCGCCTGGGCCACCAGGGCGGCAGGATCGTCGTTTGGGCCGTCGGCGAGGACCCAGCCGAGACTGAGGCCGACGGCGTCTCCCGGTTCCAGCGGTCGAGCCGCTGCCAGGCTGAGCCGCTCGATGAGCCGCTCGGCCGCCTCCGGGTCGTCCACTGCGCAGACGACGACGAACTCGTCCCCACCGATCCGCGCGACGGTGTCAACGTCGCGCACGGCCGAGGCGAGGCGCTTCGCAGCGGTCTGGAGCATGCAGTCCCCGGCTGCGTGGCCGAAGGAGTCGTTGACGACTTTGAGGTCGTTGACGTCGAGGTAGGCCACGAGGACGCTCCCGCCGTTGCGGACGAGCCGTTGCAGCTCGAGCTGCAGGCGAGCGAAGAGCAAGGCGCGGTTCGACATCCCCGTGAGGGAGTCACGACCCGCCAGGTGGACGAGGGCGACCTCCCGAGCCTCTGCCTCGCGGAGGCGGCCGGTGAGGTACGCCACGTGGCGGGCGCTCACCACCACCACGGCGACGAGCGTTGCACCCGCCACGATCACGAAGCGGGCCCACGGCGAGATGGCGTCGAACAGGACAGCTGCCACCGCCACCCCGGCCAAGAGCGCGCCGGCCGTCACCAGGTCGTGCCAGAAGCGTGGGTGCCACCATCCGCGCAGCTCGCCCTGGCGTCCCACGCCACTCCATCGACCGCCGGTGACCGCGGCTTGACCAGGCCGTCGACGCGCAGTCGAGACGGGTGCGAGGTACCGCGCCGGGAGACCCCGGGGCGGACAGCCGTGGAGCTCCCAGGCGGCGGTGGCTCGGGGGCGTGGCTCGCCGTCACAGGCCCCCCCACCGGTTGCCGCGGGGTGGGGCCGATCCCCGGATCGCCATGGGCACGGCGCTACCTTTCGCGCTAGCCGACAGCGGCGACGTGGCTGGCGACATCGGCCGAGAGGTGCAGATGACGGGGAGCCGACGGGCCGTCGACGCAGGTGGAGAGGACGGGGTGCGGCGCTACCTGCGCGAGGTGGGCGCCCACAGCTTGCTCACCGCTGCCGACGAGGTGCGCCTCGGCCGCCTGGTGGTGGCCGGGCGCGCCGCAGCTGCACGGCTGGCGGTGGGAGCGCCCGTCACCGCCTCCGACCGGCGCTCCCTCTGCTCCGTCGTCGCCGACGGCGAGCGGGCGCGCGCACGGTTCATCGCCGCCAACCTGCGCCTCGTCGTCTCGATCGCCAAGCACTACCGGTACGGCGCCCTCGCCCTCCCCGACCTCATCCAAGAGGGGAACCTCGGCCTCATGCGGGCGGTCGACAAGTTCGACCCCGAGCGCGGGTTCAAGTTCTCCACCTATGCCACCTGGTGGATCCGCCAGGGTGTGACCAGGGCCATGGCCGACAAGGGCCGGACCATCCGGGTGCCGGCCCACGTGATGGAGGCGATCGCAGCGGTCCACCGGGCGCTCGCCACCTCGACGTCGTCCCTCGGACGGGTGCCGGACGACGACGAGCTGGCCGAGGCCGCCGGGATCACCCGTGGTCGTCTCGAGGAGCTGCGGACGGCGACGGTCGAGCTCCGCTCGCTGAGCGCGCCCGCACGGGAAGGTGAGGGTTCACTCGAGGACCTCGTGGCCGACGACCGGGCCGAGTCGCCGTTCGAGGCCGTCGCCGCGGGGATCGGGCGGTCGGTGCTCGACGACGTGCTCCGCTGCCTCACGGACCGGGAGCGGGCCGTGCTGCGGGCACGCTTCGGCCTCGGCGGGGCTGCGCCCCGCACGCTGGAGGACGTGGGGCGGGACTTCGACCTGACCCGGGAGCGGATCCGCCAGATCGAGGCCAAGGCGCTCACCAAGCTGCGACACCCCTGCACGCCCCCCGCCCTGCGCCACCTGGCGGCGGCCACCTGAGGGGGCGCCCGACCTCAGCCGGTCGAGCGGGTGATGCCGAGGCCGAGGTCGGCGAAGGCCTCGAGCGGCCGGTGGTACCCGCGCTCGAGGTGGTGCACGTCGTGGAGCACGGTCGTCCCCTCGGCGGCGGCAGCTGCGATCACGTAGGCGAAGCCGCCCCGGATGTCGGGCACGGTGATCTCGGCGCCGTGGAGCGGTGACAGGCCTCGCACGACCGCTGAGTGCATCGCCGTCGACTCGTTGAACCTGCAGGTGCGCCCGCCGAGGCACGAGTCGTACAGGGCGATCTCGGCGCCCATCTCCTTGAGGGCTCGGACGTAGGGGAAGCGGCCCTCGTAGACGGTCTCGTGGAGGACGGACATGCCGTCGCACTGGGTGAACAGCACGACGAGGGGCGACTGCCAGTCGGTCATGAAGCCCGGGTGGGTGTCGGTCTGCACCACCGACGGGAGCAACGGGCCGTCGGCCTCGGCGGCGACGTAGTCGTCGGTGATCTCGAAGCGGACGCCCATGCGGTGCAGCGTCGAGATGGCGGTGACGAGCCGGCCCTGGGCGCAGCCGTGCACGGCCACCCGACCGCCGGTGGCGAGGCCTGCGGCCAGGTAGCTGAATGCCTCCATCCGGTCCCCGGCGAGGGAGTGGGTGGCGCCGGTGAGCGATTCGACCCCCTCGATCACGAAGCGGCGGTCAGGTCGGAGCTCGAGGCGGGCACCCATCCGCTGGAGGAACAGGGCGAGCTCGATCACCTCCGGCTCGGTGGCGGAGTTGTCGAGCACGGTGCGGCCCTCGGCCAGCACCGCGCTCAGCAGCACGGTCTCGGTGGCACCCACGCTCGGGTACGGGAGGGTGATGCGGGCGCCGTGGAGGCGGGACGCCTTGGCCTCGAGGCCGTCGGGGGTGTGGGTCACCTCGGCGCCCATCGCCTCGAGCGCCTGCACGTGGAAGTCGACGGGGCGCGCACCGATGCGGTCGCCCCCGACGAGGGGGACGAACGCCTCCCCGGTCCGGTGGATGAGGGGGCCCACGAGGAGGATCGGGATCCGGTTCAGCCCGCCGTAGGACAGCGGCACCCGGTTGGTCGACAGGCCGCCGGCGTCGACCGTGACCCGGTCGCCCTCGGCCTCGACCTCGCAACCGAGGGCCTGCAGGATCTTCGAGACGGTCTCGACCTCGCCGATCTCGGGGCAGTTCAACACGGTGCTCGGCTCCGTGCCGAGCACGGCTCCGACCATGTGCTTGGTGACGGCGTTCTTCGAACCCCGCACAGCGACGTCGCCGTGGAGCGGACCGGCCGGGTCGATGGTCCACGTGGTGGGGTCGGGGGCTGGCGCGGTGGTCGACAAGGGCCGCAGCCTACGGCCTTGCCCGAGGCGGTCCGTGGGGGCTCCACCGTCGCCGCCACCGCTCGGGCTCAGGGGCCCGGGGGCCCTCCCTCGCCGCCGCCGAGGAGCCGGAGGCGCCCCGCCAGGTCACCGGTGGCGGAGCGGGCGAGGGTCATCAGTGCCTCTGCCGCCTCCTCCTGGAGCTCGGGGAGCTCGTTCGGCTGGTGCCACCGCAGCTCGACGATCTCGGGCGAGACGGGGCTGAGGTCACCCACCACCTCGGCGGGCCTGGCCCGGTAGACGACGTCGACCCGTCTCGCCTCGGCGTCGACGACAACGGCGGGCTCACCGACGATGTCGACGGCGAGGCCGACCTCCTCCTGCACCTCTCGCACCACGGCCGCAGCCGGGTCCTCGCCCCGTTCGAGCAGGCCGCCAGGGAGGCCCCACCGGCTCCGGTACACCTGGCGGACGAGGAGGACCGCACCGTCGTCCCGCTCGATGACGCAGTTGGCGCCGACGGTGAACGACGGGGTGATGAGGCGGATCACCGAGCGCCGGGCACGCACGGGCAGCCGGCCGAAGAGCCGCAGGAGCAGCACGTGGACGCCGGGGGGCACCAGGGGACCCTACGCCTGCGCCCCCGCCGGGCTCGGCGATCCGGGTCGACCTTCAAGAGGCGAGGGCCACGAGCAGCGCGTCGAGCAGCGCAGGCGTGGCAGCCACCACGGGAGCGCGCCGGTCCCCGTGGCCGAGCGTCACGAGCTCGCGGCCGAGGGCGTCGGCGCCCACCGCCCCCGCCTCCCGGCAGACGAGGAGACCACCGAGATGGTCCCAGGGTCCGAGGCCGCCCGACTCGTGGGTGTCGGCGAAGGCGTCGAGTCGCCCGCAGGCCACGGCGCACAGGTCGAGGGCGGCTGCGCCGAGGACGCGGTGCTGGCCCCACCCGAGGGGGCGGCCCCCGTGGCGGCCGGGGTAACCGGAGATGGCGACGATGGCGTCACCCAGCACCTCCCGCCCCGAAGCCGCGATCGGCAGGCCGTCGAGGCGGGCGCCGCCTCCCCGCACCGCCTCGAACCGCTCCCCCGATGCCTGGTCGACGACCAGGGCCGCCCGCAACCCCTCGTTGTCGACGGCCGCGAGGCTGGTGGCGTACCAGGGGATGCCACGGCTGGCGTTGGTGGAGCCGTCGACCGGGTCGAGCACCACCACGATCTCCTGTGCCCCGGGGTGACGCCCCGACTCCTCGCTCAGCACGCCGAGGCCGGCGTCGAGCAGGACGGCCACCGCAGCAGCGTCGGCGGCGAGGTCGATGGCGTACTGGGTGGTCAGCGCCTGGGTCGGCTCGGCCGCGATCGCCGACCGGTCGCCGACCTCGAGGAGCGCCTCGGCGACCGCATCGGCGGCGGCGCCGAGGGCCTGGAGGAGGCCGGCGTCGTCCACCTCGGCACGGTACCCGTCCAGGTCGGGGTTCTCGGGGCCCGGACTACCCTCGCCGCGTGGCCGCCATCGATGTCGCCGGATACGTCGCCGAGCTCAAGGAGCATGCGATGGACCACGCCTTCCACGTCCACGACGAGCGCCACTTCGTCGAGACCTACTCCCTCCGCCAGGCCTGGGAGGTCGACCTCCACCCGGAGGAGGGGTGCGGCGGCGCCGTCGACCTGCACCTGTCGCTCGAGGTCGACCCACGCGTGCTGCTCGCCTTCGAGGACGCCGTCGCCGTGCTCGAGGAGGAGGACGAGCCGGGTGACGACTTCCACTTCCCGCTCAGCTTCACGTGGACGCTCCCGCCGCTCCCCGACGGGCCCGACCTGCTGCTCCTGGCCACCGAGCTCGCCGGCGTCGGCGGCCCCGACCTGCCGCTCGAGGTGTCGGCCATCGACTCGTTCGCGGCGGTGACCGACGCCGCCGAGCGCTCCCTCAGCATCGTCGCCCGCCTCCAGGTGTCGCTCGCCCAGGTGTTCCAGGGCGAGGAGCTGCTGTGCGACACCCTCGAGCGCTGCCTCGCCGTCAGCCGCTTCCTGCTCGAGCGCGCCCCGGCCTGGCTCGGCGAGGACTGACCGGGCCCGGCCACTCGTCTTCCCGTCACACCCGGCTGCGACCATCGGAAGATGGGCTATCGAGGCAAGCTGGTGGAGCAGGAAGAGGCCCGGCGGTTGCGTGCCGCCGGCCTGACGATGCCGGAGATCGCCGCCACCATGTTCTGCCAGCCACACCGTGCGGTGCCCGATGCCACCGTGCGGCACAACAAGCACCTGCACGGCTGTGCGACGATCCGTTACTCGTGCACGAAGACGCACCGAGCCGTCCTGGGGCTCGTCGACGCGCTGCTAACCTCTGCCCCGCCATTCCTTCCGGGGTAGCTCAATTGGCGGAGCAGGGCACTGTTAATGCCAAGGCTGTGGGTTCGAGTCCCACCCCCGGAGCGCACCTCCCCTCCGCAGTTCTGTCGGGGAGAGCGCCAGCACCCCTCGGGGCGGTAGCTCAGTGGTCAGAGCAGCCGACTCATAATCGGCCATGCGTGGGTTCGATCCCCACCCGCCCCACGTCCGGCCCGGTTGCAGTCGACCCCCGTCGGTTAGGAAGGGTCCATGCGCATGAGACTCGGACTCGTCGTCGGCTTCGGTGCGGGCTACTACCTGGGCGCCAAGGCCGGCCACGAGCGCTACGACGAGATCAACCGGTTCGTGGCCGAGGTCAAGCGGAGCGACGCTTACGACACGGCGACCGACAAGGCAAAGGCGGCGGTGGAGCTCGGGGTGGAGCGGGCCCGTGACCTCGTCGGCGACCGAGGGGCCGACGGCCGCGACACACCTCGGTCCCCCACGATCGTGGCCACCGGCAACGGCTCGGCAGCGGAGCCGCTCATCCCCGGCGGCGAGGGGTAGCGCAACTGCCGGTCGAGCTACTCCCCGTCGAGCTACTCCCCGTCGAGGTAGTCGCGGAGCTTCTGGCTCCGCTGCGGGTGGCGCAGCTTGGCCAACGTCTTCGACTCGATCTGGCGGATCCGCTCCCGGGTCACGCCGAACTCGCGTCCGACCTCCTCCAAGGTGCGGGCCTGGCCGTCCTCGAGCCCGAAGCGGAGCCGGACCACCTGGCGCTCCCGGTCGTTCAGCTCCTCCAGGGCCTCGAGCACCGCCTCGTTGAGGAGCTTGCGGGCGGCGAGGTCGGAGGGCGAGTCGGCTTGCATGTCCTGGATGAAGTCGCTCAGGTTGGAGTCGTCCTCCTCCCCCACGGGAGAGTCGAGCGACAGCGGGTCCAACGAGATGCGCTCGATCTCGCGGATGCGGGCCGGGCTGAGGCCGACCTTGGCGGCCAGCTCGTCGGTGGTGGGCTCGCGCTCGAGCTGCTGCAGCATCTCGCGCTGCACGCGGATCACCTTGTTGATGGTCTCCACCATGTGCACCGGGATGCGGATCGTCCTGGCCTGGTCGGCGATGGCACGAGTGATCGCCTGGCGGATCCACCACGTGGCGTAGGTCGAGAACTTGAAGCCCTTGGTGTGGTCGAACTTCTCCACGGCCCGCATGAGGCCGAGGTTGCCCTCCTGGATGAGGTCGAGGAACAGCATCCCCCGGCCCACGTAGCGCTTGGCGATGGAGACCACGAGGCGCAGGTTGGCCTGGATCAGCGCCCGCTGGGCCTCCTCACCATCGGCCACCAGCGCCTGGAGCCCTTTGGCGTCGGCCGCTCCCCGACCGGCGCCGTCGACCGACGCAGCGAGGGTGGCGCGCGCCAGCAGCCCGGCGTCGATGCGCGTGGCCAGCGCCACCTCGTCCGCCGCGGTCAGGAGCCGGACCCGGCCGATCTCCTTCAGGTACGTGCGGACGGGGTCGGCGCTGCTCCCGGTGGCGAACCCGGCGCCACCGGCACCGGGGAGGGCTCGGACGTCTCGACGGATGGGCGCCGCCTCGAGGGTGGCGGTTGCCGGGGGCGCCGCCTGCGTGATCCCGGCGTCGGCCAGCGGGGGCTCCTCCGGGTCGACGGCGATCCCCTGGGCGCCGAGCAGCTCGGTGATGGCATCGATGAACTGCGGCGTCGGCTCCGGCGAGCCGAGCGACACGAGCACCTCGTCGACGGTGACCGAACCGGCGTCCTTGCCGATGGCGATCAGCTTGCCGAGCTCCACCAGCTTGCCGAGCTCCGCCAGGGGGGCGCCGTCGGGGCCCGTGGAGGAACCAGCGGCTGCCGCACGGTCGGCGTCCACATCCAGGGGCTGGCTCACGGTCCCTCCTCCGCCCGCTCCACCAGGAACGCTACCAACTGCTCCATCGCCGCTCGCCGAGTGATGGGATCGATGTCGGGGCGGAGATCCTTGAGCAGCCGGTCCACCTCGCTCGTCGCCTTAGCGCCCTCGTTGCTCCAAGACTGCGTGTCGCTCCACGCCTGGCGCTGCTCAGCTTCGAGCTTGGCGTAGACCGGGCGGGCGACGTCGGTCACGAGCCGGGCGACGACGTCCTCGGCGTCAGCACCCACCTCCTCCACGGCCAGGCGCTGGAGGAGCTCGGCCGCCTCCGGCTCCGCCGACGCCACCGCCTCGTGGAGCGTGGCGGCACCGGCGAGGGCCCGGTACGCACCGAGCTCGACGGGGTCGACGAAGAGGACCTCGTGCAACAGGCTCCCCACCACCTCCGGCTCGTGCACCGCCAGGCCGAGGGCGAGCAGCGCCGGCGTCTCGCTCCGACCCGCGGGCGGGCCGCCCCGGGCCGGTCGGGGTGCAGGGGGCGGGGCGCCGGACGCCCCCCGGGCGGGCGGCGGGCCAGCCAGCGCCTGGCGCAACCGGTCGGCCTCGACCCGGCACCGGTCGGCCAGCTCCATGACGTACTGGTCCCTGACGAGGGCGCTCGGGTGCTCGCGCACCATCTCGACACCGAGCAGCGCCGCCCGCGCCCGCCCCTCCACGCTCGACAGGTCCGAGCCGCCGAGGAGGCGGTCGAGGCGGAAGGCGAGGAACGGCCTGGCGTCGGCCACCGCCCGCCGCAGGGCCTCCGGGTCGGTCCTGGCCAGCTCACCGGGGTCGGAGCCGGGCGGCAGCGCCGCCACCAGCACGGCGAGGTCGTGGCGCTGCTCCCACTCGTAGACCCGCTCGGCCGCGCCTTGGCCGGCGGCGTCGGCATCGTAGGCGAAGACGATCCGCGGGCTGAAGCGGCGCAACGCCACCACGTGGCGCTCGGTGAGGGCGGTGCCGCACGTGGCCACGCCCTTGCCCACGCCGGCGGTGGCGAGGCCGATGACGTCGGTGTAGCCCTCGCACACCACGGCAAGGCCGTCCTTCACGATGTCGCCCTTGGCCCAGCTGAGCCCGTAGAGCACCTCAGACTTGTCGTAGATCTTGCTGGCGGCCGAGTTCTTGTACTTCGGGCCCTCACCGCCAGGCAGGACGCGACCGCCGAAGGCCACCGCATCCCCCCGGGCGTCGTAGATGGGGAACATGACCCGGGCCCGGAAGCTGTCCTGCAGACGGCCCGCCTTGTTCGTGAAGCCGAGACCGGTGTCGGCCAGCACGTCGCCCGGCACCCCGAGGGACGAGCACAGCACGTCCCAGCCGTCGGGGGCCCAACCGATCCTGTACTGCCGCACGACGTCGCCGTCGTAGCCACGGGAGCGGAGGTAGCCCCGGGCCGAGCTGGCGTCGGGGGCGGTCAGGAGTCGCTGGTGGTACCACTCGCCGGCGGCGGCCATCGCCTCCACCAGCACCCGGCGGCGCTGTCGCTCGCCGCTCTCACGGGCGTCGTCGTAGCGGAGGGTGATCCCCGCCCGGCCGGCCAGGTGCTCGACCGCACCCACGAAGTCGAGGTGCAGCACCTCCCGCACGAAGGTGATGGCGTCACCCTTGGCCTGACAACCGAAGCAGTAGTAGAAGCCGAGCTCGTCGTTGACGGAGAACGAGCCGGACCGCTCGTTGTGGAACGGGCACAACCCGACCCACCGGGTGCCCGAGCGCCGGAGCGCCACGTGGTCGGTGACGACTGCGAGCAGGCTGGTGGAGGCCCGGACCCGCTCGATGTCGTCGTCGGCGATGCCCATGGGCTGCGAACGGTACTGCGCACCCCTCGGAGCGGGCCGAGATCAACCAGCGGTGGCCGCCCTGGCGTCGAGCACCGCGTGGGCGGCAGCCAGGCGGGCGATGGGTACCCGGAACGGCGAGCACGAGACGTAGTCGAGGCCGGCGTCGAGGAACGCAGCGATCGACGCGGGATCGCCTCCGTGCTCGCCGCAGACGCCGAGCTTGAGCCCCGGCCTCGCCTTGCGCCCGGCCGAGGCGGCCGAGCGGACCAGGGCCCCGACGCCCTCCACGTCCAGCGTCTCGAACGGGTTCGCCGGCAGCAGCTCCTGGTCGAGGTAGGCGCTCATGAGGCGCCCCTCGACGTCGTCTCGGCTGAACCCGAACGTGAGCTGGGTCAGGTCGTTCGTGCCGAACGAGAAGAAGTCGGCGGAGCCGGCGAGCTCGCCGGCCAGCAGCGCAGCACGCGGCGTCTCGATCATCGTGCCGATGGTGACAGCCGCCTTGCCGGCGTCATCGAGGGTGCTGGCGGCGACCTCCTCCTCGATCCACGACCGGGCCAGCACGAGCTCGGGGGCGGTGACGGTGAGCGGCACCATCACCTCGACGTGGGGCTCGCCGCCCGCCTCGAGGTGGAGACGGACGGCACCGAGCAGGGCCCGGACCTGCATGGCGTAGAGGCCGGGCTTCAAGACGGCCAGGCGCACGCCCCGGGTCCCCATCATCGGGTTCGTCTCGGCCCACGAGCGGGCGGCGTCGAGGAGCCGCTCCTCCCCGTCGTCGAGGCCGGCGGTCGCCGCCTTGACCTCCAGGCCGTGTGTCGGCGGGAGGAACTCGTGCAGGGGCGGGTCGAGGAGGCGCACCGTCACCGGCAGGCCGTCCATGGCCTGGAGGATCTCGAGGAAGTCGGCCTGCTGGACCTCCCCGAGCCGCTCGAGTGCGGCCCGCTCCTCCTCCGGACCTGCCGCCAGGATCATGGCCCGCACGACGGGGAGGCGGTCCTCGGCCAGGAACATGTGCTCGGTGCGGCACAGGCCGATCCCCTCGGCGCCGAAGGCTCGGGCGGCCTCGGCGTCGGCACCGGTGTCGGCGTTGGCCCGCACGCCGAGGTGCCCGGCGCGGATCTCGTCCGCCCAGCCGAGCAACGTCTCCAGCTCGGGCGGAGGTTCGGCGGCGGTGAGGCCGAGCTCCCCCCGCAGGACCTCGCCTGTGGTCCCGTCGATCGAGATCACCTCGCCCTCGACGACCTCGGCCGCACCCACCCGGAAGCCGTGCGGCCCGAGCTCGAGGGCCTCGGCACCGACCACCGCCGGCTTGCCCCAGCCCCTGGCGACGACCGCGGCATGGCTGACGAGCCCGCCGCGCGAGGTGAGGATGCCCTCGGCCACCATCATCCCGTGCACGTCCTCGGGCGACGTCTCGGCCCGCACCAGGATGACGTCCTCCCCCCGGTCGACCGCGTCGGCGGCGTCGTCCGAGCTGAGGTAGACCCGGCCCACGGCGGCGCCCGGGCTGGCCCCGAGGCCGGTGGTCAGCAGGCGCCGGGCGTCGTGGGTCTCGAGCTGGGGGTGCAGCACCTGCTCGAGCTGCTCCCCGCTCACCCGTCGCACCGCCTCCTCCCGGGTGAGCCCGATGCGGGCGTCGGCCACCATGTCGACCGCCATCCGCACCGCAGCTGCGCCGCCCCGCTTGCCAACCCTGGTCTGCAGCAGCCACAAGCGCTCCTGCTCGATCGTGAACTCCACGTCGCACATGTCCCGGTAGTGGCGCTCCAAGCGGTCGAAGGCGTCGAGGAGCTCGGCGTGCGCCACCGGGAAGTGCGTCGCCATGGCGTCGAGGGGCTCGGTCTTGCGGATGCCGGCGACGACGTCCTCGCCCTGGGCGTTCACGAGCAGGTCGCCGTACGGGCGTGGCTCACCCGTCCCCGGGTCCCGTGTGAAGCCGACGCCGGTGCCGGAGCGGTCGTCGCGGTTGCCGAACACCATGGCCTGCACGTTGACCGCCGTCCCGAGGTCGTCGGCGATGCCCTCCCGCCGGCGGTAGGCGACGGCCCGATCACCCGTCCACGAGCGGAAGACGGCGTCGATGGCCCCGGTGAGCTGCGTGCCGGGATCCTGGGGGAACGGCTGGCCCATGCCCACGGCGGCCAGCGCCAGGAAGCGCCGGACGAGCACGCGCAGCGATCCCACCGAGATCGCGGCGTCGCTGTCCGCTCCCTCCGCGGCCCGTGCCTCGTCGACGAGGGCGGCGAAGGGTGCCGGGACGAGCTCGGCCACGATCGACGCGTACATGGCGACGAAGCGGCGGTACGAGTCGAGGGCGAAGCGCTCGTCGGTCTGGGACGCCAGGCCCGCCACCGAGGCGTCGTGCAGGCCGAGGTCGAGGACCGTGTCCATCATCCCCGGCATCGAGACCGGGGCCCCCGAGCGCACGCTGACCAGGAGGGGGTCTTCAGGGTCGCCGAGCCGGCGGCCGACCTTCGCCTCCAGCCTCGCCACCGCCGCCTCCACCTCGTCCTGCAGGCCCGGCGGGCTGGTGCCGTCGATCGCCGCAGCGCAGGCCTCGGTGCTGATCGTGAAGCCGGGCGGCACCGGGAGGGCGAGGGACGACGCCATCTCCGCCAGGTTCGCCCCCTTCCCGCCGAGCAGGCCGCCGAGCGTGCACGGGGCCACGCCGTGGTCGTGGTCGAAGTCGAAGACGTACGGCACGTGGTCCCCCCCCGGTTCGGCGCGGGAGGACCCTAGCGAGCAGCCCGTCGACCGGTGCGGCGGCCGCTCACGCCAGGCGGTCGCGCAGCTCGGCCGCCACCGCATCGATCGGGATGCGCACCTGCTCCAACGTGTCACGGTCGCGGATGGTCACCGCCTTGTCGTCGAGGCTGTCGAAGTCGACGGTGACGCAGAACGGCGTGCCGATCTCGTCCTGGCGCCGGTAGCGGCGCCCGATGGCCTGCGTCTCGTCGTAGTCGCACATGAAGTGCGGCTGCAGCGCCCGCAACACCTCCCGTGCGAGGGGGGTGAGCGCCTCCTTCTTCGACAGCGGGAGCACCGCGACCTGGTACGGCGCCAGCCGGTGGTGGAGGCGCAGCACGGTGCGCGCCTCGCCGTTGACCTCGTCCTCGTCGTAGGCCGACAGCAAGAACGCCATCATCGTGCGGGTGGCACCGGCCGCCGGCTCGATCACGTGGGGCACGTACCGCTCCCCCGACGCCTGGTCGAAGTACTCGAGCTTCTCCCCCGAGTGCGTGGCGTGGGCGCTCAGGTCGAAGTCGCCCCGGTTGGCGATCCCCTCGAGCTCGTCCCACCCCCAGGGGAAGAGGAACTCGACGTCGGACGTCGCGGACGAGTAGTGGCTGAGCTCGTCGGCGTCGTGGGGCCGCAGCCTGAGCTCGGCCTCGGGGATGCCGAGCTCGAGGTACCAGCGGAATCGCTCCGCGCACCAGTACTCGTACCACTGCTCGGCTTCGGCGGGCGGGACGAAGAACTCCATCTCCATCTGCTCGAACTCACGGGTGCGGAACACGAAGTTCTGCGGGGTGATCTCGTTGCGGAACGACTTGCCCACCTGGGCGATGCCGAACGGCGGTCGCTTGCGCGACGTCTCGAGGACGTTCTTGAAGTTGGTGAACATGCCCTGGGCGGTCTCGGGGCGGAGGTAGGCGACGGCCCCGTCCGACTCGACGGGCCCGGCATGGGTCTTGAACATGAGGTTGAACTGGCGCGCCTCGGTGAAGGTCCCGCGGTTGCCGCAGCTCGGGCAGAGGTCGGGGTCGTCGAGCTTGTCGAGGCGGAAGCGCTCCTTGCAGCTCTTGCAGTCGACGAGAGGGTCGCTGAAGCTCGAGAGGTGGCCGGATGCCTCCCAGATGGCGGGCGGCGAGAGGATGGCGGCGTCGAGGCCGACGACGTCGTCGCGCAGCTGCACCATCGAGCGCCACCACGCCGCCTTGACGTTGCGGAGGAGGAGGACGCCGACGGGCCCGTAGTCGTACGTGGAGCGGAAGCCGCCGTAGATGTCGGCCGAGGGGAACACGAACCCCCGCCGCTTGCAGAGGTTGACCACCTGGTCGAAGAGGTCCGGCATGGCCCCGAGGGTAGTTGGCACCCCCTCCGCACCCGCCGGGGGTTCGGCTCAGCGAGGGTCGCCGGCGGGGTCGAAGCTGAGCGCCTTGAGGCGGCGCTCGAGGTGGTGCTCGAGCGCACGGGTGGCGAGGTGCTCGACCTCGGACCCGGCGCCCGAGGGCGGCTCGGCGAGCACCGCCACGAGGTCGCCGCCGAGGATCCGCCGCAGGAGGAGGAGGGCCCCGGGGCTGAGGCGCGTCCCCCGCTGGCACCCCCGGCACAGCGTCCCCCCCTCGGTGAGGTCGAAGGCCACGAGCTCGTCGGTCGACCCGCACGACGCGCACTCGTCGAGGATCGGGCGGAAGCCCTCCTCGGCCAGGAGCTTCCAGAAGAAGGAGGGGACCACGAGCGGGCTGTCGTCGGCGCTGAGGGACCGGAGGGCGCCCACGAGCATCCGGTAGAGCCTGGGGGCGTGCTGGCCCTCCTGCACGACGGCGTCGACGGCCTCCATCACGGCGGTGGCCCGGCCCAGCCGGTCGAGGTCCTCCCGCAGGGCCTTGAAGTGGTCGATCGTCTCGGCCTGGCTCACGATGTCGAGGCTGCGGCCCTCGTACATGAGCAGCGACACGTGGCTCAGCGGCTCGAGCCTGGACCCGAACCTGCTCGACGTCTTGCGCACACCCTTGGCGACGGCCCGGACGGTGCCCCGCCCCTCCGTGACCAGGCTGACGATGCGGTCGGCCTCCCCCAGCTTCCAGGTGCGCACGACGACCCCGCGCTCCCGGTACAGGCCCACGTGTCGAGGCTACGGCCGGGGGTCGACCGGGCGGTCGATCGAGCGGTGGGCCCGGGGCCCGTCGAGGGGGGCCCGGCCCTACCGACGGTCGACGCCACCGAAGCGGCGGTCCCGGCGCTGGTACTCGCGCACCGCCTCCTGCAGGTCGGAGCGCCGGAAGTCGGGCCAGAGGACCTCGGTGAACACGAGCTCGCTGTAAGCGAGCTCCCACAGGAGGAAGTTCGAGATCCGGTGCTCACCCGACGTGCGCACCATGAGGTCCGGGTCGGGCATCTCCGGGTCGTAGAGGTGACGGCGGATCGCCTTCTCGTCGACCTTGTCGGCCCGCACGCCCTCTGCCATGAGGGCGCGCACGGCGTCGACGATCTCGGCCCGCCCCCCGTAGTTGAAGGCGATCGTGAGGGTGAGGGCCCGGTTGCCGCGGGTCTGGTCGACAGAGGAGTCCATCCGCCTCGTCAGGCGCTTGGGAACCCGCCAGTCCCGGCGACCGGAGAACCGGATCCGGACCCCCAGGTCATCGAGCTCGTCGCAGCGGCGCACGAGGATCGACTCGTTGAAGCCGACGAGGTAGCGCACCTCGTCGACCGGGCGCTTCCAGTTCTCGGTCGAGAAGGCGTAGACGGTGAGCCACTCGATGCCGAGCTCGAGCGCGCCCTCGACGGTGTCGAAGAGCGCCTCCTCGCCCGCTGCGTGGCCGTCGGTGCGGGGCAGGCCACGGCGCTGGGCCCAGCGGCCGTTGCCGTCCATGACGCAGGCGACGTGCCTCGGCACCCGGTCGCGGTCGATCCCGTCCAGGCCCACGGCGGGAACCTACCGCCTGGCGGGGTAGACCTCGGGCGTGCTGGATCGACTGCGGGCCACGGCGCGGCGCCACCCGTGGTCCCGGTTCCTGCTCGAGGTCCAGGAGCGCTTCGGCGAGGTCCACGGCGGCTTCCTGGCCAGCGCGGTGACGCTGGCTGCGTTCCTCTCGCTCTTCCCGCTCCTGCTCCTGCTCACGGCGGCGGTGGGCTTCTTCGCCGCCGGCGACGTCACGCTCGCAGCCGACGCCACCCGCGAGCTCGGCCTCCAGGGCGATGCGGCACGGCTCGTCACCGACGCCATCGCCGCGGCGGAGGAGAACCGCAGGACCGCCTCGATCGTCGGCATCGTCGGCCTGCTCTCCTCCGGCCTCGGCGTGGTCGCCGCCCTCCAGCACGCCTACGACTCGGTGTGGCAGGTGAAGGGTCGCGGCCTGAAGGACAAGCTCTACGGCCTCGCCTGGCTCGTGGGCGCCGCGCTCCTCTTCACCGCCAGCTTCGCCCTCACCACTGTCGTGCAGTTCCTCCCCGGACCCGCGTGGCCGCTCGGCGTCGCCCTCGGCCTGCTCGTCAGCGTGGCGCTGTTCCTGTGGACGTCGCAGGTGCTGGTGAACCTGGACGTGCCGTGGCGGGCGCTGCTCCCCGGAGCGGTGTTCGCCGCCGTCGGCTTCGAGGTGCTCAAGGCGGTCGGGGGCATCTACGTGCCGAGGGTGGTGTCCCAGTCTTCCGAGCTCTACGGCTCGATCGGGGTGGTGTTCGCCCTGCTCGCCTGGTTGTTCTTCTTCGGGCGCCTGCTCGTGTACAGCGCCGTGGTCGGCGTCGTGCGCTGGGAGAGCGCCCACGGGACCGCCACCGTCGAGATCGACGTGCCCAACATGCCCGGCCTGACCCCCCTCACAGGCACCCGCGCCGGCGAGGTCGACGAGGCCGCCGCCGGCTGACCGACCGGTAGGTTGCCGGCGTGGTCGTGGCCCTCGTGCGCAACCTCGTCGAGTGGATCCCCACCAGCGTGACGTCGGTCAGCGTGCTCTCGGGGCCGCTGGCCATCCTCGGCTACCTCGTCGGCTCGATCCCCTTCGGCTACCTGCTGTCGCGACGTCGTCTGCGCCGCCAGCTCGCCGCCGACGCGTCGGTCGGCGCCCCCCGCACTGGCGGCGACCCGCTCGACACCCCCGGCGTCGTCGGCGCCGGCGCCCTGGCTGCGATGGCCACCCTCCTCGTCACCACCGTGGCCTGGGACGTCGCCCTGGCCGCCGCCCCGCGTGGCAACATCGGCGCCGTCGGCACGTTCTCCAACCAGGCGGTGGGGGCGTGGGTGTCCGTCGCGCTGTGGACGGGGATGGCGGCGGTGCTGGGCAACATCGCTCCGGTGTGGGCCGGCTTCCGGGGGGCCACCGGGCTGGCGCCCGCCGTCGCCCTCGTCTTCGCCCACGTGCCGGTGGTGTTCGTGGTCGGCGCCGCCACCTTCCTCCTCTCCTACGGGCTCACCCGCGAGACGAGGCTGTCGCTGCTCCTCACCCTGCCGGTGGCGGTGAGCGTCGAGTACGTGGCGTGGATCACCGATGTGCAGACGGCGTGGGGCGTCACCAACGGACCTGAGCTCACCCTGTGGATGGCGGTGCTGGCCGGGGCGCTGGCGACGCGCAACCTCCGCCCGGCCGCCCACGGTCGCCGCCCCACCGCGACCGGGTGAGCCCGGTCAGTAGCCGAGGCGCTGGAGCGAGCGGGGCCGGCGCTGCCAGCCGGGGTCGACCTTGACGACGAGCTCGAGGTATGCGCCCTCCGCCAGCTGGGCCCGCACGGCCGTCCCGACCTCCTTGAGGACGACGCCCCTGCGGCCGATGACCATCCCCTTCTGCGACTCCCGCTCGACGAGGACCTCGCAGCGGATCCACGGCCACTCCCAGTCGGTCACCTGGGTGGCGATGGAGTACGGCATCTCCTCCCGCATCACCGCGAACAGCTGCTCGCGCACGAGCTCGGCGACCCAGAACGCCTCGGGCACGTCGGTGACGACCCCTGGCGGGTAGAGCGGCGGCCCCACGGGGAGCCGGCCCACGAGGTGCTCCACGAGGGCGTCGACGCCGGCGCCGGTCACCGCCGACACCGGGAAGTACTCGCTGAGGTCGAGCGAAGCCGCCCTCGTCAGCTGGCGAAGCACCTCCGCCGGCGGCGCGACGTCGGTCTTGTTCACGATCACGACGGCGTCCTGCGGCACCCGCGACGCGACGAAGCGGTCACCCTTGCCGAGCGGCATCGTGGCGTCGACCACCAGGCACACGACGTCCACCCCGGTGACTGCGTCCGTGGCCGTCTCGTTCAATCGTGTCCCGAGCGTCGTCTTCGGCTTGTGGATTCCCGGGGTGTCGACGAAGACGACCTGGGCGCCTGGCCGGTTCAGCACGCCGCGGACCTGATTGCGGGTCGTCTGCGGCTTGTCCGAGACGATGCTCACCTTCTGGCCGAGGATGCGGTTGAGCAAGGTGGACTTCCCCACGTTGGGGCGGCCGACGAAGGTCACGAAGCCGGCGTGCACGTCCGGGGGCACCTCGTGCTGCGCGCCCCGCATGGCCCGCTGCTCGGCCAGCATCCTCGCCTCGAGGTCGTCGCTCATGCTGTTCGCTCTCGGCCTGCGGCCGGGCCGCTCGGGCCACGCTCGCTGCGCTCGCTCATGTCCTGGGGCCCATCGTGATGCGGACGCGGCCGATTCGTCGGCCCTGGACCTTCTCGGCTCGGAGGACGTGGCCGCACACGACGAGCTCCTCGCCCTCGGCGGGGATGTGGCCGAGGTGGTCGAAGACGAGCCCACCGACGGTGTCCCAGTCGCCCTCGGGCAGGTCGATCTCGAGCAGCTCGTTCAGCTCGTCGAGCGGCATCCGGGCGTCGACCCGAACCGCCCCGTCGGCCAGCGGCTCGACCAGGGGGTCCTCGACGTCGAACTCGTCGACGATCTCGCCCACGAGCTCCTCGATGAGGTCCTCGAGGGTCACGAGGCCGACCGTGCCGCCGTACTCGTCGACGACCATCGCCAGGTGGAACGACTCGGCCTGCATCTCCCGCATGAGCTCCGACACCTTCTTCGTCTCGGGCACGAAGCGGGCAGGTCGGAGCATGGTGGCGACCGTGGAGGACGAGCGGTGCTCACGGTTGGCCCGCATGAGGTCCTTCACGTAGACGATGCCGAGCACGTCGTCGATGCTGTCCCGGTACGCGGGGATGCGGCTGTAGCCGTGGCTGATGGCCGTCTCGGTGGCCTGGGCCACCGTCACCTCGCACTCCACGGCGACCATGTCGGTCCTCGGCACCATCACCTCCCGGGCCACGGTGTCGCCGAAGTCGATAATCGAGCGGATCAACGCCCGCTCCTCGACCTCGAGCACCTCTGCCTCCACCGCCTCGTCCGCCAGGGCCAGCAGCTCCCCCTCCGAGGACACCGCCGCGGGCCCCGCCCGGCGACCGGCCCCGGGCAGCAGCACGTTCGACAGCCCCACGAGGGCGCGGGTGAGCAGGCGCAGCGGGGCGATGCGGCCGATGAGCAGCACGAGGGGTGCGACGAGCAGGGCGGCCCGCTCGGTGTGCTGGAGGGCGTAGGTCTTCGGCGCCGCCTCCGAGATCACGAACAGGACGAGGAGCTCGAAGAAGACGCCGAGGGCGATGCCGCCCGCACCGAAGCGCGACTCGGCCTGGATGCCGACGAGCGTGGCGGTGGCGACGTGGCAGGAGAGGACGAGCAGGAGGACGGGGTTGAGGTACCGCTCACGGTGCTCGAGCAGGCGCTCGAGGCTGTGGGCGCCCCGCCTCCCCTCCTCCACGAGGGCCAGCGCCTTCGCCCTCGGCAGGTGCGTGAGCGCCGTCTCGGCCATGGCCAGCACGGCGGCGAGGACGACGAGGGCGGTGACGAGTGACCCGAGCAGGACCGGGTTCACGTCAGGTGGCCGGCTGGGCGAAGCGGTCGAGCAGCGCCCGCTCGCGCGCCTGCATGGCCACCGCCTGGTCGGCATCGGCGTGGTCCATGCCGAGCACGTGGAGGGTCCCGTGCACGACGAGCAGGGCCAGCTCGTCAGCGAGGACGGTGGTGCCGTTCGGCGTGTCCTCCACGTCAGGCGCCCCTCCCCCGGCCAGGCGCTGCGCGCGCTCGGCCACGTTGCGGGCGGCCACGGCGGGACAGACGAGCACGTCGCCGAGGAGGACGGGGATCTCGGAGGGGTCAGCCGGGGAGCGGTCAGGGCCCGTGGCACCGGCGTCAGGGGACCGGCCGGGGTCGACCAGGTCGTCGTCGAGGGGGAAGGCGAGGACATCGGTCGCTCCGGCGGCGCCCATGAAGCGCTCGTTCAGCTCGGCCATCGCCACCTCGTCCAGGAAGTAGACCGAGAGCTCACACGCCCCCCGGATGCCTTCAGCCGCAAGGACCGACTCGGCCAGGCGCAGGAGGGAAGCCAGGTCCACGGGCTGGGCCGCCTGCTCGTCGGCCCCGAACACGCTCAGCTCACCCTCGGGCGGGCCCGGTCTTCGGCCGGAGGTGGCGGGGTCGGGACGGCCGATCATCGGCCGTTGCGCCGAGCCGGCTCGACGGGGCCGGCCCGGTCGTAGGCCTCGACGATGTCCTGCACGATGCGGTGGCGCACCACGTCCTTGTTCGTCAGCTGCACGAAGGACAGGCCGTCGATGCCGCCCAGCACCGGCTCGAGGTTGCGCAGCCCGGACCGCCCGTCGGCCACGTCGACCTGGGTGACGTCACCGGTGATGACCGCCTTCGAGCCGAAGCCGATGCGGGTCAGGAACATCTTCATCTGCTCGGGAGTGGTGTTCTGCGCCTCGTCGAGGATGATGAATGCGCCGTTGAGGGTGCGGCCCCGCATGAAGGCGAGCGGCGCCACCTCCACCGTGCCCCGCTCGAGCAGGCGGGCGGCCCCCTCGGGCTCGACCATGTCGAAGAGGGCGTCCCACAAGGGCCGCAGGTACGGGTCGACCTTGGCCATGAGGTCGCCGGGCAGGAAGCCGAGCCGCTCACCGGCCTCCACCGCAGGTCGGGTGAGGATGATGCGGCTGACCTGCTTGGCCTGGAGGGCCTGCACCGCCATGGCCACCGCCAGCCAGCTCTTGCCTGTGCCCGCCGGCCCGATCCCGAACGTGATCACGTTCTCGGCGATGGCGTCGACGTAGCGCTTCTGGCCGCTGGTCTTCGGGCGGACGGTGCGGCCCTTGCCCGCCTTGAGCACCTCGGCGGAGAGCACCTCGGAGGGGCGCTCGTCGGCCTTCACCATGTCGATCGTCCGCCCGATGCTGGTGAGGTCGACCGGGTGGCCACGCTCGAGCAGCAGCACCTGCTCCTCGAAGAAACGCCCGACCTGGGCGGCGTCGCTGCCCGAGACGTTGATCTCGTTGCCACGCACGTGGATGGCGACACCGGGGAAGGCCGCCTCGACCAGGCGCAGCAGCTCGTCACGCTCACCCAGCAGCGCCACCATGAGGTGGTTCCCTGGCACGGAGATCTTGACGTCGGTTGCCGGCACGGTGATCGGTGATCGTACCCCCGAACCCCCCTCACCCGGTCTGACCGGTCACCTCAGGACGTGGGGGCGGGTGGCGGGGGAGGCACGACCACCACCTGACCGGGGAACACGAGATCCGGGTTCCCCGGGTCGTGGAGGCGGACGCGGTTGACCTCGACGACCTGCTCCCAGAACGGCGTCAGCTCGGCCTCGGTCGCCGACCGGCCCCACGCATCGGCGAGCTCCCGGTCGGCCACCGACCAGAGGTGGTCGCCTGCCCCGATGGTGACCTCCGTCTCGGCGGCGGCGACAGAGACCGGCTGCGGCTCGTCGACCCGTCGCATCGTGGGTGGCTCGAGGTCGGGAGAGCCGACGGGCCGGTCGTCGGCCCCGTTCGGGGGGTGCCCGGTGCTGGCGGCGAGCCGGACGTCGCCGACCGCCGTGGGGACGGTCGACCCCACTGCGGTGAGGGCCGCGCCCATGAGGCCGACGCCGAAGGCGCTCCCGACGATCCGCCGCACCAGGGGGAGGGTCACGACGTCGACGGCCCCGACGAGGCGACCCGCTCGCACGATGCGGACGACCACGGCGAGGACGGTCACGATCAGCAGGTAGGCGGCAAGGACCACGACCACCATCCGCAGGACGGCGAAGGCGGCGTTGACGGGTGGGCGGGCGGACGCCCAACCGGCGAGCTCGCCCGGGCGGGTGAGGGGCGGGGTGGCGAGGGCGGGCGTCGCCCCCAGCGCCATGGCCCCGGTGAGCACCGCTGCGAGCGCGCCGACCCAGGCGACGAGCGGGACCGAGCACCGGAGTGCGCCGGGAGCTCTCACTGACAGGGCGAGCGGTGGTCTCCCCGGCAGCACCCGCTCATCCTGTCCCCGACGCTCGGGCGAAGCAACCCTCGTGCCATCTCATGTTCAAGGCGTCGTTCAAGGTGCTCCCGCCGCACAGCGGGTGGCGTCCACCGGGGGGCCGGAAGCCGACAGCCCGACGTCTGGCCCGGGGAGCTCACCCGGGGAAGCGAGCGCAGGCGGTGTCGGTGGGATCGGGGGCGGTGCCCTCCGCCGTCACCGTGGCGGTGGCACTGACAGCTGCCGTGTCGGGCGCGCCCGGGAGGGCCGAGGTGAAGACGTGGGGCGCCTGGCCGGTGAGGGTGACCGTGACCTCACGCCCCCGAGCGACGACCTCGGGTGACGCAAGCTGGATGCCGGCCTGTCCGAGCCGCTTGGAGGCCACGGAGCGGTCGACCACCTCGGCGGCGAGGTCGTCGTCAAGCGCGAGGCACCCGCGCTCGTAGAACTGGTCGAGGTCGATGGCCCGGGTGGCGGCGTCGTTGGCAGCCGCTGCGGCGGCGCCTGCCAGCTCGCGCTCGGCCAGGAACAGCACGGTGGCGTCGACCGCCAGCGAACCCAGGATGACGAAGACGAGCGCAGCGACGGGCATGAGGATCAGCACGCTCCCCTCCTGGGCAGTGTTGGCCCCGCCGTCCGAGACCCTCAGCACGACGCCGCCCGTGTGGGATCGGCGACGGGGACGCCGTCCCGGAACGGGTCGACGACCTCGCGATGGCGAGCGGAGGTGGCGAACACCCCGTTGCCGAAGCCGCCGATCCACGGCAGCGAGATCGTGGGCACGTCGTAGGTGACGACGAACGTGGCCGGCGCGCAGCGCTCGAGCACGAGCGGCCCCTCGGAGCTCACGGTCATTCGCGCCGGGTCCCGGCCGTGGCCGACGATGGCCTCCGTGGCAGCCGCCTCGGCCTCGGCGTAGGCCGACCCACCGTCCCCGGCCGCAGACTCGACGTAGGCACGCGCCGCCTCTCGGGCCGCTGCGCTGGCGGCGATCTTCCCGTCGACGATCCCCCAGGCGTTGGCGACGAGGAGGGAGCCGACGACGAAGACCAAGAAGCCGAAGGGCAAGACCTCGAAGCCGCCCACCACACCTCCCTCACCCCGCACCCATCGGGTCACCTGACCCGCTCCCGTCGCACCACCACGGTGCGGTCGGTCACGTCGAAGGGGAGCTCGACGAACGGGAGCAGGTCGGCGGTCGGGTGCTCGGCGACGACGTGGAGGCGGACGACGTCTGCGTCGCTCCCCGAGAAGTCGAGGAGGAGGGCGTCACGATCGACGTAACCCGCCAGCAGCTCCTCGGCGTACCGCTCGGCCTCGCCCTCGTCCCCGTCCGAGCCGGCGGCGATGCGGGCGGCGTCGAACGTCACCGCCGTCACCGTCGACGCCCCGTAGAGGTTGAGGAGGAGGTGCACGGCGGAGAAGAGGAGGGCGAGGAACATCGTCACCCCGGCGAGCGTGCTGACGAGGCCGACCCCGCCCTCGTCCGTCATGGCCGGCTCAGCTGCCGATCTGGTTGACGCTGTCGGTGGTGCGCTCACTGGCGCTGTCGAAGACCCCGCTGAAGGCCACCCACATGGCGGCTCCGATGAGGGCCATGATCAGCACTGCGATGGCCGTGGAGATCACGCCCTCGCCGACCTCGTCCCGGTAGCGGAGGGCGAGGCGGGTCCGCAGCAGGCCGACGCTGATCCAGAGCTGCAGTGCGGTGTCCATCAGTGGTGCTCCTCGTGGTGGGTGACCGCCGAGGTGCCCCGGCGGCTGTGGTGGGCCGTGGTCACGCGCCGAAGAACCGGAGCGCGTCGATGAACGGGATGGCGATGAAGATGACGCCGGGGACGAGGGTCGCGACCGTGACGGGGATCCACACCTGCTGGCTGCGGCGCTCCGTGGTCTCGATGAGCTCGCGCTGCACGTCCCTCCGGACGGCCCGGGCCTCCTCGGCGATGAGCCGGCCGAGGTCGGAGGTGTCCCTGTTGAGGGAGAGGATCGACACGAGTCGATCGAGGGCGTCGACCTTGGCGATGGCAGCCCACTCCCGGAGGGCGTCCGCCTCCGAGAGCCCCTGGCGGATGCGCAGGCACACGCGTCGGAGGTCCGACGCGCAGGCACCGGTGCTCCGCTGCGACAAGCGGTTGAGAGCACCGGTCAGCGACGAGCCGGCCGACAACAGGAGGGCGAGCTGCTCCGACATCACGGGGAGCTCGAGGAAGAGCCGGCGCTGCCAGCGCTGGGAGGCGGAGGCCACCTTCTGCTCCTGGACGAGGAAGGCCAGGGTCGGGCCGCCGAAGATGAAGGCGAGGCCGACGACAGGCTGAGGGCGCACGGCGAGGACGAAGAGCGCGCCGCCTCCGAACCCGGCGACGCTGTAGCCGACCTGACGCACCCGGAAGTCGGTGACGTCGAGTGACGAGTGCGTGCGCTGGAGACGGGCTTCGAGGTCCTCGCTGACCCCGGCGATCCTCGCGAACCGCTCGCCGACAGCTCGAGACAGGGGCCCGACCGCCTCGCGGAACGACTCGACGGAGAGCACCCCCGCCCGGCCTGGACGGCCCATGCCGCCCGGTGAGTACGGGCGCAACCGATCGGCCAAGGTGGGACGGGAGAACCACCGCAGCTCGGAGAGCACGAGCGCCATCCCGATCCAGGCGACCAGCCCGAGGGCGAGGAACAGCCTCACCTGCCCTCACCGACTCGTCCGGCGGAGCCATCGTCGGCGAAGACGCGCTGCTCCGACGGGAGCCTCATGATCTGGCCCGCCCAGACCCAGCAGGCCCCCATGAGACCGATGGCGAGCATGACCATGAGCTGGCCGGTCCCCGTCGAGTAGGAGGCGCGTCCCTGACCGATGCTCAGACCGATGACCGCCATCCCCAGCGGGACGACCAGCACGAACCGGCGGGCGAAGCGGGCGCCAGCTTGCTTCGAGTCGGCGTCCTTGCGGCCCTGCAGGTCCATGATCCGGTCCTCGATGAGCGCCGAGAGGCAGCGGTCGATGTCGCTGCCACCGATCTGGTGGGCGACGAGCAGCGTCTCGCAGACGGTGTCCGCCGTCGCGTCTGCCAACCTCGCCCGCAGGACGGAGAGCGCGCGCTCGAAGTCGGTGGAGAGCAGCCATTCGCGCTGTGCGGCGGCGAACGCCGGTCGCATGTCCTCCGGCGCACGCGGTCCGACCTCGAACAGGGCCTGGGGGATCGAGCGCCCGAGCGTGGTCGTCTTGATCCGGATCTCCTCGATGAGGCGTGGCCAGGCGTCCCGGGCGGCGAGGTGGCGGTGCTCGCGCCTGGTCCTGGCTGCCGCCACCGGGAAGGTCGTGGCCAGGAGACCGCCGGCCAGCGGGGGCAGCGCGCCGCCGAACAGGGCGAAGGCGAGGACCCCGCCGACGAGGAACAGCACGCCGGCCGCCCCGAGGAGCTCCCCGGTGCGCACGTCGTCGAACCCGGCCTGCGCCAGCCACCGGCGCCAGCTGTCAGGGGTGGCACCGTGCCGCACGACTCGGGGCCCGGGGCGGACGCCGTCCCACCGGAAGGCGACGGCGGTGTAGAGCAGGTGCACCCCGTAGGCCATGGCCATGGCGACGAGCAGCCCCGCCATCAGCCGCCGCCCCCGCCTGCCCGCGCCCGTGCGGTGCCCAGGGGCTCCTCCACGAGCCGGGCACCCGTGTCGAGCAGCGTGCGCAGGTCGAACCCGGCCTCGTCGAAGGCGCGACCGCAGCGGACGGGCAGGTTCCCCGTCCACGTCAGCGGCGCGTCGTGGCGGGCACGGGAGAACAGCTCGGTGGTGGTGAAGGAGGACGAGTCGACACCTGTCTGGAGATCCTCGACGGTGTGGATCTCCGTCACCCGGGGGACGTCGCGCACGCGGGCGCAGTGCACGACGACGTCGACGGCCTCGGACACGAGGCTGTTGAGGGCCGAGAGCGGCAGCTCGCTCGAGGTGTCCGCCAGCTGGGCCACGAACCGCAGGCGGGTGAGGGCCTGTCGGGCGGAGCCGGCGTGGATCGTGGTGAAGCCCTTCACGCCAGAGGAGAGGGTGAGGAGCAGGGGCAGGGCCTCGGCGCTACGTCGAGAACGTCACCCACGGTGCGGCCCCACGGATCATCCCGCGGCCACGACGTGGAACGGGTAGTTCGCAGCGCTTGAGTCGCCGTGTCCGGGGTCTAGTGATGCGGAGTCTGGGACGACTCCAGATATCTCGATAGCCGGGATGAAGCGGTGCCGACGACATGCGGGGCAGGGCACCCCTGTCGCTCCCCTTGCTCGTGTTCCCGGCTCGAATCCTGCGGACACGAAGCCCCGTGCGCCACAAGCGTCGCAAGGCAGCCATGCCGTGACGCGGACTCGGACATCGAGGAGTTCGAGGACTCGACGCTGTAGGTCTGGCGACGGATTTGCGAGTACCTGCTCGGCGCGTCTTGCCAGGCTGTGCAGCCGCTGCATCCGGTCGGCCCTGTCTCGGCTCGCCAGCTGCCAGGCCCCGACCGTGGCCCTGTGTTGGCGGAGCCGAAGGAGGTCGGACTCGAGCTCGCCCGTGGCGGCGTTGATGGCGGCAAGGTCCATGCCACGGCGAACTAGGCCAGCGACTGTCGATCCAAGCCCCCTCTCGAGACGGTGTATCCGGCGGTCGATGGTGCTGAGGTCTTCATCCTCTGCCGCTTCGGCGTCGGGCCGTGCGTTCATGGCCGCATGAGCTAGCGAGAGGAGTCGCTCCGGATCGGTGAGCACGGCGACGACCTCCGTCCACACTGCTGCCTCCAGGGACGACGCCTCGCATCGCCGGCATGTGCAGCGCAACACCGCCTCGGCCCTGTCGCCTGAGCATCGGTACACCCGAGTGTCTCGGTCCCGCCTCGCGATCCCATGCATCGTCCCGCCGCACGCAGATCGGATGCGGCCCACAAGGAGATGGCTGGACTTGCGAGCCGTCGCACCCGGCCCGGTGCTCGTTTTAGCCAGAGCCGCGTTGAGGTGTTGATGTCTTTCGGCGGTGAGGATTGCCGGGATCTCCACGATGATCTCCTCGCCGGATGACCCGTAGCCGCGGCCCGTCCTTCGGTATGGCCAATGACCTGACAAGGCACGGCCGTCGAGAAGGAGTCGCCGCAGGTTGTGATGGGTCCAGCGCGGTGATCGTCGTGGGACGTGTCCGCGCGCGTTTAGCTCTGCCGCCGTCTGCCACGTGGTCATCCGACGATCAACGATGCACTCGACCGCGAATCGGAGGGTTGCAGCCTCACGATCATCGATCAGCAGCTGCGATCGGTTCGCCTCCCGTTCGACTCTGTATCCGTACGGCGGCGGCCCTCCTGGCCACCAGCCGCCGCGAGCGACAGCGCGCAGCCCGGACGACGTGCGTTCGATGATCGCTTCGCGCTCGAACTCTGCGATGGCTCCGAGGACGTTGCGGAGCAAACGTCCCGACGGGGTCGACGAGTCGATCGCCTCCGCGACACTGGCGAACCGCACGTGAAGATCGTCCAGGTCGCCAAGCACGGCCGACAAGTTGCGCATCGAGCGGCCCCACCGGTCGAGCTTTGCGACGACGATTGCATCGAGTTCGCCCCGCCTCGCCGACCGCATGAGCTGGTCGAGCTGAGGACGTGACGCGAGAGTGCCGGAGACGCCCTCCTCTCGGTGGGTTGCAACGACCGTCCATCCATGCGCGACGCAGTAGGCCTCGCATCGCCGGACCTGCTCGTCCAGGCTCGTGCCGTGGTCAGCCTGCTCGTCAGTGCTCACCCGGGCGTAGACGGCCGCTCGCACCCCTTCGCTGGTGTGATCGCTCACTCCTCCAACCCCCGGACTACAACGCCCCTGCGTCTTCGACCGTCCAGGCGCCCGCTGGCGCGACCGCCTTCAGGGTAGCGTCCTCACAGTCCTGGTCGCCGTGGTGCTCAGCCGCCCCGCAGAGTGCTTCGGCCAATAGCCGCCAAGTATCCCGCGCCTCATCGAACTCGACAGCGATCCACGCCACAGCATCGATGAGCACAGACGCCGGCCCTGGCGTAAGGCTCTGCCTTAGGGATGAGTGTCGCCCACGGGGCCTCGTCTGTGCGGACGTTCGTTGTGCACTGGTGGGCGACGGGTTGCAAAGGGCTGTCTCTGCCGCCCAGTCAGTCGGATCGGGCCCTGGCGAAGGTCTGCAAAGGCGGTTCAAGGCCGCGTCCTCAGCGTCACAGACGGAGCGGTCGATCTCCTCCCAGCAACCGTCGGACTCAACCGACCGTTCGGAAGTCCTCGGTCGAGGTCGTCACCCCGACCGATGTAGTACCTGATGGCATCCGGCGCGCGCCGGCCGATGTTCCAACACGATGTTGACGGGGGTCGCGGATCCACACTCTGGTTACGTGCCTCGCGGAGGGTCGAACGCGACGCGAAATCGACCCGGGCGCACCTCAACGCCGTGGCCGCTTTGCGGACACGGCAAGTCTGTGTGCTCATCTCGGGGTGCTCGTTGAGGCGGGCGAGATGTCGCCGGAGCGTCGGCTCGAGCCGGGCACTCGGAGCGGGTGGGGACGGGCTGGGTGAGGGGGCGGAGGGGCGAGTTCGCGGAGGCGGTGAATGCCGGTGAGGAGGTGGCCGGCGTCGACGGGCGGCGCTGGCGGTGACGGCGGCGACCACCGGGATGCTGGTGACCTCAACGACACCCGGGCGGTGAGGCAGCGACCCTCCTCGGCCACCAGGCCGATCCCGTCCGGCGCCGGGCCCGGAAGGTCCACCAGCCCGGCCAGGGCCCCGTGGCACGGGCCCCGCATGACAACGTACCGCTCGCCGTCAACGGTGAGCGTGTCGGTGACGTCGACAAAAGCGCCGGTCCGGGTCGGGGGGGGCGCCGAGCAAGGCTGCCATCGCCCGGGCGTCGGTGCTAGCCAGCGTGGTGGGGGCGAGACCGTCAGCGAGGATGACCGGCGCGGCCGCCACCGTCGATGCACCGTGTCCGCCACGTGCGCCGACGACGGTGATGGTGCGGTGAGCGGGAACCTCAACGGATATCTCAACGTGCCTGGTCAGCGCTGGTGCCCGGCGGGGCGGGCGGAGGCTGTCGTCCTGACGGCGGCGTCGGCCACCACTCGGTTCGGCTCGGCCAATGAGAGGGAAGGCGCAACACGTGGCGGCGGACGAGCGGGGGCATAACCCGCCCTCATGGGCGGAGCCACACGCCCGGGTAGATCCCAGGTTCGACGCGCAGGGCCGCTTTAGCGCCGCCACCCTTCTCTCGGAGCGCCCTTCAGCAGGTTGCGAGGAGCTGGCCGAGCCGGGACTTCTCGGCCGACGTCACAGTGAGGGTCCACTGGTACTTCACGTCGATCCAGGCGGTTGCGTACCGGCAGTGGGCGGACGCCGTCGGCGGTAGCCACTGGTCGGGTGACGAATCGCCCTTCGAGCGGTTCGCGGCCGCTGACACGGCGATGAGCGCGTCGCTGATAGCGAGGTCGTTGGCGAAGGCGGCCTTGCGGGTGGTGTCCCACCCTGCGCCGCCGCTCCGGTGGGCGTTGGCAAGCGGGACCATGTGGTCGACGTCGAGGAGGGACGGGTCGGTGAACACTTGGCCGGTGTAGACGTCGACCCATCGCCCGTAGACCAGATCGCACCCGTTGGCGCTGAGGGTCACCTGGACCGTGGACTCGATGACGAGCACCTCGTCCCGGGTGTCTTGGCAGTCGCCGTCCCCATCGCGCCAGTGAGGCCACGAGTCACGGTTGTACGGGATGGCGTCTGGCGCGGCGACCCGAAGCGCGGCGAGCTTCGAGTCACCGCTCAGGCCGGGGGGCGGGAGACGCCTCCTGCTGCGCCATAGGCCATGACGGCGCCCTTGGCGGTGATGAGCCAGTACCCGCCGGCGGGGTGGGTGACCATCCCGGTGACAGCGTCACCCGGTTGCACGTTGCCGACGCCGGACCCGTGGAAGGCGGCGTCGAAGGAGAACACCCCTCCGTCGGCAGCGACGAACCAGTAGCCGACGCCGTCGGGATCGGCCGCCATGCCGACGATCGGCTGGTTGAGGGGGGTGGCTCCGGTGGAGCCGGAGAAGGCGGCGTCGCCGTAGGAGAAGATGCCGCCGTCGCGAGCGACGAGCCAGTAGCCCTCACCCGTGCTGGTGGGGGCCATCCCAACGACCGGTTGCGCCAGGGCGACGTCCCCGGCGGAACCCTTGAAGGGGGCGTCGAAGGCGAACACGCCACCGTCTGCGGCGACGAACCAGTAGCCGCGCCCTTGCGGGTCGGAGGCGAGGGAGACGATCGGCTGGTTCAGCCTCGTGTTCCCGGTGGACCCGTGAAAAGCGGCGTCGCCGTAGCTGAAGACGCCGCCGTCGCGGCCGAGGAGCCAGTAGCCGCCGCCGCCAGCAGTCCGGGCCATCCCAACGACCGGCGCGTTGAGCGACGCACCGGCGGCGTCTCCGTGGTCGGCGGCGGCGCCCACCTGCTGCACCTCACCGTTGCTGTAGCCGACCCACACCCCGTCCCCCGGCACGGTCGCTGCCCCAGCCACGGCCACGGGAGCCGCCGGAGGGGGAGAAGGCGGAGGAGGGGCAACCGGGCCCGGTGAAGAGGGGCGGGTTCGATTGCAGCCGATCCCGTCATTGTCACGGTCGTGACTGGAGTTGTAACCGGGCTCACCTCGCAGCACCTGGTACTCGTGGTTCGCGCAGGTGCCGTCGGCCACCGCCGACGGTGCCAGCAAACCGGTAGCCACCAGCGCAACCGCCACAGCGACTGCTCCACGGTTCTTGAACGATCGGACCACGTCCGCCCCCTCTTGTCCGGCGAGACCCTACGCCGGAGGAGTGGTCCTTGCAGATGGCGCTCTCCGTCGCGCCTCCTTGCTCGTGCTCAAAAGTGGACCACCAGCGCGTGCCGCTCGTCGGCGATCCGCTGGCCCCAGCAGTGCCTGGCGTCGCGTAACAGGCTCAGTGGATAGGTCGCCGCTTCGAGAGCCGAAGGCGCGACCCGCTGCGCTCGGGCGCGAACGGGTTCTACGGCTACCGCAGTGGGTGACGATCTCGCAAAGCCCGGCTCAAGAGCCGTCCTCGTCGACTGCAGTCGCCGCATCGACGTCCATCCAGTCAGAATTGACAGCCAACTCACTCGTGCTCGCAGAACCCAGACTGTGATCGCGATTCTCCTCGCACCGCCGAAACAAGTGGTAGCCGACGACGTGACCCATGACGCCGGTCTCTTGCCCGCTGGACAGGAACTTGTCACGACTAATTTGTCCTGTCATAACGTACACGTGGCTAACATGCTCCAGACGCCAACCAACGGACTCAATCTGGCTGAGCACATCTGTGTGTGCACCGAACTTTCGCTGGCGGATGCTTACATCACCAGCTCCGAGCATCCGACGCTCGACCTTGGCAGCGTCAATCTCAAGTTGGAAGAACCCGGCGCCCTCGTCGAAAGCGACTGTTGCCTGACCGATCGGCGACTCGAGGAAGCGCGCCTGTGCCGCTTCTCGCTGCTTCGTCTGTCGGCTCTCCTCCTTCTGTCGATCCTTCACAACTTTTTCGGCCTCTTTCGCGCGCCGCCTTATCTCACGATCATCGTCATTCCGACTAAACACTTGATGGGCCTCCCTCGTGATGGTTTCGAACCAACGCAGAATGTAGTCAGGGTCGTACCGACGGGCGATCTAGCGGGCTGACTGCGAACGGTGCAGTCGGGAGCCGAGTCGGGGCGGGGCTGAAGGCGCGCCAGTTCCTCACGTGCGTCTCCCTTGAGGAGCTGCGCTCCCGGTTCTGAGCCACCCCGGGTCGCGTGCAGAGCGGGTTAGGTGGTGACGGCCACTCGGGCCGGCGGGTTGTGACGGTACCAACCGGCTTCGTGCTCGGCGGGCGTCACGTCGCCGGGGTTGCCGGGGTTGCCGGCAGCGCACCGAGCTCGACGCTTTCGCCGAGCACAAACCCGTGGGGGCTACCTCGTCGCCGACGTGGGCCGGTCTGGGAGCGAGGGCCCGTCACTCATCACGGAAGCCAGGCCGGTGAACTGGCATTGGCGCCGGTACATTCGTGGACCACGGCGCATCCCCGCAACGGACAGGAAAGAGGAAGTCATGGCACGGACAACACGGGTTGTACACACGTGCGATCTGCATGGTGATGAGACGGAGGCAACGACAACCGTTCTCGTCACGAGCGGCAAGAGGCGAATCGAGTTGGACCTCTGTCAGGCTCACCTCGACGCACTCGTCGGCGCCGGCCGCAAGCCCAGTCCCACCGGCTCCCCGGACAGGCGCCGGCAGAACGGAACCCGAAACGCCGCCACGAAGAGACGCACCAAGGCTCGCCAGACCGGACCATCCACCGCCACCGTCAGGGAATGGGCGGTTGAAAGCGGCCACAGCGTGAGCACCCGTGGGCGGATCCCAGCCAACATCGTCGCCGCCTACTCCGAAGCTCACAGCCAGGAGAACCCAGGCTCGACCTGAGCCGGATCGCTCGCCGTGCACGTGACCGACCGAGGCGCCATTCGGCCCGGCGACCGTGACAACGGCGATCCTCAGGGTCCGCCTGGCTGCGGGAAGGATCCAGCGCCCGTCGTGTCCAAGGTAGGCGGACCACCCAAACGCCGCCTCGAGGCGTCGGACATCGCACGTCCCTCCGGACAGGCGCCTACCGCGCGCCCAATAAGCGGCTCTTCGGATCTGAGGGGGGACTGAGGGGTCTCGGGCGCGGCACAGGGGCCCTGCGAGTCTGACGGTTCTCTACGCCAACAGATTCGAGAGCCCCTGTGGATGTCGACCCTACGCGCGTCTGTGAGCTGCTGGTCGGACTCGGTGACGTGACCGTCTTGGGCGCGGAGGACGACCCGGGTGGCCCGGTCCGGGTCCATGTCGAGACCCGTTGCCCGCGACCACCGTGCCCGGGGTGCGGCGGCGCGGCGTGGGTGAAGGACCGGCGCCGAGTCGAGCTGGTCGACCTTGCCGCCTTCGGTCGCCCGGCAAGGCTGGTGTGGCACAAGCGCCCTTGGACCTGCCCGGCGACGGGCTGTGCAACGGTGTCGTTCACCGAGGCGGCACCGCGGATCGCTGCTGCCCGGCTGGTGATGACGGACCGGGCGGGCCGGTGGGTGACCGAGCAGGTCGGCCGGCGGGGTCGCCCGGTGACCGACCTCGCCCGGGAGCTCGGGTGCGACTGGCACACCATCAACGACACCGTGATCGCCTACGGGACCCCGCTGGTCGAGGACCCTGGGCGGGTCGGGCCCGTCGCAGCCCTCGGGCTCGACGAGGTCCTCTTCGCCCGCCTCGGCCCGTGGCGAGCCCAGGCGTGGTCAACGTCGATCGTCGACGTGGAAGCCGGACAGCTCCTCGACGTCATCGCTGGTCGCAGCAGCGCCGGGGCGTGCGCCTGGCTCGCCACCAAAGGTTCGGCGTGGCGGGCCGGGGTCCGCTACGCCACCCTGGATCTGTCGGGGCCGTGGCGGTTGACGTTCAACACGATGCTCCCCGACGCCACCCAGGTCGCTGACCCGTTTCATGTGGTGAAGTTGGCCAACGCCAAGCTCGACGAGTGCCGGCGCCGGGTCCAGAACGAGACCCTCGGCCACCGGGGCCACAAGAACGACCCGCTCTACCGGTGCCGGCGGCTCCTCACCCGGGCCGATGAACGCCTCCACGTCAACGGGCGCGCCAAGCTCCTCGGGTTGCTCGAGGCCGGCGACCCCAAGGGCGAGGTGCGCATGGCGTGGCACGCCAAAGAGGTCGTCCGCTCCCTCTACGACCACACCGACCCCGACCTCGCCGTGGTCATGGTCGACCGTCTCGGCCACGACCTCCAAGACGGCTCCTGCCCGCCCGAGGTGCGCCAGCTCGGCCGCACCCTCGTCCGCTGGCGAGACCAGATCGCCGCCTGGCACCAGGCGCACGTCACCAACGGTCCCACCGAGGCCGCCAACAACCTCATCAAGCGGATCAAGCGGGTCGCCTTCGGCTTCACCCGGTTCCGGAACTACAGGATCCGAGCACTCCTCTACGCCGGCCGCCCCAACTGGGACCTACTCGACACCGTCACTCCCCGTTGAAATCCGAAGAGCCCAATAAGCGCGCCCGCTAACGTGCCAACAGCTCTACCTTCACCGCCCCTGTGAGTTCGGCCATGGCCAGGCTCACCGCCTCTGGCATCGCGATCTCTTCGACGGTCGCTGCAGCGGCGGCAGTGGTCTGGTGATCCACTTTCATCGGTGGTGGTCCCCTTCTCGTCGAGTGACTTGGCGGTCGCCCGACACCTACCAGCAGGTATCTCGAGCGGGGAGGCCGCCACCTCAACTTCCACGTTCACCGGGACAACGACACCTCCCGGTTCCAGGGTTGACAACGCGGCGTTTCCGGCACAGCCTGCCGACCA